>Ga0315910_10002930_pt1 | contig 14756 bp, 14 predicted proteins | sample EdamamesoilMG_FD_204470 | JGI IMG/M metagenome (GOLD analysis project Ga0315910, IMG submission 204470) | Garden soil microbial communities collected in Santa Monica, California, United States - Edamame soil | ecosystem: Environmental > Terrestrial > Soil > Garden | place: USA: California...
TTCTGACATCCGCGTTGGGCTTTAGTCAGAATAAGCAATACACGTTTATCTTTCTTAACAAGAAGGCGGATGCCGAGCCGCTACCGAAAGAAGAAATTGACAAAATTATGCAGGGTCATATGGCCAACATTGAACGACTGGCCAAAGAAGGCAAACTGTTGGCTGCAGGACCTTTTGAAGGAGGCGGAGGGATCTTCATTCTGAATACTACCTCGATAGAGGAAGCGAACGAATGGTTAAGCACGGATCCAGGCATTCAGGCCAGGCGGTGGAATATTGAAATCTTTCCCTACCAACCAAGAGCGGGTTCTGTATGCCCCGTGGGCGAGAAGTATGAAATGGTGACGTATAATTTTATCCGCTTTGATGCTGTTGTAGAAAAATTTACGGCCAGTACTTTTCCAGAGATCATCAAGAAGCATAATGAATTTCTAAAAAGTCTGTCTACCACCGGTAACGTAGTAACCGAAGGAATTTTTGGCGAGCACGATGGTGGAATTCTGATAATGAGAGGGGATCTTCAAAAAGAAGTTATCGAATCCGATCCCGGAGTTCAGGAGGGGTTATTAAATCTCACCTTTAAAAAACTCTGGATTGCAAAGGGTTCGTTCTGCGAAAAGTGAGTTTATCACATATGCATTTCAAACGAACTTGTCGCTTCATCTTCATGAGAAGCTGAATGGTCAAAGTCAAAATCGCGGAATTCATCCCACACTTTGCCATTGTGTTTTAGTAATACCAGTTTGTCTACGTTGAATACGGCAGCGAATTTACGCTCCTGAAATTCCTCCCAGGCTTTCAAAAACATGGGCTTTTTCAGATCCCGAAATGCCAATGTCATGTGCGGATGAAATGCAAGGTCTTTATAGGATGCATTAAAAAGGTTCAGGTCGCGTTTGCAGAAGCGCTGAAGTTCCTTGCTAAGCTGAGCGAGCTCTTCGCTTGGGGTAACATCAATAAAAATTACGCGGGGTGCAAATGCACCAAAGTTCAGCAGTTGAAGTTTAAAAGTTGGTCTCCCCAGGCAAAAGCTCTTTAACGATTCGGTTAATTCTTTTTCCTTTGTCTCCTTCCAGCGGAACGGCATATGCATGGTGATGTGTGGCGGAGAATTAAGCGAAGCTTTGCTGTTGTATTGATCACGAAAATAATTTTTCAGCCGCAATGCATCATCATAGACCGGTGATGGCGGAACCAACGCGATAAAATACTGCTTTAACTTTTCCTCGCTTCGGGCTGACATAGATCTACCAGGGCAGATTTTAAGTCAGGAAATTCGAAAACAAATCCTTTATCTAATAATCTTTGCGGATAAACTTTTCTACTTTTTAGAATCAACTCCGTTTCGGTTCCGATAATCCAAGCACCGATTGACAGAAGCCATGTGGGCATAGGCAATCCAAAAGGTACTTTCAAAGCCTGCCTCAACGTTTGCATGAAATGGTTGTTGGAAGGAGGTTGCGGTGCAACGGCATTTAAAACACCACTGACCTCAGGATTCGCCATTATCCAATCAATAATTTTTATTACATCGCCTTCATGAATCCAACTGACATACTGTTGCCCACTTCCCTGCCTTCCGCCAAAACCAATCCTGGCCAGATTGATCAATCGAGGCAACGCACTATCTGACGTGCCCAGCACAAAACCAATTCGCAACGCAACTTTACGGGTGGCCGGTAGTAATTGTCTGTTAAACATGCCTTCCCATTGCAGACAGACTTGTTCCGAAAATCCATTTCCACATTCACCTGTTTTTTCATCCATCAATTTGTCATAGCTATCGCGGTAAATGGTGGCCGATGAACATTGAATCCATAACGAAGGCGCATTTTCAATTCTTTCCATGGCCTTGCCCAAAACGCGGGTAGCATCAAGCCGCGATTTTAGTATTTCGGATCTGTTTTTTTCAGTATACCGGCAATTCACATTTTTACCAACCAGGTTGATTAATATATCAGCCCCTTCCAATACTGACACCCAACTGCCAAGCGACTTTCCATCCCAATGCGCGTATTGTATGTTCCCGGAAATTGAATCTCCTCCGCGTGTAAGTATCACGATAGAATCCGCTTTTGAACGGAATGAATCACGGATTATTTTTCCCAAATAACCGCTGCCTCCTGCCAATACTATTTTCATATCAACCAGAATATTATGATGAGAACAATAAACCGATAAGCAACCCAGCTTAGTGAAGCAGACCAGTGAATACCGAGATGCTTCACCCTGCGTAAATGCTCGATGAACATTAAACCTACCACACTCATAAACCAGAACAAGTAGAAGAGTTCGTATTGAACCAGGCCAAAATGGGCGATGATCAAGGCCGGAAGCAACAACATCGATCCACCCAGTGAAATAGTCATCAGGTTGCCGATATAGTGCAAGAGTCTTTCACGCCTGAGGAAAAACACGGTGATGGATTGAAATGCAATCTGACCACCACAGATCAAAAACTCTCTGCCAAAATTTCCCGCTGGAAAAGAGGTAACCAGATTGGCGTACCCTGTGAGAATCACAGAAGTAAAAAGCCATGCAAAAACAATGTAGGCCCATCGGTAGGTGATGTGGTAATCCGGTGTACAACTGTTCCCGGCCTCGAAAATTTTTCCGGGAACAATTACTTTTCGGTTGTAGGAAATGAAGGAATAAAATTTCCGTATCAGCCATTTTGAAAGTGTCAACGAAAACAAATACTTCACGAAAGAATAGCGATTTCCGATAATGACCAACAAACTATCAACACCATACAGTACGGTGCCCGTGTCCTTATTTATCAGCGCTATTTCATTACACGCCCGTTGATGATCGACTTTCTTATAAACTTCAGCCGGCATTTTGCTGAAGGGAACCCTGCCATTTTCATCGAGCATTTTTGTTTTCACAAATATTCCGGTGTACAAATCGCACAGCGGGCATTCATCATCATAAACAACGGTATGGTTTCGCAAAGTTTTCATGTGTCTCGGTTTTGGTGGAATTTTAGAAACTCAGGTGTGGAAGAAACTTTCCGCGGCCATTTCTTGGAAAGGCTGTCTTGAATGTGATGAAGTAATAAAAAATGGCGAGTGACCAGGATGGAACGAAAAAGTATACCGCAAATAACACCTTGGAAACATCGCTTAGAACTCCGCCCAGGAACAACAGGGACAAAACATAGCTGAGGGAAATCAACACGTGCGTTTTTCGATAGTCGTTGTTGGCCGGGTCAACAGCCAGGTATATAACACAACCCGCTACCTGCCAAACTCCCAGAAAAAACTGGTCCACCGCAATCAGGCTTATCAAATCATTGTAGAAGGCACTTACCACCAGTACGCCCAAAGCTCCCAGCATCAATACGGTTTGCAGGGCAAAATCAAGGTAACGCATATTTCTATAGTTTTAGTATTTTCAGGAATTACTGAAAGTTAAATGCAAAAAAAACCAGTCTACTTCAATAGCTTTAACATGGCATTCCAGAACCAGCTTTCTTCCGCTTTAATAAAGGTTTCAAGCAGGTTATCTGATTTTTCGGCAAAGTTCTTCAGGTCTTTCACAGTCTTTTTTAATTCTTTGGTTTCATCGGTACCATCGGCACTCACTTCGTTCACTTCTTTCAGTACCTTGATAATCGGCTCCAGTTCGCGTTTTCTTCGTTCCCGCACTACCTGACGAGCCAGCGTCCATATATCCTTTTCCGATTTGAAGAACTCTTTTCGTTCACCAGGAACGGATATTCTTGAAATTATTCCCCAGTCAAGCAGCGCGCGAATATTCATATTGGCATTTCCCCGCGAGATATTGAGATCTTCCATGATCTCTTCCGTAGACAAGGGCTTGGGCGAAATCATCAACAGCGCATGGATCTGAGCCATCGTTTTATTCAGGCCCCAGCTGTAACCCAGGTTTCCCCAGGCCTGGATCAGTTTTTCCTTTGCCTCTGTGTACTTCATACGGATCAAATGTACTAAATGTTTCTAAACTTTCAATACTTATTGAAAATTACATTAGGTCGTTAGTCCTTATCCATTAATCGGGGTGTGTACGCTGTAGCAGAGAACCACACTGTATACCCATGCCGCAAATAACGATTAACATCGCACCCTATACCTTCTCAATGGGCATCCAGCCAATTCCCGGCCACACCCACCTCAACTTCCATCGGCACATCCAGGTGGACGGCATGTTTCATGAGAAATATCACCTGTTGTTTAACTACTTCCGTTTCATCTTTGTGAAGATCAAACACCAATTCATCGTGTACCTGCATGATCATCCTTGATTTCAGTTTTTCCTTCTGAAACCACCGGTGGATATTCACCATGGCTATTTTGATGATATCTGCAGCGCTTCCCTGGATCGGTGCATTGATGGCGTTTCGTTCGGCAAATCCGCGTGTAGTGATGTTCCTGGAGTTAATGTCACGAAGGTACCTGCGTCTTCCCAAAATAGTTTCGACAAATTCCTTTTCGCGTGCCATGTTGATGGAATCATCCATGTAACGTTTAATAGCCGGAAATTCCTTGAAGTATGATTCAATAATTTCTGCAGCTTCCGTTCGCGAAATACCCAGATTCTGCGATAATCCGAAGGCTGTACTTCCGTATAAAATACCAAAGTTTACTTCCTTGGCCTTACGCCTCATATCCGGTGTTACCTGCTCAAGGGGTACCTTGAATACTTTAGCTGCGGTTGTTGTATGAATATCACGTTTGTTACGAAACGCTTCGATCATAATTTGATCCTTCGCGAAGGATGCCGCAATGCGCAGTTCAATCTGTGAGTAGTCAGCTGACATAAACTGATACTCATCACTGCGCGCAACGAATGCCTTGCGGATTTGTCTTCCCTTTGCCGTACGTATCGGAATATTCTGGAGGTTGGGATTGTTAGAACTCAATCGACCCGTAGCCGCAACCGCCTGCCGGTAGTCGGTATGAATTCGTCCATCTGATTTACTGATCATGCGGGGTAAGGCATCAACATACGTTGACCTCAACTTCTCATACTCGCGATAGTCAAGAATCTTTTGCGCGATCTCATGTTTAGCCGATAACCCCAAAAGAATATCTTCACCCGTAGCATACTGACCAGTTTTGGTTTTTTTGGGTTTCTCCATCAGTTTCATTTTCTCAAATAAAACTTCACCCAGTTGTTTAGGAGAACCGATGTTGAACTCTGACCCTGCCAGGCGGAAAACATCCTGTTGTACTTTCTCGGTTTCCGATTTTAATTCTTCCGAAAGTTTCGACAATGTCGTGACATCCACTTTAACACCTTCGTACTCCATGGTTCCCAACACCTGAACCAGGGGCATCTCTGTTTCATTCATCAGCTTAGTGTGCCGTCTGGATTCAAGTTCGATCTTCAGCTTTGCGCGAAGTTGTAACAGCTGATCTGCTCTTTCCCCAAGTCGTTCACGTAAATCGGCATGGTCATCCGGCAACAATGTATATTGAAGATATTGTGAACACAGGATGGGAAGATCATGAGACGCTTCGGGCTCAATGAGGTAGTGCGCGAGCATGCTATCAAAAAGTTGACCCTGCATTTCAATGCCATGCTTTTTGAGCGCGAGTATCGTTGCCTTGATGTTGTGTCCCACTTTCTGAATGTTTCCATCGCCAAGGGGTAAGGCAAGGTCGGCAACCATTCCCGTTGTTTGATCAGGCTTACCCAGGGGTACAAAAAAAGCTTCTCCTTCGCGGTAGCTGAATGCGAGTCCCTTCAGGTGATAATCAAAATTGCTTTCGTCATCCGTAATCGAGTCAATCGAAAAAACGGATTGCTCCTTAAGCTTTTCCGCCAATACCTTTCGCTGCTCAGGTGTGTCGATGATTTGATACTGAACCGAAGCAGACATGCTTTTCCGTTCTTCAGAAACTACCTGCTCCGTAATTTCAGACGGCTGCCCAAACATAGAAAGTTGTGAACTTTGCGGCCGTGCTGCCACAGGCGCTGCCATCACGTCACCAAAGGCACGGGCTGCAATTGACTTGAATTCCAGCTCGTCAAAAATAGGTTTAAGTTTTTCTTTATCCGGTCCGCCATAGGCCAGCGCTGATTCATCAAATTGAACCGGTACATCCGTAATAATGGTTGCCAACCTCTTTGAAAGCAATGCCTGCTCACCATATTGAATTACAGACTCCTTTTGTTTTCCTTTCAGATTTTCAGCGTTGGCGATAATACCTTCAATAGAGCCATACTGTTTCAACAAGGACGCAGCCGTCTTCGGGCCAAAACCCGGAATACCGGGAATGTTATCGGACGTATCTCCCTGCAGACCGAGCATGTCAATAACCTGTGACACGTTTTCGATATCCCACTTCTCGCAAACCTCCTTGGGTCCAAGTACGTCCACGGCATTGCCCATGTAGGCAGGTTTATAAAGCAATACGTTATCCCGCACCAGCTGTCCGAAATCTTTGTCGGGTGTCATCATGTACACATCAAATCCCTGTGTGGCCGCTTGTGTTGCAAGTGTTCCGATGATATCATCGGCTTCATAACCATCCATTTCGAGAATGGGAATATTAAAACCACGGATAATGTCTTTTACTTTCGGAATTCCATAGCGAATATCTTCCGGAGTTTCCTGTCGATTTGCTTTATACTCTTTGAAAATTTCATCGCGAAAAGTTTTTGCTGTAGTGTCGAAGGCAATGCCAATGTGTGTGGGCTTTTGCTTTTGCAAAACTTCCATTAATGTATTGGTGAATCCAAACGGCACCGAAGTATTGATTCCCCTCGAATTGATCCGTGGGGTTTTTGTAAATGCAAAATGTGCCCGGTAGATCAATGCATACGCATCCAGCAGAAAAAGCTTTTTAGAATTACTCATAGCTGCAAAATTGGAAAAGTAGAGTTAATATCCGTCAGCTGGCGCGAAATAAAAACAGCAAAAGTTTATTAACTTTAAGATTATGTCACGCCCGGAAATTCATCCTCCGAAAACCATTATGGAAGTCTTTAAAGGCCTTCCTGAGGGCACGTTAGCCGAAGTTATTGAAAACACGTTGTATATGTCGCCAACACCCACATCCAATCATCAACGAATGATTGTGAAAATTGTAACCCAGCTCGCGTCCGGGATCGATTCTGAAAATAAAGGAGAAGTTTTTTGTGGCACCATTGGATGTATACCTGGACAATGAAGCTAATCCCGTGCAACCTGACATTTTATACATTCGAAAAGAAAAGAATACGATTGTAAAAGAAAATGGACACGTCTATGGCGTACCTGATTTGATCATCGAAATACTTTCACCAGGCAACCGTTCACACGATCTTGTTGTAAAAAAGAATCTGTATGAAAAATTTCATGTGACTGAATATTGGGGAGTCGATCCAATTACCTGTCAGACTACCGGATATCAAATGGAAGAAAATCGTTACGTGGTGATTACCGAAGACAGCAATGTAATTTCTTCTCCGCTGCTCCAAAAAACCTTCCTTCTCACATAGTTTCGTAGTAAAAATACATTCTGAATTACTACTTTGTGCAATGCCTACTACGCCTTTAGAAGCTTTCTACCACTGGGAATCTTCCACACCCGATTCACCCTTTCTGCGACAACCGATCGATGACAAATGGAATGTTTATTCCTATAGAACTGCCGGTGATGAAATCCGGAGAATTGCCGCTGGAATCAAATCACTGAACCTTCCTCCACAAAGTAACATTGCCATTTTATCCAAAAATTGCGCGCACTGGGTTATGGCCGATCTGGCTATCTGGATGGCTGGACACATTTCCGTTCCCATCTATCCAACATTTTCTGCGAGTTCAATCAAATACATTCTTGAACATAGCGAGGCAAAGGCCATCTTTATTGGCAAGCTCGATGACTTTGCGAGTCAGCGAAGTGGGTTGTCCGATTCCCTCCTCAAAATCAGTTTTCCCTTCTACGGGCCCAATGAAGGTATTTCCTGGAATGATCTCTTAACGAAAGCACCGCTCACGGAAAACTATCTTCCGTCTTCTGAAAGTATGGCTACGATCATGTATTCATCGGGAACAACAGGACGGCCAAAGGGTGTAATGCTTTCGTTCAAAGCGTTTGACTTCCTTGGAAAAAGCATGACCAAGCATTTCAAGATTACTAAGCCTGAGCAATTCTTTTCCTATCTGCCCATGAGTCACATCGCTGAGCGTTCATATATCGAAATAAGCGTGTTGTATTCAGGCAGTACAATTTCATTTGCCGAGTCTCTCGAAAAATTTCCAACTAATCTGCAGCAGGTTCAGCCGACTTTGTTTGGTGGTGTTCCACGCATCTTTGCAAAATTTCAGGAAGGTGTTCTCCAAAAAATGCCGCAGGCCAAACTTGATCGTCTGCTCCGGATCCCCATTGTAGGATCAATCGTTAAGCGGGCCATACAGAAAAAACTGGGATTGGGTCGTGTGAAACTGATTATCGGAGGAGCAGCGTTCATTCCTGTTTCGGTGCTTAACTGGTATAAATCCATTGGTCTTCATATTCAGGAAGTGTACGGCATGACGGAGAACGGAGGTTACTCGCATGGCGATCATGGTGGCAGGCTCCGGTTCGGAACGGTTGGAAGAGCGTGGGAAGGTATTGAATCCAAAATTGGTGAAGACGGAGAAATTCTTGTGAAACATTCCGGACTTATGATGGGTTACTTCAAAGACCCCGAAACCACAGCGTCAGTTTTTACACCCGATGGATTTTTAAAAACGGGAGACAAAGGGATGATGAACAAAGAAGGTTATTTAACCATCACCGGAAGAATCAATGACCAGTTCAAAACTGATAAAGCTAAATTCATTTCACCAGGTCCGATTGAAATGAAATTGATGACGAACAAAGACATCGAACAGGTCTGCGTGGTGGGCACGGGAATTCCACAGCCCATTGCATTAATTACGTTATCACCCCTCGGAAAAGAAAAGTCGAGAGAAAGACTTGAACAAAGTATTGAAACCACCATCAATGAAATCAACCCAACGCTCGAACACTTCGAACAGTTGGAAAAGGCAGTCATCCTCAACGACTCATGGACAATTGAAAATGGTTTAATGACGCCTTCCCTGAAAGTAAAACGAAACGAAATCGAAAAAATCCATTCGCCTTCTTATCCCATTTGGTATAAAGCAAAAGAGGGGGTGGTGTGGGAGTAACGTCAGGCTTGGTGCCTGGACTTTAGGTCTTTTCTAAGCCCTACGCCCCAAGACCTAAAACTAGAAGTTCGGTGACAACAAGTATTTGGAATAGAATTCATCGATCACTTTAACGGCATCTTCCGGAGTGTCAACCAGGTCAAACAGATCCTGATCTTCCTCGTTGATCATCTTCTCGTGAACGAGCACTTTCTTCCACCAGTCCAGCAATCCGCCCCAGAATTTTTTACCAACCAGAACAATCGGGAATCTTCCGATTTTTTTAGTCTGGATAAGCGTGAGCGCCTCGGTAAGTTCATCCAGTGTGCCGAATCCTCCAGGCATGACAATAAATCCCTGGGAGTACTTCATGAACATCACCTTGCGCACAAAAAAGTAATCGAAGGTGATAAGCTTATCCGGATCGATGTAAATATTCCCTTTCTGTTCGTGTGGTAAATAGATATTCAATCCTACCGACTTTCCTTTTGCCCGATTGGCTCCGCGGTTACCAGCTTCCATAATGCCGGGTCCGCCTCCGGTAATAACACCGTAACCCTGTTCTACCAATTGAAAGGCTATTTCTTCTGCGATTTTATAATATGGGTTACTGGGCTTAACCCGTGCAGAACCGAATATCGTAACACACGGACCGATCTTCGCCAGTTTCTCAAGACCTTCAACAAACTCCGACATGACCTTGAAGATCATCCAGCTATTGGCTCCTTTAATTTCTGCCCAGTCTTTATCCTTAAATGCTTTTCGTATTCTTTGCTCTTCTTCCAGTGCCTCCTGAAGAAGTGACTCCTCCACTTTTTTCTTTTTACTCTTCATTTCTCTTTCAACGTTTAGTAACGAAATATACAACGATGAATTGAATAATAACTACATCAATATTCCGGTGTTCAGTACCGTAATCCTATACCGGATTAATTTTCGGTTTCAGCAGGTTGTGCAATGTCAAATCAAGATCGTCATGGGTGAATTGAAATCCTGCTTTCATTATTTTATCGGGAGATACTTTACTCCCGTGGATGACAACATCCGCCATTTCACCCAGCACCAGTTTTAGCACAAAGCCTGGAACTGGTGGCAGGATCAACGGCTTCTTCAGCACGCTGGCAATCCGTTTTGTGAGCATGCGATTCGTCACAGGCTCACTTGCTACTGCATTATAGGGTCCCGACAGGTTTGAATTTTCGCAGGCGAAAATGAACATACGGCAAACATCATCAATATGTATCCAGCTTACGTATTGATCTCCCGAACCCAGCGGTGACCCTACAAAAAATTTTATGGGCCTGGCCATTTCCTGTAACGCACCGCCCCGATCACTAAGCACGATACCTACACGAATCTTCACTACGCGCACTCCCAGAGACTGCAATGCGTTAGCTTCTTTTTCCCATTGCTCAACTACCGTAGAAAGAAAATCGTTACCCGGTGGATGTGATTCGGTGATCGTTTCTTCTCCGTCTGTAAATCCATAATATCCGATTGCTGATGCAGAAACTACCGTCTTTACGGTGTGTCCTCCTTTACTCACCGTATCACAAAGCAGACGAGTGGATTTAACACGGCTATCGAGTATCTCCTTCTTCCATCCAGCTGACCAACGTTTATCACCAACATTGGCTCCGGCCAGGTGAATGATGGTGTCAATGTTCTGAAAAGCCTCCTCGTCAACTTTCATTTGTCTGACATCCCACGTAAACGACCTGATTTTCCCTTCACGTTTGACTCTGCCGAGGTGCGACACTGAATAACCTGCCTTGAGTAGCATCTCCGTAAGCCGTGTTCCGATGAGACCGGAAGCTCCCGTGATCAAAATATTTTTTGCGCTCAATTTTTATGTAGTTTTGAAACAACTAACCAATGTAACAAACATGCCCTGCCTAAAAAAATTTTTTGCGGTTACTGCTGCCGTGCTTATCAGTGGTTCCGTTATTGCCCAAACGGTTAAGGTGAAAAAAGAAACTGCCCGGGTAAAGGGAGAAAATCTGGAAGGCTACGAAGTAGCGCTGGAAGGCTCCTATGAAAGCATTCAGGAATCTTTTTCAAAACTTTTAAAAACCATCGGTAAAGTAAAAACAGCAGATGACGGCATCATCGTGAATGAACCCTCGGTGAATGGCCTCGCTTACAAACAACCGCTGCTTGCCATCACCAAAGAAAAAGGCACCACCGGAGGTGCAGCCTGGATCGGGATTAAAGCGAGTGACTGGCCAAAAGAAGATGCGGAGAAAATAAACAAGGAGTTAGAAAAAATCTTAAAAGACTACGGTATAAAATTCTACCGCGATAAGATTCAGGTTCAGGTAGATGAATCGACACGTGCTTCTCTGGCGGTTGACAAGCAAAAACAAAAATTGACGAATGAAAACAAATCCCTCAATACCAAGCTGGAAGACAATAAGCGTGAAAAGATTCAGCTCGAAAAATCGCTGGAGACGAACAAACTTGAAAATGAAACACTATTGAAGAAGCTTGAGAAAAACAAACACGATCAGGATTCTGTGACGTTAGCCGGAGATCAGATCAAAAAAGTTGTCGAAATGCATAAAGAGCGACAACGGAAAGTGAATTGATATAACGTATCACATTAATAAAAAAAGGAACCATGATGGTTCCTTTTTTCATATTGAGCGTAACGGTTAGTATTTAGAAAGTATAACCAGTCCATCCGAAGACGGTGCTTGGATTTGCAACACCCGTATTTGGTGTACCCGGAATCGTAATGGTCGCTGCATTATCCCCAGGCTTATTGTCTGATGTATTCAGATTCGTGCCCGTTCCTGAAATGTTGATGGTAGTACCGGCCTTTGCGTGTCCGGAACCATCTGTACAGTCTACAAAATCATCAGGTGCAGGCACGGTATTACCGAAAATAACAAGTGCATTGGTAATGTTGGCACCACTTCCTCTTCTCACCTTAACCACGTCAACCATAGCACCGGCAAGTGTAGACTGGTTTTCGATAGTAAGATTAGTGATCGTAGGATTTGATTGCGGAGTCAATGAAGGGGTTAATCCATCGAGGTTACCATCACCTTCAAGACCACGTGGGTCGGTAGAAACCGCATCAAAGCCAGCTTCACGTCTTCCGTATAAATTCGTTGCTGTGCCTGACCAGCCTTGTGTCCAGTCGAACATGTCATCTTTTGAATTTACCGTTAACAGATTAGATGCATTCACGGTACCACCGAACCATTCAAAACCATCATCATCACCATGGAAAACGGCTACGTTACTGATGGTTGTTCCAGAACCCACACCATACAACGTTAAACCATTAAATTCTTTTTCACCATTGATACGAGCGCCTGTGTATTCCAGAATTACATATGAAATATCACCTGAGTCATCGGCAGCTTCATTACCACCATAGATAAAGTCAACCACTTCAGTAACTGCAGACTGTCCACCGGTAATAGGCGCATATCCCATAATCAACAAACCTCCCCAATCACCGGGTTCAGGATTAGCTGCGTTAGACGTGATCGTGATTGGTTCTGCCGCAGTACCTACTGCCTGAATTTCCGCATCACGCTCAATGGCGATGAACACGTCTGTACCACCGGCTTCGGCTTTGATCGTGGCACCAGCCTCAATGGTTAACTTTCCACCGGCCGATACACGCAACGGACCTGTTAGTATCCAATCTTCATCCGCAAACAGGGTAATATCACCTGTAACTTCGCCTTGCAGATCATTCACCACAAGGTCAATATCATCCTGACTTTCAATTTTACCGTCTGGAGTTTCTACAGGATCCTTGTCATCGTCATCTGAGCAACTTGAGAATGTCAACACTGCTCCTGCCAGCAACATCAGGCTGACGTAGGTTTTGAATACTTTCATTTTCATCGAATTAAGAGTAATTAAATTTTCTTCTCTGATATTAGACATCCGTATTTACCGCAGATGTTTCACAAAAGTCAACATCGAATGTTAACCGACATACACCTCACTATTATCAAATCATTAAGAGGTTGTTTCGAGAGCATTCAGGGTTAATAACAACCAAGGCCGTTTCTGAGAAACGGCCTTGTTCAGCGAATGACGTATGCACAATTAAAATATATACGATGCGCCCAGTGATATAACCGAACCTTTCTTGTATTCGCTGATAACTTCATTCTTACCTGTATCGATCTCTTTGGTGAGCCTATACGCCTGGTTCAGGAGATTGCGCATATTTAATGACACCTTGAACCTGTCGGTGAGGTTGATCTTTGAGATAAAGTCAAGCCTGATAACACCTCGCTCATAGATGTGGTTATTACCCACAGGAGCTCCGATTGAATAAATCCGATCGCTGAAATAATTTAACACCAGTGCAGCCGTAATGCCCTTACCACGTTGCCCCTGGCGGTTAAAGGTAAGGTCTGCATTTACTAGCAAAGGACTTGCACCTTCCAGCGCTGACCGTTTGTTGGTGGGTTGAAATACAAGGTCGTCCGTATCCACATCTTTTAACTCCTGATCTGAATAGAGGTATGAAACATTTAAACCAAGGTCAAGACCAGACGGGTTGTTTCCTTTAAAAGAAATCAGGCCCTTTCTAAACTCAACCTCAACGCCTGTAACCGTTGCATTTCCGGTATTTACGTAAGACAACTCATTGGCTGCTGACGCCACCTGCACACGGTTAATCGCGTTTTCAATGCGCTTGTAAAAAGAGGTTAATGCAAACAGACCTTTTTTGGCGAAGTAGCGCTCATAGCGTAAATCAACATTAAAGCTTTCTGAAGGCAACAGCTTGGGATTTCCGAAGCTCGAAGTATTTACATCTTCATAAAAGAATGGTGCTACTTCTTTGAATTGAGGCATGGTATAACTTTTACTCGAAGCCAGTCTGATAATGTCTGTATCCGTGAGGCTATACTTAATATTTATGCTTGGGAGAAAATAAGCAGGATCGCGTACTTCAGTGTTGTCTCCGGGAATATTCTCGTTCTGTTCGTCCAGGTTGGTATCCCATTGAACTTCCTGCCGGATCATTTCATACCGCGCACCTAAATTGACCGTAAGTTTTTTAGTAAGATCATAAGTCGCGTTCAAAAAAGCAGCGTGAATAGACCGATCGCCTGAATACGTAAAAGGTATCAATGCTTCTGAACCTGTACCGCGTCCTGTTTCAAGTTCATACAAACCGTTGTCGAGCGACTCCTGGTTAAACAACGCGTCCGGATCGTTTACCGAAACCACTTCAAAGCTTGCGAAATCGAAGTTGAACTGTGTGGATTCAAAATCACGGATCGTGCTTCTGAAATTGTAACCCACGGTAATGGCGTTATTCGATTCTTCCTTGAGGCTGTAGGTAGCGCTTGCATTTCCGGATAAATCAGTCTCCTTTAGCGAAGAATAAAACCGGTGATTAAACGCTGGCGAACTGGTATTTACCAGATAATCCTCGCCATTGAAAATATAGAAATTGCTTCTGCGATCAGGCTCATTGCCATTTGCAATGTTGAAGGAACCGGCTACGTCCAGTTTCAATTTTCTATTGATCTGAAAAGCCGAAATCAGTTGATTGACCAATAAGTTGTTATCATTCTGCTGCTGGCGTCTCACAAAGGTGTTGTACGCATTGGGATCATTGATGTCATCAATGCCATTCACGCTAAACCCGGTGTAGTTACCC
>Ga0315910_10002932_pt1 | contig 14750 bp, 11 predicted proteins | sample EdamamesoilMG_FD_204470 | JGI IMG/M metagenome (GOLD analysis project Ga0315910, IMG submission 204470) | Garden soil microbial communities collected in Santa Monica, California, United States - Edamame soil | ecosystem: Environmental > Terrestrial > Soil > Garden | place: USA: California...
AATGCCGTTGCCGTACCTGGCGGCCAGATAACGCACCACCACGTTCGATTCCCACAGCTGATAACCGGCGTCGTCGAGCCCGGGGCCCAGCTGGTTCGGATTCATGCTCGTGAACTCGGAAGTGCCAACGACGCCGTACTGCCCGCCGGCGTCGAGACGCTCGAACTGGACTCCGACCTCCTGTGCTGCCCAGACCACTTTGCGCACGTTGATCGAGCTCAGCCGCCCCCAGATAGTGAGCATGCGCGTCGCCTACCACGCCCCCCGTCGAGCGTCGAGCGAGCTCCCACCTCATGTGGCAGGGGAGGACTGCAACGGCGTGTGGCGCTCCGGATGCTATCTCAGCGCTCTGACGCCCGAGTAGCTCGGAACCGTCACCCCTTCTCACAAGCATGCGGGCATGAACTGCGGGGGGATGCCTTGGACGGCAACCTGGACGCAACCGTTGGCGCCGAAGGTGCAGGTAAAACGCACCCGGTTCTCCCCGCAGACCGGTTCGGTGCGAAAGCCCGACCGGCTTTCGCATTGTTCTTCGTTGGCGGGGGCCGGAGGGTCGTCGCAATCCGCGAGGGGGATCGCGGAGTCCGGGTCGCTCCTGTCGAGAACGATGTTCCCGTCGCAGTTGAAGTCGCCACTGAACACTCCAGCCCTGCAGTTCGCCGGGGTCCTACCGGGGGTTGTGTTGCCCGGAAATGCCGTGGCTGAAGAAACGGTGTTCAGCGCGCCCTGGGGGCAGGGGTTGTCGCAGCAATCACTTCGGTTATTCGCGTCCTTGGACTGCGGCTCGTATTGGAAATCTTGCGGCGCGCGACAGCCGAAGGCGTTGTGCGCCGGGGGACGGTTGGCACCCGAGCCTTCCCCGCAGATCTGAACCGCCGGATGCCCGTTTTCGAGCGGGTCCGAGCCAAACCCATCGCCGTCGGCGTCCACGAGCCAGCGCGTACAGATGCCGCTCTGACACTGGCTCGGCGATGTACACGGCTCCCCATCGGGCAAGCCGCAGCTTCCGCCGTTGCACGTTCCCCCGTTGCAGCTGCGCCCGCACTGGCCGCAGTTGTTCGAGTCGGTCAGGAGCGAGAAGCCCTCGTCGCGCTGACCGTCGCAGTCGTTGTCGACTCCATCGCAGACTTCGAGGCTCGCGTTTTCATCGACCAGGCCGTCGCAGTCGTTGTCACGCTGATCGCATACCTCGGTGGGCGGCACGGTCGGCGTGCAGGTGGAGACGCAGGTGTTGCTGGTCAACTCGCAACGCTGGCCGGCGCCACACTGCGTGTCGTTGATGCAAGCGACGCAGCGCTGGTCAGCGGTGCAGACACGGTTCTGGGAGCAGGTGGCACCAGCGCCGGCGCCACCGCAGGCGAAGTTGTTGCACGTCCGGCAGTCGCCGCACTGCCCGACGCCGGTGCACTCGGGCGCGAAGCATTGGCCGCTGCCGTCACAGAGATTGCCCGCAGGACAACCGACGCCGGCCTGGCCGCGGACGACGGGCGAACACGTCTTGTCTACGCCGCACGTCGCGCAGGGACCGCAGTCCGCGTTGCTGAGGCACTGGACGCACAGCCCCTGCGCGCCGTCGCAGACGGAGCGGTTCGCGGGACACTGCGGCGCAGACGCGCAGCACGCGAACTCACGGTCGAGGACGCACTGGCCATTGCGGCAGTCGAGCTGGGCGACGCCGTTGCTTCCGATGGGGCAGCCGCAGGCGCCGTCGACGCACTCGTATCCCGGACCGCAACCGCCGCAGCAACCATCGGGCGGAGTGCACTGACTACCGCCACGCAGGCATGCCTTGCACTCGAGCCCGGCGGCGCATGCGGGCTGACCCGCAGCGCCGCACGCGGCACCTGCCGCCAGGTCCGGCGCCTGGCAGCGTCCCGTCGTGGCGTTGCAGAGCAGGCCGGTGGTGCCGCAGTCGTCCAGGCAGCAGATGGAGTCTGTCGGGGCCTGACCGCCCAGGCGGGGCTCGCAATTTCCGCTGCCGCACTGGTCATCGCCGCTGCAGGGCAAGGCCTCGGGCAGCAGGCACTGGCTGACCCCGAAACACTGGCCATCGCCATTGCCGCACGGCTCGCGACCGGCCTGGTCGGTGCACACACCCGCGGTGCAGACCTGGCAGGTCGAAGCGCAGTCGCGATCGCAGCAGACTCCTGCGCTGCAGATGCTATCGGCGCACGTTTCGCCGTTCAGGCAGGACGCTCCGGGCTGGGCCACCACCAGGCCGGTCCCCGTCAGCAGCAGCTGCAACGCTTCCATCGTCGTCGAGTCGGTCACGGTCAGAGTGGCGCTGCGAGGCCCGCTGCTGCCCGGCCGGAACAGGATGTCGAGCGTGCAGCTGCCACGGCCTGGGACGCTGACGTTGCTGCAGGTGTCGTTGGAAACGATGAACTCGGTCTCGGCGCTGTTGACGACCAGCAGGGGGCCGCTCGTCAAGTCGCCTTCGTTGGTCACCGTCCAGGTGAATTGATTGCCCTCGTTGATCTCGACCGCGTCGACAGTCGCGAGGCCGAGGTCGCGAGCACCCGTGGCGTTGAGATTGGGGGCGAGGCGGCCTCGGCCGCTCAGCGGCAGGGCCGTTTCGCCCGCGCCGGGGGACTGGACGGAGAGGTTGGCCTCTATCTGCTCGGAGCCGGTCGGGTTGAAGGTGACGCCGAACGTGCACGACTGGCCGCTGGCGAGCCCCTCGGCGCTCGTTGCAGCGCACTCTTCGAGGTCAAGCGTGAACAGCGGGCTGCTGGTGGTGATGGTCAAGCGCCCAGAGGCTACGCTGCCGGCGTTGGCGAGGCTGAACTGGATCGTTTGCGGCGTGCCGATCGCCACGTCACCGAACTCGTTGGCGCCGCCGACAGCAGACACCTCGAGCGTGCCGCGCGGAAACGAGCTTCCGACGAGCAGCGCACTGCTCGTTGCGCCAGTGGCGCTGAGCAGCCGCAGCACACCCGAGTAATTGGCGACCTCGGCTGGCAAGAACTCGACCGAGATGTCGCACCCCGCACCGGCTGCGATATCTCCCGCGCAGCCACTCTGCAGCGAGAACCCGACGGCAGCGCCCCCGCCGGGAGACTCGACGCTCGCCTGAACGGCGGTCAGCGGTTGATCCCCGGCGTTGCGCAGCGTGAGCGACTGGCGCACGGGGGTTTGCGCGGGAACGCGCCCGAAGTCGAGCTCGGTCCGGGCCAGGTCGAAACGTGCTGCGCCGAGCCCGCGCCCGGTGAGGGCGAGGTGGGCCGAGCCCGCGAGCGTGGAGCTGGCGATCAAAGAGCCATCCTGCTGGCCCTGTTGCTGCTGCGTGAGGGTGACCGCCACGGTGCAGCTCTCCCCGTTCGCCAGGGACGTGACGCCGCTGGTGCAGTCTGCCGCTCCGGCGGCAGGCACCAGGGCGAAGCCATCGGACACCACGATGTCGATGGGGCCCGAGGGTTGAGCGCTCGGGTTCGTCACCACGAAGGATTGTGTGGTGGACTCCTGGAGCGGCCGCTCGCCGAAATCGCGTGAGCTGCCCGGGGCAGGCTCGACGGTGAGCGTGCCCAAGGGCAGAGCGCTCCCGCTCAGCGCCACCGCGTGCTGCAAGCCGCCCACCGCGCCGACGAGCAACTGCGCTCGGTGATCGGGCGAGATGGTCAACGGCCGGAATGCCACCGTGATGCTGCAGCTCGTCCGTGCCGGCAGACTCTCGCCTCCGCCGCAGTCGCTATTTTGAACGGAAAATGCGCTGGTGGCGGGGGCTGCAACCCCGTCCAGCGGCGCTACGACTTCTGACGACTCGCCGCCCGCAGTGGTCAGCGCGACCTGGGACAGCTCGAGGGGCTCGTCACCCGCGTTCAGAAATCGCAGCGTGCGCTGGGCCGTGGCGCCCGTCACGACGCCGCCAAAGTCCACGGTGGCCGGAGCATCGAACACCGCCGGCGACAGCCCGAGCCCCGAGACCGACAGTGCCGTGCTGCCCAGCCCCTCCGCGGTCACCAGCAAGGATGCGTCGACCGCGCCGCGCCGCGTGGGCGTGAATGCGACGCGAACCTGGCACGTCTCACCGTTTACGAGTGTGGTCGCGCCCGGCTGGCAGTCGCCGGCAGCCGGTGGAAGCAGCTGAAACTGCCCCTCGGTGACGACGAACGTGAGCGCGCCCGACGGCTGAGCCGTGGGATTGGAGATCTGGAACACCTGGGTGCTGCTCGCCGCGAGCAGCACGCCACCAAAGTCGCCCGAGCTACCCGCTGCCGGAGCCAGCGTGAGGGGGCCAGCAACTAAGCCGAACCCCGAAACCGGCACTTGCACGGTTTGACCGTCGGCCTCGACCACGATGGCCGCGCTGCTCGGCCCCGGATCGCTCGTGAGCAGCTGCACGCGCACGTCGCAGCGCTCGGCAGGGCCCACGGCGTTCTCGCACTGGTTGTGCAAGATGAGGAAGTCGGGGTCGCTGCCGACCAGCATCGAGACCAGGGGCACCGCCAGCGGCGCATTGCCAGCGTTCACGACCGCGAGGCGCGCGCGCGACGGCGCGCCGATGACGGCCGGGCCGAAATCGAGCGAGACGGGCTCGACCGTGAGCAACGCCGCCTCTTCGCTACCGAGCACGCCGCCTGCTGCATCGGGCGTCGATAAACCCGACGCGCTTCCCAGCGCGGTCAACTGGCGAGAGTCCAGGCTGCACGAAGCTGCGACCACCGCCGCGAGCGCAAGTCCGCTCGCGGCAACCCATGAATTGCGATGCATGATCAAACCCTCGCTCGTCGCTCCGTAGCCACGACGACGCAGCCCTAACACATCCGATGTTCGTGTCGAAGCGCCAAGCCCATATCGTTTTGTGCGGGGCTGGCGCTCGACTTGTTCCTCGTTGTTGTGTGAGACGGTGAAAAAGCGGCGAGAAATTCCGGGCTGCAAAGCGATTCGTTTTGCTCGAAATCGCCAGGCGTCGCCGACTCTCGACTCGGGCAGCGCAGCGGTTCACAGACGCGTCGCTCTCACACCGACGCGTGGCAAAGGAGACTCATCGCGAGGCGTTCGTGCTCGACTGGCCTCGGCGATATTTCGGCGCGTGAGCGCGCCGGTGTCTAACCGCAATGGTCGTGCGTGATCGTGCCGCGGCCGAAGATGCGGGACGGCGGCAGGCCGAAGCTGCCGCGGAAGTCGCGGCAGAGGTGGGCCGAGTCGGTGAAGTCGACGGCGTGGGCGGCTTCGGTCAGGTTGCTGCCGGCGGCGAGGCGGCGGCCGACGGCGCGCATGCGTTGCCAGCGGCGGAGCGCGCGCAGGGAGATGCCGGTGTGCTCGTGAAACACGTGGCGCTGGCGCGACGGGGAGAGCTCGGGTTGCGCACGCGCGCCGCTCGGCGTCGCGGGTCCCGGCTCGGCGAGGAGCTGGCGCGCGAGGGCGTCGCTGCGCGCGTCGTCGCAGAGGGCGCGGGGTGCTGGCCCGCCGAGCCAGCGATCGAGGCCGATCGTGAGCAGGTCGAGCGGCAGCTGGCCTGCCTCGAGCGCGAGCGCTTGCTCTCGCCCGGCGTGTTGGGGCGGCAGGGGCAGCAGCTCGCCCTGGGGCAGGCCCCAGCGCGCCCGGAACTGGCGCGCGTCGAGCTGGCCCGGGGCGAGGTAGAGGACGAGCGAGAGCGCGTCCCCGCAGTCGAGCTCGTGGCGGCAGCCGGCTTCCACGTAGACCTCGCGAGCGCGCAACCAGCGCCCGGGCTCGGTGCGGATCGCGAACGAGCCGTCGAGGCCGATCACGAGCGCGGGGGCGGCGTTGGCGTGCCAGCCCACCCGGCCGAGGTGGGCGATGATCTGCGCTCGTTCGGGGAACAGATCGACGCGCGGCGCGCTCATGCGTGAAGCATACGCGAGCCGGCGGTTGCGGGCCAGGGCGCTAGCCCGGGAGCGGGGCAGCCTGCGCCGCGTCCGCCGTGTCCGCCGCGCTCGAGCGTGTCACGGCGCGACCCGCTGCGATGGCGGCCTTGGCCGGGATCTTCGCGAGCGCGCGCTCCGCCATCGCGGTGATGGTCAGCGACGGATTGACCCCCGGGTTGGACGACACGGCGGAGCCGTCCATCACGAACAGGCCGTCGTAGCCAAATACACGCTGGTCGGCGTCGATCACGCCCGAGCCGACGTCGCGGCCCATGACGGCGCCGCCGAGCACATGCGCCGTGGTCGGGATGTTGAACAGCGTCTCCTGGATGAAGGCCATGGGGAAGCCGTCCAGCACGTCACACATCTCGTTGGCCAGGCGCGTCGCAGCAGGAAACGACGCGACCGGTGGCGAGCCCTCTTCGCGGCGCGTGGTCAAGCCACCGTGCCAGGCGCTCTCGAAGCGCAGGGTGCCCTCCTCGGTGCGCATGTACATCAGGATCGCCATCTTGCGCGCCATGTTCCACGCGGTGAACGCGCGCAGGATCTGCAGCGGGTGCAACACGAAGATGGTCAGCAGGCGCGCGAGGCGCTCGGCGGCGTGCAGGCCCGGCACGTGCGGGAACATCAACAGCCGGAAGAACCCCGAGCCCGAGCGGTAGCGCACGGGCTGCACGTGCTCGTTGGGCGCGCAGTGGTAGATGCTGCCGATCGCGACGCCGCTCGACATGTCCGCGTCGCGCTTGCGGCTGACGACGCCGATGAACGACTCGGAGTTGGTGCGCACGTGGCGGCCGACGTGCTCGGAGAGGCGCGGCAACCCGCGCGGATCGGCCCGCATGCGCAGCAGCAGGCGAATGGTGCCGAGCACGCCGGCAGCGAGCACCACATGGCGGGCGGTGACGCTACGCGCGCGCCGCCGCAGGCCCCGGCCCTGGCGCGCCTCGACGCGATAACCGCCGCCATCGAGCGCGCGCACCGCGCTCACCTCCGTCTCGCTCTCCAGCTCGAGGCCGCGCGCTCGCGCCAGGTGCAGATAGTTCTTGTCGAGCGTGTTCTTGGCGCCGAAGGGGCAGCCGAGCATGCAGCCGCCGCAGCCGATGCAGCCCGAGCGCTCCGGCCCTTCGCCGCCGAAGTACGGGTCCGGAACCCGCTTGCCGGGGGCCCCGAAATAGATCCCGACCTCATTGGCCGAGAACTGATCCGATTCGCCGCGCCGGCGCGCGACCTCGGCCAGCGCCTGGTCGAACTGGCCGGCAAATTTGGCCGGGGTGACGCCGAGCATGCGACGTGCGGCGGCGTAGTGCGGAGCCAGCTCGGCGCACCAGTCCGCGAGGCCCTGCCAGTTGCCCGCTTCGAAGAACGCGCGCGGAGGAACGGGCAGCGCCGCGCCATACGTCAACGAGCCGCCACCCACGCCCACGCCGCTCATCACCGTCATGTGCCGGAAGATCGTCAGCTGAAAGATGCCGCGCAGACCGAGCAACGGCAGCCACATCCAGCGCCGCAGGTTCCAGTTGCTCCTGGGCAGATCGGCCGCCGAGAACTCGCGCCCCTTCTCGAGCATCAGCACCCGATAGCCCTTCTCCACGAGCCGCAGGCCAGCAGCGCTGCCGCCGAAACCCGACCCCACGATGACGAAGTCGTAGTCGAACATGGACCTTGGCCCACAGCATGCGCCCGCCCGTCCTCACTATGCTTGTACAAAGCGGTCGCGTTCGCGCGCGTAGGCCCTTCGGCCCAGGCGTTCCGAGCGGTATCCTACGGGACTCCGGCGTCGGGCGCGGCCGGGCCGCTGCCGCAGAACCCACCGTAGCCATCTGGCAGGTCTTCTCCCGGTGGATCGGGAGGGCGGCAAAGCGGCAGGCAATCCCCAACCTCTGGGCACAGGCGGCGCAAGGCGTCGCGCACGTCATCGACCACATCGCGGAACGAGGACAGCGAGAAGCCTGTGGCGCACGGCTCGAGGGTGGGGGAGAGGGAAATGCGACTCTTTCCGCCACTCGGTCCGCCAAAGACGGTCCAGATGAACACGTCGTCTTCCGCCAGCGTGCAGCGGCCGTCTCCGTTCCCGTCGATGTAGAGCGCCACGGGCTCGACGCGCGACCCTCCCAGGTTGCAGGCCGGGTCGGGCTGGGCAAACGAAACGGAGAACGCGCCGTCTTGCACGCGGGTCGTGGCCGTCTGCGGCTGCCGACTGCCAAAGGTGGCCGTGACGGGAGTCCCATCCGGGTGGGCAAAGTGCGCGCCCTCCGTGGTCGTTTCGATGCTGAAGGTGCCCTGGTCGCAGTTGAAGGGATTGTCTCCCGCGTCGTCGTCGTCGTCACAGCCCAGAGAGGCCGCGAGCGCGAGCACGACGCTGGCCCACTTCAGTGCGCGCTGGGGTGCTATCGGCCGCTGGACGAGGTCTCCCACTCTAGGAGTGGAGCACGGCCGGGAGGCGCGGCAAGCGGCTTCGCATCAGTCTCCGAAGAGCGCCTCTCCGGGTTGAAACTAGCCACAGACGCCCGACTCGCCCGGGGTCGTCATACATCAACGACCCCCTCGAACGATCGATCCTACTCCCCGAAAAAAGACGAGTGGCGCGAGAGGTTGCCGGCGCACCAGGGGCAGGACGGGATGAGCCCATCGTTTAGCGCAAGACGGGCCCGCAGCGATATCCAGCCCCAACCCTGGCAGTACGCTCGGTGCGATCGCCGCACTGCGCGGGGCCGAGGCGCACACCGCCGCCGTGCTCGCAGCTCTGTTTGGGGCGGTGTCGCTGGGCCCGTCGCGCTCGCCCGGGCAGTCAGGACGGCTCGGCGCTTCGCGTCTCGCCCTCTTTGAGCTCTCGAACCGTCGACTCGAAGGCCTCGATCACGGCCGCTTCGAACTCCGCGCCCAGGGCGCGTCGTGGGCGGTCGTTCGCCACGGCGATCGCTCCGCTCGGTGTCGCGATGTCCACGCGGACCAGGCAGTGCTGGCTCGAGGAGTCGTGATACGGCGCAGCATCCACGACGACGTTGCAGTGCGCGATGCGTCCTGCAAAGGGCTCCAATCGCGCTGCCCCGCGTCGGATCGCCGCATCGAGAGTCCTGGATGGCGCGAGGCCCTGATAGGTGATCTGTAGAGGTACCATGCGTTGCATGTAGCAGCTGCCGTGCCGCCGCGTCGGGCGGCGCCGGCGCGGGCGGCAGAGGTGCGCAACGCAGCGAAGCCACTGCGCTCGTCTGCCAGGTCGAGGTCCGGGCGACGCCGTCGCGAGGCGCAAAGTCTGCGCGCTCTGGCACGGATTGCGGCGGGCTGCCTACGAGCCCTTCTCATTCTGCTATGGCGCCGGGTGGGAGGCGTTTGGTGAGGGCGCCGTCGAATACTAGCCCCTGGTATTGGTGCCTGGACGTGGCGTTGACGCTGGCACATGTCGCAGTGATCTTCGCTTTCTTGCTGCTGTGGATCCCGGCGCGCACCCGGCGCTGGCACCTGCTGCTGGTGAGTGTCATCGCGCTCTCCTGGTTTGGCCTCGGGCTGATCCATGGGCTCGGCTATTGCTTCCTCACCGACTGGCAGTGGCAAGTGAAGCGCTGGCGCGGCGAAACGGCTTTGCCGGGGTCCTTCATCCACTACGGCTTGACCCGGTGGCTCGGTCTCCCGTTGAGCGAGGTGGCCAGCGACGTGCTCGCAGGGCTCGCATTTGCGCTCGTTGGCGGCCTGTCCGTGCTGCTCAATGCGAGAGATGGGTCGCGGCGTCGTCGGCGCGGCACCGCGAGCGGCGGCGACGAGCGAGCCAGCGCGCGTCTTCGATGACGACCTACCGGGCTCGAGCCGCGCTCGCGCTGGCCGACGCGCTCGTCAATCCGCCGACGTGCGCTTCAAGGTCAGCGTTGCCGTAGCCAGGAACTCGGGCTGATTTCCCAGCCCGGCGAGCAGCAGCGTCACCCCGAAGAAGATGGCCCAGCCGAGCGCACGCTCGCGCGTCGCCGCGGAGACGGCGCCGTACGCGTGCCAGAATGCGGCGTGATGCTCCGGGTCGAACAGCATCCACACGCACGCCAGATCGTTGGCTGGGTCGCCCAGGTTCATATCCCCCCAGTCGAGCACCGAGCCCAGCACCCCCGCGTCAGAGACGAGGTTCTTGGGGTGCAGATCACCATGTATCCAGCAGCTCGATGTGTCGATGGGGAGCTGGGCGGCCCGCTCGAAGCGCTCGCCGGCCCGCTCGAGCTCCGGCCGTGCCGGCGCGTCGCGACCACGCAGCGCGCCGAGCCGCTCGCGCACGTCGGCAGCGCGGTCTGCGAGCGGACCGCCGCGCCAGGCGATGGGCGCCAGCCCGGTGGCGTCGGTGCCGTGCAGCACTCTCAGGAAACGCCCGAGCTTGCCCGCCTCAGACGGCAGCAGCGGCATCTCCGTGGCGTCGGTGCCGCGGCGCCAGGGCACGATACTGAACGGCCAAGGATAGTGGGGCGAGGGCGTGCCGACGCGCAGCGGCGCGGGGAGGGGGACGTCGACGTGCGGCGCGAGACGCGGCAAGAAAGCCTGCTCCTTGACGAGCAGATCGACGGCGATTCGGATGCGGGGGAGCCGAACGGCGAGCTCCGCGCCGAGGCGATACGTCGCGTTGTCCCAGCCCGAGGCGAAGAAGGTGAGCGGCAGATGCGCCAAGTCAGGAAACTGATCGGCGATGAGACGACCCACCGTGGCGTCGTCGATCGTCACGTCGGCTGGTGGAGCGCCCTGCACTGCGGGAGCCGTCGTCATGGTCGCTGATCGAATCCCCGAGCGAACACCTAACACGATGTCGGCGCCGGAACAAGGCTGGCACCGGACTGGGTCCGGTGGGGAAGGGGCGGCTTCGTACTAATGGAGAACAGGAACGTGTGCCCGTCGCGTTTGCGTTGGCAATCGCTGCCACGTCAGCTGACTGGACACTCCCTCTGGTCGCACGGTGTAGCGTGCATGGGCACTTGACTTGACCAGTCATATATATCTGACTAGAATGGTCAGATGAAAACGGCGTCCGTGACGGAGCTCAAGGCCAACCTCTCCAAGTACCTCAAGATGGTGCGACGAGGCAGCGAGGTGCAGGTGCTCGAACGCGGCGTGCCGATCGCGCGTCTGGTGGGGCTGCAGGGCGCTCCCGCGGAGAAGGACCGCGATCGACTGCAGCGTCTGGAGAGGGCCGGCGTCTTGCGCCGCGGCACGTCGGATCTCGGCTGGCTGATAAAAGAGCCGCTGGTCGAGATGACGGGCGGAACACTTTCTGCTGCGCTCGATGAGGACCGCGAGGATCGGCTTTGAAGTTCTGGGATGCCTCGGCGGTCGTGCCATTGGTCGTCAAGGAGGCAGGGAGCGACCTGGCGCGCCGCTGGCTTCGTGAAGACGGTGACATGGTCCTCTGGGCATTGACTCGGCTCGAGCTCGTGTCTGCCATCGAGCGACGGGCGCGCGAGCGGCAGCTGACGGCTCGGCAGCGCACCCAGGCGCTGGCACGGGTTGAGCGCATCAGTCGCGACGCGCACGAGGTTGGCGACGTCGCGGCGGTCCGCGCGCGCGCCGTGCCCTTGCTCGCTCGACATCCGCTGCGAGCCGCCGACGCGACGCAACTCGGTGCCGCTCTGCTCGTCGCCGATCCGGAGCCGTCGTCGTTGACGCTGGTCGTGCTCGACCGCCGTCTTGCGGCGGCCGCCGAGCGCGAAGGCTTCAGTGTGTTGACCTGGCCCGAGGCACAGACCGAGGAGTGAATGGCCGACGTGGCTGATCGATCTTGCCGCTCGGCGGAGCCGGCCACTCGAGAAAGAAGTACGCGACAGCACCGAGCAGCAAGAACCCGGCTGCAATCGCGCTCAACACGGCTCCTTCGACGTCCGTCGGCACGTCGACGAACTGCAACGGAAATTGTGACCAGGTGTTGGCCGATGCGTGGCACATGGCGACGACCCAGATGCTGCGGGTCCGCGCGAAAGGCCAACCATTGAAGGTGCCGAGCCCGATCAGCAGCGCCGGCCCTGCGAACAGAACACCGAGCAGCCGGAGATGCGCCGGGAATCCGACGCCGACGACGTGAAATCCCGTGTGCCAAAGCGCCCAGATTACTGCAGTGAGACAAGCGGCTCCCCGCACGCCGTAAGAGCGCGACAGGCGAGGCTGTAGGAATCCGCGCCAGCCAATCTCTTCACCCATGGAAAAGATGACGGACAGAAGCAGAGAAACCGGCAACTTTAGGGCGACCCGGCCCGCTAGCTCCGCCGCGGGGAAAGGCTCCTGTCCGAGTCGCGCATCTTTCGTCGGATGCAGAAGCCCTTGTGAATCGGCGGACAGCCAAGCCGCACTCTGTAGATCGCGCAACAGCTCGAGACAGGCAAAGCCCATGATCGAGGCGACGAGCGGTGGAACGAGCGGCGCGATCAGCCCGAATTTCAATGAAAACTGCCGAAGCCCTGGCATGGACTCGCGATCGTTCTCGAAACGTCGTGCGATGACGGCGCAAGCGCTCGGCACGAGCATGCTCGTCAGCCCGAGTGGGACCAGCCAGGGGCCGTCGGGGCCCGCCCGTGAGCCACATGCACACTGCCAATCCGTAGCTACCGACGTATGCCAGCGTGACGAACAATGCGATCGATCTCATGATGCTCCGCCGCCAGCCCCGAACGTCAAAAGCTTAGTCAACGCCGCTTCTCGCCCCAGCACGAAGCTCGCCGCGCATGCCTCGGGCATTCCTACGTCCTGCTCGAGCTCGTCCTCTCCGGCTGGCGTCACCGGGGTGGCGAACCGCGACGACGCGACGGCGCCTCTGGTCGTGGGCTTCCGCCTTGCCTATCATGGCACTCATCGAGTCGTCGGCGAGCGGTGCATCGCCGAGTGGAGGACGTCCAGCGATGACCCATCCCCAGCAGCGTCGCGGCCTGGAGGCGGAAGCGTCGGTCGTGCAGTGGCTCCTCGATTCGGACCCTTCGATCCGCTGGCAGGTGATGCGAGATGTGATCCGTGCGCCGGCGGATGAGGTTGCGACGGAGCGTGCGCGCGTCGCCCGCGAGGGTGCCGGTGCCCAGCTGCTCGCCGTGCAGGGAGCCGACGGGCAGTGGGGTGGAGCGGCCTGGAATCGCGGCTGGAACTCCACCATGCACGTTCTGATGCTGCTGCGGGAGATGGGGCTCGAACCGGCGAGCGACGGGGCGCGGCACGCGATGGCGCTCGTCCGTGATCGCGTGACCTGGCGGGGTGACGCGGCGTACGACGGCAGGTCCTTCTTTCTCGGCGAGGTGGAGCCGTGCATCAATGGGCAGGTCGGTGCGGTTGGCGCGTACTTCGGCCAGGACGTGCAGGGGATCGTCAACCGCTTGCTCGTCGAGCAGTTGGCCGATGGCGGCTGGAACTGCGAGGCAGCCAACGGTGCTCTGAGCTCCTCGTTCAACACCACGATCTGTGTGCTGGAGGCGTTGCTGGAGTATGAGCGCGCATGCGGTGGCCTCCCGGAAGTGACCCGGGCACGTCGTCGCGGGCAGGAGTATCTGCTCGAGCGTCGGCTGCTCCGTCGGCGCTCGACGGGAGAGGTCATCGAGCGAGATCGCAAGGGCGGCGGAGCGTGGACGAGCTTTGCCTACCCGACGTGGTGGCACTATGATGTACTGCGAGGGCTCGACTATCTTCGCTGCGCCGGCGTTGCACCGGACGAACGTGTCGCCGAGGCGATCGCGCTGGTCGCGTCGAAGCGTGATCGTGATGGTCGTTGGCCGCTCGATACCCGCTACCCGGGCTCGATGCCCGTCCAGATGGACGACGGCGAAGGGCGACCGAACCGCTGGAATACGCTGCGCGCCTTGCGCGTGTTGCGCTGGTATTCGGAAGAATCTTAGCGCGAGCCCGACACGCTCGGGTCGGCCACGGCTCCTACGGGTGCCGCGTCCGCCGCGAGCGCTCGCCCCGTGCTGCGTCGACCGGAGCAAATGCTTCTCTGCGACCCAGCCAGTGGGGAAGGAGAGGGACGGGTTCCAGTGATGCTGAACATCTGACCAGTATAAGTCTCGCCCGTAGACTGAGGTCGAAGCCAGCCGTCATGGTCCCCGCAACAGACCCTCCTTCCGCAGCTTTAGCGCCTCGTCAGCGGGCGCTGGGCGACCACGGCTGGCCCGTGGCGCGTCCAGCTGCCGGAGGCCATCTGCGAGGCGGGCGAGCGGGGCTGCGTACCACTCGGTAGAGTTCTTCGTGGCGCGGCTGCCCAACGCCAGTAAGCGTGCCACCTACGGCCGGGCAGTGAATCAGGTCTGCTCGTGGTGCAGTGCAGGGGGGCTTCCCCTCCACGCCGTGAGTTCCCCGGCCATCGCTGCGTACTTTCAGCAGCTCGGCGAGCGGCTCAGCCCGTCGAGCGCCAATCTCCACCTGACCGCGGTTCGCCAATGGCTCGAGTGGCTCACGCGCTCGGGCGTGCTGCCCCTCAACCCGGCCGCCCCCGTGCGGGGCGCGCGTCTCTCGCGCCTCGAGGGCAAGACGCCGGTGCTCGAGCGCGATCCAGCTCGCCGCCTGTTCGCATCCCTGGAGGGCTCGGACGAGCTCGTCGTGCTCCGTGACCGCGCGATCCTGGCCGTCATGCTCTACGATCTCGTTCGGGTCGGCGCCGTCGTGCGCATGCGCGTGCGCGACGTCGAGCGGAACGAGGCCGCGGCCTGGCTCTTGCTGAGCGAAAAGGGCGGCAAGGAGCGACGGATCCCCGCGCACCCGCTCGTGCGAGCCCACGTCGACGCCTACCTCGAGGCGGCGGGCTTGCGCGCCGACGAGAGGTCGCGCGCCGCTTTCCAATCCGCCCTCGGCCGCGCGAGAGCGCTCTCTGGCAAGCCGCTCGATCGGTCCGCGGTGCTCGGGATCGTCAAGCGGCGCTGCCGCGCCGTCAGTCTGCCGAGCTCGATCTGCAACCACTCGTTTCGTGCGACGGGCATCACGCTCCACCAGGAG
>Ga0315910_10002933_pt1 | contig 14749 bp, 13 predicted proteins | sample EdamamesoilMG_FD_204470 | JGI IMG/M metagenome (GOLD analysis project Ga0315910, IMG submission 204470) | Garden soil microbial communities collected in Santa Monica, California, United States - Edamame soil | ecosystem: Environmental > Terrestrial > Soil > Garden | place: USA: California...
TGAATCCTGGCCGCAGGCCGGAACTGTAGGGCGGCGCGTCCAGGCGGATGCCCGTCGAGCCGGGCAGGCTGGCGCGGCGCGCCAGATGGTCGTACAGGAACAACCCGGCGCGGATCATCCAGCGCGGCCGCAGTTCCGGCACGTGCGGCATGACGAAGCGTGCGGGCCAGACCAGGTGCGCGGCAACTTTCAGCATCACCTCGCGTTCGGCAAGAGCCTCCGCCACCAAGCGGAATTCATAGAGCTCCAGGTAGCGCAGCCCGCCGTGGACGAGCTTGGAGGACGAGGACGAAGTCGCGCCCGCGAGGTCGCCCTTTTCCACCAGCAGCACCGAGAGTCCGCGGCCCGCCGCATCCCGCGCAATGCCCGCGCCGTTGATGCCGCCGCCCACAACCAGCAGGTCGTACTTTTTCTCCGGAAGGTCGTGATTCTGCAAGCGCGAAATTATACGGCGCGCGGCAGCGCGACTTCGAACACCGCGCCGGCCTGACCGGGCAGGTTTCCAGCGCGCAGTCGGCCGCCATGAAATTCGGCAATCAGTCGCGCGATGTACAGGCCCAATCCCAGGTGCGGCGCGCCGCCGGCCCGCTCGCCGCGCAAGGACATCATCGAATCGAACAGCGATTCGCGGATGGCGTCGGGCAGCGGCGCGCCATGGTTTTCGACGCGCAACACCGCATCGCTGCCGAGCGACACGCGTATCGGCGTGCCGGCGGCGGCGAAATCCACCGCGTTTTCGACGAGCTTGTCGAGCATTTGCGCGAGCAGGTCGGGCGCGCCTTGCACGAATATAGCTTCGCCCAAGACTGACAATTCGAACTTGTTGGTCGCGTAGGCAAGCCTATAACCTTCGACGCAGCCGCGCACCACCGCCGCGGCATCGAAACGCTCGTGTTCGGCCGTGGACAGCCCCTGCTCCAGGCGGCTAGCTTCGGTCATGCGCGACAGAATGGTGCTGAGCCGCGCCAGGCCTTCCTCGGCGCGCGCGACGTAGGTGCGCGTCTCCTCCGGCGTGTGCGCCGCGTGCAGGTTCTCCAGCGACGAGCGCACCACCGCCACTGGCGTGCGCAGTTCGTGCGACAGGCGTCCCGCCAGGGCTTCGAGGTAGGCGTTGTAGCGTGCCAGGCGCCCGAGGACCGTGGAAAAGCTGCGCGACAGGTCGCCGATCTCGTCGTTGGCGTCCGAAGCCGTGGTCAGCCGCGTCACGCGGCCGCGCGCGTCGATCGCGGCTTCGGCCTCGTCGGAGAGGCGACGGATGCGGTTGGATATCCGCGTCGCGAACCACAGCAGCAGCGCCGCCACCAGTGCGAACACCGCCAGCGTCAACACCAGCAGCCGTTCCAGCGCGAGACTGCGCAGCGACGCGATGCGGTTGGTCGTTTCCTCGACCACGACTGCGCCGTGCACCTCGTTGCCCACCCAGATGGGTTGGGCAGCGGACAACACCACGGCGCGCTCATCGCGCGTCCTGCGCACGCGCGTTGCTGCGGCGCCTTGCAGCGCCGAGGCCACTTCGCGCCCCGCTGCAATTGCATCCTCGGCGATTGCGTCGTCGAAATCCTCGGTCGGCGGCGCGAGCAGCCAGCCGATCGCGCGCTGCACGGGGCTCGGTTCGGGGGGATCGGCGCGCTTCAGGCTGCCGGCCAGCGCGAGCACGCGGTAATCGCGGCTGACTACCCAGATGCGCGCGCTCGCGCGCTCCAGGCCCTTCAGGATCGCGGCGATCTCGCCATCCGCGGTGCCGTTGCCCGCCTGTGCCTCGTTCTCGATGATCCCGCCGGTCAGGCGCTTCAGTTCCCGCTCGGCCTCGTCGCGCAGTTCCGATTCGCTGCGCGCGCGGTAAGCGAGCAGCTTCGGCCTCTCATGCAGCGCGGTGGCGATCGCGCGCGCGGTGGCGGCAAGGGCCTCTTCCTGGGCGGTCACCAGGAAGCGCTCCATCGCCCGTACGTAGAGCCAGCCAGCCCAGGGCAGCACCAGCAGCGCCAGCGCCACCAGCGCCATCCTGGCGCGCAGCGGAAAGCGCGTCATGCTGCCGCCCGCTAGGCCTTCCAGCGGTAGCCGAGGCCGTAGGCGGTCTCGATGCCGTCGAATGCCGGATCCACGGCGACGAACTTCGCGCGCACGCGTTTGACGTGCGACGTGACGGTCGCGTCATCCACCACCAGTTCGGCGTCGCGCATCAGTTGGTCGCGGTTCTTGACGTGGCCGGGATGGCGCGCCAGCGAATGCACGATCCAGAACTCGGTCAGCGTAAGCTCGACACGGCGGCCCTTCCAGGTCGCGCTAAAGCGCTTCAGGTCGAGCTCCAGATCGCCGCGCACGATGCGCTCTTCCACCGGCTTTGCTTCGGCGAGCGCGTCCACGCGCCGGAACAGCGCACCGATGCGCGCCATCAGGTGCGGCAGGCTCACGCCCTTGGTCAGGTAGTCGTCGGCGCCCACGCGCAGGCCGGAGACCACGTCGAAGTCCGAGTCGCGCGCGGTCAGGAACAGGATGGGCAGCTGCGGGGAAAGAGCGCGCAGGTCGCGGCACAACGCAAAACCGCCTTCGGGCTCATCATTCAGGCCGATGTCGATGATCGCCAGCTCCGGCAGCCGCGCGCGCAGCGCTTCCATGGCTTCGCGCCTGCCCGCATAGGCGGCGACGTCGTAGCCATGGCGCTTCAACGCTTCCGCGTAGTTGGCGCGAATGGCGGCGTCATCCTCGACGATCGCGATGCGGCGGGCCATGCGGCGACTATACCCGAAGCATCTCTGCCATTTTTTCGCCACTATTCTTCGCCGCGCCGCCTCAAGCGCGTCTCGCGGGACGCCCTTTCCAAGCCTTAAATGGCAGCAACCGGAAAGGGAATTCCCATGATCAAGTCCGCATCGTTCGCCGCCGAGCTCGCCACGCAGATCGTCCTGGCTGCTTCGATCGGCGTGCTCGTCAGCATTGTCCTGGCAGGCGTGGTCCTGCTGCTTGCGGCATGAACGCGAGCGCATGAACTACGGCGACGCCGCGCTCGGGGTGGAATGCGCCCTACCCAGGCAGTTCTCCGCGGCCCGCCGCCCCAGTCACGCCCGGCAGTTCGCGAGCTGGCTGCGGGCGGTTTTCGCCCGACGAAACTGAAGAACCGCGGCGGCGGGCGCCCGGGGCCTGGAAAGGAGAACCGGGACTTGGCCTCGAACAATTCGACGAGGGCGCCCGCCGGCTTCGGCAGACCACCGGCTACTTGAGGCAACGCATATGCAACGCAGCTTGCTCTGGAAGATCGCCCTGATTGGCCTGGTCGCATTGCTGATGCAGATTCCGGTCGAAATGGTTCGCGGCCTGGTGGCCGAGCGCAAGCTGGTCCGCGACGGCGTGATCGCGGACATCGCCCGCGGCTCGAGCGAGGCGCAGAAAATCATCGGGCCGATTCTCTACATCCCCTGGGCGCGGCGCACCACCGAAGCGACCACCACCACCGACGACAATGGCCGCAGCCGCACCACGAGCAAGGAAAAGATCGAGCGCGGCCATGTCGCGCTGCTGCCGCACACCCTGACGGTCGACGGCACGATCGACCTCCAGGAAAAGCATCGTAGCCTCTACAAGGCCCACCTCTACACCCTGAAGGTGACGTTGCACGGGACCTTCGACCTGCCCCCGGGGCTGGGCATGACCGACGGACCCGGCACGCTGGAGTGGGGACGCGCGCTGCTCGTGCTCGGCATCCGCGATCCGCGCGGCATTCGCGAAGGTATCCAGCTCGACTGGGGCGGTGCGAACCCGGCGCTGTATCCCGGGGGCATCGAAGCCGCAGGCGCCCCGACCGGATTCCACGCCGATCTGGGCCCGCTCGCCGGTGCCGTCGGCAAGGGTTCGACCAAGCAAGCGTTCCGGATTGCGCTGTCGCTGCTCGGTACCGAGCGCCTGGAGATCGTGCCGGTGGGCGCGACCACCACGGTTTCGCTCGCTTCGCCATGGCCGCACCCGAGCTTCACCGGCCAGATCCTGCCGGATGCCGGCAGCCGGTTGTCGGCGGAGGGCTTCTCCGCCACCTGGCGCACGACGCATTTCGCCACCAATCTTGCGCAGCTTCACCAGCGTTGCGCGCACTCAAGGCAGTGCGACGCGTTCAACCAGCTTGCGCTGGGCGTGTCCTTCTTCCAGCCGGTGGACCTCTACCAGACCGTCGAGCGCTCGGTGAAGTACGGGTTCCTTTTTATCCTGCTGACTTTCGCGGCGTTCTTCCTGTTTGAGGTGCTCAGGCAACTGGCCATCCACCCGGTGCAGTACGCCCTCGTCGGCGCCGCGCTGGCGATCTTCTTCCTGCTGCTGATTTCGCTCTCCGAGCACATCGGGTTCGCCCGCGCCTACGCCATCGCCACCTGCGCCTGCGTCGCGTTGATCGGCTACTACGTTGGCCACGTGCTCAGGAGCCTGCGCCGCGGCGCGGGCTTCGCCGCCGCGCTCGGCGCTCTGTATGGTTTGCTCTACGTACTGCTGCGCTCGGAGGACCACGCGCTGCTGCTGGGCGCGCTACTCGTGTTCGCCTGCCTGGCGGCAGCGATGATCGCGACGCGCAAGGTCGACTGGTACCGCATTGGCGCGGATGCCCTGTCCCAAGGCGAGGCCGTAGCGCACAAATCCGCCTAGAATGCCGGGGCATGAATGCCCCGCTCACGCTGGTCATCGCCAACAAGAACTATTCCTCCTGGTCGATGCGGCCCTGGGTGCTGTTGCGCGCCCGCGGCATCCCGTTCCGGGAGCAGATGCTCAAGTTCGACTCTGCCGAATGGCGCGACAACATTGCGCGGTTTTCGCCTTCCGGCCTGGTGCCGGTGCTGTGGGAGGGTGATCCGGGCTCCGGATTCGCCACCTGGGACACATTGGCGATTGCCGAGCGCCTACACGAGATCCGCCCGGAGAGCGGCATCTGGCCCGTCCACGCGCAGCAGCGCGCGCGGGCGCGATCGGCGGCGGCGGAGATGCATTCGGGCTTTCGCGCGCTGCGCGGCGCGATGCCGATGAACATCCGCAGCCGCTACCCCGGCAAGGGCATGAACGACGAAGTGGCGAAGGACATCGCGCGCATCAGCGCGCTCTGGGCGGCGGCGGCGGGTCCCTATCTGTTCGGCGAATTCTGCGCGGCGGATGCCTTCTATGCGCCGGTCGCAACGCGCCTGGTTACCTACGGCATCGAGCTCGAGGGCGCGGCCAGGGACTACCAGCAGCGGCTGCTGGCCGCGCCGGCGGTCGCGGCCTGGAGCACGGACGCCCTCAAGGAAACCGAATTCGTCGCGATGGACGAGCCCTACGCAGAGCCACCGCGCTAGACCCTGAGCCCGCATCCCGCCGGTCGCGTTGCACGTGGGTTTCAACATACTGCATACGGAATGGTCTGGCGGCTGGGGCGGGCAGGAAATGCGCATCGTTGCGGAGTCCGTTGCGATGCGGGCACGCGGCCACAAGATGGTCATCGCATGCCAGCCGGGCAGCCGGATCCTGCAGGAAGCCGAAGCCGTGGGCTTGCCGACGAATCCGATGCGCATACGCAAGGGTCTCGATGTGGCCGGCGTTGCGCATTGCCTGCGGGCGATCCGCGCGCACCGCATCGATCTCGTGCACACGCACAGTTCGCCGGACGCATGGAGCTGCGGCGTGGCGGCGCGCCTCGCCGGCGTCCGGGTAGTGCGCAGCCGACACCTGAGCACCCCGGTCAAACAAACCTGGTCGACGCGCATCGTCTACGGCAAGTTGGCCGATCGGGTCATCACCAGCGGGCAGGCGATCCGCGACCACCTCATTGACATCGACGCCCTGCAAGCGGAACGAATCATTTCCATCCCGGCCGGGATTGACGTTCAGCGGTTTGCCCCGGTTGTGGATGCGCGTGCGGCACGGCGCGAACTCGGATACACCGACATCGATTACGTGGTCGGCATCGTGGCGGTCTTGCGCAGCTGGAAGGGACACGCGCATCTGATCGACGCGGTACACCGGCTATGCACGGAGGGCGTACCCGCAAGGCTGTTGATCGTGGGAGCGGGTCCGCAGGAAGATACACTGAAGCGGCACATCAAGGAACTCGCGATGGACAACCGCGTTCTCATGGCCGGCTACCGTAGCGACGTCCCGCGCCTGATCAGCGCGATGGACCTTGCCGTGCTGCCGTCCACGCAGAATGAGGCGACCTCGCAGGCACTGCCGCAAGCGCTGGCCATGAAAGTCCCGGTGATCGCGACCGCGGTCGGCGGATTGCCTGAGGTGGTCATCGCCCAGCAGACCGGCCTCCTCATTCCTCCCGCCGATACCGAAGCGTTGTACCAGGCGATCCGCTGGGCGCATTTCCACCGGGCCGAAATGACGGAGATGGCCGAGCACGGCCACGCGCACGTGCATGCCAACTTCACCTTCGAAAAAATGGTTGATCAGACCGAGGCCGTTTACCGGGACCTTCTGGCCAACCAGCACCAATCCGTATAATTCAGATCCAATGCGCGTCCTGTACGACGGCGTTGTTTTTCAAAATGCGTACCAGCGTGGAATCCAACGCGTCTTCCGCGAAATCATCGAGCGCTTGCCTGGCGACATAGAGGCGGTCCTCGCCATTAGCGGCCGCGCGCGCAGCGAGTTCCCGGCACGAGCCCAAATCATGCAGACAAGAGCGCGCTTGTCGGGGGCCCTGCCACGCCGCATGCGGCGCTCGCTCAACTTAGTGGTCATCCCGGAAAAACGCCGCAAGGCAAGCGTTGGCTGCGACCTGTTTCACTCGACCTACTACACGCCGCCGCCGCGCGAAATGCCCTCGGTGGTGCATGTGTTCGACATGATTGTCGAACGGTACATCGATTTCTACGACGGCCGCTGGGTCGAGCAGGAGATCGAGCGCAAGCGCGTCGCGATCGAAGGCGCCACGCACCTGATCGCGATCTCGGACGCGACGGCGCGTGAATTGGAGTATTTCTACCCGCTCGTCCGCGGGCGCGTCACTACGGTTCACCTCTGCGCTAACCACCTGTCTGTTCAACCCGAACCTGTCTCTCCCGCGCCGCCCGGCCCCTACGCTCTCTACGTGGGCGACCGCCATCACTACAAGAATTTCAGCGCGGTGCTCGACGCGATGCAATCGCCCCGGTGGCCGGACGACGTGAGCCTGTGTGTCGCCGGCCCGCCCTGGAGGGCGAATGAGGCGCTGCGGGTCGACCGCCTATCGACGATCCGACGCATTCACCACGCGGGTCGCGTAAGCGACGCGCAGCTCGCCTGGCTATACCGCGGCGCGGCTTCCGTCGTCGTGCCCGCGATCGCGGAGGGTTTTGGTTTGCCGATCATCGAAGCCCAGCAGGCCCGCGTGCCACTGGTGTGCAGCGACATCGCGGTGTTCCGGGAGGTCGCCGGCGCCGGGGCCCTGTACTTTGACCCGCACCGCGCCGAGCAGCTCGCCGACCGGGTGGCAGAGGCAACCGATCCCGATGTACGCGCCAGGCTGGTCGCAGCGGCGAACGAAAATCTCGCGCGCTTCTCCTGGGATCGAGCCGCCGCGCAGGTCGTCGAAGTCTATCGCTCGCTCGCCGGGCCTCAGGTAGCGGGCTTGCCCGAGCGCTAGCCACTCCCGGCTTCGCCCATCGACCGTATCTTCTCGGCATCGCGCAGCAACAGCGACTTTCGCTTGCGCAGCCGTCGCATGAGCTTGCGGAACTGGGTCCGGAATGCCAGTTTGAAGAAAAACTCGCTTCTCGCCGACTTCGCCAGCAGATGAATGTCCTCGTGCGAAAGCAGGTGCAGCCCGGACCTGCGGGCGAGCGCAGCCAGTGATTTCCGGTGATAGAGGGAAATATGCTGGCCGGTCTCGGGATAGAAGTATTTCCAGTCGCTCACGTCGGCGCCGTTTTCCGGCTGCAACTCGGTGGTGAATAGAATGGTGTCCGACAGCTGCAGCATGGCCTCGAGTTCCGCGGGGGGATCCTGCAAATGCTCGAACACCTCAATCGCCGTCACCATGGCAAACTTCGAGCCCGTCGGCAGGTTGGTCAGGTCGAACTGGTCGGCAAAGACATTCTCACTATGAGCATCCTGGCGATAAAAATCGAAGCCCCGGTCGCGCATCATGCGCACGAACAAGCCGTAGCCGCCGCCATAGTCGAGGAATCTCGCGTCTCGCTCCGGGATGAACGTCCTGATCAGGGTCGTCACGATTGGCGTCAGGCGCTCGCTGCGCCAGACCAAGCCGACGTCGAGACGCGCTATGGCGTTTTCGTACGCTTCCGGGAGCCAGTAGGGTTCTTCGGCCTGGATGAAGTGGCAGGCGGAACATTGAAAATACGCGACGTCATACTTGTGCAGGACCTTCTTGACGAATAGGTGGCGGACCGTGCCGTCGCAAATCTTGCATTTCATTTGGCAAACCTAGATTCCACAGTAGCGCTGTTCATCTTCAGGCGCCCCGACGCGACAGCGCGGGTGCTGGAGAGAATACTCGAATCCGGTCCCCGGAGATTGCTGGTCATCGCGGACGGCCCCAGAGCCGACAGGCCCGGCGAGCGCGAACTCTGTCTTCAAGCGCGCGCGCTCATCGATCGGGCACGCTCGGTCTGCGACGTAGCCACCAATTTTGCGGAGGACAACCTGGGGTTGCGCCGCCGGCTGAATAGTGGTTTGGATTGGGTCTTCGAGCAAAGCGACCGGGCTATTATCGTCGAAGACGATTGCCTGCCGGAGCCCAGTTTCTTCCGCTTCTGCGACGAAATGTTGCTGCGCTATGCCGACGATCCGCGCGTCATGATGGTCAGCGGCGACAACTTTCTTCCCAGGAGACGAAAACTCCGGCACAGCTATTACTTCTCCCACTATGCCCACATCTGGGGTTGGGCCACCTGGCAGCGCGCCTGGAAGCTCTGCGACCCAACCTTGTCGGACTGGCACGCCCGGCGCAATAGCGGCTGGCTGGAAAAGACGCTCGACACTCAGGCCGAGGTGCAATACTGGCGCGACATTTTTGACCAGGTCCACGATGGCCGTATCAACACCTGGGACTACCAATGGCAGTACGCCTGCCTTGCGAACCATGGTCTATCGGCAGTTCCGGCGCGCCACCTGGTGACCAATATCGGCCTCGACACGGCCGCGACCAATACCTTTGGCGAAGACGACCGCCATTTCCACGTCCGGGCCGAATCCCTTCCCATGCCGCTACGGCATCCAAGTACCGTCCAGCGGGACGCAAAGGCCGACCAGACGGAGTTTCAGACGCTGTTTGGCAAGCCAAGCCGGCTCGTCAAGTTGCTGCGCAAGGTAAGGAAACGCCTCCGGCGGCTCGCGTCCGGCAAGCGGCCACGAAAGTCAAATTGATCCTGCTCCTATTCCTCGCTTGAGAGGGACTAGCGCTCCACTCAATGAGTTCTCGTAGACCTCGCCGCTAAGGCCTCTGCACCTACGACCCGGACCGTCGGATGGGGAACAATAAATTTACCGCCTTTGCGGAGAAAATCGGCGTACTTGTCGACGAAGAAATCCAGGAAATTCCACGACAACACCAGGTAGTAATCCGGCTGACGCTGTAAGGTTTGTTCATAGACGATGGGAATGTGGGTCCCGGGTGTATAGCGACCGATCTTAAACGGATTGACCTCCGTAGCTAGTTCGACGAGGTCGGGGCCGATCCCGCAATAGTTGAGTAGCGTGCTGCCCTTTAGTGGTGCGCCGAGAGCGTAAATACTCCTACCCTCGGAGCGCAGATTTCTCAGCAGAGCGACCAGCTCTTCTCGGTTCGCCGCGACTCTCTTCGAAAACGCATGATAGGTGTCGATCTTTCCGAGACCCGCGGCCGCCTCCGAATGGACAGCGCGCTCGATCGAGGCCGAGGTGGGATGCGGTCCTTCATCTCTGCCCACATAAAGCACGAACGAGCCGCCATGCACATCGTAGAACTCCACGTCGAGCATTCTTAGACCATAGTCGTGAAACAGCCTTCGCAGCGGCTCGATGGCGTGAATCATCGTGTGCTCATGATAGAAGTGATCGAACTGCAGTTTCTCGATCACGTCCTTGAGGTAGACGCACTGCGCCAGGAACACTGCGTCGGGTTTCATCAGAGCCGCAAGGCCGCGCACGAAGCTATGAATATCGGCAACATGGTAGAAGACTGCCGTCGCAGTAATCAGGTCAGGATGTAGTCCGAGTCGACCGAAAGCCTCCGCCGCGCTCTCGTCCCAGAACGCCTCGCAAACCGTCAGTCCCTCCGCGCGGGCCAATTCACCAGTGCGCTTGCCCGGATCAATTCCTAGAACGCGCAAGCCTTCCGTTTGGAACAGTTTGAGTAGCGTGCCGTCGTTGGCACCGATATCCAGCACTAAGCCGCTCTTGCGAAGTGGAAACTTCCGCAGCGTATCGTCGACCAGTCGATCGAAATGCGTCAGCACAGGCATGTTGACGCCCGTAATGTATGGGTGGTTCGCGAACATGAACTCGACAGGTGGATATTCTTCTATCTGTACCTGCCAGCAGGCGGTACATACCGCCATCGCGAAAGGAAAGCGCGGCTCGTTCCCGAGGTCGGCCGCAGTCGGATAGTGGTTCCCGTTCGGCTGCTCTCCTAGGTCTAGAAACCGTTCCAGCCTTGGAGCCCGGCAATTCATGCATACGGTGTTCTTCATTAGTTCCTATCCGCTGTTCGCTGTGCCATAGATTGCCACCACTCACAGGTTTCGCGCAGCCTCTCTTGCCGGCTTTGAGGCGACCAACCAATCTCCTCACGCAAGCGTCCAACCGACGCGACGAGGGACACTGGTTCATTGGCAGATGCCGGGAGCGCGCCGAATTCGACCAAGTCTGGCCGGCCAATACATTCTGCAATCTCTTTGATAAAGCTCTTAATTGCCAGAGGTTCGCCGGAGCCGATATTCACTGCACCTCCGAAATGGCTTGTGTACAGCGCCGCAAATGCGTCGGCAGCATCATCGACATGAAGAAAATCCCTGATCTTGGCGCCATCGTCGAAAGCCAATTTACGTCCGCCCTGCAATGTCCGAATTACCCTGGGCACGAGACGCTCCGGCTTCTCATACGGGCCGTAAATGTTGAAAAGCCGTCCCCACGTCCACGAGAGGCCGGCCTGCGGTGCCCAAGCTCCAAGAATCTCTCGTAGCGCATTTTTGCTGTGACCATAGGGGCTTGCCGGCCGTAGCGGCGTGCGTTCCTCGTCGAGCGCCAATGTGCCAGTCCAGTCGTATTCCGCCGAACTTCCGGCAATCACTACGCGACGCCCTCCATACTCCCGAAAATCGCGCAACATTTGCAGACTCGACGCAACCCAATCTAGGTTCGCCGAGCTGTGCCAGTACCCGCCATGCGCAGTTTCCCAAGCCAGGTGGACAAGCCCCTCCGCACGAATACCTCCCAACACATTCCGAGTCGCGCCGCGATCAAGCAGGTCTACTGGATGCCAAATGACCTGCTTCGAGATTCCCTGGGGGACGGCACCACGACCCAACGCATGCACCTGGCAGCCGCGCCGCATCAGCGCAGCAAGAAGAGGACGTCCGAGAAATCCGCCGGCCCCGGTTACGACTACGCTGCTCATGGTCGGAAGTCGGGAGCCATCCGGTCCTTCTCGGAAAGTATTGGATCCGACACAGGCCACTGAATGCCGACTGCCTGATCGTTCCAGCGCACCACCGCAGCCGCTTCAGGCATGTAGGCGCCCCCAATTAGGTAGGTTACTGAAGTGTGATCCTGAAGCGTCAGGTAGCCGTGCGCGCAACCGCGCGGAATTAGGAGTGCGTGAGATTCTGGATATTCTTGCTCAATTGCTTCCCACTGGAGATAGGTGGGTGACTCTGGTCGTAGGTCCAGCACGACTTCGCGGATTCGTCCAGAAGTACAGCTGACGAGCTTTACCTGCGCGTGCGGCTCGCGCTGGTAGTGCATACCTCGAAGAGTGCCTGCGCGCTCATTGTTGGCGTGGTGCGCGCTGTGCGGAGAGAAAGCAATCCCACCCTGATAGGCCGTGGCTGACTCCCAGAAGGTCAAGAATACTCCGCGGTCGTCGCGAAACCGATCGCATTCGAGTAGTAACGCTCCAGGAATCTTTAGAGGAATGGTCTTCATTGCTAAATATGGTGCCTCGGCGGTTAGGCAGCTGGGCACCGGCGACAATGCCAATCCGTGTAGCCATTCATGTTCCGAGAATCCCTATAGGTCTTCAAGACGTGGGCCGCTCCCAGTCCTTTGTGAGCTCGTACGAGACCCGGTCGAAGCACGCCGCCACAGCATCGGGATTTCGGATAAAGGATGAAGCGGCCAGACAGCGCGCCTCCCCACCATCGCTTTTCCACCGGCCCCAGGCCTCAGCGAGCGAATCGTGTCGAGATTCATAGATAATGCCGACGCCCCACTCTAGTACGAAGTCATTCGTCCATGAGTTGGACTGTGGAGTGAGGATACAGCGTCCCATTTCAACAGCCTTGCAGACTACTCCGCTCTGAACCGGATAGCTCTTGCCATCAATGAATACCGCATCTGACGCTGCAATAGCGTCGTTCAGCTCTTTCTCGGTCGGGATGAATCCAGGAATGAGGAGTAAGTTCGGGAGCGCGCCATCCTGCAGGAGCGACATGAACTCAGGCGCCACAGTCTCCTCCAACATGCGCCCCGCCACCACGAAGCGGACATCTGGCTGGGCCTGCGCGAGCGGCAGCAATTCGTTGAGACATCTATACCCGGAGATTATCCCGAATGCCCCAACGCAGAACCGGTCCGCGCCATGGGCCCGGATACGCTCGGCAAGCCCGGAGGGGCGCTCAGGTCGAGAGACATCCTCCAAGTCCGGAATCCAGATTGCTTTCTCCGTACCATCGATCAAATACTGGTCGGGCTGCAGGAAAGCGCGGCATGAGGGAGAAGATTGGAAGAGGGACTGCAGCTGCTTTTCCATATTCGCGGACTGAGTTAAATGCCCGCGCCGGAGCCAAGAGATTCCCGCAAAAGTTGCCCATGGGACCGGAGACTCCCCCTTAGGCGGCGGCAATTTAACTAAGTCATAGCCCCACATAAAGAAAACCGAAAAGTTTCGCCACCGCGCGCGGCCGACTTTGCGCAAAGCGGACAGGTCGAAGTTTTTTCGGAGCTTTCGAGGAATACGGTAGAAGGATACGTTCTGGGGCGGTCCGCCCACATCCTCAAACAACGCTCGCGTGAGGTGCGGCTTAGGGGTGATTACGTACACGTCGTCGAAGCGCTTCGCGAATTCTCTGGCAAACCAGCAAATCCAGGTACCGAAGTGTCCGCCCCGAGTGTGCTCATACAGGTCCACGAGGGCCAGGACACGCCTGCTCCGAACGTGCGGGCCGAATAACCAGCGAATTACGTTATTCACGACTATCGGTCGCGCAAGCGGGCGCTTGCGGTTACACCACTCGCTAGCGCTTCCGAAGCTTCCGGATTGCCGCGAGTTGAGCGGAGAGCATGGCGAGTTCACCCTCGACAACGGCGATTTCCTGCTTGCCGGTGACGCTGCGCCGCGCCTCCTCGGCCTTCTGGATAGCCTCGTTGGCCTTGGCCTCGTCGAGGTCGTGGCCGCGGATGGCGGTGTCGGCGAGGACCGTGACGACCTTGGGCTGCACCTCGAGGATGCCGCCGGCCACGAACACCAGTTCCTCCTCGCCGCCGGGTTTCTGGATGCGGACGGTGCCGGGCTTGATGCGGGTGATGAGCGGCGTGTGGCGCGGATAGATGCCGAGCTCGCCCATTTCGCCGGGCAGGACGACGAACTCCGCCTCGCCGGAGAAGATGGCTTCTTCGGCGCTGACGACGTCGACGTGGATGGTGGCGGCAGCCATGGTTGTTCCCGCTATTGCAGGGTCTTCGCTTTCTCGAAGGCTTCCTCGATCGCGCCGACCATGTAGAACGCCTGCTCGGGCAGCGCATCGCACTCGCCGGCAACGATCATCTTGAAGCCCTTGATCGTATCCTTCAGCGACACATACTTGCCGGGCGTGCCGGTGAAGTTCTGCGCCACCGTGAACGGCTGCGAGAGGAAGCGTTGAATTTTTCGCGCGCGGGAGACGGCGAGCTTGTCTTCCGGCGAGAGTTCGTCCATGCCGAGAATCGCGATGATGTCGCGCAACTCCTTGTAGCGCTGCAGGGTCGCCTGCACCGCGCGCGTGGTGTTGTAGTGGTCTTCGCCGATGACGTGCGGGTCAACCTGGCGCGACGTGGAATCGAGCGGGTCGACGGCCGGGTAGATGCCCAGCGACGCGATGTCGCGCGAGAGCACGATGGTGGCGTCAAGGTGGCCGAAGGTCGTCGCGGGCGACGGGTCGGTCAGGTCGTCCGCCGGCACGTAGACCGCCTGGATCGAGGTGATTGAACCGGTCTTGGTCGATGTGATGCGCTCCTGCAGGCGGCCCATTTCCTCGGCCAGCGTCGGCTGGTAGCCCACCGCCGACGGCATACGGCCGAGCAGCGCGGACACTTCGGTGCCCGCCAGCGTGAAGCGGTAGATGTTGTCGACGAAGAACAGGATGTCGCGCCCCTCGTCGCGGAAGCTCTCGGCCATGGTGAGGCCCGTGAGCGCCACGCGCAGGCGGTTGCCCGGCGGCTCGTTCATCTGGCCGAACACCATCGCCACCTTGGACTCGGGGAGGTTGTCCGGCTTCACGACCTCGGCTTCGATCATCTCGTGATAGAAGTCGTTGCCCTCCCGTGTGCGTTCACCCACCCCGGCGAACACCGACAGGCCCGAGTGCTGGGTCGCGATGTTGTTGATGAGTTCGAGCATGTT
>Ga0315910_10002934_pt1 | contig 14748 bp, 11 predicted proteins | sample EdamamesoilMG_FD_204470 | JGI IMG/M metagenome (GOLD analysis project Ga0315910, IMG submission 204470) | Garden soil microbial communities collected in Santa Monica, California, United States - Edamame soil | ecosystem: Environmental > Terrestrial > Soil > Garden | place: USA: California...
GCGCGTTCCTGGCCGGCATGCTGATTTCCGAAACCGAGTACCGCTACCGGGTCGAGGACGAGATCAAGCCGTTTCGCGACGTGCTGCTCGGCCTGTTCTTCGTGACCGTCGGCATGATGCTCGATCTTGGCCTGGTGGCCGAGCAGGCGTTGCTCGTACTGGCGCTGCTCGTGATGCTGGTCGCGTTCAAATTCGCGCTGGTGGCCTTGCTGGCGCGCGCTTTCAGCGTGTCGCCGGGCGGGGCGCTGCGCACCGCGCTGGCCCTGGCGCAAGGCGGGGAATTCGGATTCGTGCTGCTCGCGCAAGCAGGCTCCGCCGGCGTGGTGGACTCTGCGCTCAGCCAGCCGCTGCTTGCCGCCATGGTGCTGTCGATGATCGCGACGCCGTTCATGATCGGCGCGAGCAACCGCATCGTGCTGCGCTTCGCGAGTTCGGAGTGGATGTTGCGCTCCCTGGCGATGCACCAGGTCGCGGTGCAGTCGCTCGGAACCGACCGCCACGTGATCATTCTCGGCTACGGACGCAACGGGCAGCATATTGCGCGCCTTCTCGATGCGGAAAAAGTGCGCTACATCGCGCTTGACCTGGACCCGGAGCGGGTGCGCGAGGCCGCGCTGGCCGGGGATACGGTGGTATTCGCCGACAGTTCGCGGCGTGAGGCGCTGATCGCGGCGGGCGTTCTTCGTGCCTCCGCCGTGGTCGTCACCTTCGCGGAATCGGCCGAGGCCGTGCGCGCGATCGCGCACGTGCAGTCGCTCAATCCGGCGGTGCCGGTGATTGCGCGCGCGCGCGACGAATCCGACATCGCACGCCTCACCGCCGCCGGCGCTTCCGAGATCGTGCCCGAGGCGCTCGAATCCGGCTTGATGCTGGCTTCGCACACGCTGGTGTGGACGGGCGTGCCCCTCAGCCGCGTGGTGCGGCGTGTGCGCGCCGTACGCGATGCGCAGTACGGCCTGCTGCGCGGACTTTTCCACGGTGCGAGTGACGACGTCGGGGCGACAGGCTCGGCGCAGGCCCGCCTGCACGCGGTGACCCTGAGCGGCAACGCGCACGCGCTGGGCAAGCCGCTCGATACGCAGTCCCTGGAGGCAATGGGCGTTCAGGTGCGGGCGGTGCGCCGGCCGGGATTGGGGCAGCGGCTTGCAGCGCAGGACGCCGGCGTGCTCGAGCCGGGCGACGTCGTGGTGCTGCTGGGCGAACCGGATCTGCTGGCGGCAGCGGAGATCCAGCTGCTGCAGGGATGAAGCACAAGCCAGCGCACGGGGCGCTGGGTTTGCGCTTCGATGGAATTTCCACGGCGGGTCGCGTTGCGCTGGTCCTCGCGCTGGCGGCGCTCTGGCTGCTCGGCCGCCGCTATGCCGGCATTACCCACGATGCCACGCTCTACGCCGCGCAAGGCCTGCGCAGGCTTGATCCCGGTTCGTTCGGCCAGGATCTTTTCTTCGTCCATGGGGCGCAGGACGACTACACCGTCTTTCCACGACTTTACGCGCCGCTGATCGACCTGCTCGGTACTGGCACGGCGGCGATGTCGGTGACCATCGCCGGGCAGTTCGCGTTCTTTGCGGCCGCTGCGGCGCTCGTGTTTCGCGTGACCTCGGGCATGGCCCGCTGGTGGTCGCTGGCGCTTCTCGCGACGGTCTCCGGGTACTACGGGGGCGTGGGCGTGTTCCGGATCGCGGAGGCATTCGCAACCGCGCGCACGCTGGCCGAGCCGCTGGTCGTGGCTGCGCTTGCGTGCACGCTTGCATCCCGGCATCGCGCTGCGATCGTCCTCCTGGCGGCAGCGGCCGTGTTGCACCCCCTGGTTGCGGCACCCGCGACCGCCACCCTCGTTCTCTGGCATGCAGTCGAGTCGCGACAATTGCGGTGGATGATGCCGGTTCTCGCAGGTTCGGTACTGGCCGTCGTCGCGCTGTCGCCGGGATTCATGCAGCGATTCGATCCGCCATGGCTGGCCGCGGTTCTGGACCGTTCGCCGCATCTGTTCGTTTCGCAGTGGTTGCTGCCGGACTGGTCGCGCTTTGTGTGGGGATTGTGCATGGGATGGATCGCCTTGCGCTTCCTCGAGACCGGCGCGCGCCGTCTCGTACTCGCGACTGCCGCGATCGGGCTGGCCGGCGTGCTGGCGAGCTGGATCGCGGTGGACCTCCTCAATAGCGCGACTGCGGCCGGATTGCAGCTGTGGCGCGCGCACTGGCTCATGCAATTCCTCGCCATCGTGCTGGTGCCCCCGGCCGTCGCGGGGCTGTGGCGCACCGGGAATGCCGGGCGCGCCGCCGCCGCCTGCCTCGCCGCGAGCTGCTGCTTTGGGCGCGCCGAACTGCCTGCCTCGGCCGTGCTGGCCGTTCTGGCGGTGTGCTTGGATGCCTCGGAAAGGCGCTGGCCAGGCTGGATGAGTGAAGGGGCATGTCGCCTGGCGATGGCGGCCGCGCTCTGCGCGGCTTCCGTGGGCCTGCTGTTCGAATTGCAGGCGCGCCTGCCGCCGCAGTATGGCCCGGTCCGGCCGGCGCTGTGGACCGATTACGTGAATGTGGCGGCTTCGGTCGGCGGGCTGCTCCCGCTCGCGTTTCTGCTGTGGCTGGCAGCGTGCTCGCGGTTCAGGACGGCCGCGCTGGTATTCGCCGCGTCGGCGTTTGCCGTCGGCATCGCGGCTTGGGACGCGCGCGCGCCCTGGTTGAGCTTTATCGAACAGGCCGATAGAGGCGCGAATCCTTTCCAACGCGTCATCGCGCCCGGGGCGCAGGTGTTCTGGCCGGCCCGGCACAGTCCCGCGTGGCTCGCGCTGGGCAGGTCGACCTGGTTCAGCGCCGATCAGGGCGCGGGCATCGTGTTCAACCGGGATACGGCGATCGAATACGCCGCGCGCAAGCGCGCGTCTCGCGATCTGATCTCGGCGAACGAGAATTGCGCTTACGCCGGTCCAGGCGCCTGCCGGATCGAATTGCGGCCCGCCCGGGCATTGTGCGAGCGCCGCGGCGCCCCGGACTATCTGGTGCTGCACGCGCGCATCGAGGGGCGCGGTTCTGTCGAATGGCCGCTCGCGCCAGGCATCCTGCCCGGCGTGCTGTCGCTGCACCTGTATTCCTGCAGCGACCTCGCTGGAAATGAAAAAAGCCGGCGCTAGGCCGGCTTTTTTAGGCGAACAGGACGACTACAGCGAACGGCAGAGTGTGTAGACGTTCGTACCGGTCTCGGCATAGCCAGAAGCTGCAGTGTCGATATCCGGATTGGGGCCTGCGGCATGCAGCTGACCACGCACCGTGCCAGTACTGGGCACGCCGTCGTCCATCTGCGTGTCGACAGCGATCGCAATTTTGTCGGGCAGGCCTGCTGAGCACACGATCAGTCCGCCGAATCCGCCAAGGACGGGTGCGGGCGTGGTGGCCCCGTTCCCGGTTTGCACCCCAATTTGGCCGGTGACGGCATTGAAAGGCTGCTGCGTGCCGCTACCCGCGACAAACCCGGCTCGCCGCAGGTGATCCCACCAGAGTCGCGATTCATCAGTAGCGGTCGGGCTGTTGTATTTGCCAGTCACGATGCCATCGCCAGCCGTGGTCGATTTGGTCGCCCCTTGCCAGCGGGTGTCCGCATTCGGGTCATCGCCCGGGATGGCGCGGTAGCGGTCCTGGTAGCCGTAGTAGGCGGCGGAGATGCCGGAGAAGTCGGCGACCACGTTCTTGATCTTCGCCTGGGTGATCATCTCCTGGCCCTTCAGGATGCCGCCCAGCAGCAGCCCGATGATGACCAGCACGATTGCGATCTCCACCAGCGTAAAGCCCCGTTGCGTCCGTTTCATAGCCCTACCTCCACTCCTGTGAATTCAGGTGGAAGGGCAGCCGCAAGGCACGTGCCAGGCGAAAAGACCCTCAAAATCGCCCTTTTCGCGAGAAATCTTCATAAAAGTGTCAAAAATTCGACACCTATGACGAACTGCTAACGCTTGGCCCCGGATGTCGGGGTCTTGAGGCGCTGCTCGATTTCCTTGAGGCGCCCTTCCAGAAAGCGCCTTTCCTCCGGGTCCCGGATGCGGCCTGTGGCCAGCAGGCCTCCCAGCATGACCTTGGCGGCCTGCAATTCGTTCATGTCCTCGAGGATGAATATTTCCATTTGCCGCGCCCAGGACGGGATGGAGGCGTCGGTGGTCTGGCGCTGGATCGCGGCCGCATAGCGGCGCGCAAGCGGAAGGTCGTTCAGGCGGTGTTTGGCGAGGAGCGCGGCATGCGCGAGCGCGGGCCAGCGCGCGTTCGGATCGCGCGCGAATTCTTCGAAGACGAAATCGAGCACGCGGCGGGTCTTTTCGGAACCGGCGTCCTCGGCGTATACACGCGCGGCGGCAAAGAGGGGGTAGCCGCTGCGCGGGTCGAGCGCAAGAATCGCGCGCAGCCAGGCGATCAGGCGCGCGTAATCCAGGCGCTGATAGGCAATGGCGTTGTCGCCGCGCGAATCGAAGGCCTGCAGCCAGACCATGGCAAGGCGCGCGAGCGCCGCAGTCTCGCCGAAGGCCGCAAGGCGCAGCGCGGCGGCCGAAGGCGCGGGAGGCAGGTCGCTCGCGCCTGGAGCGGTCGTCCGCCGGTGCGACAGCCAGCCGAGCTGGGCCATGAGTGCGGCCGCAAGCAACAGCAACACCCAGCGCGGAACGGCGGAAAGCGGACGTTCCTGGCGTGCCGAAATGCGCTCGAACAGGCTGTTCACAGATTGCGACGGCTCAGGTCGAATAGTCCCGCTGCGGCAAGCAGCGCACCATAGATCCCCAGTCCGGCCAGCGCCGAAGCGAGTTCTGCAGCCGGCGGGGCTCCATACAGCAGCCAGTCGCCGCTCGCCACCGCGTCCAGCCGCGGCAACAGCAGAGAAAATGCGTCGACCACCCAGCGCGCCGCCTGCGCGCCTGCGCCCTCCCCCGCAAGCGGACTGCCGGCGATTGCCTGGATCTCCGCGATCGAGCGCGCGAGCAGATAGAGCCCGGCCGTCGCCGCGATCGCCGATACCGTCTGCCCCAGTGCCGAGGCGAAGAACAATGCGGCTGCCGCCACCAGCGCCGTTTCGACGGTGAGGGCCAGCCACCAGGCGGCAAGGTCCGTGGGTTTGGCCCAGGCGAGCAGGGGCCCGGCGAAAAATGCCGTGATCAACGTGCCGGCACAGGCAAAGCCGAGCAGTTTGCCGAGGTACCAGGCGGGGCGCGATATCGGCAGTGCAAGCGCGAGTTCAAGTCCCTTGTCGTTCGCTTCGCGCACGACGCTCGAGACGACATGCGTGGCGATCAGAAAGATGGCGCAGGCGCGCAGCAGGGCGGCGCTGGCGGACGCCTGCAGCGAAGCCGCCTCGGTAATCGCGACCTGCGACAGGAATCCGGCGAACGCCAGCACGCCGAGCATGCCTGCCGCGGCAAGCCACGGCAACGCGCTGCGGCGGGCTTCGACCAGCACATAGCGGGCAACGGTGGCGACTGCTTGGTTCATGGATGATCCGGTGACGGGCCAGGGCGAAGAAGCGGGTGCGCTAGACTAGTCAGAGGGCAATCCCCATGCAAGCATCGAGCCCGCCACTGTCCACGGCTTCGCGGCGCGCGAACGCCGTCTGGAGTCTGAGCCGCCGGCATTGGCGCTTCGTCGTCATCATGATGCTGGTCCTGCTGCATTTTGCCGTGCTGCGCGGCACCGCGGACGAATGGGCGCGCGCGCTGCTGCTCGCGCACCTGGGGCTGTTGCTGCTCTGGCAGCCGTTCCTGCCCGGCGAGCACCAGATCAGCGCCGCGCAAGGCCTGGTGATCGGCCTGGTCGCCGTCGCGGTGATGTTCTGGGTGAGCTGGTGGCTGCTCGCGTTTTGGGTGGTCGTGCTCGCGGGCCTGGTCGGCGGCAAGGTGTTCCTGCACCAGGCGCACTGGCAACGGCGCTGCTATCTCGTGGTGCTGGTCTACCTGCTCGCGCTGCTCGCGATTCTGATCCTGCCGGAAATCTCGCCGCGCAGGGAGATCTCGGACGAGATCCGCGACGCGGCGCAGTACGGCCTGCCGGTCCTGCTGTTCGCGCTAGCGCTGATGCCGGCGGAACCGGAATCGCCGGACGCGCCGCAGGTGATCGATTTCTTCTACAGCATCTTCGTGATGCTGGTGCTTGGCGTGGTGATCCTGGGCAGCTTCACGCTGATGACGCTCAGGCGTGTGCCCTACCTGGAAGCGCTCACGATCACGGTGTTCCTGATCGCCGGCACGATCTTCGTCCTGGGCCTGGCGTGGAATCCGCGCACCGGCTACGCCGGCCTCAACGTATTTTTTTCGCGCTACCTGTTCTCGATCGGGCTGCCGGTGGAGAAATGGCTCTACTTCCTCGCCGAGCTGTCGAAGACGGAAGCGCGTCCGGATCGCTTCCTGAGCGAAGGCATCGCCGGCCTGGCGCGCATGTCCTGGATATCCGGCGCGGGCTGGGATGCGGGCGGCCAGCACGGCGAAGCCGGGGTGCGCACAGAGCACGCGGTGCCCTATGAAGGTCCCGAGCTGAAAATAACGATTTACTCGCGCTACCGCACCAGTCCTGCGCTGCAGTGGCACATGGTCCTGCTCGGGCAGCTGCTGGGCGAGTTCTATGCCGCCAAGCTGCGCGAGCAAAAACTCGGGCAGGCGAGCTACCTGCAGGCGGTCCACGAGACGGGCGCGCGCCTGACGCACGACGTGAAGAATCTCCTTCAGTCGCTGAACGCGCTGTGCTCGGTGGCCGGCCAGGACGACTCACCGGGCCTGCAGGCGCTGATTCGCCGCCAGCTGCCGGCGATCACGCAGCGCCTGTCGGCGACGCTGGACAAGCTGCAACGCCCGGGCGACGGCGAAGCGCAACTCGTGCCGCTGCGCGAGTGGTGGGAAGCGCTGACCCGCCAATACCAGGCGCAGGGCGTGGATTTCAGCGCGGCGGACCTGGACCCTGGCATGCGCGTCCCGAAAGCGCTGTTCGACAGCGTCGCCGACAACCTGCTGCAGAACGCCATCGCAAAACGCGCTGCGGGTTCGGAGGTGCGCATTCAGGCATCGCTGCAGCGCCGCGGCGAGGGGCCAGAGCTGCGCGTACAGGACAGCGGCCATGCCGTGCCCGCCGACGTCGCTGGCAGCCTTCTGCTCGCGCCGGTCTCTTCCCGGGTCGGGCTCGGCATCGGCCTGTACCAGGCCGCGCGCCACGCGGAAAAAAGCGGCTACGCCTTGACCCTCGCGGAAAATCGCGACGGCGCGGTCTGCTTCGCGCTCGCGCCGGCCGGCGCCTGACTCATGGCAGGACGCCGGCGGAGATTAGCCTGCCGTAGAGTTCGCCAACTGTGATCCACGTGAATTGGTCGTCGAACTCTTCGTTCAGCGACCCTGTACTAGAGTTGTCCGGCGTGGATGAGTGAAACACGAAGACTGGGTCGCCGTTCAGGTTTGCTGCCTCATCAAGCCGGTAGGCGGCGGTGGCGGTCGCAGAATCCGGAGTTAGCGCACCGTTCTTGCCAGTTGAATAAATGATCGCGACCACCAGGTTCTGGCTCATGATCTGGTTCGCGGCGCCTCCGCAGGTAGTAGCCGTGATGCCGGTTGCCGACTTGCAGACCAGCAGATCGCTTGGCAGGCAACTGATGCCGTTGCTCTTCAGGTTCACCGCGTTGACGAAATGAGGCGTGGTCGGCGTGCCAGTGCAACCGGTGATCGAACTCGCGATCGCGTAACGTAGCCGGTTGCCCCATGCATCTACGGCGAAGCCGGCTGAATCCACCTGGTGGTATCCGATCGACCGCGCCGGAAGCAATCCCAAAATGACGCCACCGCTTACCCCGCCGCCGTAGTAGTCCGTAACCGAGTCGCCGATGCAACCGGTCGCTGTCGTAACTACTTCATCGCCCCCAACAGTGACGGGGGCTGCCGTCGCCGCACTTCGCGCTGGGCAGGGCAAGCGGCCGTTGCTGATAGCGAAGGCCAGAATCAGTTCACGCGCCTGCTCGAGGCGCCGGCGCGTTTCGTCGACACTGCGCTGCTCGGTCTGCGCCGAAAGCGTGTACATCAACCCGCCCAGCAGGAACGCGACTATGGAGACCACCACTGCCAGTTCAACAAGCGAGAAACCGAGTGCCCGGAACTGCGGGCGTTTATGTCTGAACGGCATCAGTTGCTGCCGATGGAGATCACGCGGTCGTTGAACGGCCGCTTGTACAGTATGAACCGAGTACCGTCGTAGACAGCTTCGCTTACTGCGCGTGCGTCGATCTGCGAAGCTGCCAGGCTGGAGCCGTCGGCGTTAACCAGATTGGTGGGGCTGATGTCGGTTGTGGCCAGAGTGGAAGCTCCGGTGTTTGCGTTGACCGCCTTAAACTGGAACGGCCTGCCGATCGTGACCGGTCCTGCGATGGCATATACGTTCGCCGCGGTACTGGTGTCCAAGTACGCGCTTGCCCCGGTGCTTGTGATGGTCCGCGTTTCGTAGCTGCCGGTGCGGTTGCCGAACTCAAGGTAGTCCGCGAGCACGGAACTCGGTCGCGAGTTGCCGTTGATACTGCGCCCTGCGAGGATCAGGAGCGCGCTCTTCGGGCTCGAGCTGGTTCCCGTGGTTACCATCCGGCAATCGGGAGGCAATGCTAACGAAGGATTGGGTTGGGGAGATAGTGGAGTACATGATCGCTCGTTCACTACGTTCGCCGCGGTATTACTCGGCGAAACTGCGTAGTAAAGCAGTCGATACCATTCGTTGCGCGCAAACCAGCCGAAGTCGCGGTCCGCATCCGATGTAATCGCTTTGGCGCTCCCGCCAACCTGAAGCGACTCGCCGCTCTGAAAGGGTCCGCCGATTACGGAGGAAAAATACAGCAATCCGGCGGCATCGACGCCCCAGGTGCCGGATTGTTTCCGCACAATCGCGGTTCCGGACGCCCCCGAGGAAAGTCCAGTAACCGTCTGCCCGTTCTGAATTTCGGCTACACCGTTGCTGAAGTTGACGACACGTGCGGTGGTGCTGAGCAATGGATGGTCGCCAAATGCGGCGCGCTCTATCTTGAACTTATAGTTCGCGTAAGTTCCCCAGCCGGAGGCCACAACGTCGGGCATGGCGCCGGTGGCAATGGTTAGCGTGACGGAGCCATTGGTTTGGAGCACGGCGCTGGCGGTGCATGCGACGTTTTGCTCCGGGATTCCGTTGCCCACATCGTCTACCGCAGTGCAGGTTATCTTCGAGGTTTCCAGCGAACGCAAGCCCATGGCGACGTTGGTGACGAGAAATGTGCCGGTGACCGAGATACTTGGCTGTAGGTATTCCCCCGTGCAGACGTAAGTGGCGGACTGCCAAGCGCAGGTGGACTGAGTCCTGATTGAGCCGCTGCCCGCAGTCTGCGCATCACTGGCGGATTTCGAGAATTCCATCAGGGCGGGCAAGCCCGTCGTCGCAGATGTGCCCGTGGTGACCGTCGTACAGCGCGGATCCGATGCGGATTCCGTGCATCCCTGCGTCCGATTGAAAGGCAGCAGGCCGGCATAGGTTCCGCTTGCCCCTTGGTAGCTCGACGTGCCGGTACCGGGCCCAGGGCTCGCGAACGGCGCGGCGAAGGGCAAGATAGGATTGCTGCCGACGCTCACCCCCCAGGTCGCAGGTGCGAATACTGTCTGAAGCGCCGGCAGGATTTCGCTCTCGATGCGTTTGGCGATCGCGGCCTCGATCGCAGGTATGACGTCGCCTACCGTGATCGTTACAACTTGATCGTTGAGCACTGGGGTAACCGCCTTCGTTACCGAATCGACAATCGGCGGTTTGGTGGTGACAAACGTATTATCGGCTGGCGATGTCGCGTTCTCGCATTCCAGGTAGTTGCGCCAATCTGGTGTTCCGGTCGCGGGTCGGGTTTGGTTCTGCGCGGCGCAGCCGGTTGCAGCGGGAGCGCTGAACGCGGGGCCGGGCGCGATGATGACAGCGATCACGTCGCTCGTTATCCCATCCACGGTAAGTCGGCCGGTTGCACAAGCCATTCCGGACGCCGGACTCGCGCAGTCTGAGTTGATTACGGTGTTAGCTCCGGCCCAGCCCGCTGCAACCGCATACCACAGCGGTTCCCCCGAGGCGTCGACTAGCTTGTCCAGGCCAAGGGTGCGCCACGGAAAGCGCCCGACGATCGGCAACGTGCACGGATAGGACACCGTGCCGTCGCTGCCATTTGCGAGGGGGTCATTGAAATTCGCAGGTGCCTCGGGGCAGGGCAGGGCGCCAGGGCGACTCTGATCGGCCTTGATCGCCTGGGTGGCGACGTAACCAATCAGCGCTGCCTTGGCCGTGTTCAGAACCCTCTGGTTGCGTGCCTTAGCCGCAGCACCTGCAAGGCCGCTTTCGGTGTTCAGGCGTGAGACCAGGTACCACGTGGCACCGAGCCCGACGATCATGACCATGATGAGCAGCGCCGCTCCGCGCGCACGAATCGGGCGGCCGGATCTCATTTTTTTGGCGCGACGGGGCGCGCCCCGACTTTGACCTCGTCCTTGCCGACGACGTCGGTGACCTCGCCGCTGCCGCGATTCAGCGATTCGCCGACGCGCATCTCGAGGCCCTTGGCGCCTTCCCCGAGGGGCACGGAGACGCGGCCCGAGCCGGCGGGGCGCGGTGCCCCTTGAGCGCCGGCCTGTGGGCTATCGGGGATCGCTTCGTTGTTTACCCAGACCGTCGATTTTCCGTCGCTGCGCTGCACGACGCCGTTGACACGGGTGACCGGCGATTCCGCCTGCGGCGTTGCCGCGGGTTTGTCCGGAACGCGCGCCTTGCGCCTCGCATCGAGCGCAGCGCGCTGCTCCGGCGTGAAGAATAGGCGGCCGATCTCCTGCGCCGTGGCGCCCGTTGGCGCCGCCACTGCAAGCAGTCCGGACAGGAGGGTGGCGAGCGCGGCCGGCTTCATGTCTTCGACGCCCGGTCCATGATGGTGATCAGGTCGATGTCGCATTCGGCGCGCAGCCGCGGCACGATCGAGGCGCCCGTGGGCGCGATGCCCGTGCGCCTGATGGCGCAGCGCTTGACCGAATAGTAGGCGTTGCCGGACTCGCGCAGGTCCCGCAGGAATCCGAACAGGTCGCCCTCGTGCAGCAGCGCGACGTCGACTTTCATGGTGCTGGCAAAGAAATCGACGCTGGCCGGCTTGCCCGGAATCGATGCGATGGTCTGCTGGCGTCCCACCGAGTAGCGCAAGTCGATGAGCTCGCGGGATTTCCGGATGCGCCCCATCGCGTCGGCCCACTCCAGGCGCTGCTCTTCGCCGAGGATGTGCAGGTTCTTGAGGCGCAGGTAAATCTCCAGCTTGTCGTTGACTTCCTTCTCCTCTTCGGCGATCCGCGTCAGGCGTTCGCGCGCCTGCCTGCTCTCTTCGCGCGCGCCCGCGAGCTGCTGGCGGGCGGCGCGCTGCTCCTGACCGATCCAGTAAATGAGGCCGCCCCCGGCGGCCAACAGCGCAACCATCATGGCCAGCGGAACCGCAAGCTTACGGAGTTCGTCGGAGGAGAAATTCATCGCAGGGCTCTTCCTACCGTGACCGAAAATCGCGGCGCTTCGGTGCCTTCGGTCAGGCCGATGTCGCCCGACAGCGTGCCTTCCGAGGTGACGTCGAACGGCAGCACCGTGCGAAGAATGCGCCAGGATGGATCGGTGCGCAGCCCCTCGGCGAACTGTTGCACCTGCCCGGTGATGGCGCGGTAGTCCGATCGCCGGGTCGCGTTGACGTGTCCTGAAACCTCCATCATCTGCATCATTCCGGACCCGGAGGCCGCGTCGGTGCCCGGAGGTTTTGCCGCGCCGCCGGGTGCCGGACTGGCCCCTTCGCGCCCTTCGGGCTTGCCGATGCGCCACTGGATGGATTCGATTTCCACCTGCGGAAACTTGTCCATGACCTTCGAAAGGTAAGCGAGCGCGGGCTCGGGCGAAGCGGAATTCGCCGCGAGCTTGGTGAATTCGACCACCGTCGCCTTGAGGTTTTCCGTCGTGGTCTGCGTGACCGGAAACGTCGCCGTCTTGCGCTGGTACTGCTGCGCCGCCGCCTGCGCTTCTTGCCGCATCGCAGCGGCCTCGTTCCTGTCGTTGAACAGGTCGAACAACCGCGCGCCTGCGACAAGCAGGCATGCCGCGAAGCCGGCCGCGCCCGCGATGGTGATCCAGCGCTGCAGCCGCCACAAAAAGTAGCTGCGCCTGTCGTCGCCGCGCGCGAACTGTTCAGCGGGCGCGCTGCGTACCGCAAGGTGCAGGAAAAGCTGCTCGCCCGCGGCTTCGGCGGGCAGGTGCTTGATGCCGGTCTTGAGTGCCGCCTCGTTGAGGTCTACCGTGCGGAACACCAGCCGCGCATCCGAGACCAGCGCCTGCTCGAAAGAAGTCCGCAAGGGGGTGGGTGCGACGACGAGCACCTGGATCGGCGGGCCATCGCGCGGCACCGCGCGCAGGGTTCCGAGGTACTGCGTCAGCCTCAGCATCTCCGCGCGCACGAACGGGCCCAGCGCCTCCGGCACCATGTCTGCAATACGCTCCAGGCGCGCGAAGCGCAGGTGGCCGTCCTCGACGAAGCACTGCCTCAGGCCCGTGCTGTTCACACTCACGACGAATGCGCGTCCGCTGCGCACGCCGAGGCGGGCAAGCAGGGCGGGCGCGAGCAGCGGCACCGAATAGACGCCCGAGAGCCGCGCGCCCGACTCGGCAAGCGCGTCCAGCCATTCGGTGAACTGCTGGGCATTCGTGAACGAAGCAAGCAGCAGCCGCTCGCTGCGGCGCTCGCCGCTCGTAAAGCCGAGCGAAAGCGCGGCGGCAAGCCTGGTTTCGCGGTAGCGCTGCGCGAGGCGCCGGTCGATTACCGCCTGGCGCTCGCCGCCCCGCAGGTAGGGAATCTGATCTTCATGGAAGTCCTCTCCCGCCACGTCCGCGAGCACGTAAACCAGCGCGCCGCGATGGCTCCTGAGGTGCGCGCGGAAACTGTCGAGGCCCTGTTCGTCGGGCGGGAAGCGCGCCTCCAGCGCGAGTCCGCCGGCGCCCCAGCGATACAGCGCGTGGCCGTTGGCGGTGAAGTAGAAGGCGAGCTTCGCGGACATGGCGCCAGGGACTCGCCGCTCTAGAACTTCATCTTCGAGATGGTGTCGTAGACGGGGCCGAGCACCGCCAGCATCACCCAGCCCAGAATGGCGCCCAGCACGATCGTCATGGCCGGCTCGATCATGGCCTGGACCTTGCCGATGCTTTCGCGTACTTCGCGATTGTAGAAGTAGCTCACGTTGAGCAACGCCCGGTCGAGGGCGCCGGTGTTCTCGCCGATCCTGAGCATGCGGATGACCAGCGGGGGAAACAGGCCGACATCGGTGAAGGCCATCGTCAGGCCCTTGCCCTCGGCGATCTGCTGGCCGGCCGAGCGCAGCGCGTTCTCGAGCGGGCGGTTGCCGACGATTTCCTCCGACGATCGGATCGCATCCAGCACCGTGATGCCCGAGCTGTACATCATCGCGAAGCTGGAGGCGAACCGCGACAGGATGATTTTGCGCAGGATCGGGCCGATGAACGGGAGCCTGAGCTTCAGGTCGTCGATCGCATAGGCGACCTGCGGGTAGGTTTTCGCCGCGGCCTGGAGCCCGAACCACAGGACGAACGGCGCCGCGAGCACGGCCCACCAGAAGTTGACGAAGAAATTCGAGACGTGGATCAGCAGGCGCGTCTCCAGCGGGATCGCCTGGCCCATGTTGCGGATGAAGCCGACCATCTGCGGCACCAGGTAAATCATCAGGAACAGCGTGACCAGCAGCACGATGCCGCCGACGAACGCCGGGTACATGATGATTTTCTTGGTTTGCGCAGCGAGCTCGTCTTCCCACTTCAGCGTTTCGGCGAGGCTTTTCAGCACTTCCGACAGCTTGCCGGTCTGCTCCCCGGAGCGGATCAGGCTCACGACCACCTTGCTGAAGACCTCGGGATAGTCGGCGAGCGCCTGCGAAAGGCTCTTGCCGCCCTGGATGGTTTCCACCAGGCCGCCGACGACCTCCCGGAAACGCAGGTTCTCGACGCTCTCGCGCAGGTCGATCAGGCCTTCGACGATCGGCACCCCGGCGCTCGCCAGCTGCTCCAGGTGGAAGCAGAAGTTGATCAGGTCCTGGCGCGGGATCTTGGAGCCGCCGCCGACCAGGCGGCTCTTTTGCGTGCTCTGGGCCCCGCTGACCAGGTCGAGCCCCATGCGCGACAGGCGCTGTTCCAGGTCGAAGATGTTGCCCGCGTCGAGGCGCCCGAGCACGGCTTTGCCCTGTGCGTCGATCGCCTTGTAGGTGTACAGAGCCATGTGCGGAGTCTTGCCTGCGCGAGCGCTCGGGGGTCTGCGCCGGGCCCGCTCAGGACATTCGGTCGGTCAGATCCGCGACGCGCATCAGTTCATCGACGCTGGTCACGCCGGCGCGCACCAGGCGGATGCCGTCCTCCGCGAGCGTTTTGAAGCCCTTGGCGCGCGCCGCGGTGAGGATTTCACGTGCCGTCGCCCGGCGCGCCACCAGCTCGTCGATCGCGGAATCCATCTTGAGGATTTCCAGGATGCTCACGCGGCCGCGGTAACCCTGGTAGTCGCACTGCTCGCAGCCCACCGAGCGGAACAACGCCGAGGCCTCGGTGGGCGTCAGTCCGAGCAGGCGCCTTTCCTTGACGTCCGGATCGTAGGACTGGCGGCAGGTGCGGCACAGCCTGCGCACCAGGCGCTGCGCGATGATGCCGATGATGTTGCCCGCCATGATGTCGGGCACGATGCCGATGTCGAGCAGCC
>Ga0315910_10002935_pt1 | contig 14744 bp, 10 predicted proteins | sample EdamamesoilMG_FD_204470 | JGI IMG/M metagenome (GOLD analysis project Ga0315910, IMG submission 204470) | Garden soil microbial communities collected in Santa Monica, California, United States - Edamame soil | ecosystem: Environmental > Terrestrial > Soil > Garden | place: USA: California...
TTCAAGCGCGCAGGGGACGGTACCTGGAGTGCCGGACAGATCTACAACCCCAATGACGGCCGCACGTTCAGCAGCACGATGACGCTCGAGGGCGATGGCGGCCTGAAGATCCGCGGCTACTACGGCGTGTCGTTGTTCGGCAAGACCGTCGAGTGGGTGCGTCCGCAGGACAAACCCGGGCGCTGCGGCTGAAGTTCTCTCGTCAGGCAGTAGCCAGAATCGGTTGATCCGTTACCAGCGTAGCCGCGCCGTCGCCAATCCGATAGACGCGGTCGGCGACTTGCACCAGCGGCGACTGATGCGAAATTGTGACGATCGTGAGATCACCGCGCAGCTTCTGCAGAGTGCGGCAGATGGCTTCCTCCGTTTCAGTATCAAGCGCGTTGGTGGCTTCATCCAGAATCAGCAAACGAGGCCTGTGCGCGAGAGCGCGGGCAATCGCTACGCGCTGACGCTGGCCCCCGGAGAGCATTCCACCTCGCTCGCCGACTGTCGCCTTCATGCCGTCCGGGAGCGCGGACACGAAGTCCCAGATGCCGGCCGCGCGCAGCGCTGACTCGGCATCGGTATCGGTCAACTCAGGATCTCCGAGCGTCACGTTCTTCGCGATGGTGTCGTGCAGCAGAACGGTGTCCTGCGGCACATAACCGATCAGCCTGCGCCATGCGCGCCGGTCAATCTGTCGCAACGGCAGGTCATCGACCCATATTTCCCCTTCCTGTGGTTGCAGGAGTGCAGTAATGAGATCGACCACCGTCGTTTTACCTGCGCCCGAGTTGCCCACGATCGCAGTAATTTCACCTGCGGGTATTGTGAGCGAAGCATTGCGTACGACCCAGAGCTCTTTGTACTTAAACCCGACATTCTCGAAGCGAATAGACCGTCTCAACACTGGCGCTATTCCCGTGAGCGGACTTTCGCTCTCGCTCTTGGCCCTGTCGATCTCGGCTCGAATCGCCCAGTACCCCCCTTCGCATGCAGCCAGCTGCTGGTATTCCCGTTGGATGCGGCCCAAATACGACAGCACGCGCAAAAGCAGAAACGCCAGAACCAGGACGGATCCGAACGACATTCCCAGGTGAACCAGGGCCACGTAGAGGCCAGATGCAATCAAAATCGTGAACGTCGGTTCCTGCAGCGCCCGCAGGACCTCGCTATTTACGATCTCCTTCCGCTCCACGCGCTTCATCTTCGATGACTCGGTTTCTAGCAGGGCGGCGGCGAGATTTTCCCGGGCCATGGCCTTGAGCGGCTTGATCGATTGCATGTTGTCAGCCAGCCGCACGAGGAGTCCCCGCGACAGCAAGCGCTGCTTCCGACTTGAGCGGCGCGAAATGTGCACGAAGCGATTCAGCAGGTAGATGGTGATGGATCCGAAGACCAATGCGACCAGAGTCGCCTTCAGCGACACGAGCATGGCAATGGCCGCATAGATCGCCGTCTGCGTGGCCAAGGCAATGATCTTCACGCAATGCAGATAGGCCATCGTAGCCCTGCCCACTTCGCCGGTGATGCTGTTGGCGAGAGCGCCGACCGGTTGCCGAAGGTAATACTCCCAGCGTGCGGCCATGAGAGAACGGAGGAACTCCAAGCGCAAGTCGGCGGAAACGAGCGAAACTGTGAACCCGACCTGACGGTTTGCGAGGAGCACCAGCGCGCATTTGAGCGTGATGATGGCGATGATGATTGACAGCAACAGGCCGACCGTCGGGGTGACGCCAACATAGTCGAGGACCTTCTCCATCGCACGCGTAAGTCCTTTGGGGAGGCGGGCCGCCATATCCGGCGACAGGGTTGCAAGGAGGGGCAACAGAGTCACAAGTCCGAACCCCTCGACAATGCTGGCGAGCAATTGCGAGCCCAGCGCAATTGCGGTTTTTGCCGGATAGGCTCGCCAGAATGCAATGAACATTTTCATATCAGAAAAGCCTCGCATCCGGCGGCCATGGCGAGCTGTCTAAGCGAATCCGAATCCTCTTCGCTCACAGGTGTCCCGCGGTGCGGCGCGCGGGATTGTAACGACACGGGCTCAGGTCTCCGTGACGCGCTCCAGCCCCGCAGACTCTACGGTGCCGCGCAAGTCGGCAAATGCTGTGCAGACCGCGTCAATCTGCGCAGGGGTGTGCGCGGCGCTGACGCTGCAGCGGATCAGCGACACCCCGTTGGGCGTCGCGGGCGGCAGCATGATGTTGACGTAGACGCCCTTCTGCAGCAGGCGATTCCAGAATTGCAGGGCTTCGAGTCTTTCGCCCAGCACCACCGCAATGACGGGGCTGGGAGTGGCTCCCAGCGTGTAACCCAAGGCCGTGAGACCGGCGTGCAGACGGACATAGTTTTCGCGCAGACGCGCACGCAGGTCACGGCCCGCCGAGAGAATGGAGAGGGCCTGCCGGGTGGAGGCGATGGTCGTGGGCGCTGGAGAAGCCGTGAATATGTACGGCCTGCTCGAATAGCGGACCAGGCTCAGCGCGGGAAGATTGCTGACGCAGAACCCGCCTGTTCCGCCGAGGCTCTTGCTGAAGGTGCCCACGATGAAGTCGGTATCCGCCAATACACCCTGTTCCTCCGCGAGGCCGCGGCCGTGCTCGCCAAGCACGCCCAGCGAATGGGCTTCGTCCACGAGCAGATAGCCACCATGTTCCCGTTTGACCGCGACGATCTCTTTCAGCGGTGCGCGGTCGCCGAGCATGCTGTAAATGCCCTCGATCACAATGAGCGCATCCGCCGCGCGCGCGCCGAGCCGGCGCATCCGTTTGGCCAGGTCGGCCGCATCGTTGTGGCGGAACCGGATGACCTCGGCGCCGGAAAGGCGGCAGCCGTCATAAATGCTCGCGTGGCAATCGGCGTCCAGCAGCACGACATCTTTCGGACCCGTCAGGCCGGCCAGCACGCCGAGGTTGGCCAGGTATCCGGTCGAAAAAACGATCGCGTCGCGCATGCCGTAGAACGCCGCGAGCTCCTCTTCGAGCCGCCGGTGGCCGGCGTAGCTGCCATTCGCCATGCGCGAACCGGTCGTTCCGGTCCCCTGCGTATCCAGCGCGAGGCGGGCTGCCGCCATGCAATCGGCATTGAACGTCAGGCCGAGATAGTTATTTGTGCCGGCAAGAATGGTATGTCGCCCATGAATGATGCCTTCGGTCGGGGAAATGATGCGCTCGATCTCCACGCCAAAGGGATCGATCCCGAGCGTCTCGAGGTCGCGCCGGGCCGCTTTCAGTCCCTCATACTTGTCGAATAGGCCCATCAGTCGCCGTGTCCGAGTTTTTCGATTTGCAGCGCAAGATCCTTGACGGTCTTCACGCCGGCGAGGATGCTGACCGGGATGGAAATGTCGAAATGATCTTCGATATGCAGCAGCAGATTCATCACTTGAAGGGAATCCAGGTTGAGGTCGCTCAGCAGGTCGGTGTCCTCGCTGATTTCAACGCCCCCTTTGGTGCACGCCGCCAGCTCCGCGCTGAGCACGGCAAGAATTTTCGGATATTCCAGCATGAATGATAATCCCTGTTACGACGTCCTTGCATCCTGCGATTGAAATCTGTCGGCGGTGCGAAGATGCGCCGACACCCGAGTTTGCGCCCGCCGGGCATCATGTCCCGCGAAGCGTACCGTAAGTCTGCGCCAGGCCCGATTCTAGGCCGATGGCGGGCCTCCAGCCGGTGGCGTCGGCAAAGGCCCGACTATCGCATACCCAGTCCGGATGCGTGATTTCCCGCACCTTGCCCGGGGTCATCATGGGGGCATATCCGAATACGCGGGCGGCCCCGAGGTTTGCCCAAGCCGCAAGCCGGAGCAGCGGCATCGGAATCGGAACCTGTCGGACCGGCCTGGCCCTGCCCAGCGCCGGTCCCGCGAGATTCAGCACCGTGCCCCAGTCATAGCCGCCGGGGCGTCCATCGTCCAGTTCGAATGTCCCGCCGTAGCCGGTATCCGCCGCAATCCAACGAAGCACCGCAGACGCCAGATCGTCCACGTGGATGAGTGAAAAGCGCCCTTGCGCGCGCGCGGGCAGCGGCGCTACGCCGTGGGCGATGCAGCGAAAAAGCGGCGCCAGCTCCCGGTCGCCCGGACCGAACACGGCCGGAGGCCTCAATATCGTCCAGCGCATATCCTTGGCTGCCGCCTTGAGCGCGCATTCGCCGTGCCATTTACTCGCAGCGTAATCGGACAGCTCCGGGGCGCGCGCGGCCAGCGACGACATCAGCAGGAACCGCGGTGACGGCACCAGGCCGGCGGCTGCGCCCGCGATGCGCCCCGTCCCTTCAGCGTTGACTCTGTCGAAATCGGCAAGTCGCGCGCCGCGCACGCTGCCTGCACAGTGAATGACTGCCTGGGTCCCGGCTACCAACGCACCCAGCGCGCGCGAATCCTGCAAATCGCCTGGCACCCATTCGACTTCGGCCGATGGAAAGGGGATGCGTCCACTATGCCTCCTGTAGAGCGCGCGAACGCGCCACCCGGCGCCGGTCAAGCGGCGCAACAGCGCCGCGCCGATGAATCCGGTTGCACCAGTGAGCGCGATCGGGAAAGCAGCGGTCAATCGGAAAGCGGCGCCGCGCCGCCAGGGCCCGCTATCGGCCTATGGCCGCCGACGGGTTTCGCTGCTCGAAGTACGAGGTCTTGTCCAAGTCCCCGTGCGCGCCCTTCCGCTCCTGTTCGCGCCGACGCAGGTAGTCCTCGCGTGCCGCAGCGCGCGACAGTTTGCCAGAAGAGGTGCGCGGCAAGGTGTGTCGCGGGACGAGTTCGATCAGGCAGGTAATACCGAGCTCTTCATGGATTTCCCGGTGCAGCCGCTGCGTGAGCAGATGGCACTCGGCCGCATCGTTGATATTGCACTGAACAACCACTACGGCGACTTCTTCGTCATCTTGGCCGAGCACGAAAAACGCCGACGCATCCATCGGGCGCAATCCGGGCTGCCGCTCGGCAATGTGCTCGATATCCTGCGGCCAGATGTTGCGACCATTGATGATGATCATGTCCTTGTGCCGGCCGGTCACGACGACGCTGCCGTCGACCCGGTAGCCGATGTCGCCAGTGTCAAGCCAGCCATCCGGAGAAAGCGCCTGTCTTGTTTGCTCGGGTTGCCCGAAATAACCCGACATGACGCTCGGTCCGCGCACCTTGATTCGCCCGACGTGAAGGTCGGGCAGCGCGTTGCCCTGATCGTCGCGAATGGCCACCTCGTGCCCCGGCAAGGGTGCGCCGCAGCGCACAAAACCGTTGACGCGGCCCGTGTCCGGGCCGGCCGGAATCGCGCGCAGATGCTCCGCAAGGAAGTCCGAATCGATCCAGTCCACGACGACGCCTTGCGCCAACGGCGAGAAACTGATCGCCAGCGTGCTTTCCGCCATCCCGTAGCACGGAACGAAGGCCCGGGGATTGAAGCCGGCGGGAGCCAGCAGCTTGGCAAAGCGGTCCGGCAGCTCGGCACGAATCGGCTCGGCGCCTATGCCAGCGACGCGCCACGCCGACAGGTCATAGCGGGCGACGTCTTCGGCGCGGATCCGCCGCGCGCAAAGGTCGTATCCAAAAGGCGGGCTGAACGAGATCGACGCCTTGGTGCTGGTCATCAGTTCCAACCAGCGCCGAGGGCGCATGGCGAAGTCCCGCGTGTCCAGGTAATCGATCGAGCGTTGCGTCGCCATCGGAGCGAGCATGCAGCCGACGAGCCCCATGTCGTGATAGAAGGGCAGCCAGGAAACGCACCGGTCATCCGGCTGGATATCGAGACTATGGTTGACGACGCCGGCCAGATTGCTGAGTACCGCCGCCTGCTTGATGACGACCCCGCGCGGGAAACTGGTGCTTCCCGAGGTGTATTGCAGGTAGGCCGTCTCGGTGGGCCCGCTCGGACGCAGCCGCACATTTTTTTCAGGCAGTTCGTCGAATGCGGCGGGCGTTCCGAGGAACGCCAGATCGACGCCTTCGGCGGCTTCCCGCAGGAAGCGCTGGAACTGGCCTGAGGCCATTGCAACCGAGGCCCCGCAGCCCAGCAGTAGGCCGCGAAGACGGACCACATAGGCGGCGTGACCGCCCAGATTGACGGCCGCCGGGAGCGCCACCGGCACCAAACCGGCGTACTGGCAGGCGAAAAAGAACCGCAGGAAGTCCGGGTTGGTCTCCGCTACGATGGCCACGCGCGCACCCCGCTCCAGTGGGAGCGAAAGGAGGCGCCGCGCCAACAGCTGCGCTTTTTCGCGCAGCGTACGGTACGGAAGCACGGCGGCTAACTTGCCCCGGCCTGAATAGAAGTTGGCGCCGGTTTCACCCAGGGCCGCGTAATCCAGGGCATCCGCGAGACAAGCAAAATCCGCCCGCCGCAGCGGCAGGGAATTCACCGTCCGCGTCGCCAGTGCACCCGTGTTTATATCCGGCGTTCGATTCAGTTTGATTCCCCTAATAGGCATAGCTTTATTCGCTTGGGCCATGTCCCTGGCCTTGGTGTGCCTGGTTCCAACAAAACGCTCAAATTCCAGTGCGGGTGGCCGCGCATCATTATGCAACTTTCTGGGCGCTGCCCAAACCCGGCAACTTAAACCATCACTTTAACAGATTGCGGCCAGCCCAAAAAGGCGCAAATATGCCAAGGGCAGGTGCTAGAAGCTTGATATTTTAACAGATTGCGGGTCGAAACAGACTGGGACTGAAAGCCTGCCGCAAGCTGTGTATCAACGCGGTGTCGAGATCCCCGGCCATCCTAGGAGAAACGCTGTCCCTGCAGGAATGAGGGCGCTTTGTCCGCCCCTTTAGGATAGCGTCCTCGATGATTCCTGTTCCGCTCTCGATCCCACCCGCGCCGCTTCGTATTGCTGCCGTCGAAAACGCAGCCGCGATGGACGGATTCATCGCGGTACCCGACGTCATTTTTGAGTCGGACCCTGCATGGATTCCGCCACTGTCCCTTGAGCGTCGCCTTCACCTGTCGGCCCGCGGCAACCCCTACTTTCAGCACGCGCGCTGGCGGGCGTGGACGGCCTGGCGGGAGGGCGTGCCGGTCGGTCGCATCAGCGCGCAAATCGATTCACTGCATCTCGAGCGCTACGGAGATGCGACCGGTTTTTTCGGGATGCTGGATGCCGAAGACAGTCAGGAGACCTTCGGCGCGCTGCTGGAGACGGCCGAACGATGGCTGCGGGGGCAGGGTATCCGGCGCGTGCGCGGGCCGTTCAACCTGTCGATCAACCAGGAAATGGGAGTCCTGGTGGAAGGTTTCGACACCTCCCCATATTTCATGATGGGGCATGCCAAGCCCTACTACGCCGCGCGCATCGAAGAGGCCGGATATCGCAAAGCCGTCGACACGGTTGCCTATTTGATCACGCAGGACTACGGCTCCGAGGCCATGCGGCGCACGATCGGCGCAACGGCGCACCGGGCAAGAGTGCGGCCGCTCGACCTGAAACACTACGATGCGGAGCTTTCGCTGTTGCGCGATATTTTCAACGACGCCTGGGCCGAAAACTGGGGCTTCGTGCCCTTCACGGAAGCCGAGTTCGACGACATGGGCCGGGCGTTCCGGTTTCTGGTCGATCCGGACATGATCCAGGTCGCGGAGGTGGACGGCGAAGCCGCCGCCTTCATCGTCCTCCTGCCGAACATCAATGAGGCCATCCGCGGGCTGCGGGGCCGCCTGTTCCCGGTCGGCTGGGCAAAGCTGCTATGGCGCCTGAAGGTCCGCTACCCGGAGACTTTCCGCGTGCCGCTGATGGGCGTGCGGCGCAAGTTCCAGCGCTCGCGGTTCGGCTCCGCGCTTGCGTTTCTCGTGATCGAAGCCGTGCGGCCCGCCCTCAAGCGCCACCGCGTCAAGGAGCTCGAATTGTCCTGGATTCTTGAAGACAATGCGGGGATGCGCCGCATCATCGAGTCGATCGGTGGCCGCGCTTACAAGCGCTACCGGGTCTATGAGCGGGATCTGGATGCGCCCTGAAACGCGCTTCAATGCCGTCGTGCTCGCCGCGGACCGTGGCCGGGCGGACCCTGTTGCCGCCGCCGCTGGGGTCGCGGCCAAGTGCCTGACTCCGGTCGAAGGAGTCCCCATGGTGGTGCGCGTGGTCCGCGCCCTGCAGGGCAGCGCCTGTATCGACACCATCATGCTCTGCGGCCCGGCGGCAGGAATCCTGCAGGAAGCGCCGGAACTGCGCCAATTGGTCGATGGAGAGCGCGTTCGCTGGATAGCGCCGCTTGGCTCGCCTTCCGCAAGCACTGCGGCCGCACTGGAAGCACTGCCGGAAGACCGGCCAGTATTGCTGACGACCGGCGATCATCCTTTGCTGCGCCCGGAAATGGTGCGCCATTTCCTTGACCAGGCGAAAGCGGGCGGCTTCGACGTAGCTGTCGCGCTGGCGCCCCATGACATCGTGCAACGCGCCTACCCGCGCACGCGGCGTACGGTGCTGAAATTCAGCGATGGTCACTACTGCGGCTGCAACCTGTTCGCTTTTCTCTCGCCGCGCGGGCGCGGCATGGTCCCGCTATGGCGCAAAGTCGAGGACCAGCGCAAGCGTCCCGTCCGGGTGATCGGCCTGGTCGGCTGGATCGCGATGCTCCTGTATGCGCTTGGGATCCTGAGTTTGGCGGGGGCTATGCGCCGGATTTCCCGCCAAACGGGCCTGGCTGCCGGCGCCGTCGCCATGCCTTTCGCGGAAGCGGCAATCGATGTCGATAGCGCGGCCGACCTCGATCTGGCGCGCGCGATCGCCGCGCAAATAGGCTGATCCCCGGCTAGGCCGGAACCGAGGGGCGCGCTGACGCCGCCAGCCACGCCGCGCCCGGCGTAGAGGCTCTCTCCAGATCGGCCACGCTATCCACCTCTGTCCATCCCTGCGGCGAAATCTCCTGCGTGTAAACCACGCCGCGTTCGGCCAGTCCGTCGATCAGCGACAGGTACCACTGCTTCAGCGCATCCGGCGTACGCATGGCCCGGTCGATGGCGTCGCGCATCAGCCTGGGCCCCTCGCCGCGGAAAGTCATCATGCCAATCGATTCGGCGTCGACCTGGTCCAGGGGCAGCTTTTTCCCGACGCGCACCAGTCGGTCGCCGTCGAGGACCACCTTCATGTCGTCTTCGTCATAGCGGCCCTTGCGGCTGACCGCGAGGGTGATGGGATGCTCCGGCGCCGCGAGCAGGCCCGCGAGTACGCCCGCCTCGAACATCGTGTCTCCGTTCAGGATCAGGAATTCTCCCTGCATCTCGCTGCGCGCCACCCAGCAGCTCACCAGATTGTCGGTGGTGGCGAACAAGGGGTTGTACAGCGCGCGAATTTTCTGCGCATGGCCATAGGCGGCGAGGCCTGCCTCGACCGTTTCGGCGCCGTAGCCGACGACCACCGTGATATCGCCGATGCCGCATCGCATCAGGGCGTCGAGCTGCCATGCGATCAGCGGGCGCCCTTGCACCGGCAGCATGCATTTCGGTACGCGCTCGGTCAGCGGCAACAGTCTGCGGCCCTGGCCCGCGCTCAAGATAATCGCTTTCATGCGTGAATCACCTCGTTGCTGAATCCTTGCGGGGGGTTTTGCGCCAACGCCGCCAGGATACGAATGGCTCGGCAGTCTCGCCTACCGCGGGGCAGAACTCAACTTCAGCCCTCGCCGGGAGGTCGCGTGACCTCGGCACCATGGCTTCCGGGGCACATGATGCGCGCAATTCGGACGTTGCCGCAAGCCTCGGACTCTCCAATATAATGCCGCGTCGCTTCCCAATCGGACGGCGGCGCGTCAAAGGGCCACCAAAAAGCCATGACCGACCCCTCTGGAACGAACTCCGAACAAACCCTGCTTCGGCCTGATTCCTTCCGCGCAGGGCTCTGGCAACGCAAGCGCGCCCTGGCGATCATCGCCATCGTCGCGCTCGCATTGATCGGAGCGTTGATCTGGTACCTGGGCTCTAAACCAGCGACTTCCGGCAAAGGCGCGGGCGCCGTCGGACGCAGCGGCAAGCCGGCGGCAGCGATACCCGTCGGCGTCGACTCGGTACGCCAGGGAACCTTCGATGTCTACCTGTTCGCGCTCGGTACGGTAACGCCACTCAACACCGTGATGGTGCGCAGCCGCGTGGATGGCCAGATCATGCGCGTCGCGTTCGAGGAAGGCCAGATGGTCAATGCTGGCGACCTCCTTGTGGAGATCGATCCACGGCCCTTCGAGGTCCAGCTGACCCTGGCCACCGGGCAGCTCGCGCGCAACCAGGCCCTGCTCGAGAACGCGCGCATAGACCTCGTGCGCTATCGCTCCCTCCTTGCACAGGATTCCATATCCCGCCAGCAGGTCGATACGCAGGAATCGCTTGTGCGGCAGTATGAAGCGGCGGTACAGAGCGACCAGGGCGGAATCGCCAACGCCAGGCTGCAACTCTCGCACGCCAGGATCGTTGCGCCGATCACGGGGCGCGTGGGACTGCGGCAGGTGGACCCGGGCAACATCGTGCGCGCGGCGGACGCCGCCGGCATCGTGGTCATCACGCAGCTGCAGCCAATCGGCGTCGTGTTCCCGATTCCGGAAGACGTCCTGCCGCGCGTGATGAAGCGGTTGCGCGCCGGCGATCGCATACCGGTCGACGCGTTCGACCGCGCGCAAAAGGAGAAATTTGCCAGCGGCCGTTTGCTCACAGCGGACAACCAGATCGACACGGCGACGGGCACCGTCAAGCTCAAGGCGGAATTCGTCAATGCCGGCAACACCCTTTTCCCGAACCAGTTCGTCAACATGCGGCTGCCTCTCGAGACGCGGCAAAACGCGACGCTCGTGCCGACCGCGGCCATTCAGCGCGGCGCGGCCGGAACGTTCGTCTACGTCGTGAAGGACGATCTGACGGTTGCCGTCACCCCGGTGAAGCTGGGGCCGGTGCAGGGCGAAATTTCCACGGTCGACAGCGGGGTGGCCGCCGGCGCGAAGGTCGTCGTCGACGGCGCCGACCGGTTGCGCGACGGCGTGAAGGTCGAGCCCGTTGCGCGCGCCGGAGGGGGCGCCTAAGCGCTCGGGGCAGGGCGGCTTGGCCATGAATCCATCGCGCCTTTTCATTTTGCGGCCGGTGGCAACCTCGCTGCTGATGCTCGCCCTGCTGCTGGCGGGCGTCGTGGCCTACCGCATCCTGCCGTTGTCGGCGCTGCCCAAGTTCGACTACCCGACCATCCAGGTGGTCACGCTGTACCCGGGCGCCAGTCCGGATCTCGTCACCTCGGCGATCACTGCGCCGCTGGAACGGCAGTTCGGCCAGATGCCGGGCCTGAACCAGATGTCGTCGACCAGTTCGGCGGGCGCGTCGGTGGTCACGCTGCAGTTCAACCTTGATCTTTCGCTCGATGCCGCGGAGCAGGAAGTGCAGGCCGCGATCAATGCCGCGGCAAGCTATCTGCCGTCCGACCTGCCGCAGGCGCCGATTTACAACAAGGTCAATCCGGCTGATACGCCGATCCTGACGCTGGCGCTGACGTCGCAAACGCTGCCGTTGCCGAAGATTCAGTATCTCGCGGACACCCGGCTCGCGGCCAAGCTTGCGCAGGTTTCCGGCGTCGGGCTCGTCAGTATCAGCGGCGGGCAACGGCCGGCCGTCCGGGTCCAGGCCAATCCGACGGCGCTCGCCGCCTACGGTCTTTCGCTCGACGACCTGCGCGTGGCGATCGGCAACGCCAACTCGAATCAGTCCAAGGGCGGATTCGACGGGCCCACCGGGGCCTCCACCATCGAGGCCAACGGGCAGCTCCGCTCGGCTGAAGAATTCAAGACCATGATCATCGCCTATCGCAACGGCGCCGCGGTCCGGCTGGCCGACGTGGCCGAGGTTGCGGATGCGGCGGAGAACGCGCAGCTGGCGGCATGGGCCAACAATGTGCCGGCGGTCATCATCAATATCCAGCGCCAGCCGGGCGCCAACGTCATCGAGGTGGTTGACCGCATCAAGCGGGTGCTTCCGCAGTTGAGGGCGTCGTTGCCGGCGGCGGTCGATGTTGCCGTGCTCACCGACCGGACGGTCACCATACGCGCTTCGGTGCGCGACGTGCGTTTCGAGCTGCTGCTCGCCGTGGTGCTCGTGGTGATGGTGATCTTCCTGTTCCTGCGCAGGCTGACGGCGACCGTCATTCCGAGCGTGGTGGTGCCGTTGTCGCTGATCGGCGCATTCGCGGTGATGTACCTCGCCGGGTTCTCGATCAACAATCTCACGCTGATGGCGCTGACCATCGCCACCGGTTTCGTCGTCGACGACGCCATCGTGATGATCGAGAACATTTCGCGCCATATCGAGGCCGGAGAGCCGCCGCTGCAGGCGGCGCTGAAGGGCTCGGGACAGATCGGTTTCACGATCATCTCGCTGACCCTTTCCCTGATCGCCGTCCTGATCCCGCTGCTGTTCATGGGCGACGTGGTGGGGCGCCTGTTCCGCGAGTTCGCGATCACGCTTGCCGTCGCCATCCTGATTTCGGCCGTGATCTCGCTCACCCTGACGCCCATGATGTGCGCGCGGTTTCTGCGCCATGTGCCCGAGCGCGAACAGGGGCGCTTCTACCGCGCCAGCGGCGAGTGGTTCGACCGGGTGATTGCGGAGTACGCGCGCCTGCTGACCTGGGTGCTGGATCGCCAGGGGGCGACGCTGGTTGTGGCGGTCGCGCTTCTGGTGCTGACCATCCTGCTGTACGTGGTGATTCCCAAGGGTTTCTTTCCGGTCCACGATACCGGCGCGATCCAGGGCATCTCGCAGGCCTCGCCGACGATCTCCTTCGCCGCGATGGCCGAGCGCCAGCAGGCGCTGGCGAAGGTGATCCTGGAGGACCCCGCGGTCGAGAGCCTGTCGTCGTTCATCGGCGTCGACGGCAACAACCCGACCTTGAACAGCGGCCGGTTTCTGATCAATCTCAAGCGGCTTGGGAAGCGCAGCGACCGGGCCCCCGGTGTGATTCGCCGCCTTCAGGACAAGCTCGCCTCGGTCGAGGGCATCGTCCTCTACATGCAGCCGGTGCAGGACCTCACCATCGAGGATCGGGTAAGCCGGAGCCAATACCAGTTCTCGCTGGAGGATGCCAGTTCCGATGTACTGCGCGCCTGGGTGCCAAAGCTCGTCGCGCGGTTGCGCGAGGACCCGCGCGTTGCGCAGGTCGTGAGCGATCAGCAGGAAGGCGGTTTGCAGGCGTACGTGGAGATCGACCGTGCCGCCGCGAGCCGCCATGGCATCACGCCGTCCATGATCAGCAACGCGCTGTATAACGCGTTCGGCCAGCGCCCGGTTTCTACGATCTACACGCAGACCAACCAGTACCGGGTCGTGCTCGAAGTGCTGCCGGAATTCCGGGCTGGCGTGAACGCCCTGGACAATATTTATCTTTCCACCAACATGCGGTCGCCGGGCGCGGCCGCTGGAAAGGTGCAGCAGGTTCCGCTGTCGGCGCTGGTGCGCGTGACCGAACGGTCTGCGCCGCTGTCCGTCGGTCGCGCCGGCCAGTTTGCCGCGGCGACGGTGTCGTTCAATCCTGCGCGCGGCGCCTCGCTGGGCGATGCCGTGAAGGCCGTCGAGGCGGCGCAGCGCGACATCGGCCTGCCGGACAGCACGCAGTTGAAATTCCAGGGCACGGCCCTTGCCTTCCAGGCGTCCGTCACGAACCAGTTGTGGTTGATCCTGGCCGCCATCGTGACGGTCTACATCGTGCTGGGTGTGCTCTACGAGAGCTATATCCATCCGATCACGATCCTGTCGACGCTGCCCTCGGCCGGCGTCGGCGCGCTCCTCGCGCTGCTGGTTGCCGGCCACGACCTCGGCGTGATCGCGATCATCGGCCTCATCCTGCTGATCGGCATCGTCAAGAAGAACGCGATCCTGATGATCGATTTCGCGCTCGACGCCCAGCGCGAGCAGGGCATGGCCCCGCGCGATGCCATCTTCCAGGCCTGCCTGCTGCGCTTTCGCCCGATCATGATGACCACGATGGCGGCACTGCTCGGCGCGCTGCCGCTGATGATCGGATGGGGCGTGGGCGCCGAGTTGCGCCACCCCCTCGGCATCACCATGGTGGGCGGACTGCTCGTGAGCCAGGTGCTGACGCTGTTCACCACGCCCGTCGTCTACCTCGCATTCGACAGGCTGGCGCGCAAGGCGAGCGCGCGGCGGGGCGCGATGAGGCCGGCCGCATGAACGTTTCAGTCCCCTTCATCAATCGCCCGGTCGCAACGACGCTGCTCACGATCGGCATCACGCTTGCCGGTGCCGCGGCGTTCCAGCTTCTCCCGGTATCGCCGCTGCCCCAGGTCGATCTGCCGACCATTCAGGTTTCGGCCTCGCTGGCGGGGGCGAGCCCCGAGACGATGGCAGCATCGGTCGCCATGCCGCTGGAACGCTCGCTTGGCCGCATCGCCGGCATCAGCGAGATGACCTCGAGCAGCGGCCTCGGCAGCACCCGCATCGTGATGCAGTTCGACCTCGACCGCGATATCAATGCCGCGGCGCGCGAAGTGCAGGCCGCGATCAATGCCGCGCGCGGCTCGTTGCCGCCCGGGGTCGGCAACAATCCAAGCTACCGAAAGGTCAACCCCTCCGTCGCGCCGATCATGATCATCGGCCTCACGTCGGACACGATGACCCAGGGGCAGATGTACGACGCGGCCTCGACCATCATTGCGCCGAAACTGTCCCAGCTGGACGGCGTGGGACAGGTTCAGGTGGGAGGCAGTTCGCTGCCGGCGGTGCGGGTCGAGATCAATCCCCGCGCGTTGTTCAAATACGGCATTGGCTTCGAGGAAGTGCGTGCAGCGCTCGC
>Ga0315910_10002936_pt1 | contig 14744 bp, 12 predicted proteins | sample EdamamesoilMG_FD_204470 | JGI IMG/M metagenome (GOLD analysis project Ga0315910, IMG submission 204470) | Garden soil microbial communities collected in Santa Monica, California, United States - Edamame soil | ecosystem: Environmental > Terrestrial > Soil > Garden | place: USA: California...
CACCTCTTCGGCCTCGGCGCGGCTGCCCAGCATCCGGTAGACGAAGGCGTGGATGCCGCGCACGTGGCGCTCGACCAGGTCGCGATAGGCGCGCGGGTCTCCGCTCTGCACGCGCTCGAACAGCTCGAGGTCGGTCAGCTGCGCGCTCACGCCGGCCACCCTAGCCGAGGGCAAGACCTCATGGCTGTGGCAATGCGGCGCCGCGTGCTCCGCGGGCAGCGCGAAGCCGGCGAACGAAAAGGGTGATGCGGCGAGGATCGTCATGCATGAACCGTCAGCAGTCTCTCCTCCTCTCCAACGCACGAGCGGCGAAAATCCGTCGCGCCTTCGGGAATGCCGACGGCGAAAGAGCAAGCGCTCGAATTTGCTGACCAAATGAGCCAATCACCGAGGCGCGCCGCGCGCCGAAGCACGACGTGTCGGCGCCCGCGTCCCGCTTTGGGGCGCGCACCGACACCGCGAGCGCCCTCAGCCTCAATTTCGCACCGACGACGGCTTTCATGGCCGAGAAGATGCGAAATTGAGGCTCAGTGCCCGCCCGGAACGAGCTGGATCTCGACGGTGCCGGGGGGCCTGCCGGCGCCCGTGCCGTCCGCGGGCGGCGCCCCCGCCGTCGCGAGCTGCGTCCGCGGCACGTGCCCTTGGTTCTCCAGGTAGCGCGCCACCGAACGCTCCTGTTTCTCGGTCTGGGCGGCGACGCGATACACCTGATCGGCCGGCAGACGATGGATGCTCGCCGCGAGCTCCCGCAGCAGCCGTTTGCCTTTTTGCTCGATCAAGGAGGAGCCGCCGTAGAACATCAAACGCTCGCGGATCACCACGATCAGGTTTCCACCGCGCTCCTGGAGCGTGACGTTCTGGCCCCCGATCTCGGTCGCCAGCGCCTGGCCCAGATCGCGTCGCGCCAGCTCGCGCGCCAGTCGCAGCCGTTCCTGTTCGCGCGCGATGCCGATCTCGGCGCGGGCGGCCAGCTCCTGCTGCGCGAGCTGATCCTTGGCGCGCGCGAGACCGCTGATGGCCTCCTGCCGAGCGCGCGACAGATCACCTTCCAGGCGCTCGACGCGCTGCACGAGCTCGCGGTTGACCGCTCGCTCGGGGAGCACCCCTCGCACCAGCACGAAGACGGCGCACACGGCGCCAAAAATGCTCAGGCCCCAGGGTAGCCAATCGATGCGGGTCGTCGCCTCTTTGCCTCGCGCTCGATTCATGTCTCGCTCCGTCGTGCCCCCACCACGCCCGAGCCGTTGTCAGCTCGGGTGGACCGTCACGTCCGCCCCGAGAGCGCAGAGCTTCTGGACCAGGTGATCGTATTTGCGCTGCAGCTCGTGAATGTTCGAGAGCCGAGTCGTCCCCGAAGCGACCAGGCCTGCCACGACGAGGCACATGCCCGCGCGAATGTCGGTCGGCAGCGAGAAGCTCCCCCCCGAAAGCGGCGTCGGCCCCTGGATGATCGCCGAATGGATGTGGTTGCGCCCGCGGAACCGGCAGGGCACCTCGCCGAGGCACTTGGCGAACAACGTGATATTGGCCCCCATCTCCGACAGAAAGCGGGTGTAACCCAGCCGGTCCTCGAAGATCGTCTCGTGCAGCACGCTGGTGCCGGTGGCCTGGGTAAACAGCACGGTGAAAGGCTGCTGCCAGTCGGTCATGAACCCGGGGTGGACCTCCACCTCGATGTGGGTGGCCGTGAGCGGGCGTGGCGCGCTGACGCGCACGCCTTCGTCGGTCACCTGGAACTCGGCGCCCATGCGCTGAATGTAGTTCAGGAAGCTATAGATCGAGTCGTGGCCGACACCCTCGAGCAACACATCGCCGCCGGTAGCGAGCGCGGCGCACGCGAAGCTGACCGCCTGGTTGCGATCGACCATGCAGCGCAGCTCGCAGCCCTTGAGCTTCTTCACGCCTTGCACCACCACCGTGCGGTGCGCGTCGACCATGATGTCGGCGCCCATTTTCTGCAGCATCTTGACGAGCTCGATGATCTCCGGCTCGGTCGCCGCGTTCTCGATCACGGTGCGGCCGCGCGCGAGCGTGGCGGTCATGATCAGGTGCTCCGTCGTCATCACGGACGGGAACGGCAGCTTCAGATGTGCGCCGTGCAGGCCGCTCTCTCCAACGCTGAAGTGGTAGTCGGCGCCCACCTGTTCGACGCGGGCACCCATCTCCTCCAGCCCCTTGATGTGGAAATCGACCGGGCGCCGGCCGATCTGGTCGCCGCCGAGCGCGCTCGCGATCGTGACCTCTCGAAAGCGATGCAACAGCGGCCCGGCAGTGAGCACGCTGATGCGGTTCTTGCGGCACATGTCGGCCGGGATCTGTGCGCGATGCACGCCCTGGGCGCTCAAGCGAACCGTCGACACGTCGAGCTCGTCGACGCGCCCGCCCAGGAACTCGAACAGCTCGAGCACGACCTTGCGCTCGTTCACCTCGGGCGCCCCCGTCACGATGACATCGTCATCGGTCAAGAGAGACGCGATGATGCATTTCGTGACCTGGTTCGACGAGCCGGCCACCGCCACCTTCCCGCCCTTCAGGCGGCGGCCCCCCCTGATCTCCATGACGTTCCGCTCGTCTAGCCGTTCTTTCACGCGCACCGTGTTGTCATGCATTTCGTCCCGAGGCTAGCGGCATTTTTTGCTCACGTGAAACCCGAGCCTACCGAAAACCACCCGCTCGAGCACCCCCGCGAGCCTCGCCGTTTCCCCGCCAGGCAGGTCGCGAAGGGCCACCCTGTGCGAGCGCCTAGGCAGGTGTTGCACGGTAGACGGCGCAGCACACGCGCACGCTCGGACCCGGCAAGCTGGCGCCGTCGAAGCCGCATTCGATCACGAGTCGTTCGACTCCGGACGGAACGCGCACGCGCAACCCCGCCGCTGCGCTGGTGAGCAAGGCAGCGTCACACAGGCGACCTCCGAGCAAGAGCTCGCGCTCGCCGGGGGCTCGATAGGCCACCACGTCACCGGGCCGCGCTGCCAATGGCTGCCAGGAGAGATCGAGCAGGCTCACTTCTCCGCGCGCCCCGATGAACGCGGGCTCGCCCCAGACCACGACTCGAGGTGCGTCCGCAGGCTCGTTCGCCTCTGCGATGAGCAGCAGCTCGCTGCCGGGCACGACGAGCACTTCGAGGAGCTGCGTGGCCATGGCCTCGGCGCCGCCCTGGAGCTCGCGCGCAACCAGGAGGGACGCCGGGTGGGCGCCTTCCGCGCCCGATGCTGCACCGTTGGTCATTCGAACGAGTCTCGCCCAGATCAGCAGGGCTTGTCATCTGCACCACTTCGAAGCTGTGCCGCCCAGAAGCTGTGCCGCCCAGAAGCTGCTCCACGAAGCTGAGCCATCTCGAAGCTGAGCCATCTCGAAGCCGGACCTCGAAGATCCGCCGCCCGACGCTGGCGTGGCCCTCGAGCGCTCGTCTCGGTCACGCCCGACCGCCTTCGCTCGCCCATGGCTCGCCCCGCGCTGGATGGGGCGAATCGCGAAACCCAGCCGTTCGAATCGCGGACCGCATGGGATGACACGCGAGGCGCGACGCGAGCCAGCGTTCGGCGTCGCACCTACCTCGGTCGAAAAAGCGAGCTCCGTCCTCGGTGACGCAACGATGAACGCTGGCGCTCGAGGGGCTGACGCACCGGCTCGTTTCCTCATCCCGCTGGAGGGCACCCGCTCCCCGAGAGGCCTGATGGCAAAATGTGTGGCAGAGCCACAGGCCAAAAGACCGGCAAGCGTTGCGCCCCCAACGACCCGCGCCGAGGACACCCTGACACTCGAGGAGGGCCAATCGAGGAGGAGCGTCCTGGTGGAACGGGGTGGATGCAGGCGTCGCCCCGCAGGGAAAAATCGCGACGAGGAGCGGTCACGCCGGACCCGGGTGTGAAGCGACGCTCGGGCACGCCGCGACTCGACGACGACGCACGGAGCGGACGGACCGTGTGCTCGCCCGCCTGAACACCGGCAGACCGCTCGGGCGGTTGTTTCGCGACTGGAAGATCCGCAAAACACCAGAACGCCTTTTTCAGCGCGAAACATATCGAGCCGCTAGAGCAAGCGGATCTGCCCGAGCGAGCCTCGGCTTTGCGACACTGCGATCCAAACCTTCTCTCGACGAGCGCAGCAGCCATGATAGTTTGCGCGTAGGACGTCACCGATGGCTTCTGCAGCAGCGAGGCGCACCGTCAGCCGTCGCGTCGACCCAGCGTTGCGGCAGCCGTCGCGTCGCCCCGGCGCCATGGCACCGGCAGTGTCGATCCATGCTCTGGCCCCCATCGCAGTGGCCTATGCGAGACTCTTCTTCTTTACAGCTTTACAGCGCGCCGCCCGCCGTGCGAGGCGAGCGCTAGACACGCGAGATCGAGGAACGCCACGGTGGGACTCCTGACCAAGATTTTCGGCGGCCCCGACGGCGGTGCAAACGCCGGCGAGCCGGCGAGCGCGACGACGCCAACGGCGAGCCCCGCGGGAGGAGAGGCCGCGTTGCCCGCCCTGCCAGCGTACACGAAGGGGGATCACGGCAACTCGGGCATCCGCCCCGCCGTGGAGGCGCCGGCGCAGCGCGCCCGCGAAGCGACCCGGCCGAACACGCCGAATCGTAGACCGGAGCACCCGCGCATGTATCTGCGCCCCACTCCGGCGTCGATCGATCCGACGCTCCCGGGCAGCACGCGGCGCCAGCAGATCTCGGTGCGTCCTTCCGGAGGCAAGCTGCCGACGGGCGGGTTTACGCCCGCTGGCCATGACCCTGTGGCGCGCGCGCCGGCGCCGCCCTCGAAGCGAGGTCTCGAGCGCGGGCCGTTCGAGCGCACTCTTCTCGAGCGCGGCGCGAGCCGCGCCGTGGAAGAGGCCAACCGCCGCGACCCTCGGCCGGAGCAGGCGCCGCCCGGGATGCGACTGCCGCGCGCTCGGCCGCGGCCGGCCATGGTGGTCAGCCCGGTCAGCTTGACACCCGAGCAGCTCGCGCTGCCGCCCGGCGCCCGCCAGAAGATGCCAACGTTGCTCGGGCTGGGCACGGCGGTCGGCGAGGTCCTCGCGCCGGAGCGAAAGAGCTCACCGGGCGACAACACGCCGAGCTCGGGCGTCACCTCCGTGGACGCGACGGCGCTCGAGGTCTGGGCCTCGAGCCTCGACGCTGCTAGCGCAGCCGTCGTCGCGGGCGATGCGTCCGCGCACGATACATCCGACGGCCCGGCTGCCACCGAAGCGGCCGCCGCGTTCGGCGGGGCGAGCGCCGAAGCTGAAGACACAATCGGACCCGCCGCCGCGAGGCTCGCCGATTTCGCCCTGGAGCTGTCGATCGGCCCGCTCTCCAGCACCTGGACGGACGAGGTGCGAGCAGCGGTCCACGCGCTGGCCCCGGTCGCGGAGCAACGCCAGCAGGCATCCCTCGCGGCGGTGCTAGCCCGCTTGATCGAGCTGCTGCCCGATGCCGACCCATCGGTGCCGCTGGCGGGCGCGCTGCGCGAGCAACTCGTGCACGAGATCACCCGGCTCGCGGGGCTGCTGCCCGAGTGGCCCGCGCCCGCGCAAGACTTGGCCGACGAGGCTCGACGCCGCGAGATGCGTATCGTGCGCGAGCTGCTGCTCGCCATCGACGGTACGCGGCGCGACCAGCGCGCGCGGCTCGAGCAACAGGTGCGCCTCGAGGCGCTGGGCAGCATGACGGCCGAGGGCCTCGCCCAGGAGCTCGCCGCGCCGGTGGAGCGCGGCCGAGAGCTGCGCCGTGTGCTCGATACCTACTTCGGCGAGCGGCAGACGTCCGAGCCCGATTTCGAGCGGCGACGCGGCCTGCGGCGCGCGCTCGACCGCCTGGCGACCACCGCGCTCGCCTTCGACGACGCAGACCCGGAGCAAAAGGAAATGCAGCGGACTCTACGCGCGGCGCGCCGCGACGCGATGAGCACGGTCAACATCCTGCTCGCCGAGCGCGGCGAGCACGAATGGCTCGACCTGCTCGAGCCGCTGTCCGTGGGCGAGCGCATCGAGCGCTTGAGGCACTGGCTCGGCGCGGCTGCCGAGGGCACCGAAGGCACCGCTGCTGGCACCGAAGGCACCGCTGCTGGCGTCGAAGGGCCGCGCTCGGAATGACCGCGCTGACGCTGGACGTCGTCGAGCAGCGGGTCAGGAGCGGTGAAGACCTCACTCGGCTCGACCTGCGACGCGCCAACCTGTCCGGAGCGCGACTCGCGGGCGCCAAGCTGGCTCGAGCCGAGCTCGATGGAGCCAACCTCGACGGCGCCGACCTGTCCGGCGCCGACCTGCGCGGCGCGTCGCTGCGCGAGGTGTTCGCGACGCGCACCAACTTCGGGGGCGCCCAGCTGCGCAAGGCCGACCTCGACGGAGCGCGCCTGGTGCGTGCGCTGCTGTCGCGAGCGGATCTCGGGCTGGCCAACTTGAACGGCGCCAACCTCGAGGAGGCCAACCTCGAGGAGGCGATCCTCAAGAACGCGGACCTGGTGGCAGCGAACTTGACGGGCGCGCAGCTGCGGCGTGCCAGCCTCGCCCGGGCGGACCTGGAGACGGCGTGTCTGTCCGGCGCCCAGGGGCACGAGGCCGATCTATCGCTCGCAAACCTGAAAGGCGCGCGCATCGACGGCGCCGAGCTCGCCGCCGCGCGTTTCGAAGATAGCGTGCTGGAGGGCGCCTTTGCGGTCAAAGCCAACCTGGACAGCGCCTCGCTGCGCGGGGCCGTGCTGCTGGGCGCGGATTTTCGCGAGACCCGGCTGGCGCGAGCCGACCTGCGCGGCGCGCGCGTCCAGGGGCTGCGTCTCGACGGCGCAGAGGTGGCCGGCGCCAAGATCCACGGCCTCGATTTCGGAGATGAGCCGCCGCACGATCTGCCCAACGGTTCGTGCGACACGAGCCGAGCCGGAGACGACTCCGAGCGCGGCTCTTTCGCCGAGGTCTACAAACGTAACGGCGGGGCCTTCCGGGCGGGCGTCGGTTTCGACGAAGGCCCGGTGCCGAGGCGTTATGTCGGCAGCGGGGACGTGCTCAAGAACGCCGAGCTGGTGTTCGGCGGCAGCGCCGAGATCCTGGTCGACGGCGTGCTGCGCCAGTGCCAGATCAAGCTCAACGACGCCGCGACGCTGATCATCGGCGAGTCCGGTCTGCTCGACGGTTGTCGGGTCGCCGGCGGGCGGATCCGCGTTCATGGTCGTTTTCTCGCGCCGTCGAGCATCGGCTTCGCGGCACCTGCCGAGCTGGTCGTCTTCGAGCGCGGGCTGGTCGCGACGCAAGTGGAACAACACCGAGGTCACACACGCTTTGGCTTTGCCCAAGGCTGCCGGCTGCGCCTCAACATCAAGTCCCCCTCACCCCAAGCTAGCGAGAAATGAAGATGCCGAGCGAATCCAAAACCCCGAAGCAGACGTTGGTGGAAGAAGGTACGGAGTTCAAAGGGACGCTCAAGAGCTCGTGCGCCGTCGTCGTGAACGGCACCATCGACGGAGAGGTCGACGCTCCGGAGATCACCATCACCCGCTCGGGCGCCGTGCTTGGCGCCATCAAGGCCAAGAAGGTGCGGTCGCAAGGCACGCTCTCGGGAAACGTGGACGCTGGTGACGTGTTCCTCGCCGGCAGCGTGCGCAGCAACACGGTGATCAAGGCCAAGAGCCTGGAAGTCAGGCTCGGTTCGTCCGAGAAGGGTCAGCTGGAGGTGACGTTCGGGGAGTGCAACCTGGAGGTCGGGGAGCCGCCGCGCGACGAGGAGTCGAACGCCTGGTCCCTGTCCACGGACAGCAACGACTCGACCAAGAGCGCGAGCTCGCCATCGGCGACGAGCGACAGCGTCGATGCGTTGACGGCGACCACCACGACGGGCTCCTCGGGCATCGGCTCTCGCTCGCCCTGGAAGACCTCGCGCCTGATCGAGGCCTCGGCGGCTTCGCTCGACGACAAGACGACCCTGCGCTGAACGGCGCGCCGGCTCCGCGAGCCTCTCGTTACGGCGACCCGAGCTTCAGCGCCGACCCCGGCCCCCAACGCGTGGGAGAGCCGGGGCGCAGCTCGGGAGCCTTGGACACACCCGGGAGAGCCCCGACGACGGGCGGCTCAGGCCTGGAGCTCGGGGTCCTTGGACTCGAACCAGCGGCTCGCGATGCGGATCGCGTTGGTAGCTGCGCCGAGGCGCAGGTTGTCGGCCGCCATCGTCAAGCAGACGCTACGGCCCGAGCTATCGCGCGGGTCTCGACGCAGCCGCCCGACCAGCGCGCGATCGCGATCCTTCACGCAGGCGACGGCGCTGACCTTGTCGCCGCTCGAGCCGGGATAATAACGCACGAACGGAGCCGCGCTGGCGTCCGAGAGGACGGCGTCCAGCTGCGCCAGCTCGGTGGGTTCGCGGAACGAGACCCAGCTGTTCAGGTAGTGCCCCACGGCGACGCCGACGCGACAGCACTGGGCGTTCACGGGCAGCTCCGCCAGGTCGAGGATCTTGCGGCTCTCCTGCATGAGCTTGCGCTCCTCGGCGGAGAAACCGGACTCGTCCGTCTTGCCGTGATGGGCGACCGTGTTGCCGGCGTACTTCGCCGGATCGAAGCGAGAGCCGAGCCGATCGGCCTCGGCGTAACCACGCCGCGAGTCCTCGAGGAACTCGTCGAGCGCGGCGATACCGGCGCCGCTGACGGCCTGGTAGGTGCTGACGGTGACGGAGGCGAGCCCGAAACGCCGCGCGAGCGGCGACAGCGCCAGCACCAGGGGAATCGTGGTGCAGTTGGGGTTCGCGACGAGCCGCACGCTCGCCTCGACGGTGCGGTGGTTGGCGCCAGCCACGACCAGCGGGACCTTGGGATCGAGCCGGTAGGTGTTGCTCTTGTCCACGACGTGGTAGCCGAGCTCGAGCAAGCGCGGGACGTAGCGCTGGCTGTGATCGTCATCCAACGCCACCAGCGCCAGATCTCCGCGCGGAGCATCGGCCGCTTCGAGCGAGGACGCACCCCGCACCGAATAACTTCGCCCGCCGTGCTCGAGCGTCTGGTCACGACTGGCAAACAACAGGAGCTCGGCTCCAGGCCAGGCGCGACCGCAGAGGTCAATCGATTCGCGGCCGACGAGGCCAGTGGCTCCCAGAATGCATACCTTCATGCGGCGTCGTGTAGCACAGATCGGGCTGCCCGCCGACAGGTCGGAAACGTCCTCCGCGGAGGCCCCGGCAGGCTCGAGGGCAGCTGCCCCGAGCGCGGCTTGCACGGCGGATCTCCCTGCCCTTATTCCTTGATCTGGCGCGCGCTTCGGCGGTTCTACGTCGACTCGGACGGACAGCGACGCCGCCTCGTGATGTTGCATCGTGCGTATGCGGCTGCCTGGAGCGCTCCCTCTCGGCGTGCTGCTCGAGCGCGTCGGCTCGACCGGTCCAACCGAGGGGCACCCGGCCGAGCGGCTCCTCGATGCGTGGCCGCTCGGCCGTGGCAGGCCGCTCGGAAGCGACTGGACGCCGGTCCGGACCGCAGGCGTGTCAACGGATTGTGCCGAGTCGGCGCGCCCGCCCACGGCTTCATTCACGCAGGCACGCTCGGCCACGCGACCCGTCCACCGGCCCGTGCAGATCGACCACAAAGCGTCGAACTTTGTGCCGTTCGACTCCGTCATACGGTGAACGTGCCCGGTGTGGATCGAGACCTGCTCGAGCGTGCCCGCGCTGGGGACAGTCGCGCCTTCGGGGAGCTGATCCGCCCCCATGTACCGAGCGTGCGTCGCTTTGCCTATGCGTTCGCGCGGCGCTGGTCCGACGCGGACGACCTGGCGCAAGAGGCGCTGCTCAAAGCGTTCCGATCGATGCCGAGTTATGAGGGCCGAGCCTCGCTCGGCACGTGGCTGTACAGCGTGACGCGCAGCGTCTGTTACGACCACTATCGAAGCCGTCTGGCCCACGCGCGCAACGCCGAGGACCCGCTGGACGAGCTCAGCGACGGCGCGCCCGCTTCCCCCCTCGCTGGCCCCGAGCGGCAGCTCGAGGCGCGCGACGACGCGGAGTTGTTGTGGCGCGCATTGAAGGCCCTGCCAGCCGAGTTCCGCGTGCCCCTCGTGCTGTTCGAGCTCGAGGGCCTCGGCTACGACGAGATCGCGAGCGTCGAAGGCGTCCCGATCGGGACGATCCGTTCGCGGCTATCGCGCGCTCGGCAGCAGCTACGAGCCCGGCTCGGTACACCCGAGCCCGTGGCCGTCGCGGCGGCGGGAACCAGCTCGGCAGCGAGCTCGTCGAACTCGGGGAGCGCTAGGGCATGACCCACTTGGATGATGTCGAGCTCGGTCGGCGGCTGAAGGCTCTTCGCGTCGAGCCGCCGCACGCGGCCGACTTCGAGGCCCGCCTCGGCGAGCGGCTGCTCGCGCTGGAGCGGGCCGAGCCCCAGCCGGCGGGCGGCGCGCGGGTGATCGTCGGTCCGTGGCTGCGGCGCGGCCCGGTGCGCCTGATCGGAGCCACGGCGCTGCTGCTGGCGGGCGCCGCGGCGGCGATGGAGGGGCGCGTCGTGGAGTGGGTGCAGGCGCGGGTGTTTCAGCGCGCGGACGACGTCCAGCCGGCGTCGCCGCCCGCGGAGGCCGAGGTGCGCCGAGCGCGCGCGCCACGGTTGGAGCGCGCGCCGGCGCGCGAGGTCGCGCCCGAGCCGGAGCTGCGCATCGAGGCGCCGCCCGTACCGGCAGTGCCGCTCGAGCGAGTGCCCGAGTCCGTGCCAGAGCTGGGGCAGCCGCTCGAACGGGTCCAGCCCTCTCGTCACGCAGCGGAGACGTTGAGGCCCGGGCGGGAAGCGCTCGTGCGCGAGCGGCCCGTGGCCAGCGAGGCCCTGCGCTCCCCGCGCGTCAGCGACGAGCCGATCCGAGTGCCGCGCGTCGCCATCGAGCGGCGCTGGAGCGAGCGTTCGGGCAGCGGCGAACGGCGTTTCGAACGGCGCGTGCCGCAGCTCGAAGTGCGCGACGCGCAGCGCCCGCTCGAGCACTTGCGCGAGGTGGCCCGTCAACGCCGAGAGCGGGTCGCAGGCGAGCGCGGCTCGGGCCAGCGCACCCCGGCGGTCGAGCGCCTGCGCGAGCGCAGGGAGCGGATCATCGACCGCCGCGACGTCTCCGGGGAACGCGAGCGTCGCGATGGCGAGCGGAGGGAGCGCGACAGTCGGTGACCGTCGCCGTCCCGGCGCCGCCGCTGGCCTGGCCTGCGAGCGAAGCCACGCGCTCCCGGCGCGTCCGGGCGCTGGCGTCGCTGGCCCTGCTGCTCACCGCGCTGACGCGGGCCACGCCGAGTCTCGCCGCCGCGAGCGCGCCGCCGGCGGCCGCGACCTCGAGCGCCGCGCCGAGCCCCTCCGCTACGGCGCCCGCGCCCGGTCGGAGCCGAACGGCGCAGGCCTTTCGACGCGAGCTCGCCACGGCGCTCGAGCACCACGCGGCAGGGCGCTTCGCCGAGGCGCGTGCAGCCTTCCTGCGCGCGCTGGCGGTGGCCCCGCCCAACGCGGATCGGGCCAGCCTCGAGTTCAACATCGCCGCCTGCAACTACGAGCTCGGCGCGTTTCGCGAGGCCGAGGCTGGTTTCGAGCGCGCGGCGAGGGGCGCTCCCGACACGCACGGCACGGCGCTGCTGCAGGCGGGTTGGGCCGCGCTCGCTGCTGGCGATGATCGCGGCGCGCAGGCGCACCTCGAGCAGGCGGCTCGCGAACAGAGCGAGGACGAGGCGCGGCAGGAGCTCCAGGCCGCGATCGACGCCGCCTCAGCAGCGCGAGAGTCGGCCGAGCTCACGCGCGAGATCGACGCGGCGGCGCGCGCCTACGAAGCCGGCGATCGGAAGCGGGCCCACCAGCTCGTGCTGGCGGCGCGCGCGCACGAGCAGCACGGCACGGCCCGCTCGCGCGCGGCGCTCGCATACCTCGAGGCGCTGCTGGCGCGTGACGGCGGTGACGACGAGGCCGCGCGCCGCGCGCTCACGCGGAGCCTGCAGGAGGACCCGCGCGATTCGAACGCCCGGGTCTTGCTGGCGGAGCTGGCGCTCGCGCGCGGCGACCGCCTGGCTGCGGAGCAGCAGTATCGCGCGAGCCTGGATGGCGACCTGTCGCCCCGCGACGCCGGCAGCGTTCGCGAGGCGCTGGCGGCGCTCTACGGGCTGCCGCCAGGCGGGCTCGACGCCTGGGCCAGCCTGGGCGCCGGCTACGACAGCAACGCCACCTTGTCCGGCTCGAGCGAAGCGATCGGCTACGCGGGCTCGGCGCGGCACGGCAGCCCGTTCACGGCGCCCGCCTGGAGCGTGGAGCAGCGCTGGGCCAGCGGCGAGCGTTCGCGGGTCGGCGCCTACTACGGCGGCGACTGGCTGCTGCTCGGCGACGAAACTGCCGCCGACGCCAGCTTGATGACGCACGAAGCGGGCCTGCGTTATTATCTGGCCCCGAGCGCCACGACCGAGCTGCGGCTGGCCGCGGGCGCGGGCCCCACCTTCAGCGGGTTATCGCTGTCGCCTTTCAGCCTCGACGCTCTCGTGCGCGCCCGCTTTGCGCTCCGCCACACGGCGCACTGGCGCACGCACGTGCTGGGAGAGCTGCGGCCGAGCATCGGGCTGGGGGGGCAGGACTATCTGAGCGGGTTGCGCGCCGAGCTGGGCGCCGGCGAGCGCTTCCAGAGCGGTCGCTGGAGCGCCGGGGCGAATCTCGCTTGGCGTCACAGCGGCATCGGCACCTGGTCGCTCCCGCTCGCGCAGCCGGTCCCCGGCTGCGTCGTCGGCTGCCAGCTCGCTCGTTATCAGATCCCGCTCGGCTACTCGGGCCCGATCGTGGACGCAGAGGTCAACGTCGAGCTCGGCGCTGCCCTGGAGCTCGGCAGCTGGTTCAAATACGAGCACCGTACATTCCTCGACGAGAGCCGCATCGAGGGCGCCGACGTGCCGGCGCTGGTGCAGCGGCTGAGCCGCAAGACGCGCGAAGACGACCGCTATTCGCTCGGCGCGCGCGCGCGCTACCGCCTCGGCGACCGCCCGGAGCTGGGGGCCTGGCTACAGTACGCCCTGCGAGTGAGCCGCTCGAACGTGGCATTTGGCAGCGCCGGCCTCGACCACGCTTTCGACTACGACGATCGCAACTTCAGCCAGCACGTGATCGAGCTCGGCATCGACGCGCGCTACTGAGCCAGCCGCCGCTCCGGCGCTGCTCTCGGCGGCGCCCACCCCGCCCGACGGGACGCGGGCGAGCGGCCGTTGCGGCACGATCCGACGGCTCCAGCGGTAGGCTAGAGCGCCGCCCGGGGCAGACCGTATCCAGAGGCGTGGACAGTGGCACCCGGGTCTCGTCGACCGCGTTTGTTGGCACGCCGCGGCGGCACGGCAAACCCATGGACATGCGGGCGCTGCGCCGCACCATCGACTGGCGGCGGCAGATGGCGCTGGCGCACGAAGACACCGCACGCAAGCTCCGCCCGGGCGCGCTGCGTGCGAGCTGCCCCGCCTGCGACGGCGCCGCGCACACGCCGTTCGTCGAGATCTACGGCTTCGTGTATCACGAGTGCAGCGGCTGCGGGCACCTGTTCCTGGCCAACCCGCCCTCGCCCGAGGACATCGCCGCGTTGTATCGAGGCGCCACGGTGCAGTCTCGCGTGTACGTCGGCGAGGAGCTATTTCAGCGCCGCGTCGAGCAGATCGCTCGTCCCAAGGCGGCCTTCTGCGCGGAGCACATGGCGGCCGGCGGCGTCTGGTTCGACGTCGGCTGCGGCACGGGCGAGCTGCTCTCGGTCGTGCAGGCCCTCGGCTGGGAGCCGCGCGGCTGCGAGGCAGACGCCGCGCACGTAGAGTTCGCGCGGGCGCGTGGGCTCGACGTGCTGGAGGGTTACGTGGACGCGCCGCCAGCCCAGCTCGCGCCCGGGGTAAGCGTGCTCTCCGCGCTGAACTTGCTGGAGCACGTCCCCGAGCCGAAGCACTGGCTGGTCCGCATGACGGCCCCGCTCGCCCCTGGCGCCCACGTGGTCGTCGAGGTGCCGCGCCACCCCTCGCTCAGCTCCTTCTCCAACCTGATCCACCCCGACCTGGCGTGCCGGCACATCTATCCTCCGGACCACATGCACATCTTCACCGAGGCCTCGCTCGAGCGCGTGCTCGCCGCCGCCGACCTCGTGGCGCGCGCGGTCTGGGTGTTCGGGCAGGACTACCAGGAGCTGGTGTACACCAGCGCCGCCCAGGCGGGCCTGGGCGAGTCGGCCTTCTTTCATCGAGTCGTCGATGCAGGTCCCGCGATCCAGCAGGCGATCGACGCCCAGGACCTGTGCGACGTCCTGTTCGTCGTCGCCGAGAAGCGGGCTCAGGGCGCCGCCGCGGCGCGTCCGATGCGGTAGTTGAGGCGCAGCACGTGGGTGAGCGGGCCGTGGCCCGCGGCCTGGAACGCCGCGCTGGCATCGCGTCCCGCCCACTCGAGCAGCCGCTCGGCGCCGCCCGGGTGCTCACGGACGAACCCCGTGACATCGTAGACCTCCCCGTCGATCACGATCCACAGGCTCTCGCGGGTATTGTGCTGGCGAATGTCGTCCCAGCCGTACATGGGCAGCCGCGCCGCGGCGGCTTCCTCGGGCGAGCGGATCGGCGTCTGCGCCGCCGGAAAGCCGCCGTTTTCGCCGGCGCCCGCGCGCGGCAGCCAGCGCGAGCGCTCCGATACGCCGAGCGCCGAGGGGTGGCCGCTCTCGACGCGGTTGGGTGTACGGCTGAGGCTGCGCAGATAGATGGCGCCCGGACGAGCCTCGGCGCGGCCCGCCAGCGACGCGAGCGCGCTGCGCACGGTGCGCCTCTCGCGCGCGCTGGGCTCGGAATA
>Ga0315910_10002937_pt1 | contig 14742 bp, 11 predicted proteins | sample EdamamesoilMG_FD_204470 | JGI IMG/M metagenome (GOLD analysis project Ga0315910, IMG submission 204470) | Garden soil microbial communities collected in Santa Monica, California, United States - Edamame soil | ecosystem: Environmental > Terrestrial > Soil > Garden | place: USA: California...
TTGACGGAAAATAACATTCACCCCGAAGGGCCCAGGGTGGCGGGTCCGGCGAAGCAGCCGCTACGGGTGGTGTGCATTGGCGCAGGGCCGGCCGGGCTGACTGCGGCGTACAAACTTACTGCGGCGGGTGCAAAAGTCACCTTGCTGGAAAGTGACCCGGTGCACGTGGGCGGCATTTCCCGTACCGAAACGTACAAGGGCTTCCGCTTTGATGTCGGGGGCCACCGGTTTTTCTCGCGCTCGAACGAAATCGAAGCGTTGTGGGACGAGTTCCTCGGCGACCAGCTGATCAAGCGCCCACGCAAGTCACGGATTTTCTACCAGGGCAAATTGTTCGACTACCCGCTGCGGGCCTTTGATGCCCTCTCCAAGCTGGGTTTCTTCGAATCGATGTTCTGCATGCTGTCTTACTTCAAGGCGCGGCTTTTGCCCATACGCAACCCGCAGACTTTTGAAGACTGGGTGTCCAACCAGTTCGGGCGGCGGTTGTTCAATATTTTCTTCAGGTCCTACACGGAAAAAGTCTGGGGCATGAAGTGCAAGGAAATTTCCGCCGACTGGGCCGCGCAGCGCATCAAGGGCCTGTCGCTGGGCGGCGCGGTGCGTAACGCCTTGATTCCTTCCTGGCTGCGCAGCAGGCGCAACACGCCGAAAACCCTGGTTGAGCAGTTCCGTTACCCACGGCTGGGTCCGGGGCAGATGTGGGAGACGGTGGCCGAAAGGGTTCGCAACGCAGGCGGCGAAGTGCGGCTGGGACTGGAAGTGAACCGGCTGGTGCGCGACAGCAACAGCGGCGAATGGACGCTGTTTGCTGACGATCGCGAAGGCCGCCAGCACGAATTCAAAGCCGATCACGTGATTTCGTCCGCGGCGATTTCTGACCTGGCTGAATACCTCGAGCCGCGCCTGCCGGAACCGGTACTCACAGCAGCCCGGGCCCTGCACTATCGCGACTTCATCACCGTTGCGCTGATCATCAAGGACATCGATTGCTTCGACGACAACTGGATCTACATCCACGATTCCAAAGTGCGCGTCGGGCGCATCCAGAACTTCAAGTCCTGGTCGCCGCACCTGGTGCCGGACCCCGACCTCAATTGCCTTGGCCTGGAATACTTCTGCTTCAAGGGCGATGGCCTGTGGGAAGCCCGCGATGAAGACCTGGTGCGGCTGGCCGATGAAGAGCTGATCCAGTTGGGCCTGGTGACGCCCGGGCATGTCATCGACGGCACCGTGATCCGCCAGCCCAAGGCCTACCCGGTTTACGACGACAGCTATGAGGAGCGGGTGGCGCTGTTCCGCAGCTGGCTGGACAAGCACATGCCGGAGCTGCACCTGGTGGGGCGCAATGGCATGCACAAGTACAACAACCAGGACCATGCCATGATGACGGCACTGCTGACGGCGGAAAATATCCTGGCCGGCAAGCGCCTGTGGGATGTGTGGCGCGTGAACCAGGACGCCGAATACCACGAGATGGGAGAAGATCGCACTCTGGCCTTTAGCGAGAGGACGGTTCCCCGCCCAGTTTCCGGTTGAGGGCTGCCAGCTCCTGGCGCGATTCAATGTGCTGGGGTTGCAGTTCCAGGGCCTGCTGCAACAGGGCCTGCGCCTCCAGCAGACGTTGCCGGTCGTTGGGGTGCAGCTGAATCAGTCCCACGGCGCTGAAGTAATTTTTCAGGAAGGGTTTGGTTTCGAGGGCTACCGCCTCGGCGATGCGTTCCTCTGCCTCTGCCTTGCGCCCGAGATTCGAGAACATCATGCCCAGGTTGAATACAGCGAATACCCTGAGCGAAGGTGCCTTCACCGCCAGGTAGGCATGTTCGGCATCGCGATAGCGTCCTGCTTTGCCATAGGCCGTGCCACAATGCGCGCCCACGTCCTTGCCATTCTCTATGAGATTCCGGTTTTCATCGCAGATTTCTACGGCGCGCCGCGTGTTACCTGCCCGCAACTGCGCGCCCAGGATGGTCCAGGCAATCTGGTGCTTGGAATCCAACCTGCTGTAGTCGGTCTCGAACAGGCGGATATCGTCTGCCCAGTCCGAGTTGCGTGCCCAGCAAACGGGAACCATGACGATGGCAATTGCCAGGGTTGTTGCAGCCGCCGTTTTGAAGCCGGACTTCAACGCCAGTCGGTGCAGCACCCAGGCGCAGAAGATGACAAACCCCACTGAAGGCAGGTATAGCAAGCGGTCAGAAAGGATGGCGCTTATACCCGGCTCGCTGATGATGCGGCTGGAAGGCAGGAAGGCCAGGTAAAAAAACAGCAGCCCGATAAGGAACAGTGGTTGTTTGCGAAAGAACGCGACGACTGCTCCTGTGAGGATCAGCAGCTGGGCCACGAAAGCCAGCCAGAAATTCGTTTCCGGCGGGTTGTAGAAAATCTGCAGAGGATACGGCCACAGCAGGTTCTTGAGGGATTCAAACCAGAGCAACACGGCGGGTTTGATATTTTCCAGCCCGAATTCCAAACCGTACCTGGCCAAAGGCCCCAGTGATTTCTCCGACGGGTCATCAGGAAATTCGCCCGGGGTCTGCAACGCAATGTCCGCCGGCAGGTCCGCAGCGACATCCGGCGCGGCCAAAGCCAGCGAGCGCAGCGCGAAGTAAATCCCGAGGGGAACGATCATGGACAAGACCGGCAGGCAGGCCGTAATGCGCGACCGCCAGGAATCCGTACGGGTTAGCCACATCATGCCCACCGCCAGCAGCGGCAGGGCAGCGGCGCTTTCGCGGCAAAACAGGATCAATAAGAAAACCACATTCAAACCCATCCAGGCTTTCAGCGGCTGGTTGTGCTGGTGGTCGAGCAGCCAGCTCAATCCGCCCATGACACCAATGGCGACCAGTGTTTCAGACCCGTTGAAAACCGAATTCACCACCTCGGTGTGAATGGGATGAACGCCAAACAGCAGGGCTGCCAGCAGGGCAAACTGCCGTGCCTCGGCCGGCAGGTGCTCGCAGATTTGCAGCACCCGGCGGATAAAACCGTAGACCAGCAGCGTTGCCACTACGTGCAGGCCAATGTTGGCCAGGTGGTAGCCCGCCTTCCATTCGCCAAACAGCAGTGACTCCGCAGCGATCAGCAGCAGGAACAGCGGGCGATAGAGACTGGAATCCGCGCCGCTGGCGGCCCACAGGTCTTCAGTGAAGAATCGCAGGAAATCACCCGGCCCCAGACTGGAAAAGCGGTTGAGGTCGACAAAGATGCGGTCGTCAAACACCAGGTTATTGGGCCAGGCATTGGCAAAGGCCACCAGGGTGAAAACAACCAGCACGGCATACGCCAGGCGATTGCTGACGTCCAGGGACAATCCTCTGGCCGCGCGACTCGCCGGGCCCGCATTACTGGCTTTGCCTGGATGGGACGGCTGTTTGCGGGAAGGTTTGCGAGGGGACATGGTCGAACTACTGCGTCACCCCGGGCGTCACACCGGGTCTGGCCCGGGGCCCATCGGCATACGCGTCAGGAGAATGTGGCGCTACCACGCAATCCCATAATCTTCGCCGGAGTCGCTGGCCCCGCCCCACATCGTGCCGTGTTCCGCATCGATCCAGATGGCGGTGATGGGGCTGTAGGTGCGGTCCGCCACTTCCACCGTGTAGCCCATACGTTGCAGCTCAATGCGGGTGAACTCGGGCACTTTGGCGGTCACTTCCAGCCGGCCGGGTTCGGCAACGTGCGCGCCGAAGGAGCTCTGCATCTGGAAGCTGGTGATATTGTGCGCTTCGACGGCCTGCTGCACATTCATGCCGAACTCCACCATGTTGAGGAAGAACTGCAGCAGGTTCTGGTCCTGGGTGTCGCCACCTTGCACCGAGAAGGCCATCAGCGGTTTGCCATCCTTCAGGGCCAGCGAAGGCGTCAGCGTCACGCGTGGACGTTTGCCGGGCTGCAGCACGTTGTAGGGATTGAGCGCCGCATCCAGCACAAAACTCTGCATGCGCTGGCTGAGGCCAATGCCGGTGTTGCCGGCGATCACCGCCGGAATCCAGCCGCCACTTGGGGTAACCGAAACCACCCAGCCCTCGGCATCGGCCGCCTGGATGGATGTGGTGCCGGCCCTGAAGCTTTCATCGCGGGAGAATGCACCGGCCTGCTGGAAGCCCTCCACACCCACGCCTTCTGCAACCGGCGGTATGGGAGTCCATTGCTCCAGCAAATCCAGGTAGGGATTCTTGCCTTTCTGGAATGCATAGGGGTTGCCGGGCTTTACGTTCTCGTCGTTGCGGTTCCAGTTGATCTGGGTGCGCCGCAGTTCGGCATACTTTTTCGAGAGCAGGCCGTTGATGGGCGACTGCGGTTCAAAGTCCGGGTCGCCGTAGTAGAAATCGCGGTCGGCAAAAGCCAGGTTCATCACCTGATACAAGGTATGAATGTAGCGCGTACTATTGTAGCCCATGCCCTTGAGGTCGAGCTCCTCGAGGATGTTCAGCGCCTGCAGCATCACCGGCCCCTGGGTCCAGGTGGTGAGCTTGTACACATCAATGCCTTTGTAATGTGTGGTCACCGGTTGTTCGATTTTCACCTGCCAGTTGCTGAGATCTTCCGCACTGATCAAGCCACCTTGTTCCTGCGTGCTGCGGACAATCTCGGCGGCGATATCGCCGCGGTAAAATCGCTGGTATGCGGCGTAAATCGCTTCTTTGCGGTCTTTGCCTGCCGCCAGCGCGGCGGCTTCGGCTTCCACCAGTTTCTGCAGCGTCACCTGCAAATCAGCTTGCCTGAAAACCTCGCCACCCACTGGAGCGGCGCGTTTGGCTGGGTCGCTTTCATTCAGATGTGGCAGGAACACACGCTTCGAATCCGGCCATTGCGCCAGCATGTTGCGCTGGCGTTCAATGTTGTCGGCCTGCACGGTTTCGATGGGATAGCCCTCGGCCATCTGGATGGAAGGCGCCAGCACATCGGCCAGGCTGAGGCGGCCAAATTCAGCCAGCATCACCATCAGGCCGCCGGGAGTACCCGGGGTGACAGCTGACAAAGGCCCGAACTCGGGCGGGTATTGCATGCCCTTGCCTTTGTAAAATTCCACGGTGGCGCCGGTGGGCGCCACGCCCAGCGCATTGATGCCTTTGATCTCACCGGTGTGGGGGATGTAAATCAGCGCCTGGGTTTCACCGCCCCAGCCGAGCGTGTCCCACATGGTGGAGGTGGCGCCCAGCATGGCGCAGGCCGCATCGACGGCGTTGCCGCCCTTGGCAAACATCATCGCCCCGGCAGTCGCTGCCAACGGCTTGCCCGTTACGGCTACCCAGTGTTTGCCGTGCAGCACAGGCTTGGCGGTCTTTTGTGCGAGCGCGCTGGTGGGAGCCAGCACACCTCCGCAAAATAGCAGCAACAGCACGGCGCCCCGTGCATGCCGCATTAATTCGGGTTTGAGTATTCGGGTCATCTGCAGTCCGATCCCTGGCAGGAAGATGCTGCCAAGCATAGCAGGACCGAATATCTGTTGTAGGAGCGGCCACGGCCGCGACAAAAGCGCATGGTCGCGGGCGAGCCCGCTCCTACCAGGCTGGGTTTACTGCACCTGTCCGCGAATCACGCCTCCCGGATTGGCGGTGCTGTGCACGTTGATGTAAACGTTGCCTTCCAGCATGGATTCAACCAGGTCCGCGATGGTCGCGCCGCAGGCAGCGTTGATGATGCTGGCGTCAGTCAACGTGGCGCGCAACTGGACCTGCCCATCGTAGCCGGGCGAAAACGCGCCGGCCAGGAACGCAACCACGCCACCGTTCGATCCTGCCGGCGCACAGTGGAAATGCGCTCCGGCCACACCGAGGATGTCGATGGCATTCTTGATGTCCAGTTTGAAATCAATCGCGGAAATGTCCTGGCTCACGTGCAGGATGGCAACGCCGGTGGTTGGGGTATCCACCGGGGGTACTTCATTGGCGCCGGACAATTCCACGCGGAAATTCACTGCATTGGCGGCCCAGAGGGGGGTGGAAAGGAACAGGCAAAGCAGGGAAGTCAGAAGGAATTTCATTTTTCGCTCCGTTCAGCATCGGGCGGAAACGCCCGTTCAGTTGAGGACGTGCAATTTCACTGAAAATTCTCCTTGTTGGATAAAGAGTATAGGACAGGGGAGAAAAAATGCCGGCGCCGGGAAGGCTCGGCGCGCACATGGGATTAAGTTATTGGTTTTTCTGGAAAAGCGTTCCTGGTCCCGTTACTTCGGGTTGAGTTTCAGCAAGCGCCCGCCATCACCATCTTCGATGGCCCACAGCGAGCCGTCCGGGGCCTGCTCGATTTCGCGGATGCGCTTGCCCATGTCGTAGCGTTCAGCTTCTCGTGCAGAATCGCCGTCGATTTCCACCCGCACGATGGCGCTCGCAGCCATGCCGCCAATCAGCGCCGAGCCCTCCATGGCCGGGAACACATCGCCGGAGTAAAACATCAGGCTGCCGGGCGCAATGGTCGGGACCCAGGCCACTTTGGGCGCGGCAAATTCGGGACGAGTATCGTGGCGGGGAATTTTCTCACCGCTGTAATGATCGCCCTCTGAAACGATGGGATAACCGTAGTTTTCACCGCGGATCACCAGGTTCATCTCATCGCCATGCAGTGGACCCATTTCGGTGTTCCACAGGCGGCCTTCGGCGTCAAAGGCAATGCCCAGGGGGTTGCGGTGGCCCAGTGACCAGATTTCGGCCGCCACATCGCCTTTGTCAAAAAACGGGTTGTCAGACGGAATGCTGCCATCGTCATGCAGGCGAATGATCTTGCCGAGGTTGCCGGTCATCTGCTGGGCCGGATCGAATTTCTGGCGGTCGCCCGAGGATATGAACAGGAATCCGCTGGAATCAAAGGCCAGGCGGTGTCCGTAATGGCCGGCGCCGGTGACCTTGGGGTTCTGCCGCCAGATCACCTTCAAGTCTTCGAGGCGGTTGCCGCCTTCGACCGGCACCAGCCGCGCACGCGCGACTGCGGCGCCGCGTGTGCCTCCAACGCCGGCTTCCGCATAGCTCACGTAAATGATCTGGTTCTCACTAAAACCAGGGTGAGGAATCACATCACCCAGGCCGCCCTGGCCGCGGTAATCCACATCGGGCAGTTCCTGCACCGGCCGCGATTTCTCGCCCTCCTGCGTGACCAACAGCAACTGCCCGCGCTTTTCGGTGACAAGGATGCGCCCATCGGGCAGGAAGGCCATGGCCCAGGGTTCGTTGAAACTGGTCACGGGCTCGGCGGTAAAGGGCAGTGTATTGTCATCTGCCTGGGCGATGCCGGCGATGGAGCCAACGAGCGAGCTGGCAATGAGAAGAATGGCGAATCGAAACATGCTGTGGTCCTCGGCTGAAAGTGGCCCATGCGGGTTGGTTGTGAACGCTGGCAGGGGCTGCTGGAGGCACAGTCTACTGGCTGGACCCGGCCTGGCAAACCGCCTTATCTCATTCCGCGGGCGGTATATCCAGCCCGGCGTCGCCAAAACCACACAGCACAGCGGTTGCGCACTAGACTGCAATGGGTTTAAGTTGAATACGGCAACACCCCAGCCAGGTCTGTGGGCAACCGTACCGGACCGGCAGTGATGAAGGAGAGCTGACATGGCCAAGCGCAACCATCCCACCCTGCCCATCGACGACCGCCCGCTGGATACGCGCCTGCCCATCAAGCTCGACAGCACTTCCAACGGTGAATTCATTCCCATTCCGCTGACGTCTGTCGAACACAAGGCCAACCGCTTTGCCCTGCAACAGGCCGATGCGGCCGCGCGGCGCACCGGCCGCAACCGCCGCGAATTCCTCGCCTCCAGCTGCGGCGCAGCCGCCACGTTGTTGGCCTTCAACCAGGTGCATGCCTTCACCAGCGGAGGCGCCCCGGCCTTTGACCTGCCGGCCGATGCCGCCTTCGATCCCGAACTGGCCGCCAGCAAGCTGCAAGGCGACGAATTCATTTTCGATGTGCAGGGCCACTACCTGCCGCCCAACCTGGCGCGTACGCTCAAGCCCCAGTGTAAAGCCGAACACGACATGCTCAGTCCCGATTACATGGGCTGCACCGGCGCCGACGATTTCATCAAGGATGTGTTCCTCGACAGCGACACCGACCTGATGGCGCTGTCCTTCATTCCATCGACCCATGCCGATGAGCCCATCAGCATCGAAGAAGCTGCCAAGACCCGCGACATGGTGGCGCAACTCGGCAGTGGCCAGCGGCTGCTGTTGCATGGGCGCTGCAATCCCAACCAGCCCGGTGACCTGGAGCTGATGGTTGAGCTGGCCGGGAAGTGGAAGGTTGCAGCCTACAAGTGTTACACGCAGTACGGCCCCGGCGGCAAAGGCTTCTTCCTCAGCGACGAGGACACCGGAATTCCCTATATCGAAAAAGCCCGCAAGCTGGGTGTGCGCAATATCTGCATACACAAGGGTCTTCCATTTGGGCAGGAATCTTACGAACACTCGCTGTGCGATGACATCGGCAAGGTGGCAAAGCTCTATCCCGACATGAATTTCCTGGTCTACCACTCCGGATATGTGGCTGGCGAAGCTGAAGGCCCTTACAACCCCGATCGGAATAACGGCATCGATTCACTCGTCCGCACGGTGCTGGAAAACGATGTTGCGCCCAACAGCAATGTCTATGCGGAACTCGGCAGCACCTGGCGATTCCTGTCCACGCGCGATCCCGCGAGCGCGCCGCATGCCATGGGCAAGCTGTTCAAATACATCGGCGAGAACAATGTGCTGTGGGGCACCGATTCGGTGTGGTACGGCTCGCCGCAGGACCAGGTGCAGGCCTTCCGCGCCTTCCAGATCCCCGCTGAGTTGCGTGAAGCGCATGGCTACCCCGAAATCACCCCGGCGCTTCGCGCCAAAGTATTCGGGTTGAACGCGACGGTTCCCTACCAGATCAGCGTCGAGGAAGTGGTGAAGAGCGCCTCACGCGATGCGGTGGCGCAGCGCCGCGAGGAGTACCGCAACCACGCCAGCCCGCATTTCGCGACTTACGGGCCGAAAACCCGCCGCGAGTTTTTCCGCCTGATGCAGATCAGCGGCGGCAAGATTTCGTAAGCTGGCCTGCGGTAGTGACCCGTGGGAGCGAGCCATGCTCGCGACTTTCCGGCAATAGTCGGCAGCACGGCTGCCTCCCACAATCTTGAGCTTTCCACACTGGACTGATGCCCCTACAACAATGGCAGGTCGTAATGGCTGCGCGTTGGAGTCTAAATCACCCGGGGTTTGCAGTTTTGGGTGGTTGCGCCTACGCTGGGTTGGACATCAGTCAGACCGGCACCTTGCAACCACCGCGCTAAACCAACTGGGAGATCGGCTTTGAAAGCGGACTTGAAGCTCCATGGCACGACACTCATTCTGTTACTGGTTCCCGTCCTGGTCCTCTGGTGCAGTTCGGCAAGTGCGGCCAAACCCACCTGCGGAGATAACAAATGCAGTGGCGGTGAAACTGCGACGAGTTGCCCGCTGGATTGCGGTGTTCCTCCTCCGCCTGCGGTTTGCGGCAACAATGTTTGCGAAGCGACGGAAAGCTGTAGCAGCTGTTCAGCCGACTGCGGGGTTTGTCCACCGCCCGCAGGCTGCAATAACGATGGCATCTGCAACGCCGGCGAAAACTGTAACAACTGTTCCGATTGCCCTGGCAAGACCGATGGCAAGCCGTCGACGCGCTACTGCTGCGGCCTCAACTCCTGCAGCACGACACAGTGTGGAGCCAATGCCTGTACCCCGGTGCCTGTGTGCGGCAACTTACTGCTGGATTACAACGAAGAATGCGATGACGGAAACCTCAACTCCGGTGACGGCTGTGATGCGTTCTGCAAGACTGAAGTGCTGCAAACTTCAGTACCATTGAACCAGTTCAATATCGGTGATTCGATTGGTGAAGGCGAAGCAGCCAACGGCACCATCGGTTCCATCAACCACCAGACGGTCTGGTCCACCGGCTACAACGGCAGTGACAGCGTCAATTCGCTGAATGAGCGTTTTGAAGCGACGGATGCAGCCGCTTACTACGAGAACAATTCCAGCCGCGACGCCACTTTCAACAATGCCATCAGCGGTTCGGTCATGGCGGATTTCGCCCCCCAGGCCCAGGCCGTTGCTGCCTCAATGGCCGGTACGCCGCAGGGCACAGCGGGCTTGGTGACCGTGTTGCTCGGCAACAACGATGTGTGCGCCGACACCATGGCCGGAATGACCAACCCGGCAACCTTCGAAGCGCAGTACCGGGCCGGGCTGGATGTACTTGCCAACTCACCGTTTACTTCCACGCTCAACCTGCAGGTAGCCAGCATTCCGGACATCTACTGGCTGTGGAATGCCAAACGCACCAACTTCATATGCAGCGCAGTGATCTGGCCATTCGTACCCTGCCAGAACCTGCTGGCCAATTCGGGTGATGATTGTGCCAGCAGCGCTTCGCGTGAAGATCCCGATACGATTTATCCCGGTGATGGCGCCAATTGCCAGCGCCGCAAGGCTTTCCATGCCGCCATCCGGGATACCTACAACCCGATTCTCGAAGACGTGTTGTCGGAATACCAGGGCAACGGGAAACTGCAGAACGCCGAATTCGTGGATGTGTTTGACCTCAGGTTCGATTCGCAACACGTGAACAATGGGGACTGCTTCCATCCCAGCACGGCCGGCCATGCGTTGCTGGCGGAAAAACAGTGGTGCCGGTCGAAATACGGCGCCGATGACCCGGGGTGTACGCCATGAAAACTGCAAACAGATTCCATAGAGTGATGCTAAGGCTGGCTGTGATCCCGCTGCTGCTGGCTGTTGCCGTGGTGTCCACAGCGCAAGCCGAAGGATTCCGCACCGCCGCGGGCGGAATGAAAATCAAGGAATTGAAGGTGGGTACGGGCGATTCAGCCGCCGCTGGCATGGTCGCCACCATTCATTTTATCGGCTGGCTGGATGATGCGGGCGCGCAAGGGCGCGAAATCTACAACTCACGCAACAGCGGCGAGCCTGTGTCCTTTGTCATTGGCACTGATAATGTGATGCCTGCCTGGAATGAAGGTGTAATCGGCATGCAGGTGGGAGGCCGCCGCATGCTGTTGATTCCACCTGCCATGGCTTACGGCAACCGCGCGATCAACGATGTGATCCCCGCCAACGCAGCCCTGCGCATGACGCTGGAATTGGTTGCCCTCGAGTAAGGCCGCGCAATCGAAATCAGAATGCAGGCAGCTGCGGCTGGCTCAGGCTCAGCAATAAAGCCCTGGCGCGCACCCAGTCGCGCTTGATGGTGCGCTCACTGAGGCCATGCAGGTCGGCGATTTCCTGGTAGTCCAGGCCACCAAAGAACTTCAGTTCCACCACTTCCCGCAACCTGGGCTCCACAGTCTCCAGCTGATCCAGCGCGTCGTGGATCTCAAGCAGTTCCTGGGCCTGGTCCGGCTGGCTGGCCAGGGATGTCACGAAGGGGATGACTTCAAGTTCACTGCCGCGCTTTTTGGCCAGCGAGCGCCGCGCAAAATCGGCAATGATGAAACGCATGGCACGCGCGCAGGTGGCGAAAAAATGGCGCCGGTCCTGGCTGTTCATGGCCGAACTGTCGGCAATCTTCAGGAACAGCTCATTTACCACCACGGTGGGTGACAAAGTCATATCGGCCCGCACTCCGCTTTGCGAAGCGGCGATGCGGCGTAATACCGGAAAGATTTCATCGTACAGGTGATTCAGCGCCTGGTGGTTGCCATCGCGCGCCGAGTGCAACAGGCGCGTGATGTATTGCGGTTCAGCGAACCCTGCTTGCAGTTCCATGATGTGACCTGTACATGGGTGCCTTCCCTGCGGCGGTGAGAATCCCCGGATACGGCGCTAAGATAGCAGGAAATGGGGGTAGCCCTGAAATCTGCGCACGCTAAGAACTAAAGAACCGGCATCCTGATGTAGTTGGCCGGCGGCTGGGCCATCACCCGCGGCTCGCCTCGGAATGCCGCCCATGAGGTGATGACATAACGCACCCCGGACAGCACTTTCTGCGCCTCATGCATGTAGCGGTGGTCGGAGGGGAAGAACACCAGATCGCCGCTACCCGGTGCATGTTCGTAATTGAAGTTGATGAAGCGCAGCGTTCCGCCAGTGAAGTCCTGGTTGAGGTAGATGAGCAGGCTCACATCACGGTCCATGCATTTGAACCACTGGTCGGTAGAGGGCTGGTAATAATCGCTGTCGGCATGCACCTGGTACTGGCCACCCTGTTCATAGCGCAGCACCATGGGCGTTTCAAACCAGGCGATGCGCCGCTTGTAGGCCCGGCGAACCACGGTGGCATAAACCCGTTGGACCAGTGCGCTGAGCTGCGGCAGCAGTTGCCCACTCTCTACTTCTTCCGTCACGCGCCGGCTGTCCGGCATTTTCACCAGCCGGTCGGCGGTTGAGTTTTTGGTGTCCACCACCAGCAGGCGATGCCGTGGCTGCTTTTCAAGGTAGGCCACCCAGCGTTGGCAGGTGGTCGGATCCAGGTGGTGTGCCAGGAGGTGAATGCCGTGGGGAAGGTTGCGGTCTTCTTCAAAGCTGCCGCAACATTCACGAAACAGCTTGCCACTGCCGCAAAAGCACAGGTGTGCCCGCGCGGGATTGAAATCGGGCTGAACAGAATGCACCAACCCGTTCTCCCTGGGATGGGAAACCAGAGCATGCCGTTGCAGTATCTACCTAATGCCCGCAATTACAAGCGATTCCAGTCCGTGCCTAGTCATTCGGGACGATCGGGCCACGGCCGGTGTTGCTTCAGTTATCGAGGATGTGACCCGATTTGGGCGTGTAGGCCTTGGCCTCTTCCTCAGTGAGCTGGATTACTTTGAGGGTCCAGTCCAGCAGGGTGGCATCTACCCGGAAATAGAACCGGCCGGACTGGTCGAACATCCGCACGCCGTTGCCGGCGGTCTTCTGGCGTAAGACGGTTCCCTCGTGGACGCCGGTTGCAGCATTGAACAGGGAAACATCGACTCCGGTCATGGAGCTTGGGTCGCCGGTGGTGCGCCAATCCAGGATCCAGGGTGCCTGCGCCTCAAACTCCAGCGTGACGGTGCTGCGGCTGCCCTTGAACTCCCTGATCAACTCTTCCGCAGCAAGCTTGCCAGGCAGCCCCGCTGCAAGACTGATGGCCAGGGCCAATGACAGCGGCGCGATGGGTTTCTTCATGGCAAACTTCCTCCGGGTTGCGTGGCCTGGCAGCCGGGACTTGGCAGCCAAAGCTCCTGTTCCGTTAAACTAGCCAGCTTGTCCCTGTTTTTCAATCTGAGCCTTTGAGAGTACAGCTGTGGTGACATCATCCAAATCCGGGCAAGGCCCGAACCAACGCCCGGGCCAGAAATTCAGCGGCACTGACCGTTACGTGGCCACCGACGACCTGGCCATTGCCGTGAACGCAGCGGTAACCCTGGGCCGCCCATTGTTGATCAAGGGCGAGCCCGGCACCGGCAAAACCCAGCTGGCCGAGGAAATCGCCCGCAGCCTGGACAAGCCCCTGCTGCAATGGCACATCAAATCCACCACCAAGGCCCAGCAGGGCCTGTATGAATACGATGCGGTGGCCCGCCTGCGCGATTCGCAACTCGGTGATGAGCGCGTACACGACATTGCCAACTACATTGTGCGCGGCCCGCTTTGGGAAGCGTTTGAGCAGGACCAGCAGCCGGTACTCCTGATCGATGAGATCGACAAAGCCGACATTGAGTTCCCCAACGACCTCTTGCGCGAACTCGACCGCATGGAATTCTATGTGTACGAAACGCACCAGACCATCGTCGCCAGGCACCGCCCCATCATCGTCATTACCTCGAACAATGAAAAAGAACTGCCCGATGCCTTCCTCAGGCGCTGCTTCTTCCACTACATCCGCTTCCCCGACAAGGAAACCATGGCGGAAATTGTGGACGTGCACTTCCCGGGTCTGAAGAAAGAGTTGCTGAAGGAAGCGCTGGAATCGTTTTACCGCCTGCGCGATGTGCCCGGCCTGAAGAAGAAACCCTCCACCTCCGAGCTGCTGGACTGGCTGAAACTGTTGCTGGCCGAGGACATCCCTGCCGAAACCTTGACCGGCGACAACCGCAAGATCCTGCCACCCTTGCATGGTGCACTGCTGAAGAACGAGCAGGATGTGCATTTGTTTGAGCGCCTGATTTTCCTGCACCAAAGGGAAAATCGATAATCGCATGCTGGTCGACTTCTACTACGCCCTGCGCGATGGCGGGCTGAAGGTTTCAGTCACCGAATACCTGGCCCTGCTGGAAGCGCTCAAGTCCGGGCTGGCCAACTACAGCCTCGACGAATTCTATTTCCTGGCGCGCACCGTGCTGGTGAAAGATGAAGCCCACTACGACCGTTTCGACCGCGTGTTCGGCGCCTATTACAAGGGCATCGAACAGGCGTTTGGGCCGGCGGGTGCGGAGATCCCCGCCGATTGGTTGCGACAGCAGTTCGAGCGGTTGTTCAGCGACGAGGAAAAAGCCGCGCTCAAGGCCATGGATTGGGATGAGCTGATGGAGACGCTCCGCAAGCGCCTCGAAGAACAGAAGAAGCGCCACGAAGGTGGCAGCAAGTGGATAGGCACCGGTGGCACTTCGCCGTTCGGACAGGGCGGTTACAACCCGGCCGGCATCCGCATTGGCCCGGGTGGCGGACAGCGCTCGGCGGTGAAAGTCTGGGACAAGCGTGAGTACGCCAATCTCGACGACACACTGGAGCTGGGAACGCGCAACCTGAAAGTGGCCTTGCGCCGCTTGCGCAGGTTTGCCCGCCAGGGCGCAGCGGACGAGCT
>Ga0315910_10002938_pt1 | contig 14741 bp, 11 predicted proteins | sample EdamamesoilMG_FD_204470 | JGI IMG/M metagenome (GOLD analysis project Ga0315910, IMG submission 204470) | Garden soil microbial communities collected in Santa Monica, California, United States - Edamame soil | ecosystem: Environmental > Terrestrial > Soil > Garden | place: USA: California...
CAGGGTGTGTGTGTGACCCCCAACAAACAGTACTTGTCGTGTCATGCGTCAAACCTCGAGGCTGGTCCAAGTGGCTCAGCCCAATGGGTTTAACGGCCTCATCGCGACTAGCTTGAGACGCTCGCGGCCTTGTGAGCCTGGTTTAATCTCACTTTTCTGGCCGAATATTACCCGGACCCCAGGTTGGGGAGGCCGACCTACACGTCGTCTTCCCAATTGCGTTTTATGCGTTTGGTTGGACGACGCTTGTCGTTCTTGACCAACTTGCGACGACCGGGCTGCGCGCGCAGCTGCTGTCGTTCGACAACGAGCGTTTGGTAGCTGGCCAGCCGATCTGGATCGAGCTTTTGTGCTTGGATGGCGCTGCGCACCGCGCAGCCAGGCTCAGAGTGATGCGTGCAGTCGCGGAACTGGCACTCCTCCGCCAGCTCCAAAATTTCAGCAAACGCATCCAGGTCGCCCTCGCCGCCTTCCGCCAGAGCAAACTCTCGCATGCCGGGCGTATCTATGAGGCAGAATCCCAGTTGTGAAACAAACAGCTCGCGATGTGTGGTGGTATGGCGCCCGCGGCCGTCTTGGCTTCGCTCAGCGAACACCCGTTGAGCATCTCGACCCAAGAGCTGATTGATGATGCTGGACTTTCCTACACCGGAAAGCCCAACCAAGGCGACGGTTTGGCCGGAGCCGATGTGATCGAGCAACGGATCGAGCCCGCCTGCTTCTACCGTGGTCACCGGCACGACCGGGACGCCGCCAATACGCTGCGCGAGCTTTTGGGCCTCTTGCTGCGGATCATCGACCAGATCTGACTTGTTGATGATGACCAATGGTTGCGCGCCGCCTGCGCACGTGGCGGCCAGGTAGCGCTCGATGCGGCGTGGGTGCAGGCTGCGACGCGACACGTGCTCGGTCGCATCGAGCGGAGCGAACGCGGCGACGACTGCTACGCGATCCACATTGGCCACCAGAGTTTGGCGCGCCCCCCGGCGTGCCATGGAGCTGCGACTCAAGTCCGTTTGGCGCTTGAGGATATGCACGATGAGCGGCTCACTTTGATTTTCGCCCTGGTGGAGCGCCACCCAGTCGCCCACCGCCGGCTGCGCGTCGTCCAGCTGGACCACATGATCTTGGGCCCAACTGCGCCCAGCCAGCACGGCACGGGCAACGCCAGTGGTCATGGCCACGTCCCATTGGCGTCGGTGTTGGCCGATGACTCGCCCGGGAACCAGCGACGGATCCCAGGCTTCCATTTGGCTTGCGAAAAAGCTGTTGTAACCAAGTTGCTCAAGCACGCCCCGGTTACTGAACGCAATGTCCAGCGTCTGTCAACATGAATGATCCAGGCGATCGATGGGAGAAAGTAGGTGATTTGTGGAATTGGGGCGAGTTGCTCCCGGTTACACAACCGGCTATCGCTCGACCGGAAAGGCTGGAGATTTTCGTGTCGGACCCCAAGAGAGAGCTGCTCGCTGAGCAGCTGGTCGAAAAGCGTGCATTGCTGGAACAGCGGGGCCGCGCAGCCGAATGGAAGCGCATGTTCGATTTGGCAACGACCGAGCAACCGGTGTTCAGTCGACGGCATTTTCACCCTGGGCATTTCACGGCCAGCGGCTTCGTCTTATCTGGTGACGGCTCCCATTTGTTGCTCATCCTGCACAAGAAACTCAATTTGTGGTTGCAACCCGGTGGACACATCGAAGCGACGGACGAGTCATGGTCGGCGGCGTGCAAACGAGAAATCCAAGAGGAAACAGGACTGTTGGGGTGTGAGCTGATTGATGAGCTGATCGATATTGACGTACATCCTATTCCCCCGTGGGGTGCGGAGCTGCCCCACTTTCACTTCGATCTACGAGCCTTGTATCGAACCCCCCTGGTTGACGTTAACGCGGGCGACGGAGTGGTTTTCGCCAGGTGGTTTCCCCTGACCACGGTCATCGAGTCGCAAGGTGGGATATTGGCAGACCAGGTGGGAACAGATGAGAGTGTGATCCGCGTGGCGCGCGCGGCCATTCATTTTCGGGCCGGCAACCGCTAGTATGGTCCTGGTCCCCCTCCCCCCACTTCAATGATTTCGACAGAAGTTATCGCCCAAGCCGAGAAGCGTGTCGGCCAGACAGTCGGCGGAAAATGGCGCTTGGATCGCGTCATTGGAGTGGGCGGCATGGCCGCGGTGTATGAGGCCACGCACCGCAATCGTTTGCGCGTGGCGCTCAAGTTGCTTCATCCCATCTTGTCGCTCGACGAAGGTACGCGACATCGATTCTTACGAGAAGGCTACGTCGCCAACACCATTCGCCACGAAGGGGCGGTTCAGGTATTGGATGATGACCTCACTGGGGATGGCATCGCTTTTTTGGTGATGGAGTTGCTCGAGGGCGAGACCGTCGAGGATCGAATGGATCGCAAGGGCGGCGTGCTGGAGATTGCTGAAGCGCTCCACATCACGGAAGATTTGCTCGACGTGCTGTGCGCAGCTCACGATCAAGGTGTCATCCATCGGGACATCAAGCCTGACAATCTTTTCCTCACTGATGACGGTCGCCTCAAGGTATTGGATTTTGGCATCGCGCGCCTTCACCAAGGTGACAGTAGAGCCACCAAGGTGGGCTCTTTCATGGGCACCCCGGCGTATTGCGCACCGGAGCAAGCGCGTGGACGGTGGGATGAAGTGGATGCACGCACGGACCTGTTTTCCGTGGCGGCCACGCTGTTCACCATGCTCACCGGGAGTCACGTGCACCCAGCGGAGACCTCCAGCGAGCAGCTGGCGCTGGCCATTGGCGCAACGGCCAGGTCACTCCGCGAGGCATTTCCGCACGCGCCCGATGAACTGGTCGAGTGCGTGGATCGCGCGCTGTCCTATGACAAGGACGATCGTTTTCAGTCGGCGCGCGCGATGAAGGCCGAATTGCAGAAGGTGCGAGCGGGCATCAAGGACATCAAGACCTTGCCCCCGCCTGGCCCTCCTTCAGTGCGGTCTAGGGCTCCGCGCGCGCTCTCTTACGGTACGGAATACACGCTGACCGGCGATGAAACGGAGAAGGACCACAACGGGTATGCCGGTCTGTATCGAGTCAAGCCACCAGCGCGCGTCCTCATCGGACTACTCGCGGCGGGGGTGCTAGCAACGTTCATTTTGATCGTGGCACAGACCAACCACCAACATTCTTCCCAGGAGGCGGCCCAGCAGGTCACCATCAGGACTCAAGTCCCACCCGCCCCGATTTCATCTGGCCAACCGGGTGCGGCCGCAGCGACATCACCCCCCATCTTGCCCGAACAATCGGGGATACGGAGTCCTGCGCGCGAGCCGATCGGAGCGCCTGATGCGGGCGAACCTTCAGCGACGGCGCTGACCGCTCCCAGCGCAGTAAAATCGGCCCCTGTCCTGCCGCACCCCCCAGGGTCGGCCGCGGACACCAGCGGAGCGTCCGCCGCAGGTCCTTCCGCGGCGAGTGCCGGTGCACAACGTGCCCCGACACCCAGCGCTTCTTATCCTCATCCTTCTGCGACTGAGTCTGGCAAGGGGCGTGCCTCGGGGACTGTCACTGAAGACTCGATTTTTGGTAGTCGGTTTTGAATACTTTACACCGCTCCCTCCTGTTGCTCTACGCCATCGGTCTTGGCGTTTGCCTGTTGATTGTGATGCCGCGATCGGCCCAGGCTCAAGATCAAACCGCCGCGGCCGCCGAGGCTTTGTTTCGCTCGGCGCAAGAAGCCGGCAAGGCGGGTGATTGGGAGACCGCCTGTCGACGCTTTGCCGAAAGCAATCGGCTGGATCCCGCGCCAGGCACAGTGCTCAATTTGGCCCGTTGTCATGAGGAGTTGGGGCATCAGGCCAGCGCGTGGAAATTCTATCAGGAGGCCGCTGAAAAATTACCAGCTGGGGACCGACGCGCCGAGTACGCCGAGCGCAAAGCGGCAGAACTGGAAGGGCTCGTACCGACGGTTCTCTTTGATCCACCACCAGACTTGGGCGCAGAAGATTTCAAGCTGACGGTGAATGGTACGATCTATTCAGCTGCGATGTTGAATGTGGCTATCCCCTTTGACGCAGGCCAGGTGCAGGTCGTGGTTGAAGCGAAGGGGCGAGAGTCCGTGACAACCACTCTTGACCTCAGTGAAGGACAAGAGCTCACCTATCCAATTCGTTTGGGCGAACTGGTGACTGCTGCGCCGAAACAGCGCCCGCCGAGCCACGCGGCAAAACAGCGTAAAATGTGGGCGATCGCCTCACTTACCGTTGGAGGATTAGGAGCAGCTACAGCGATTTTTGGCGCCACTTGGGCTGCTATGGAGCTGCGTACTGCGACCGATCCAGACCATTGTTCGGATGGATTTTGTGATCAACAAGGGGCGAGCGCTAGCAAACGCGGCCGTACAGCGGTGGTACTGCTGGGCACTGGGGCCGCCGTAGCCGCGGTGGGTCTCAGCGTTGGAACGGTGCTGTTGTTGAAGAAGGATGAAAGCACCCTCGCTCTTCGGCCGCTGCCAGGCGGTGGCATGCTCACCTTGACGACCCACGGCCTTCCCCTCTTGGGCGGGCTATGACACCATTGATGAACGTGCGACTTGTAGTTGCCAAAACGCTTGTACCACTCATCGCTACATGATGCCGACCACTCATCTTCCTCCCACGGTTCCGCGACGTCGGACCTTTTCATTCCAAGCGATGATTGCCGCTGGGGTATGGTGCAGCGGCTGTGTGTTCTTCGAAAACGAATACGATTCATGCTTCAACGATCCCACGTGCGCTAGTACTGAGACGTCCTTAACGGGCGATGGAGATTCCATGAGCGGTGCGCCAGGGACGGGGGGGGAAGTCCACAGTGGCGGGGACGGTGATGGTGACAGCGCTGGCGATGGTGACAGCAGTGGCGGTGACGGAGATGGAGATACCATTTCGTCAGGTGGCAGAACGCTGGGAGGCGGTGGGGAACCCGGGGTGGGCGGCCAACTGATCGATGCAGTCGGGGGCGACGACGGCAGCGGCGGCGAAAATGCGGGGGGAGGAAGTGATTCCGGCGGAGATTCACCAGGAGGTGGTGGTGCGCCTGCGGGCGGTGATACGGGTGCGGGCGGTTTCCCTGGTGGCTCGACGCGCTTGGTCATCAATGAAATGCGCCTCAATCCCAGTGGGTTCGTAGAGATCTACAACGCGTCCAATCAGACCTTGGATCTGACGCACTTTGCGGTCACTACTGGAACTGATGAACCCAATTGGGCGGCTGCGTGTGTGCTGTCTGGCAGCCTGGCACCAGCGGGATGTCTTGAAGTGACCTCGGGCAGCGCTTGTCGTGGACAGACATCTTGCATCAAGGATTGCACCTGGACACTCAGCGTGGGAGACCGCGCTTACGTGCTGTATGCTGAGCAGCAAACCTTTGATCAGATCATCGACGATCGCACCTACCCAAGCAACGTCACGGTCGCGATTGGTCAGAGCTATTCTGCGACGAGCGATGGAAGCTCTACCTTCGCTCCGCGTGAGCAGTCGCCGGGTCTGACCAACGGTGAGCAGTAGCGCGCTTGCGCCCCGAGCATGGGGCATCCACGCGTGGATCACCTGGCGTTCCGGCACAAGGTGCATCTGACGCGCGACGATGGATAGCGGCAAGCTCGTCGTCGTCCATAAAAAATCTGGGACTGAGCGCAACCCTTGACGCGCAGCGACATTTCTGCCGATGCTTGAGCGGTTGTCGGACCGCTCTCGGGGGGAGTGGAGGGGTGGGGCGACAACAAGGAATCCCGGACGCTCGATTGCCCCGGCGGGGCAGCCGAGCTGCCTAAAATGACCGCAACTTGTCACCAATTCTCCCACACAGCGCAACCAAGACCGAGTTGAATCCAAGGCGAACCTACGAGAGAACGAGGATGAAGAGCTTAGTATTTGAACACCAACCGCAAGCGCAGCAAGAAATTACTCTGCTTGTGCTGGAGCGGGGGGCACCCTGGCCTCGCTGGACGGAGCGTTTGCGGTCACGCGCGCACCATTCGATCGTGGAGGTGCAGAGCGAGGGTGAGTCGATGGAGCAATTCGCTGCGCGGTGCAGCGCTCGAGCAACACGGTTTTTGGAGCGAGGTCAACGCATGGTGGCTGCTGGCTATGTCTTTGGACCCAGCTACTTTGACAACGCCGGGGAGGGCCGGGCGCTTGGCCCGCTGCGCGCAGAGCTCTGCGCTACATTGCTCCAAGTCCTTGCTGATGGGCCCGATCCTGAATTGATCATCGGAGCGGACGCCTTGGAGGCGGGGCTCGCCCAGAGATCGGAGATGCTCGCGCTGTGGTCGCAATTGTCCCTCGCGCGTCCCCGCACGACGGTTTCGGTTCACTTCGAGGAAGACCGCGAGCAAAGTGGCGTGTTTGCCTCAGCTCGCGCGAGTAGCGCAGCAGCCGCGACGGTCATGTTTCGTGGCCCCTATGGACCGTTGCCCAAGCCCGATGTCGCCCAACACTGACGTCGTCCCACGCGAGTGAGCACCAGTCGTCGACTGATGACCGTTCAGCTGGGCTTCGATGGAGCGTAGTCCAAGGGGAGGGCGGGATCTGCGGTGGGTGCCTTCCCGAGCAGGCACTGCGCGGCCGCAAGCAGTAGCGAGACGCTGCCGATGAGCAGGCCCACCACCACGCCGGCGTCGATGATCCCGCGCCACGGCTGATCGAGTCGTCGAACCAAGAAGATGGCGATCAGAACCGCGCCCGTGACACCCCAGGCTGCATACTTTGCACGGGGAGTAGCTCGGACATAGGCCATAGCGTACACCGGGCCGAGCCAGCGCGGGAAATTGTCAGGCGCGGTGGCCAGATGTTTAGCCCGCGCCACTACGCGCGGCACGAACCTGCGGTGAAAGCCACGATAGCCCTCCAAGTAGGCGTTGAGTACGACCCAGGTTAGACACACCAGCATTTGGCTCTGCGTCAAGGTGTCAGAGCTCAGGGCCTCCCATGCAATTTTTCCCAAGCGGAGTTGAGCCTGCACCAACAAGCCCAAGATGCCGAGCACTGACCAGACGAAGGTGAGCTGATCGAAGGTCTGCGTGCTGGGAGCCGCGGAGTCGGCGCTCGAAGGGTTGGGTGTGGACGGCATGGGCGGCGCATTGTGCCACCAGATGGGGCGTCGTCACCTAGAGCTAAGAAAGGCGCAAATTGCCGGTCCGTTTTTGATTGTGATACGACGGCGAACCGAGGAAGGTGTCAACAAGATGATGAATCGCGTGGCAATCGTGGCTGGCTTGCGTACTCCATTTCAAAAGCAGGCCACCGGATACGCCCAACTGACTGCGCTCAACTTGGCGACGTCCGTGGTGGCCGAGCTGCTGGCACGCACGAGCGTGCCAGCGTCCGAGGTGGCTCTGGTGGTGTACGGTCAAGTACTTGCGTCGGTGGAGGCGCCCAACATCGCGCGGGAGGTCGTGCTCGCTACGGGCATGCCGGTGAGCGTCGATGCCTTCAGTGTCTCCCGGGCCTGTGCGACGGGGTACCAGTCGACCATCAGTGCTGCGCAGTCCATCATGGAGGGATCGGTCGATTGTGCGTTAGTGGGTGGGGCCGATAGCGCCAGTGATATCCCCATTGGCGTGAGCAAGAAGCTAGCGCGCGCCCTGCTAGCGGCGAGTAAGGCCCGCACGGTGATGGAGCGTGTGGGGGTATTTTCCAAGCTGCGTCCATTGGATCTGTTGCCTGTTGCGCCCACCGTCTCCGAGTACTCGACCGGTCTCTCCATGGGGCAAAGCGCGGAAAAGATGGCGCGAGACAACGCGATCAGTCGCGGAGAACAAGACGCCCTTGCGCACCGCAGTCACCAGCTTGCAGCGGCGGCATGGGCAGCGGGCGAGTTTGCTGATCTGGTGATGACTGTGCAACCCGCCCCAACTTTCAACGCGATTGCCACTGACAACGTCGTGCGACAAGACTCCAGCTTGGAGAGCTACGAACGGCTCCGCCCTGCTTTTGATCGCAAGTACGGAACTGTCACCGCGGGCAACAGCTCAGCCCTTACCGATGGGGCCTCGGCCTTACTGCTCATGAGCGAAGAAAAGGCGAAGGCACAGGGCCTAAGACCCCTGGGTTATCTGCGTAGCTACGCATTTGCCGCCATCGACCCTGCGGATCAGTTGCTACTCGGCCCTGCCTACGCAACACCTAAGGCGCTGCGTCGCGCAGGACTTGCATTAGCCGACATGGACATCATCGACATGCATGAGGCGTTTGCGGCCCAAGTCTTGTGCAACCTGAAGGCATTTGAATCCAAGCGGTTTGCCAGCGAAAAACTGGGAGAAAGCGCCGCGTTAGGCACGGTAGACATGGCCAAGTTCAACATCTGGGGAGGGTCGCTGGCTCTAGGTCATCCGTTTGCGGCGACCGGAGGACGCCAGATTCATCAAGCGCTCGCGGCGTTGCGCAAGGTGGGGGGACAGTTTGCTTTGTGCACGGCGTGCGCGGCCGGTGGGCTCGGTGCGAGCATCGTCTTGGAGGCAGCATGAGCGGACCACGATTGTTGAGCACGGAGCGCGGGCCGGGCGACGTCATCTTCGTTTATTTTGACCAAGAGGGTGAGTCGGTCAACACGTTACGCAGCCACTCGGCGGGTGAACTGGAACGGATCTTCGATCACATCGATCGCGATCCTTCTGTCGTGGCTGTGGTGCTCAGCTCAAAGAAGGCCGATCATTTCATCGCCGGGGCGGACATCACCATGCTCGACGGTGTGGCTGACGCGGCGGCGGCCACTCAGATGTCGCGACTGGGACAGGCTGCCACCGAGCGCATCGCGCGCTGTAAGGTCCCAGTCGTAGCGGCCATTCACGGAGCATGCCTGGGAGGAGGCTTGGAGATCGCGCTGGCTTGCCATGGGCGCGTCGGGTCAAATTCAGAGAAGACCAAGTTGGGGCTGCCTGAAGTCCAACTGGGCATACTTCCGGGTATGGGCGGGACGCAGCGTTTGCCCCAGATCATCGGGGTGAGCAGCGCCTTGGACCTCTTGTTGTCAGGTCGACAAGTGAGCGCCAAAAGCGCGCTGTCATTGGGACTCCTGGACGAAGTGGTGGAATCCAATTCCTTGTCTGCCGCCGCTTTGGCGTTGGCACATCGTCTTGTTGACGCCCGACACGATGGAGCCAAGCCCTGGCAATCGCTCGTGGGTGCGCTGTCGCCCGAAGCCGTAAAAGAAGCAGCCTTGGCGGACAATCCACTGGGCCGCAAGCTGGTGTTCGACCAGGCCGAGCAAAAGGTGATGGCTAAGACCCGCGGCAACTACCCTGCTCCGCTCCGGATCCTGCAGGTGGTGCGCTCGGGCTTGGAGCACGGACTCGAGCAAGGGCTTGCTCACGAGGCAGAAGCCTTTGGACAACTGGTAGTCACGCCTGAGGCGCGCGCGCTGCGGCACGTCTACTTTGCCCAGCAGGCCACCAAGCGCTTCGAAGGGCCAGCGAGCGAGGAGCCTGCGCCCTCCCTGACGCGCGTCGCGGTGGTCGGCGCTGGTTTTATGGGACAAGGCATCACCAAGGTGAGCTTGCATCAAGCGGCGACCAAGGTTCGGCTCCGGGACAAGGATCGCGAGCAGCTGGGTCAAGCACTGCGCTCAGTGGATCAATACTTACTCGATCTCACAAAGCGCGGGCGATTGACGCCCTGGCAACGCCAAGAACATCTCAATCGGCTCACAACCACGACCGACCATCGCGGAATTTCCGAGAGTGATGTAGTCATTGAGGCCGTTTTCGAGGACCTTGATCTCAAACGCCGCGTGCTAGCCGAAGTGGAGCAACACAGCCAACATCCGGTCATCTTTGCGACCAATACGTCGGCGCTGCGCATAGAAGACATCGGGCAAGGCTGCCAGCATCCAGAACGGGTGATTGGGCTCCACTATTTTTCCCCCGTGGACAAGATGCCGTTGCTCGAGATTGTGACCACGGACAAGACCGCAGCTTGGGTAGTGCGGGCCGCGATCGCGCTGGGTAAGCGCCAAGGCAAGACGGTGATCGTGGTGAGTGACGGACCGGGCTTCTACACGACGCGGATCCTGGGTCCGTATCTCAATGAGGCAGCGCACGCGCTCTTGGAAGGTGTCGCCATTGAAGAGGTGGATAGGCAGCTGATGGACGCTGGTTTTCCGGTAGGTCCCTTCACCTTGCTGGACGAAATTGGCATCGACGTGGGTTACAAGGTGGGCCAAACGCTTTTTGCGGCGCTCGGACCTCGCATGACACCCCCGGCTCAGCTTGGTGAGTTGATCAAGCTGGGCCGCTTGGGACGCAAGAGCGGGCGCGGCTTTTACTCTTATGCCGATTCCCACAAGGGCAAGCGTCCCGTGGACAAGACGGTGTATCAAGATCTGAAGCTGAACCTTCCTCCTTCGTCCCATGATTCCCGCTCCGCCGGAGCGGCGTTGGGTAACGTAGCCGAGCGGTGCCTGCTCATGATGGTGAATGAAGCGGCGCGCTGCTTGGGTGAGGGCATCTTACGGTCCGCCGATGATGGCGACGTGGGCGCCATTTTTGGTCTCGGATTCCCTGCCCATCTGGGGGGGCCCTTTCACCTCATCCAAGCGAGGGGAGCTCGGACACTCGTCGGGCAGCTGGAAGACCTGGCGCGCAGCCACGGCCCCAGATTTGAACCGGCGCCGTATCTACGATCGCTGAGCTAATTGAGCTTGTCCCCAGCTATCTCACTTGGGCGCTTGCGCCACGCCTTGGATGGTCCCCTCGCAGTCCAAGGCAGACAAGAACTTGATGATGCTGTCGATCTCAGCTTCGCTCAGCTGCTTGTCGCTCATGAGCGGGTTCTTGTTCTTGTTGTCTTGTCCACCACGCGCCATGAAATGCACCGCATCCTTGAGCGTGGCCGCGCTGCCGTCGTGAAAATACGGGGCACTGCGCGTGATGTTGCGCAGTGAAGGGACCTTGAACGCAGCCCAATCTTTCTCATCCTGTGAGACCTTCATACGGCCCACATCCACCTTGTCCTCGGGCACATCCTTGGTACCCACCCCCACATTGAAGAACGCCCCCTTGCCAAAGTACGCGGCGGAGAAAAAAGGCGGCGCGTGGCAGGCGGAACACATGCCTTTGCCCAAAAACAGCTCCAATCCCGCCTTCTGCTCCACACTGAGCGCTGACTTATCTCCAGCTGCGTACTTGTCGTACGCGGTGGCCTTGCACTCCAGCGTGCGTTCGAACGCCGAGAGCGCCTGCGCCACCACATCAGCATCGACCTTCTTTCCAGGAAAGGCTTGCTGGAAGTCCTTTGCGTATTCAGGCAGCGCGGCCATCTCCTGCGCCTTCTTGTCCAGGTTTTCTTTGCCCACGCCCATGTTCGCTCCGCCCCAAGCACCTTTGGCTTGGGATTCCAAAGAGTCAGCGCGACCATCCCAATACAAGGCGGGCAAGTGCCCAGCGTTCCAAATCACCGGGCTGTGACGAGGCAATGTCTTGTTGAGTGGACCCACAGCCAATGGGTCTTTTCCGCCGCCCCCCTGCTCGTCTTGGTGGCAGGAATAGCAAGATACGCTGCCGTCAACGCTGAGGCGCTTGTCAAAAAAGAGACGACGTCCCAGCGCGATCTTCTCTGGCGTCTGTGGGTTGCTCTCCACCTTGGGCGCCTCGGGCATGACGGGCAACGTCAACGAATCCACGGTGGAGGCCGGCATTTTCTTGGCGGCGGTGGTGTCGAGCGCCTGAGGAGTGGCGCTGGAGGCGGCCGGGGCCGAGGTATTGGCGGAAGGCTCGCGTTTGGGCTGATTGCAGCCGAGCGCGAACGGGCTCAAGATAACAAGCCCGAGGAGCAACGTTTTCATGGTTCACTCCCGTAGCGTTGCAGGTGGCGCGCTTCAAGGGATCCGGCGCAGCGGCCACAATCGTTGCTCGATCTCCGCCAGCCGCGCATAACTCTGTTCAAAATGAGTGTGACGTTCGCGCACCGCTCGTATCAAAAATGCGCGAATAGCGTCCACGACGCTGGGCGTGTGTCGCAACAGTTGGTCGGCGGGCGGCAGCAGGCTGGCAAACGTCGTGCTGGCCGCGGCGGGACATGCCTCCAAAAAATGCGTCAATTGCTCAGGCTCGCCCAGGTAGCGACCGAGCCGCTCCGCGAAACGCCCCGGCGCGCGCTCTACAAATGCAGCGAGGGTAGCGCGCGAGAACGCACGTGGCCCGTGACTATCGAGTTTGGTCAGCGCCGCATCCAGCGGACAATACTGAATCGCTAACGGTGGCAACTCGATATCCCGCGCGGTGAGGCCGAGCCAGGCCGAGAACTGATGAGGTCGGATGTAGCGCCAGGCGATGGATAGGCCCTCTGCGTGCCGCAACTGAAGTGTTGTTGGGGGCAGCTGCTCCCAAAATTGAGCGTACAGCTCGTCCTCAGGGTGTGTTTGACCTTCACCCAGCTTCCCTCCCGTCACGAGCGCTGCTTCACTGGAAGTTCCCGCAAGCATGAAATATTTTTGTAGGCTGGGAGCGCGCCCCAAAACCTGCCACAGAGAGGCAAGGATTTGCGCACGCTTTTGCCCACGCGTTTCGGCGTAGTTCACGAGGAGGAATAGCGGAACTTGCTCGTGGGCGGTCGCGAGCAAAGGAGCATTTTCCCAGTCGCGTATCAGTTGCAGATACGCCGGCTCAAGCTGATGAGCGGCGTCTTTTGTGCTGCGCGCGGCATACACGTCGAGCAACTCCGAAAGCAACGAGAGCGTCCCCAGCAAAAGACGAGACACCGTCGCGCGCTCGTGGTTTGCCGTGACGTCGCAAGTGAGGCGCGCGACCTGTGCAAGCAGCACGACTTGGGTTTGAGTGATGAAAGGCAACACCCGCGCGGGGTCCTCGGAGCGGAATGGATCCAAGTGCTGCAGCGGAAAGGGCAGCTCCCGACACACACACGCCACAGCCACCTGCCAGGTGCTGAGCGCGAAATGTTGTGCAGCATGGTCGGCTGCAACCGTGCGTGGCAATAATTCGGCCCCCAAGACGATGGCTGTTTCCGCAGTGAATTGAGCGATTCCGCTCAAGACCTCCTCGGGCACGTCGTCGTGGGTGAGCAGGAGCAATCCGACCGCGATGGTCGCGCCCTCAAGGGCCGCGATGGACTCCAGCTGCTCGGCATCAAAGTCCTCAAAAATACGAAAAAATGGCGAAAAATCGCCGCGCTTTGCCGCCGAGATCAGAGCCGAGATGACGCGATCTGCTTCATGCCCGCGTACTAAAACACGCCCCCAATCCAGGCTGGAATGATGGACCAAGGTGGTGGTGGCGCGCGCCTTGAGCAAACTCAACAGCCAGCGGGGTCGCAGACAGCGCAGGTCCGGGTCGACCTTGCCCGATGCGTCCGGAGGGACCAGAAGTTGCGCAGCAGTGAGGGCCCGCACCATGGCAAAGGCCGAGGGTTGCCACTTGAGCGCTGCGCGTTTCAAATCTCTCCGCGCGATGCGATCACCGAGCGGCCCGCGCAGCGCCACGTCAAACCACTCAGGGTCGGGCCCCTCCTCGGCCTGGGGTTTGGAAAGCAGGGCGGTCCAGGTAGAACTCGTGTGGGCTCCTGAAAGATCGTGCTCCCCCTCGACGAGCGCGCGCGCCGCACAATCGAGCAGCGCAGCGTACGCGTTTTGCGACAAACGCTGCGGAAAGGACGAATCCGCCGTCGCCTCCTGAACGCGTCGCGTCACAAAATGCTCACCTACTTCGTCGAGGGATTTTGTGGAGATGGACCGCGGATTGACTTCATCCATCATCCCAAGCAACCCCAGCACATCCCCCCAACTTTGCGCTGCACCCGTGGGCACCGCCACGCGGCGTATCCAAAGCTCGGCGCGATCGGCTTGGAAGTGTCCCGTGTCATCCAAGTGTCGCCCCACCCAGTCGACGAGTTCGGGCAAATAGTCCAAGACGAATGGGCTCTGGATGCGGGCGATGGGTAGGTCCGGAGGAGCCGGATGTATGCTCGCAAATAAAACTGGTCGATGCTGCGCGCGCAGTGCGTCCAAATCTTGCTGCCCGAGGTCCGGGCGAAGCGAACTGGCCCATTCGATGTACAGCGGGCCGCGACGGGGTAACTGGGCCAGGTCGTGCCGGGAGGTGACCTCAGTCACGTGGGCCAGGCCTCGACACTTGAGCCAGGCTGCTGTGATGCTCTTGCCTGCTCCCGGCGGAGCCAACCACCAGCTGGGGCCCCAGAGCGGAGGGGTACAACACACGGCGGGAATGCCCGGGGGCAGTTCTTCGCGCGCCAGGTCCACCTCGCGGGCGAAGCGCACGTCATGGAGGCGCAGGACACGAGGATTGCCCTCGGCCGCTGACTCCCCCACCGCGAGGCGCACATCTCCCAGCGGACGTCGCAGTAACTGGGCGAGCACCTGCTGGGCATCGGGGCGGTCTCTGAGCCAGTCCAGCTCCTGGCTGCGGTCAAGCTTGCTGAACAGTGTAGATAAGGAGCGCGGCTTGGGTCGGGTGTCAGCAGGCCACTGGGGGTGACTCAAGCACAGCTCAGCGAGCTGTCCAAAGCTCGCAACCGGCGGCTCTACCGCGTTCATGAAGTCCCGCAACCAACCCATTGACGATCGCCTTGCAGGATTATTGCATCATGCACCAATGATGCAAAATAATGCGCGTCGCTCGAATAAAATCAAGAGGTTAGAAAGCTCGCCGGAGACACCCGGGGAGCGCGATCCACCTCCCACTCAAGCTCTGTTGTGGGGCCAGTTAATCCAGAAGCGACGGCCATTTCAAGCTATTTCTTTAACCTACGC
>Ga0315910_10002939_pt1 | contig 14739 bp, 9 predicted proteins | sample EdamamesoilMG_FD_204470 | JGI IMG/M metagenome (GOLD analysis project Ga0315910, IMG submission 204470) | Garden soil microbial communities collected in Santa Monica, California, United States - Edamame soil | ecosystem: Environmental > Terrestrial > Soil > Garden | place: USA: California...
CTCGAACTTTTGCGGGCGAATCGTGGGGGCAGCACGCTAGGCCCCCCGAAGGGTGCGGCTCGACCGGCGCTGGGTAGGGAAACGTTCTATACTTGCCGGACCTGATGCGTCCGAGTCGAGTCCTTACAGTGGCGAGCCTGTGCTGCAGCGTGGGCTGCAACATCGAGGGCAGCGTAAGCGGTCTCGCGGACTCGCTCCTGGATCCCGAGCCCTCCACGATCGAAGGCCCGGGGCGCCGCATCGCGAAGGGGTCGTATTCGGATTTGGAGCTCGACGCCTCGCTCTCGGTCGGTGCGCGCTTGCTGGCGCTGCGTCACGACCGGGACGAGTCCGAGCTCGCCATCATCCCCTTCGAAGGGGGCGAAGCCTGTCACGTGGGTCCCGCCACACGCTTCATGCGCCTTGCGAGCCAGGTAGACGTGCACCTGACCCCGATGGTGGGCTACTTGGGCGAGCGCACCAATGGGCAGGGCACGCTGCATTTCGTCGACTTCGACTGCAAAGAGCTGATGGACCCAATCGAACAGGTGGGGCTGCCGCAGGTTCTGTACCCGCGGGGCAACGCCACCGGGCTCTTGACGTTGAGCGGCTCCGGAAAGGTGTACTTCATCGACGTCATCAAGCCCGAAGTACGCGTGGTCGCAGAAAACGTGCGTTCCGGACGCGTCGGCAACAGCCACCTTTGGTTGATTGAAGAGGGGACGCTGCTCGCGCGCAATGACGCCTTCGACGTCGAGGTGCGCTACGGAACACGCGTCGTCGAGTTCGGCCTCTTCAGTGGTATGGACGAACCGGGGGTCACCGACGCAGCCTACATCGAAGACGGTAACCTGTTTCTGGCCTCCGGCACCGACGGCGAACCCGTGCAGCTGGCGGAAGATGCCTGCACGATCACCGATATCGGGCACGCTGGCGCCTTCGCGTTCTACTCGCCGTGCGAGTCGCGACAGCTAGCCATCGCGTACCGCAGCGATCTCGTGGGTCTCGACTCTGGCGTGCTCGTCGCGCACCTCTCGGAACAAGCGCTCGACCCGCGACAGATCGACCTGTTCTGGGGCGAAGGTCAGGGCGCGGCGCTGTTTCTGGTCGGCGAAACAGGAGCGGATTCGGGCGAACTCGTATTTCAGGGTTTCGACGCGGAATCAGGCGTGGGCATGGAGGCCTCGACGCAGGGCGAGCAGGCGCACATCGACGCTGGAGGCGTCGTGTTTCTGGACTACGACGCCGGGGTCGGCAAGTTGACCCAGGTGGTCGTCGAGAACGACGACTCTGGGCGACCGGAGCTGAAAGCGCTCGAGACGCTCGCGGACGACGTGGCGCAGCTTCCCGGCGTCACGGTTTCTTCGAGCGTCGGCGTGTTGGGGAACTTCGACAAAGACAGCGAGACTGGCGATCTGCTTCTGTTCTCGAACGACCTGAAGGTAGAACCCGAAAGGCTCGCACGGCGTGTTCCAGTGCAACGCCACGCCCGAGATGGCACCCGCCAGCGCTCCGCGTTCGTCGCCGATTTCGATGGCGAGACCGGCACTGCCTACGTCCTGGACGGGAAAGAGCCAATCGCGCTGGGCAAGAATGTTCTACCCAATTCGTTGCAGTTCGTAGAGCTTCCGGAGGCGATCGCCTACCTCACCACGTCGACATCCCACGAACGTGCGCTAACACTCTTCTTGATGGGCCCAGAGCTGGAAGTCACGCTGAACGACCAGGTGAACGAGTTTCACAGCCTGCCATGGCCGAGTCCTGGCATGTTATACAGCGTCGATCAGGGCGATTCGGCTGGTATCTGGTTTGCCAGAGCCAAGTAACGGGCCAAGTAACGAGCCACGTAAAGCCAAGCCACGGAACCGAACAAGGCGCATGCGAATGATTCAGCCGCGCAAGCAGGCCGAGCGAGTCGAGCCTGCTTTGGCTCCCCCAAGCCTCGTCGCCCGCACAAGAGTCCCAAAAATTCGTGAGACCCAGTGGTAGCTTACCCACTGCAAACCGACGCCGCCTCTTGCTTCACTTCAAATACTTACACACACCGATAGAATTCGGCCCGTTGCCTCCCCACAATGAGAACAATGACGTCGCGCTGCGTGAGAATGCGATGCGGGCGCTGTTAGTTTGCCGTGCAGCTGAACGCTCTGCCTCGATCAGCTCCCGCCGGGGTGAGGAAGGGCTGTGGGCGGGCAGGGCACAATTGCCATTGTATCGGATACTTACGCCGCACCTCGAGCACCCTCGGCGCTTGCCAACGTTCCGCCACGCCAGCAAAATGGATAGTGCCCGTTTTCCCCTAGCTAGACGATGACACCTTCTTCCCGCGCTGCCGTGGCTTCGGACGGCCGGTACCAACCGGGCGACCTGATCCACGAGAAGTACCTCTTGGTCCGACGTCTCGGACAAGGCGGGATGGGTACGGTATGGGTCGCACAGAACACGGTTCTCCAAGTCAGCGTGGCGGTCAAGCTGATCACCCTCGGCGATCAAGAAGACGCCAACGAAAACGCTGAGCGCTTGCTGCGCGAGGCACGCGCCGCAGCAAGACTCGATCATGCTGCCATCGTCAGAGTGTTCGACTTCGGTCGAACCGACCATGGCGACCCCTTCATCGTGATGGAACTGCTGCACGGTGAGAGTCTGGCGGACATTCTGGCGCGAGACTCGCGCATGACGGGAGTTCAGGCCGTGCGCGCGATGCTGCCCATCGCAGATGCGTTGGCGAGCGCGCACGACAAGGGTGTCGTTCACCGTGACGTCAAACCCGAGAACGTCATTCTTTCGACCACCGAGGACGGCAGGACCCAACCGAAACTGCTCGACTTCGGCATCGCGAGCCTGCAGGAAAAAAGCACGCGAATCACGCAAGAAAAGCGCCTAACTCGCGAAGGTTCGGTCGTTGGTACGCCAGCGTACATGTCGCCCGAACAGGCGATGGGCAAGGCCGATCTCGATCAGCGCACGGACGTGTGGAGTTTCGGCGTGATGCTCTACGAGCTCACCACGGGACGGCTCCCCTTCGACGCGGACAACTACAACGCCCTTCTCTACGAGATCATCAACCAAAAGCCCGAGCCTGTTACCGCGCATGCCGCAGGCGACGACGAGCTCTGGCAAGTGATCGAGGTGGCGCTGCGCAAGCGACCCGAAGAGCGCTGGGGCAGCATGCACGCGTTCGGCGAAGCTCTGGCGTTGTGGCTCGTCGATCGTGGGGTCAGCGATGACATTTGCGCGGCCTCGCTTCGCAGCACTTGGCTCGAGTCGACGAGCGCCGCCACGCGCAAGGCCGATCTCGCCGAAACCAGTCCCGGCACTCTGCCCCAGTCCGACCGGCGGCCAGCACCGATGGTCCCGCTCCCGTCGAAGCCTCCCTCGCCCAAACCTCAGGTGGCAGCCAGGCGTCGCGCAGGGTGGCCGATGCGCATCGGCTTCGTGCTGGCGTGCTTCGTCGCGGGCGCGCTCTTGGTGGGGCAGTTCGTCGGTGGCGATACGCCTGGCGAGTCAGAACGCAGCGACGCCCGACTGCCGATGGCCGAAACGACCCGCGGGGTTGCCACGACTCCTGGCTCCCGCTCGCTCGAACCCGGAGCTCACGACGGCGCCGCCTTGAACGCCGTCCCGCTCGACGACGTGCTGGGTGAGGTCGAGGCGGACAGCAAGGGCGCGCGGACCAGCGGACGGGCCACGGCGTCGCTCAACGACGCGCGCAAGAAGCAGCAGCGAACGAAAGCTCCCGCGCCGCCGAAGCGCAAAGCTCGCACCAAGGATCAGGTCGACTTCGGCTTCTAGCCGAACCGCGATCGCTCGTTCGAACTAGCCCCCCTAACCCGACCTTCAGCGCCGTGGCAGCGCGATGTCGCCGCGCGCAAGCTGGTTCAACGTCTGCACCAGCAGCTGCTTCTCGGCCGCTTGCACGCGACTCCCGAGCGAAGCAACGTCGTCCGACGCAAGCACGGGCACCCGCACCTGAGCGATCACACCACCGCGGTCGTACTCCTCGTCGACCCAGTGGATGGTGGCACCGCTCTCGCTCTCTTGGGCTCGCAAAACGGCTTCGTGCACGCGCGCGCCGTACATGCCCAGTCCGCCGAACTTGGGGAGCAAAGCGGGATGGGTGTTTAGGATGCGGCCAGCGTACGCCGCCACCACGCTCGCCCCGAGCTTCTTCATGTAGCCGGCCAGCACCACCACATCGATGGAGTGCTCGGCCAAGCTACGCACGATTTCCGCGTCCAGTTCTCTGGAGTTGGGGTGCGTCGTCGAGCTCAGATGTCGGGCCGCAACGCCGGCACGTTTGGCGCGGTTCAGCGCCTCCGAGGTGCTGTTGTTGCTGATGACCAGGCTCGGCGTCGCCCCGAGCTCACCACTTTTGGAGGCATCGAGTATCGCTTGCAGGGTGCTGCCGAAGTGCGACGCGAAGATTGCAATGTTCATGGGCGACACCGAGCCTACCCCAGCGGCACAGCGCCGCACCTTTCTTGGGGTTCCCGAATGGCTTTTGTGCCAGTTGGCCGCGCAGTCAGCCCGCGACCAAGGCACGCTTCGAGCACTGGCTCGCCATTTCCAGCGTGCCCACCAGCTCCGTCGCACCAGCAGGCTTGCCGAGGAGCTCGTGGCAAAGATCGCCCCGAAGCTGCGGCACGAAACTCTCGATGTGAGCCGAGTGCACCACGCGCACCACCTCTGGGTAGCGCTCTCTGACGATGCCAAGCAGCCTAATGCCGTCGACGTCGGGCATGCTGAGATCGGTCACCATCACGTCGATAGGACCGTGGTCGCTCAGGAGCCCGAGAGCTACGCTCGCGCTGCGCGCGCACAATACCTCCCAATCGGGATGCCGCGACAACACTACGCGCCGGAGCGCACGCAGAACCATCCGCTCATCGTCCACGAGCAAGATGCGCGTCGGTCGCTTCACACAGTCGGGGTGTGGTGTTCGCATGACCCGGCAGAGCTCTCGAGAAGCAAAGCTTGCACGCTCGAGTCCAGCTGTCACGCCATAATCGCGAACTGCCAGGGTTCAGCCCTCACGCTGCATAACAGTCCACTGACTGTTTGGTGTCTCCTGTGTTTCAGCGTCGAGCCCCGAAGGTGTCCGCCCCTCACGCGAAACAAGAGCGCCAATTTATCCCGTCACAAAGTACAGTTTATCCACAGCGGGTCAATCGCTGGTCACGGACAGCGCGTAGCCGAACGTGGGGCGGGTGGCCGTGGTGGCGTTCTCGGACTCACGCACCACCACGAGGTACTCGCCATCGTCCAGCGCGGGCAGCACCAACCTCGAGCAGTAGCCTTCGCCCCCGTCGTCGTCCGAAGCGACCAGCTCGGCGTTCTCGTCGAAGAGTTCGAGGTAAGGATCCATGACCAGGCCGCTGCAGAAACTGGAGCCCACGTCGGACGCTTCGATGGTCACGGCCTTGGGCCCGCCCTCGATCGAGAGCGAAAAGTAGTCGACGTCACCGGCGGGGCTGATGAGAGCGTAGCTCGGGTCCGCGTACGGCTCGGCGGCGTCGGCGCTGTCGTTGGGTTCGCTCTCGGTGACCTCTACCTGGCAGGTCGGACTGCAGCCATCGTCGGCCTGCTCGGCTCCGTCATCGCACTGCTCCGACTCGTCGACGAACGAGTCCCCACATGCGTTTCCGGTGCGAGAGGCGACTTGCAGCGTGACATTACCCGTCACCGACCCCGCGTAGCCCTCGATCACGGCGAATAGAACATCGCCGCTCGCCACGTCCACGCTGAGTCCACCTTGCTCGTCCACGAGTACGCAAGCCACTTCGCTGGCATCATCGGCGCAGTCCGTGCGCAACGAAAGCGCCACGAGCCCGCGCGCGCTGAGCCACGCTTCGAGCTTGCCCGTCGTTGCGGCAGTCACTTCGAACACGAGATCAGGCCCGCCGCCTCCTGCACACGAGCTCGTGAGCGCGGAGGCGCGGCCCTCGCTGCTGGCAGTGATCGCGCTACCGTCGACGAGAACCTCGGGAGCTGCGCACGACTCGGCGCAGCTGGCGCTGCAGTCGGAGTCGAAGCAGTCTGTTCGCCCGTCACCGTCGTTGTCACGCCCGTCCGTGCACCTTTCGGTCCCACGGCATTCCGTCTTGTCGAAGAAACAGTCGGAGCCGCAGCGCAGCACGCCGCTCTCGAAGCCTAGCGAGCTGCACGAGGGCACGATCTGCACACCCGCTTCGCACTCTTCGCTTGGGCCCACGCTGCCGTCGCCACAAACGCCGGGGTCGGGCGGTTCGGGTCCGAACCCCCCTGCCCCGACCCCCCCCGCCCCGAGATCGCCCGCCTGACCCGCCATGCCGCCCAAATCACCGGCCCCGCTGCTGCCCGCCGCGCCACCAGCGTTCGAGGACGAGCCGCCGCTTCCGGTGACGCCGGTCGCGTTCGACACCGCCTGCGCCGAAGCCCCACCTGGGGGGCGTGGATCCCCTTCGCAGGCGGCCGCGAGGGCGCTCGCTACGCCGAGAGCGGCGGCTGTGACGACTATTCGCCCGGCAGACAAGAGTAGGCGACCTTCCAAGCTTCGACCATCGGTGACGTCAGTTCTGTCAGGTCAGGGGTGACCGTGATCTGAAGTTCGAGGTATTGATGATGGGTCTCCAAGGAGTCAAGCACTTCTCCATCGAGCACCACACCGCCGCCGATTCCTTCCGGCTGCCCATCCACCTTGACGCAGTTGCAAGCGTCGTCTTCCACGCAAACCATGGACTCCAGGTAGACGCAGTCCGGATTCGACTCGGTCGCGACGTTGACGGAATGATAGGTGGCAGCGGCAAGCTCTTCTTGAGTCACCGCGGTGCGAACGCTGAACTCGACTGTGCCCGCACCCTCGATGCTCGTGTCGTAGCCGAGCGCTTTCCACTCGACGATCGTTCCGGCAGGGCAGGTGGCCTCGTAGATCTGCGTTTCGGTGACGACGTTTAGCGACACTTCGCACTCGAACTCGACGAACAACTGGGCCCCCGCGTCGGCCTGGATCTCTTGGCAGGTCGATTCGCACAAGTTGACCGTGGGCACGTCGCCGGATGCATCGAGGTACCAGCCCCCGTCCTCACAGCTCGCAGCGTCGGGAACCTCCGAGACGCTGACCTTTGCGTCTTCACCGCTGGTGTACGAGACGCGCGCGAGATCCAGATCGGCGTCGGGCGTATCCACCTCGAAGCTGCAGGTCAATTCGGACAACCCGATGACTTCCTCGGCGATGGCACTGAACACGGCATCGAAATCCGAAGTTAGGCAGCTCGGGTAACGCAGGCCACCCGTCAGACGGCTCAGCGCCTGATAACCAGTACCGGGGCCGACGTAGGGTCCGGCGGGCCCGGTGCACTGGCTGGTCGAGATGGGAGAATCCGCGGGCCACGGCGCGTCAGCAGGTGTGTTCTCGGGGATGTTGACGATGCTGTGCCAGATGTAGTCGCGAGCGCCCGCAGCGTCCTCGAACTGGCTCGGGGCAAGCGTCCGCAGCGCCACGTCGAAGTCGTTGGCGACAGTGGTCCCCCCCGCGGCCGTTTCACCATCGTCGAAGCTCACGTTGGCGGCGGTGGTGCAGTCCACGTTGTCGTCGGTGATCACCACGAACACCTTGAACGCCTCCGGCCGCAACCATGCGCCGAAGCCGTTCGGCGCCTGAACTTGCCAGCCGGGTCGGTCGGTGACGGCCAGCTCGTCGGGTGCGCTGAAGCCATCGAGCAAGAGGCAGAGCGCGTCGAGGCTGCCGACGTTCGCCGAGTAGTGGAAGAAGCGTTCGCTCGGCACGGGCACCTCGTTCGCCGGATCCGCGCAAGCGTTGGCCCCGAGCGGCTCTCCCACACAGATGGGGTAAGTGGCACTACCGCCCGGTCCTGACGCGAGGGATTGATTGACGTCACCATAGCGGGACACCATGATCACTCGGTAATCGAGGCCACTGTTCTCGATGATCTCGGCAAAATCGTCGTTAATGCGCGCTTCGACCTCCTGAATCTCCTGCTGCATGCTGGTGGAGTTGTCGATTGCGAAAATGATATCGACCGGGCGGCGCACCACCGTGGTCGAGGTGCTGCCGCCGAAGCACAACGGGGCGTTGCAGCTCACTCCCTCAACAGCGATCGCCCAGTTGTCGAGCCCGGAGCACTCCTCGAGCGCACCATCGGCCGGCGGATTCACCATCACGTGTCGTGTGCCAGTGATGGCGCCGTCGCAGTCGCTCTCGGGCACGGAAATGCACTCCCCGGGAGCGACCACTTCGCTGGTGCTGCAGGTCACGGAGTCTCCACCGAGGCTCGGGGTCGCCGAGGCGAACTGGCCAGCGTTCTCGGGAAAATGGACGATGCGCACGCCCTCGGGCGCGGCCTGCTGACCGTGGTTGCAGACGGGGATGCTGCCGTCGCAAGGGACCCCGACCGAGAGATCGGGGAGATCGGGACAGGTCGGTTCGGTCTCGCCAGGCAGCCAGGGGACGCAGCTTCCGCTGTTCGGTTCCTCGACGTTGCAGCGGATGTCGCAAGTCTGTTCCGCCGCGCCCACACATTCGCTGCCCCAGGTGGTCGACGCGGGGAGTGAACCGGGACAGCGGATCTCGATGCTGTCGACGAAGCCGTTGCGGTCATCGGTGACCCCACCATAAAAGTCGTTCTCGAAACTCACGCTCAGGGCGAGCGTCGCGGCAGTGTCGACCGTGATGTCGAACGTGTAGGTCTGCCAGCTCACCGACGTGGCCTCGAAGATGCTGTGTGTCGCACCATTCACGCTGAGCCTGAGCTCCGGCCAGGCGCCGCCTGCGTACTCGCCCGCAGCGACGATCGCGATCTGGTAGGTGCCGGGGTCGAACGTGTGGTTGACGGTACCCATGGTGCCCGTCGTGAACCCGCCCCAGTTGACGAAGTATTCACCGGCGGAGTCACACTGCGGCAGGGCCCCGATCGCCGCGTGCATCGGCGGCCCCTTGCACACCGAGGGCGAAACCGCATCGACGCAGTCGAGCGCTTCCCACGCGCCGGTCTGATTCATCATGGCGCAGCTCGCGGCCGCACCCGAGAGCGGCTGGGTCACCCCGCCGGGACAGTTGGGTGCGCCGTCGGGGCCATTTGGACCACACCAGTTCGCGTACACGCCCTCCAGCGTCGCTTCGTCCCAAACACCGGGGAGTTCGGGGGAACTCCAAGTCCACTCGCCCTCAGTCAGTTGATCCGAGAAGCCCATCCAACACGGCTCGCCTGACCGGCTGCACCAGGTGTCCTGCACGAAGTCGTTCTCGTCCGCACCTGCGATCGAAACGAGGTCCCAACCGTCACCATGGTCGCGGCAGGTATCGCGCGCCGCGGGCCACGACAAAAATGCTCGGATCTGGAACCAGCACACGCCGTCCCTCAGCACCTCGCCGGGGCCGCACTGGCAGATTCCCGGCTCCACCGCCTGGAAGCGCTCGACACACGCCGCGTCCCACACGTCATCGCAGCACGACGCGTAGTCGGAATCGGCGCACACCAGCGCGACCTGGGTGGCGCAATTGCTCTTCAAGGCGATCCCCTGGGTGCACGGGTCGTGCACGCACTCTTCCGCGCTGGGATCCGGCGCGGTGCCGAAGCATTGCCCGTAGGCGTCGGGGTTCTCCTCGGCCAACTCGTAGACCATCGCCGCACAATCGTTGCAGCTCTCGTCGAGCGAGATACCCGTTTCGCACACGCTGTGGGCGCAGGTATCGAGCGGCGGGTTTTCGCAACGCGTGTTGAACTGGCAATCCACGCCGCTACCGCACGGCTGATTCAAGCCTTGCTCCACCAATTCGCCAGGCAGATCGGCGAGGCTGCCCGTGTCCCAGTCGTACCAATTGCTCCCCTCTTCGATGGCGCTGATCGGGTCGGGGGGCACTTCGTCGTACCACTGGCAGAACGGATTGCAGGGATTGTTGACGCAACCTTCCGCGTCACTCAGCGCCAAGGTCCGGACGCCGGCAGGCGCCGCCAGCCACGCTTGCTCGGTCACGCTGCCATTACCGCAGGCGCTCCAGCGCCCGTCGTCACACTTTTGGGTGCCGTGATAGCACTCGAGCTGCCCCCCCTGCTCCGAGAGCGTGATGCTGCACGGCTGAGAGTCGCCCGACCTGCAGGGGCCACCCACGTGATGCGGCGTTCCGCCTTGGAACCCCACCGATGCCGTCGGCGGATTCCGATCGGAACAGGCGCCGAACAAGACCGCTACCGCGAGTCCAAGAATGAGGAAGCTCCGCGGAGCTGTGAAGGTGGGACGGGGAAGCATGGTCGCGAGCTGGATCTACGCTTAGGTGGCCGCATCGAACACACGCGGAGCGACCGCCGCCACGTCACTCTGGTATTCGAGTGGCACTGTGTCGCAGTGTAGCAGCAGATGTGGGCCGTCTGGTTGTCCAAATCGGGACGGCGGCCCAGTCGGAGCTTTCGACCCTTCTGGGGCACGGGTTGCCGGGCGCTTCGCCGAGATTTCAGCTGGACTGCAAGGATGCGCTCCGGGTCACCCCGACCTCCTCCACCCTAAAGCTCCGCTCAGCCCCGCCGTATCTCACCCTCACACCCCCGTTCCCCCCTCATCGCATTCCCCGCAGCGCGCTCCCCGCGCATTCGGCAGTCTGTCGCACGTCGTTTTCGAGCCACGAGAAAGGTCCACCCTTGGAACCACCCGACCGCGGGCAAAAGGCGCCGCCGAGCGCCAACCCCGAAGCCCCTGACAGCCAAGATCGAGCGGAAACGCCGGTCCTGCGCGTGTTGGTCGTCGACGACGACGCTGGGGTTCGGGACGTGGCGGTGCGTCTGCTCGAGTTCGAAGGTGTGCAGGCCACTTCCGTCGCATCGGGGCAAGAGGCGTTGCAGCTGCTCGACTCCGAGAGTTTCGATTGCGTCCTGCTCGATCTGACAATGCCTCGGTTCAGCGGCCCAGATACCTTTCGTGCGTTGCGCAAGCGCAACCGTGAGCTGCCCGTGGTGTTCTCGAGTGGCCAGCGCGACATGACGGTGGATGCCCTGGTAAGCGAAGGCAAGAACGCCTACTTCCTGGACAAGCCGTTCACCCCTCGCCGCTTGCTCGACGCCATCGCGCGCGCTTGCAAACGTTGACTTGGTGCCGCTTCCCAGTTGCGCACCGTCATCGAGCGTGATCGTCATCGAGCGTGATCAGGCTCGATAAGCGAGAGTGCGCGGAGTAGTTCGTGATCGCTCAGAACCAACGCAGCGCGCTCACGACGCGACCTAATCCGCCATCGATTCCATGCAGGTTCGGGGCGAAACGAGAGGTCGATGCGCGCCGACGAGATCGCGGCGTAACTCCCCACGAGAATCTTCCGAGCAGCGTGAAATCACGCTCGCCAGATGCCGTGTGTCAGAATCCTACATTGAAGCTGAAGGCGCTACTTTTGGACTCGCTGCGTGGCTGTTTCACTTGTTCGAACGCGAAGATGAGCTCAAATGGAGGCTGCCATGTTCGACTCACGTAGGCGCATCCAAGCGGCACTCGGTTGGCGGAGATGCATGGGTGCGCTGCTCCTGTTGCCACTTGGAACGCTTACGGGCTGTTCATCCGAAGGCGGCATTCGTGCCGGAGACTATGCCGACGACGACGCGTCGGGACCCAGCGCAGGGCCCAACAGCGGCACGACCGACGCATCCACGAACGGTAGCGCTGGTTCGAGCTCGAACACCGGCAGCGGCGGCAGCGGCAGCAGCGTCACGTCAGGCGGCGGTGGGACCTCGAACACACCGTTGCCCGACGGCACCGATCCCGTCGCGTTGATCCCTGCGCGTATCCGACGCCTCAGCAACGCGGAGTACGACGCCACCGCGCAGGCGCTTCTCGGCAGCGACACCCGCCCGGGGGAAAGCTTTGCACCCGACGCGCGCCAGGCGGGCTTCACCGTCAACGATGCGCAACGTGTGGACGCGGTGCTGGTGAAGCAGCTGTTCGCCGCCGCAGAAACGTTGGCTGCGGAAGCCCGCCCGAGCTTCGGTGAGCTGGCGCCGTGCGGCTCACCCGACGACGCCGAAGGCTGTGCTGCCGACTTCATCGAGGCGTTCGGGAGCAAAGCCTACCGCCGGCCTCTCGAGGCGGAAGAAGCCGAGGGACTGCTCGCCGTGTACCGCGTCGGCGCCGAAGGGGCGAGCTACGAAGACGGTATCGAGCTCACCATCCGCGCCGTGTTGCAGTCGGCAGGCTTCCTGTATTTGACCGAGCTCGGCGACGGCAGCCAGAACGCCGACGGCAGCATTTCGCTGACCCCCTACGAGCTCGCCAACTCGCTGTCATATCTGCTCACCGCAGGGCCACCCGACCAAGCGCTCGTCGATGCGGCGCTCGCCGGCAAACTCGGAACCGCAGAAGGGCGCGTCGAAGAACTGCTGCGCTTGCGCGATGCGGCACGCCCCGAAAGCGATCAGCGTTTGGTGCGGCTCATCCGCGAATGGCTCGAGGTCGATCGCATCGAAAGCACGGCGAAGGACAGCAACATCTACGGGAGTTTCGAGACGCTGAAGCCCGCGATGACCTCCGAGAGCTACGACTTCGTGCAGACAGTGCTGGAAGAGTCGTCCGGTGACGTCCGGGATTTCCTGGGAGCGGACTGGACGGTGTCCGGAGACGGCGAGCTGCTCGCCATGTACGAAGGGAGCACCGCTTCGGGCGGACGAGCCAGCCTTTCCCTGCGGCGCGGCATGCTGAACCAGGGTGCCTTCCTCGCGGTCCACGCGCACGCTCACGAGAGCACCCCAGTGCTGCGGGGTGTGGCCATCGCGCGCCGGCTCGCCTGCCTCGAGATCGCGTCGCCCGCGAGCCTGAACATCAACGTCGTGCCACCCGTGCCCGACCCCACCCAGACCACGCGCGAACGCTTCGCCGCCCACACCGCGGACCCCGTCTGCGTGCAGTGTCACAAACTGATAGACCCGTTCGGTAACGCCTTCGAGCTGTTCGACGGCATGGGGCAGCTCCGACCGGACGGCAAAGAGAACGGACGCGATATCGACAGCTCGACGACGATCTCCCTCGGGGCTGACTTCGACGGCACCTACGCCGACAGCAACCAGCTCGCCGAAGCGCTGGCGAACAGCCCCAGCGTGCGCTCCTGCTTCGCGCGCCAGCTGTTCCGCGCGAGCGTGGCACGCAGCGACGACAGCGTACGCGCCGCGGAAGACGCCTTCGTCACCGAGATCGAGGCGCTGCCCACCGACCAACAAGGCAACGTGATGGATACCCTGATCAGCTACGTGAGTGGCCCCCTGTTCACCCACCGGAGGCTGCCATGAGCTCGAGCTTCCTGCGCCACCCAGCGGCTCGCCCCGTGGCGCGCACCAGCGTTCACCGGCGCTCGTTCATCAAGGCAGTGGGCGCAGGCCTCGCTGCACTGCCGTTCTGCCGCCCCATCGAGAACTCGTTCGCCCAGTCGGCAGGCGAAGAGCTGCCGCTCAAGTTCATCGGCGTCTACCACCCGCACGGCATCAGCGCCGAATACTTCGTGATGCAGGGCTCGGACAGCGAGACGAGCTTCGACATCGCTTACGAAAACTGCGTGCTCCAGCCGTTCGACGACGCGGGCACCTACGGCAAGAGCTTCAAAGACAAGATCATCGCGATCGAAGGCATCGACTTGCTCTCGAACGCCAACGGCCATGATTCGGCGTCCACGATTCTGACGGGCAGCCGCATCGAGGGCGCGCTGAAACCACAAAACAGCTCCCTCGACCAGTTCCTCGCCGTCGAACGCGGACTTGGCAGCGACACCCGGGTGACCAGCATCGCACTCGGTGTCGGCGATGCGGATCTCACCGCTGGGCTCAGCCTCTCGTGCGGCCCCGGCGGCGAGCCGCTCAGCAAGGTCATCGATCCGGTCGAAGCCTTCGACATTCTGTTCTCGGGTGTCGTGATCGGGGACGACCCCGAAGCCCAAGCCATCGCCGAACGGCAACGCCGCCTCGGCCAGAGCTTGATCGACTTCGTGAAGGGCGATGTCGAGCGCCTGAGGAGCCGCCTGGCCGCCGAAGAGCAGCAGAAGCTCGATCAACACCTCGACTCGCTGCGCGACATCGAGAAGCAGTTCAGCGACAGCTCGAGCGGCGGTGGCAGCGCCAGCTGCGCCGTACCGTCACGACCGGCAACCATCGAGAAGCTCCGGCGCTGGAACGGCGGCGAACCTTTCTTCGACGCCATCACCGACGCGCACATCGACATCCTGGCGCAGGCGCTCGCCTGCGATATCACCCGCTTCAGCACGCTGTTTCTGGCCGACCTTTCCTACTCGGGCAACCCCTTGGGGCTGCCCGCCGACAATCATGGCGGCGTGGCGCACACCTACTCGGGCACGGCGGTCGGTACCGGCCGCACCGCGGCTGGCAGTGCCTCGACCTGGGTGCCGCTCGCGCAGTTCAACCGCTACAGCTACGGCAAGATCGCGCGGCTGATGCAGCGACTCGACTCGTTCGGAGTGCTCGACTCCAGCTTGATCTATGCCTCGACCGACATGGGTGACCCTGCCATGCACAGCACGCGCAACGTCGCGAGCCTGATCGCCGGCGGGGCCAACGGGAAGTTCCGCATGGGGCGGCGCATTCGGATCGACAACGACTGCCCCGCCTCGAACGGCTGGTGTCAAGAGGGCGACGCGGACAATACGACCGTCTCGAACAACAAGATCCTGGTCGCCATCGCCCAAGCGTTCGGTGAGGACATCGACGCGTTCGGCACGCAGCCCAACAGCGACAACACGAACGGCGCGCTCACTGAGCTTTTCTAACGCGCGCGCGGCGCGCGTGGCGC
>Ga0315910_10002940_pt1 | contig 14737 bp, 14 predicted proteins | sample EdamamesoilMG_FD_204470 | JGI IMG/M metagenome (GOLD analysis project Ga0315910, IMG submission 204470) | Garden soil microbial communities collected in Santa Monica, California, United States - Edamame soil | ecosystem: Environmental > Terrestrial > Soil > Garden | place: USA: California...
GGCCGTCGTAGGCCAGCTGAGTCGTCGCGCAGCGTGACCGATCAGCGACGGCGGGATGCGCGCGGCTCGGAATCGTGCGTGGAGGTCAGCCCAGCGTTTTCTTGAAGGCGGCCGGAGTCATAGCCTCAAGCGGCAAATCGAAGACGGCGCGGTGGGTCCCGAGGCGCTCGAAGGCCCAAGCGAGGTAGGCTTGTGCCGGGACGCCTTGGGCCCGACAGGTGGCGATGATGCCGAGGAGCACGCAAGCGCGGTGTGCGCCTTCGGTGCTGCCGGCGAAGAGCATGTTCAGGCGCAGCTTGGCAACGTTCTGGAACTCGCGTTCGGTGGGCGAGTTATCGATCGCGACGAGCGGGTCGTCGATGAAACGGAAGAGCGCGTCGCGGTGGTTCTTGTAGTACCGAATCGCCGCCGCCAGCGGCTCGGAAGGCAAGAGCGTGGGAAGCACAGCGTCGCGCCACCGGTCGAAGTCGTGCACGATGGGACGCATGGTTCGCTGTCGATGTTCTCGGAGCGCGTCACCGGTAAGGCCGAGCTCTTGGGCTTTCTGCTCTTCACCGTAGATCGCGCCCAGGAACGCACCGCCCTCGACAGCCAGAACGGGTTGTGTAGCTTCGGCATCTCGGAAGTAGCGGCGCCCGTGCGCGTTACAACCTCCCTCGAGCACGCGGCCCGAGGCGTAGACGTCGTTGAAGCGATGCTCGGCATCGGCGGTGAGAGTTCCGCAGAACGGGCGGAGCTTCGTAGCAACGCTGTCGCCGCCCTTGTCGGGCTCGTACTGGAACACCGCTACGTCATGGTTCCTGTACAGTTCGACGTAGCCGTTGTGCGCCATAGGGAGCTCGGGAATGATGACCTTCAAGCCGGTGCCGTCGGTGGCCATCCACGAGCTTGCGAGCAGCTGCTTCCAGTGCAAGCCGTCGATGCCCGAAAGCAGATCTGCGGCGCGCTCGACGAAGGTCACGAGAGTGCTCATCGCGATGGGAATGCCACGTGCGGCGAGGTCGCGCCGAATGCGGTCGAGCGGCGTGAGGAGCCAGAACTTCTGATACACGAACCAAGCGAGCCACTCGCACGTGACCTTGGAGCGCTTGTAAGGGGCAGGCAAAGAGCGAAGCGTCGTGCGCTCACCACACGCTCGACATCGGCACGTGTATCGACGAACGACTCGACGCCGCTGATGTTCCTTGACGACGTGGAGCTTCTCTTCGATGAGCTCGTCGACGACATCCAAGGCACTGCCACCGCACGCGGCGCAGGCGTCAGGGCGAAGCTCGTGTTCTTCGGCTTCCAGGTGGTCCGGGATCGGCTTTCGTCCCGTAGGCTTCGCCTTCTTGTTAGGCGAGCGTTCTTCAGCGTGTTTCTCGGGAGCTTTCGGCCGCTCCTCGAAGGCACGCCGGGCCTCCTCGCCGACGACGGGCGCTGCAGGCGGAGCAGCTGCGGCGGCCGCGGGAGCCTTTCGCTGCTTGCGCTGCGCGACAGCAAGCAGCTCGGCTACACGCTCATTCAGCTTCGCGAGTTCGGCGATGAGTCGAGCAACCTGGCCCGTGAGCTCTGCAGTGCGCGCGCGAAGCTCGGCATTCTCTTTCCGCAGCGCATCCAGCTCGTCCACGGACCAGTACAGATCATACTTGGCGATCCGTGTCGATCGTTTTTAGTGCTTGTCGGGTCGAGGCCTTCGGTACCACCCGCGCCGCGCCGCCGTGAAGTCGATCCCGGCGAGCAGAGAGGCGAACGCCGAGCCATCGATCGACATCTTCGGCTTGTCGCCGTCCGGTGGGGGAAGCTGGAAGCTCCCCGTCTCGAGACGTTTCGCAAGAACGCACCAGCCGGAGCCATCGAACCACAAAGCTTTGGCGAGCCGTCTTCGCTTGTTGAAGAAGAGATAGAGGTGGCCGTCGACAGGATCCAGTCCAAGGCGTCGCACGGCTCCGGCGAGCGCGTCAAACGAGCCGCGCATGTCAAGCGGGGCGACCGCTACGAACACGCGAACCGTCGGGGGAAGGCTCAACACGAGCGCAGCACCTCGAGCAGGCGGCGTAGCGTCACCACTGAGACGTCGTCGCCGAACTCCACGCGGGCCCCGGCGATCTCGAGCACGTATCGGCCGGCCGCGAACACATTGACGCTGCGCGCGGCGGGGACCAGCTCGACGAGCGCCCTCGTGGTTGCGGTCTTCCGCTTTCGTCGACGCGGTCCCGCACTCGTGTCTCGTCTCTCAACATTCATCTGCCAGGCGTGGAGCGAACGCCCGTCGATGCCGCGCGCGCGTGCCCATTCGCCCGCGCTCAGGCCGGCTCGCTTTGCTGCCGCCAGGCACCGCTGCGCCTCCCGCTCGTCCGTGATCTTTCTTCCGACTGCCACTCGTGACTTCCGCATGGCAATCGAGCCTGCTGGCCCTGCCTGCGGAAATCATCCCGCCATCGCTGATGGGTCACTCCGCGCCGAACTGATGATCGGGTATCGCTAGAGTGGTGTGGCCCAAGCGGCCGTAGCGCTGCTGTGCACGACCGGCAGAAAAATGTGATTTCTTGGCGTACTTGGTGCTCTTTGCGTCTTGGCGGTAAAAGATCCGTCTCAGGTCGGAACGGGGCGACGGCGAGGTGTCAGGGAGAGCTTGGAGCTGGGGCGGCGCGGTAGACGCGGTAGTAGCCGAGGACTTTGACGACGTAGGCCTGGGTTTCTTCGTAGGGTGGGATGCCGCCGTGGCGGATTACGGCGCCCTCGCCGGCGTTGTACGCGGCGATCGTGAGCTCGAGGTCACCGTTGAACAGGTTCGCCAGAATGCGCAGGTAGCGGACGCCGCCGAAGATGTTCTGACGCGGATCGTGGATGTCGCGCACCATCATGCGTTCGGCGGTCTCGGGGATCAGCTGCATCAGTCCACGGGCGTTGGCTGTCGAGACCGCCCGGGGATCGTAGTTGCTTTCGACCTTGATCACCGCGCGGATCAGCGCTTCGGGGATCTGATACAGAGCGGCAGCTTGGCTGATGTAGGTGTCGTAGCGGTGAAACCGTTCAGGCGAGGTGTCGCTCGGCATGAACGGAGAGGCCTTCGGCTTTTTCGCCGTGCGTGCGTACAGCTCGGCACCGTCGCCTTTCGTGTTCGAGAAGCTGATGACGCCGTCGGCCTCGACCTTCTTGTAGATGTCCGCGTTCGCTGTTCCCGCCAGGAGCGAGAGCGCTGCAGCTCCCAGGAGTGGGTGGCGAAGCCAGCGGTGCAGTGCAGACGAGAGCAACGAGCGGGGTTGGGGCATCATCGAAGGTGAGCTTGGTGGCAGCACGCGGCCAAACGAAAGCGTACGCCGAGGGTACGGCCGCCGTCCAACAAAACGCCGCGCCCCCCCCGGCCATTCCAGCTTCGATAAGCGATCGGGCCGATTCAGCCGCACGTGTCGGGGATGAAGGCACTGAACGACGGTGGGATCGTCACGTTCCAGCGACCCTTCTTGTCCGGCCCCGCTTCGAACCAGACCGTGCCCACGAGATTGCCCGTCGGAGCGCCGCGCTTTTCTGCTGCGGCCCAGGCCTGCTCGGGCGAGCACTTGGGTGGGTCGACGAACTCCATCTCGCACGTCCATTTGTCGATGATGTACGACATGACGCCCTGCTGGCTGACGATCACGTACACCATGCAGTTCGACTCGAACTCCGCGTTCGATGGGAAGTCTTTCGGGGGCACCGAAGCCGACGGCGAGCGAAAGCGATACATGACCGTGTTCGACGATTGAGCGGACATATCGACGATGCCGAGCTTGTTGACGCCCATCGCGTCGAGCCTGACGAACTTGGCGTCGCTGTAGTGTTGCTTCGCCATCTCGATCGCTTTCGGCAAGAAACCGCCGACGCTGAAGTTCTTGAGGTCGACGGGGGCGCCGCCCTGTGTGAATGCGGCAGGCGTCGCGGTATCGGTGTCGCTGTCGCTGTCGGTATCGGTGTCGGTATCGACCGCGGCGGTGCTCGTAGCGGCCGGGCCGGCGTCCACACCCGCGCTCGGACGTGGATCGCCCGTGCGCCCTTTCCCCAGGAATAGGAACGCGCCGGTGCCAAGTGCGCCGAGTACGACGATGCCGAGGCAGCCTACGCCCAGCGCGGCGGCCACGGAGCCTTTCGACTTGGCGCTCCGCGCGATGCTTTGATCTTGGGAGTAGCTGCCGGGGGTAGGCGGCGTGCGTCCGAGCGCCAATCCGGGGTCACGTATGTTGGTGGCGAGCGAGGGTGCCGCCCAGGCTTGTGCCTCCGGCGTCAGAGCGCCCCCGCGCCCCGTCGAAGCTACTCCCCCGAGGGTGACTGGAGCTCCGCTTTCGAGGCTCTGCGCAAACTCAGCGGCCGTCTGAAAACGCACGGCCGGGTTCTTGGCGAGGGCCTTGGCGATCACTGTCTGCAAGGCGGGTGGCAGGTCGGGCCGCAGCGTGGATGGCGGCGGAGGATCGACCTCGACCTGTTGTCGCAAAAGCTCGTACAGCGTGGGCGCGTCGAAGGGGCGCCGCCCCGTGAGCGTTTCGTACAGGATCACGCCCATGGCGTAGAGGTCGCTGCGCGCGTCGACGGTGTGCCCGAGTGCCTGCTCGGGGGACATGTAGTGGGGCGTCCCGAGCAAAGACCCCGTGCGCGTACCGGCTTGGACTTCGGCGACGTTGGGTTGCAGTTTTGCGATGCCGAAGTCGAGCACCTTGGCGTGGCCCGCAGGGGACACGAAGATGTTGTCTGGCTTGAGGTCGCGATGGACGATGCCCTTTGCATGCGCAGCGGCCAATGCGCTCAGCACTTCGAGCATGATGCGCGTCGCGTTCACGAGCGGCGCTGGCCCATGCTCGCGAATCAAGCTCGAAAGCGGGCGCCCTTCGAGGTATTCCATCACGATGTAGGGGCGCCCGTCGCCGAACATCGATAGGTCGAGCACGTTCACGATGTGTTCGTGGCGGATCAAGTTGACGGCGCGGGCCTCGGCGAAGAACCGCTCGACCAGGCTGCGTTGCGCCGCGCACTCCGGGGACAGCACCTTGATGGCCACCCGGCTACCGATGGCGGGTTGCACGGCGCGATAGACTTGCCCCATCCCACCTTCGCCGATCTTTCTCGCGATGCGGTAGCTGCCAACGTTCATTCCCAAAAGCGGGTCGTGACTTTGGACGCGCTCGTGGCCGTCGGACTCACAGACCCCCCGCACGGCCGCGCCGCTTCCGCATTCGGGGCAAACAAACATCGTGCCAGCATTATCCTGGGCTTCGCGGCTGGCAAGCCCGGCGTTTCGCCGGGCGTTTTGACGGCGTTCGTCCGTCACCCAAGGATTCGACACGCGCGGTGCCTAACGATCGCCTGCCGCACGGATGCTCTTCGTTAACGGCTCTTGCCGTTCAGCCGAAGCGAGCGCTCCCTCGGTGACGCGCGCGGCGCGCGTAGCAACAAGCGTAGCAACAAAGGAGGAGAAAGACATGAAAGCATGGGTGATGGTCGTGTTCGCCACGCTCGGGTCCACTGCGGCTCCTGCCTTCGCCGAGTCAGGGCCGAGCGAGCGTTGTCGTCTGCGTGTCGGTCACGAACGGCCCGCAGGGTGCGCCGTGCAAGAGCCTCGAGCTACCCAGCCCAGCACGCCGCAGAAGCCGGCCAAGCCGCAGGCGACGGCGCGCCGACCGCCGGACGAAGCTTGGATGGAGATGTTGCGCTACCCGAAGAACTGGGCGAGTCAGAAGCAAAGCACGCGGCTGTTGATGCGCGAGCTGACCCGGCTCGAGCGGCTGCTCGCCGTCACGCCCAAACGTTCACCCGAGCGCGCTCAGATCATGCGCCGCCTGGCCGACGGCTATGCCGAGCTCGAACAGCTGGCGGCCGTCGAACGCATGCGTGCCGAACTGAACCTGGCAAGAGCCAAGTCAGCCGCAGCACCCCCCTGAACTCACGATGCTGGTTCAGTCGTTGGTCAGGTAGGTGTAGCTGCGCAGCGACGCTTCGTAGTGATCGAGCAGCGTGCGCATCTGTTCGTTGGTGAGGCGCCGCTCGCTCACTGCGCTCTCGGCCTGACGCCTGACGGCTTCGATCATTTGCGCCGGATCGTACTCCACGTAGCGTAGCACCTCGGTGACGCTGTCGCCGCGAACCACGTGGTCGATGCGATAGCTGTCGCCCTCGAGCTTGACGTGAGCGGCGTTGGTGTCGCCGAACAGGTTGTGCATGTCGCCGAGGATCTCTTGATAGGCGCCGTTCAGGAACATGCCCATCAAGTAGGGTTCACCACCGCTCAGCGGGTGCACGTTGAGCGTGTTCTTCACGTCCTCGACGTCGATGAAGTTTTCGATCTGGCCGTCGCTGTCGCAGGTAAGATCCGCCAAGGTCGCGCTGACGGTGGGGCGCTCTTCGAGCCTATGGATCGGCATGATCGGGAACAGCTGATCGATAGCCCAAATGTCCGGCGCCGACTGGAAGATACTGAAATTGCAGTAGTAGATGGCGCTGAGCGTGCGATCGAGATCCTGCAACTCTTCGGGGATGAACTTCACGCGCTCGAGCGTGTTGGCGATCTTTTCGCAGCAGTGCCAGTAGAGTCGCTCGGCTTGGGCGCGCTCGCGCAGCGTCATGTACCCGTAGCGAAACAGGCTGATCGATTCTTCCTTGGCCTGGCTGGCGTCGTGGAATGCCTCTTGCACGTTCTTGGGCATGATGCCTTGGTAGGTATCGTAAAGCTCGAGCAGCAGCCGGTGCGAATCGGCGGCTGGTTTGCTCGGCTCGCCGAAGCGCACCTCGTTCTTGCCGACGACCTCGAACACGAGCACCGCGTGCTGCGCAGCCACGGCGCGTCCGCTCTCGCTCACCAGAGTCGGCACCGGCACCGAGGCCTTCTTGCAAGCGTCTTGGATGCTGGCGACGATGTCGTAAGCGTACTCTTGCAGATCGTAGTTTTTCGAAGCGTGAAAGTCGGTCTTCGAACCGTCGTAGTCGATGGCGAGGCCGCCGCCCACGTCCATGTAGCCCATCGCACAGCCCATCTTCGCCAGTTCGACGTAGATGTTCGACGCCTCTTGCATGGCGTTCTTGATGGGAATGATGCTGCTGATCTGGCTGCCGATGTGAAAGTGCAGCATCTGCAGCGTGTGGAGCATTTGATGCTGCGCGAGCCGATCCACCAGTTGCACGATTTCGGCAGTGGTCAGGCCGAACTTGGCCCGATCGCCCGCCGAGCGCGCCCAGCGCCCGACGCCCTTGCTGGTGAGCTTCGCCCGCACGCCCAGCACGGGGACGATGCCCAAACGCTGCGACGCATCGAGGACCGTGTCGACTTCCTCGATGCGCTCGAGGACGATGATGACGGTCTTGTTCAAGCGCTGCGCGAGCAGCGCGGTTTCGATGTACTTGGTGTCCTTGTAGCCGTTGCAGATGATCAGGCTGTCTTGCGGCAGGGGCACGCTGAGGGCGATCAGAAGCTCCGGCTTCGAGCCTGCCTCGAGCCCGAAGTTGTAGGGCAACCCACCGCGCGCCACCTCTTCCACGACGTGACGCTGCTGATTCACCTTGACCGGGAACACGCCGCGATAGTTGCCGGCGTACGAATACTCCTCGATCGCGCGCTGAAAGCTTTTGCTGATCCGTTCGATTCTGTGACCGACGATGTCGGAGAAGCGAAACAGCATCGGCATGAGCAACCCGCGTGCCTTGAGATCGAGCGCGAGCTCGTAGAGATTGATGGCCGGCCCCGTCGGACCCGTCGGCGTGACCATCACGTGACCGTTGTCACCGATCGAAAAGTACGGATTGCCCCAACCTTGGATCTGGTACTCGAGCGCGCTGTGCTGGGTAGTCCAGGGTTCGTGTGCCGGCGCGCGGCTGACGGTCTTACCGGATGGTGACGGCTCCGAGCGTTTGCTTTTCGTGCCGGAGGTGTTTCGAAGAGAGGTTTGTCGACTGGACAACGTGGTGCACCAATCCTTGAGAGGACGCCTGAAGGAACGAACGTTGAGCGAGTGTGTCACCCGCTGCTCAACTCGGCCGCCTAAATAGTCCAGCTCCAGGCAAACGCAAAGGGACGAAAAACACTGGCGCAGCCTAGTGGCATTTTTGTGGGCGTTGCGGGGCGCGGGGAGCGCCGGGCGGACCTAGGGAGCGCCGCTGTCGGCGGGCCAGAAGTGAGTGGGTAGGGCGTCGCGGCTCGCCAGCGCCATCGTATCCATCAAAAATGCCACCGAGATGTGCACCAGGAAGCCGGCGTAAATGCTGCGGGTGCGCATCGCCAGGGAGCCGAGCACCACGCCCGCGACGATTGCGGCGTGCGCCTCGAGGTACGGCTTCCCGAAATGGATCATGCAGTATGGCACGACCATGACAAAGATGGCGCCCATGCCCATGGTGCGCCGCAGCGCCGCGAGCATCCAGCCTCGGAAGAACAGCTCGAGCGCGAAGAATTGCAACCAGTACATGCCCTGCCACGCCATGAAGTCGAACCAACTTCGCGAGCTCTTCTTGTAAAAAGGGTAGTAGTTCAGAAACTCTGGCTGGGTTGCCAGGGCGAGCATGGCCAGCACCACGACGAGCAGGCAGCCGAGGTAGATCCAGAGGTGCTTCATGAATCCACGGGTTCGGAGGCCCATGTCGAGCAGGCTGTCCTCCGGGAACACGACTTTCCAGACCAGAAGCGGCCCGACGTAGCCGATGACGCGAGCCAGCACCCACCAGGCGTAGCCGAACAGGTCATCGTAGGAGTCGAAGTTCAGCCACTGATGGGCATCCGCGAACTCCGAGAGCAGCGGTCGCAGGCTGCTCTCGTAGAAGGAGCGCCCGCCGAAGTACTCGTGCAGCGTGAGCACCACCGCCACCATCACCAGGCACACGGCCGCGCGGTAGTCAGTGGGCCTGACCGCGGACGGGGCCGCCGGCCTCCGCGCCTTCCCCAGGCGCCGGGCGCGCGCGGGGTGGGCGCCGGTTGCGCCCTGGGTGCTCGACCACTTGCGCCAAGCCCTCTGAATAGGGGGCAGCGACGCGGGGCTGGGTCCGGCCGGCCCCAGCCCGGTGCGCTCGAGGTCGAGCAGGCGCCAGGTGTCGCGAAAGAACCACCACAAGGCCGGCGCGATGGCGAGCAAGATCGGGATGGGCAGGAGCGCCTTGATCGGGGGGTAGGTGAGCAACGCCCCCCAAACCGAGGTTTCGTCGAGCTCGACGACCGGTAGGACCAGCTCCTGAAGTGGCCCCACTACTCAGCTCGCTCGGCCGAGGGATCGCGCGCGATCGGCACCGCGTTGGAGGCGGGTGAGCGCCAGCTCTTTGCCCATGACTTGCATCATTTCGAAGAGACCGGGGCTCGTGGCGCGGCCGGTCAGGGCCACGCGCACGGGCTGCGCGATGTCCTTGAGAGACCAGCCCTGCGCTTCGACCCACGACTTGAAGCTTGCCTCCAACTCCTTGGACGCCAGATCTTGCTGAGCAAGCCAGTCACGGAACGCGAGCAACTTGGGGGCAGCCTCCGGAACCAAGGTCTTCTGTTCTACCTTTGGGTCGAACTCCGGCGGTTCGCGGAAATAGAAGTCGAGATGATACGCCGCGTCCTGGAAGGAGGTGGCACGCTCACGAATCAGCGGCAATGCCGCCTGCACCACTTGACCATCGACCGATTCGAGCCCGCGAGCTTTCAGAAACGGCAATGTGCCCGCGACGTAGTCCGCGTCGCTGGTCAGCTCCGGTCGCTTCAAGTGCTGGAAGGCGACGTGGGCGAACTTCTTCTCGTCGAACTTCCCATCGCTTTTGTCGACGCGGTCCCACGAAAATAGTTCGGTCAGTTGCTGGCGGCTGAAGATCTCTTGATCGCCATAGGACCAGCCGAAGCGCACGAGATAGTTCAACACACCCTCGGGCGTGTAGCCCTTGTCGCGATACTCCGCGACGCTGACCGCCGCATGCCGTTTACTCAGCTTCTCGCCCTTCGGGGAGAGCATCATCGGGAGATGCGCGAACTCTGGCAGATCCCAGTCGAGCGCCTGATAGAGCAGCACTTGTTGTGGCGTGTTGCCGATATGGTCGCGGCCTCGCGCCACCAGCGTGATCTCCATCTCGTGGTCGTCGACGACGGCGCCCAGGTTGTAGAGCGGCAGCCCGTTTTGGCGCAAGATGACGAAGTCTTGCTGCTGGTTGTTGGGGGTGCTCACACGGCCAAACACCAAGTCCGAGAACTGGGTGGCGCCGGTCTCCGGGCTCTTGAAGCGAACCACCGAGGGCAGGTCGGGTTGGTCGCGACGCTCCCGGCACGTCTTCGGGTAGACGAACTGGGCGTTGGGATCGCGCGCCTTCAGCGCCGCACGCTGTTGGTCGAGCTCCTCTTTCGTGCAGTAGCAGCGGTACGCTTTGCCGGCGGCGATGAGCTGCTCCGCGGCCGCGCGGTAGTGTTCTTTGCGATCGCTTTGAAAGTACGGTGCGAACTTCCCCCCCACTTCGGGGCCTTCGTCCCAGTCGAGTCCCAGCCAGCGCAGCGAGTCCATGATGGCGCGCACGCTCTCGAGGCTGCTCCGCTCCTGATCAGTGTCCTCGACGCGCAGCAGGAACTGGCCCCCTTGCTTCCTGGCCCAGAGCCAGTTGAACAAGGCCGTTCGGGCCCCGCCAATGTGTAGGTATCCACTGGGCGACGGCGCAAAGCGCACTCTGACGGGCATGGCGCGCCCGACTACCATTTGGGGTTACCCGCGTCACCTTCGCTCGGGCCGTTGCGGCTGAACGGGTACTGGTCCGGACCGGTTATTGCTCCCTAAAGTTATAGAATTGTTGCCTAAAATGCAAAACCGTCGCCCGCCGTCGAGCGCGCGACGTTTGGCGGGATCTGGGAGTTGCCTGCACCGGGTGCCGTTGCTAAACAACGACCCCTTCGCGCGGGCCATGCGCCAGTTTCGGTGCCCGTTCGCGTGAAAGCTGGAGCATTCGTGAAAAAGACCCCCGTGCAACTCGTGACCGAGCGTTTTCAGAGCAAAGAAAAGCTGGTCGAAGCCGTGACCAAACTCGCCACCGCCGAGCTCTGGCTGGATCGGACGAACGCGGACAAGGGGCTCGCACGCGCCTCCAACGCGAAGCTGCTGCGCCTGCACGCGACCCTCGAAGACGCGAAGAAGCGCTTTGGCTCGCGAGACAAGCTGATCGCAGCGCTCCTCGAGCTCGAAAAGCGTGTCAAAGACGCCGGCTACAAGGCTCGCTTGAGCGAGTATCCGCTGCCCCGCTTGATCGATCTGCACGACGCAGCGGCTCGCCGCAGCAAGCGCGCCGAGAAGAAGGCCAAACCCGCTGCGAAGCCTGCCAAGGCCGCCAAGAAGGCTCGCTCGAAGAAGGCCAAGGCCAAGGCTAAAGCCAAAGCAGCCTGAGCTGCTCGCATCGCCGGGCGGGGCCCTTGCCTACGCCGGGCTCCGACGAACCGGTTACGCTTTCTTGTATTCGGCTTGGCCGATGACCTTGAGCGTGCGCCCGCACGGACGCTGGCCCAGGTAGCCGTGGCAAGCGCTGTCGAACTCGAAACGCGATGGCTGTTTGGCGAGCGCAGTGAGCACCTCGCGCGTGACTTCGTGACCGCCCTCTTCACACTTGGGATCGGAGCAGGGGATCTCGAAAAGCGCTGCCGCATGGTCGACCACGACCAGCGTGACTCGCCGAGTTCCGACGATGGAGTGCCCTTCGCTGTATTCCTCCAATTCGAGCCGCAGCGAGGCGAGTGTCGGCGCCTTTTCTTTGAGACGAGGCGCTTCGTCCTCCCGCTTCCAGCGATCGGTTCGTGCTTTGTTGACGGTGATCATGCGTCGCATGTCGCGAGCCCTCCTAAAGTTCCCTCGCTCAGGGGTGACCGCGCTCTCGGGGTGTACCTCGCCTTGGGGGCGTACCTCGCGCGTCGGCGGTGGTGTCGAGCACGAGACTCCCAGGACGTTCCGGGCCTGGGCTGCTCACCTCGTCTCACAGAACACCGAGTGTGTCATGGATCGCTACGCGATTCGAGGAGTTTCGACGCCGTTCCATCGCTACAGACCTTTCTCTGCAGCGTAACGATTGGTGAACTTGGCGCCGACACCGTAGCTCTTTTCCAGATCGCTCACGAAGCGCTTTTCCATCGCGCCCCCCAGGAGGGGCACCTTCACCTCCACCGTCGCTTCGAAAACGCGGCGACATGTTTTCTCGCCGTCCGGCTCGGTGTAGAGCTCGCCCGAGACCTTGACCTTGTCTCCGAGGCGGCTTGGGACAATCGTGATGCGGTAGCGTCGCTTGGCCTTGTCGTACACGCCCGCCTCCGTGTAGCGAATGTTGTCGCCGAGCACCTTCTTCATTGGCCCAGGTAGGTCACCGAGCTGAGGCGCCACATTGATCGAGCGCAGCACTTCCGTCGGTTTGTCCTCGTATTTTTCGACCTTCCAGTCGTGGAACTTCAGGGCCTCGAGATAGAGCCGTCGATTGTACTCGTCGTCGAAGAAGAGCTTCTCCCAGAAGGTGTCTTCGCTGACATTGTAGGTGTGGACGATGCGCACTTGGGTCGCCATGGGCGAAGCCTAGTCGGGACGTGCGGCGACCACAATCGCGCTGCCCCACGTGGCGTTCGCTCGCCGTCGAGGGAGCCGGTCCTGCGTCGAATCAGGGGAATCGCGCTCGAAATCGGCGATCTTCACCTTGCCCGACGGGGGAGTTCTTCCCTGTACGAGGGGTGTGTGCAAGTCTTGGTCATGCAGTCCGCCACGCCCACGGCCGCCGACACGAGCTCGGTCGCTCGGCCTCCCGGCTGGTCGCGACAGGTGATGCTCGTACTGCACAAGGATCTGCTGATCGAGATGCGCAGCGGCGAAGTACTCACTACGAGTGCCTTCTTCGCGCTCCTGGTCGTCATCACCGCGTCGTTGAGCTTCTACGGCGGGCCAGTCACCAAGCAACTCGTGGCTGCGGGTGTGCTGTGGCTTTCGCTCGCGTTCGCCACCGTATTGGCGCTGAGTCGCACTTGGCAGCGCGAGCGCGACGAGGGGGCGCTCGACGGGCTCTTGTCGTCGCCAGTGTCGCGGAGCGCTGTCTTCGCCGGCAAGGCGCTCGGCGTTTGGGTGTTCATCCTCGTGGTCGAGGCTGTCGTGCTACCGGCAACAGCCCTGTTCTTCTCGCTGGATCTGAGCGAGTTCGGCGTTGGCTTGTTATTGATTTCACTCTTCGCTACCCCTGGCTTGGCCGCGACCGGGACGCTCTTCGGTGCCATGACGGTGCGGACTCGCGCTCGGGATCTGATCCTCGCGGTGGTGCTGTTTCCGCTACTATCGCCCACGCTGCTTGCAGCCGTCGTCGCTACGCGTGAGCTATTGAATCAGGCCGAGGTAACGGACCTGGTCGACTACTTCAAATTGATGGTCGTGTTCGACGTCACGTTCGTCAGTGGTGGGCTCGCACTTTTTGGAAGCCTGACCGACGGTTGACCGAGGCCGTCAACAGCCTCGGAGCCATCGCCACGGCGAGCTCGCTTGCGAGGGCCAGCGCCCCCGAGCAGGCTCGGCTTGAAGCAGGACGAATGCTCGCGCCGGTGTTGGCCGGCGCGGCGGCATCCCGCCAAAACCCGCTCACGCCCTTTGTGACACACCCCCGCTTCGGTCTAGACTGGGCGCGATGCAATTGGGTTTGCTCGGCCCGTCCTTGGGGCACGACCAGGCGCTGGAGCGCGCCGCGGAGTTCCTTCACAAGGAGCGCGGCGTCGACCGCGCGTTGTACCTGGGCGTCGACAACTGCCTCGATCGAATCGTGAGTGGTTGGGCCGAGAAGCTGGTCGGCGCCGATCCGGATCAGTCGGCGTTGTGGACGCGAGTGACAGAGCAGTGTCTAGCGGGCAGTCCCGAGCAGATCGAGGGCTTCATCCAGCGAGAACGAGAGCGCCAGCGTTTGAAGGTCTTCGAGAGTCTACCGGGCGAGTCGACGCGCGCGATTGAGCTCTTGAACGGCAAGGTGGCCGTGTTGATCTACGACAAGGCCTACCTGGACGAAGAAGACATTCTGCCGGCCACCGTGCTCGTCTTCGGCAAGAGTCGAGAGGCTCTCGTTCGGCGCGTGGGCCGTCGCTGGTTCGTGTCGCCGGGATCATTTGCCGACGCCGGAGTGATGATCATCGACGATCACGACAACGGCATACACGTTACCCACTTCGATCGGCAGCTGAAGGAACAGAAGCGCACACACTTGTCCACCAGTCGTGGTGTGCGTCTGCGGGTCTCCGGCGGCTGAGCCCAGCGACCGGAGCGAACGCGTGTCTGAACCTTCTCCCTCGCCGCTACGGGTCGCCGTATACGGCGGAAGTTTCGACCCGCCGCACGTCGCCCACCAGCAAGCGGTGCGACTCGTCGCGGAGCACCCTGAGGTCGATCGGCTCCTCGTGTTGCCGGTGTTCGAGCACGCGTTCGACAAGTCCCTCGCCGATTTCGAACACCGAGTCGCGATGTGCGAGCTCTGCATGCTGGAGCGTCCGAACGTCGAGGTCAGCCGCCTCGAAGCCCAGCTTCAGCGCCCGAACTTCACCCTGAACACGCTCCAGGCGTTGCTCTCGGCGCATCCCGAATACCGGCTGCGCCTCGTAGTTGGTGCGGATGTGCTCCAAGATGCGGCGAAGTGGCACCGCTTCGAAGAAGTGATCGCGCTGGCTCCGCTGCTCCCGCTCGGCCGGATGGGGGTGCCCTCCGCTAGCGCTCCACCGCCGGTGTTGCCGGACGTGTCGTCGACAGAGATTCGAAAGGAGCTCGCGCGGCGCGGTGCAGCTCGGCTTCCAGCAGCGCTCCGCGCG
>Ga0315910_10002941_pt1 | contig 14735 bp, 10 predicted proteins | sample EdamamesoilMG_FD_204470 | JGI IMG/M metagenome (GOLD analysis project Ga0315910, IMG submission 204470) | Garden soil microbial communities collected in Santa Monica, California, United States - Edamame soil | ecosystem: Environmental > Terrestrial > Soil > Garden | place: USA: California...
GACCGTGCATTGTGAAGAGACCGCCGAGAGCTGCGGCGCTGCCGTCGAAGGCGAGATCATCGACCAATACCCAGATCTCGATGGGTTATTCGTCGTGGGTGCCTGGGGTCTAGAGGCCGCCTGTACGTGCAGTGACACGGGCATGACGTGTCACTGCGATGACAGCCAGATGCCCAAGTGGAAGGCGGCGGCCAACGGCAAACTGAAGACGGTCGCGTACGACACATTGCCCTTCGAGCTCGAGCTCGTGAACCAGGGCTACATCAGCGTGCTCTTGGGGCAGAAATACTTCGGCTGGGGGCAGGAAACCGTGACACTGATGGTGGACCACCTGACGGCGGGACGGGACATCGACGACTTCATCGACTCGGGTTTCGACGTGGTTTGCGCCGAGAACTCAGCGGAGATGATGGAGAAGTGGCAGGCCCGCGACTTCAGCAGCGCGCTCCGAGTCGAATGTGAGCTGTAGCAAAGTCGCACCGGCCGCACCAGCGTCCAGCTTCGCCTCATCCCTAATCGCCCCTAGCGGCGTGTTTCGTCCCACGACTGTTTGACACGGTCCCGTGCTGCCGCGCACTTAGCCCGCGCGAACACACGGCACACAACGTGCACGAGCCTCGCGCCGGCACGTCGCCGGCCCTCGAACTGAAAGCGACGGGAGGGCTCATGAACAGCTACCACTGGATCTCTGGTCTCGTGTTTGCCACCGCGTGCACCGGAAACGGCAACCCCGTCGTGCGGCAAGAGCAGCACAAGAGCGACGCATCCGAGAACGCAGGGGCAGCGGGTGCCTCTTCCGGTGACGACCTCTCGGATCCGCCCCCGAATGCACCAGCGCCTGCAGCGAGCTGCGGCGACCAAAACGGAGGCGGCGACCAACATGTGGACTTCGAAGCGCTCATGGTCACGAAGATCGCTGAAAAGCCCGAGGCCATGGCGCGTCAACTGGAATTGCTCGAGCTGCGCTACGATCTGTCCGACAACCCCTCCGACGTGGTGATGACGGGCGGCAAGCCAGTTCAGGCCGGCGTGCGTGTACGTCTACCGGAGGATGTCAGCTGGGAAGAGCTCGCCGACATGACACCCGACGAGATCCTCGAAGAGGACCTGTTTCCACTGGGATTCTTGCCGCTGCCGCACCCCAAGCACCCCGAGGGCGGCATGCTCTTCCCCCATTTTCACATCGAAGAGGTGCTCGCCCAGACCGGTCGCGATCTCAATCGCTTCGACCTCGAGTTCGACCTGCCCGACCAGTTCTTGCCAGAGTTCCCGCCGCCCATCTTCCTCACCACACGGCCCGATCTGGGTGACGTATCCCAGGGGCAACTGGTCACGACACAGAACTTCTACGAGCTGTTCAAGTGCATCCTGAACCCAAAGCAGCTCGAAGGCCTCCGGCTGCTCGTCACACCCTTCCCGCAGCAGCAATTCAACCTCATCGACGACCGGCGCTCTGCGGAGCCGAGCCTCGGCGTCGCCTGCTTCGACTGCCACGCCAATGGCCACAGCAATGCCGGGACACACCTGGTGGGTGACATCCGCCCGCAAGAATCTCGGAATCGCATCGATACTCCCTCGCTGAGAGGCGTGAACGTTCAGCAGATCTTCGGTTCACAGCGCGCTCTGTCGAGCGTCGAAGACTTCACGGAGTTCGAGCAACGCGCCGCGTACTTCGATGGAGACCCGGTGCTGGCCACCAAGAAGGGAGTGAACACCCTCGAGCGCGGCAGCCAAGTGCAGGCCATGGCGGAGCTTCAGAAGATCCTCGACTTTCCGCCGGCACCCAAGCTCGACGTGGACGGCAGGCTCGATCCCGATCTGGCGAGCGATTCGGAGATCTTGGGCGAGCAGATCTTCTTTGGCAAAGGCCAATGCTCTAGCTGCCACGAGGCGCCCTACTACACCGACGGCTTGATGCACGACTTGGAGACCGAGAGGTTCTATGAGCCGAGGCTGATCAACGGCCACCTCGCCGATGGCGAAGGCCCCATCAAGACCTTCAGCTTGCGTGGCATCAAGGATTCCCCGCCCTACCTCCACGACGGTCGTTTGCTCACGCTGGAGGACACCATCGAGTTCTTCAACGTCGTGCTCCAGCTCGACCTCACCGAGCGCGAAAAAGAAGACCTGCTGGCCTTCCTATACACCTTGTAACCCGAAGCCGGTGCTCGCGGACACCCGCCGGGCGCCGCCGAGCTCAACGACGCTTGCTGCAGGCTGCGGCCGCGGCGAAGCAGGCGTCGGGTCCTTCGCCGGCGTAGGGGCTGCCCGAGATGCGCTGTTGTTGCCCATCGCGCCAACACTCGCAGAGGCTGGTGTTGGTGCCGTCGTTTTCACCATCGCATTCGACCCACAGGTCGCGACCGTCGCAACGGAGCCCCAGCTTGCAGCCGTCGGTGAGAGACACGTCCGGGATCACACTCGCGTAGTTCATGCTGCAGCCGTCCAGCTCTGCTGGCGGCTGCTTCGGCGCACAGTTACAGGCCGGTTCGTGCTTGTCGCGCAATCGCCACTTGTCTTGCTCACAAATGTAGCGCCGAGTCTGATAGCCGTGGCACCCCGGCTCGCACGTTACGCGCCGGTGAACCTCACAGGTCTTTGGCTCCTCACTGAAGGCGAGTGAGCTGCAGCCTGTCAGCTCGGCCGTCTCGGATGACGGACACGAGTCACTGCCTCGCGTCAACTGCTCCGGGCTCGGTTGGCCCGTCACTTTGGCGTCGTCTTCAGAACGCTCTTGGTACGCGAGTGCGGAGTCGGCAGGAATCGCGCCACTGGGTTGCTCGTCCGGCTGCGGCTTACAAGCAGTTCCCATACCGAACAAGCCGAGGAGGACGAATGGATAGCCCCAGCTGGCAACTCGCTGCGCGATCATCCTCGAGTTCTAACACGCAAGCGACTGGGTGGTGTACTGCCTGGTGCGACATCGAGCGCTGGCGCGATCCATTGCACAGAATCCGTTGCTGCTAGAGGCCGTTCACCTGATCTGACCGTGTGTCGAAGTGCGCCAGAAGGCGAGAGGCTGTCATGCAGAGTTGACACTCTGCGCACATTCGTCGGAGAAGACACACTCGTACTCACGTTCAGTAGCACTTCGTTATTGATTGACGGCGGGGCCGAATCCTGATGATTTAGTGCGACGTCATCGGGAGGAGATGACGTCAACCAAAGGGAGGCACAATCGATGACCAACGGTCAGGGCGAGCAATTTTCACGTCGTAATATCTTGGGCATGGGTGCAGTGGGCATCGCGGGAGCAGCGGCACCGGCGTTTGCGCATGCGGGCGCGGGCCACCGCGGTCACTCGCAACGCCTGCTGGTGCGCGGCGGCACCGTGCTCACGATGGACCCGAGCATCGGCGACTTCATGCAGGCAGACGTGCTAGTGAAGAACGGTAAGATCGAAGCGGTGGGTCCTAGCCTTAGTGCCCACGGAGCGCACGTGATCGACGCCCGCGGCAAGATCGTGATGCCCGGCTTCGTCGATACGCATCGTCACATGTGGCAGGGCTTGATTCGCAACAGCGGTCCCAACGCGCAGCTGCTCGACTATCTCAACACGGTGCTGTTCGGGTTTGCACCCGCGATCACTCCCGACGAGGTGTACACCGGCAACCTCGTGACGGCGCTTTCAGCGGCGAACGCCGGCATCACCACGATGCTCGACTGGTCGCATATCGCGACCTCGCCGGAGCACTCGGACGCAGCCATCGAAGGACTCATGTCTGCGGGCGTGCGGGCGGTCTATGCGTACGGTCCCAACTTCGGCAAGCAGCCGCCCTGGTACGAAGACCTCGACAATCCTTATCCCGGTGACATCTACCGCCTCGCCGAGGAGTTCTTCTCCAGCAGCGACCAGCTGCTCACATTGGCTCTGGCCGCCGCCGGTCCCGAGTTTTCCAACGTAGACGCCGCTGAGATCGAATGGAACGTCGCACGCGACGTGAGTGTGCCCATCACTACGCACGTCGGGGTAGGCGCCCCGGGTGGCGCCGGGCTCTTGTCGGAGCTCGCCGCGCGCGTAGGGCTCGGCCCCGACACCACGTACATCCACGCCTGCACGCTGACCGACCTCGAGTTCCAGATGATCGCCGATAGCGGCGGCAAGATCTCTCTGGCGATACCAGTAGAAATGCAGATGGGCCACGGCATACCACCCATCCAACGCTCCCTAGACGTCGGTATTCGCCCGAGCCTGAGCGTCGACGTCGAGACCAATCAACCGACGGACATGTTCACGCAGATGCGCGCTTGCTTCTCGCTACAGCGGGGCTTGCTCAACGCGGAGAACCTGTTCCCAGAAATGGGGCACGTCCCCCAGCTCCTGACCGTGCGCGACGTGCTCGAGTTCGCCACCATCGAAGGCGCGATCACCAACGGTCTGGGCAGCAAAACCGGCTCGCTCACCCCCGGCAAGCAAGCCGACTTCATCCTGCTCAACGCGCGAGCGCTCAACGTTGCACCCATGAACGACCCCATCGGCGCGGTGGTGCTCGGGATGGACACGAGCAACGTCGATTCTGTCTTCGTCGAGGGTCGCCCGCTCAAGTGGCAAGGCAAGATGGTAGGCGTGAACGTCGACCGCCTCCTCGATCGCGCCGAAGAGATGCGGCTCGCGCTCTACGAGCGGTCCGGAATCCCTCTACCCGGAGTGTGAGCCCGTTCGGCTGAGTACCGGCGGCGGCCACGGAGCGCATGGGAGCGCTGCGCGGGTCGCCGCCGCACGCTCAGGGCGTCGGGTAGTTGTCCCTATCGAAAGGCAGGGAACGCCCGTCGAGGGCCGCGTACACGAGGGTGCGCTTGCGCGTGCCCTCGTTCTCGTAGTCGAACATGGCTTCTTGCGCGAGGAACGGTGTGGCGTCGATGATATCGCTCGTGCTCATTGCAGGCTGCACGCTGGTGTCCTCCTCGAGGACCGCCTTGCAGAAGTCCGTCGCACACTGCAGATCTACGACGCGGGCTCGCCCCCGCGTCGCTGTATCCAGCTGTTCGCGGAAGGTGGCGGCGGATTCGTTACGTTGAACTAGATTGCCTTGCTCCGAAGCGAGTACCGTGTCGAGGTCACGCAAGGCCTCTCGGTGCTTGGCAAGCTCGGCTACGGGGTCTAGCGTGGCTTCGGGCGTTGCTTGTGCCTCTGCCACGGGCTCCGGAGCTGCCGGATCAGCTTCAGAACCTTCACGCTGCGACGCGGCGACCGCGACCTTCAAGGCCGAAGACGTGCGTTCGAGTCGGCCGATCGAAGCTTTGAGCTTCGCGATTTCGTCGGCAGATGCGTTCGCGGGAGCCTCTTCTTCACCCGCTGCTTGTCTGGCCGGGCGATCTGGCGTCGCCGCGCGCACAGCGAACCATCCGGCGGCCACGAGAGCCGACGCTGCTACGGAGATCATGGTCCAGCGGGCCACCAGATTCGATCCACCTGAAGCCTCGCGTTTCGCCTGTTGCATGAGGAACACCTTCCTTGGGTTCGCAGGCGCCGCCTCCGAACGATCGGGTTCACTGGCTAGCTAGCAAGAGTACCGAGCACACCGCGAGGTCAAAAAACCGTGCATCACACGCGGCGCGTGGTCGGTTTTTTCGCACCGGGGCGCACCAGCTCGACCCACTAGTTTTATTCCTTCGGATACAACAAAAACTGACCGCCAGAGACGCTGGCTCGGATGATTATTAGCCTTCTGTGATCGCATTCGAAGCTGGTACTGAAGCCGTCGAGTGCCGTGGCGTCGCCATGGCTAAACCCGACCAACACACAACGACGAATGAGTCACGAAGGAGACGATTCTCATGAAAAAGCTATTTGCTGCCGTATTGCCGCTTGGTTTGGCGCTGGTCGCATCTTCGGCGGACGCACGCACACTGGTCGCCACTGGTGCAGAGTGCCAAGCCGAAGCCGGCTCGACCTGTGTCAGCTTCTCCCAGTTCGGTGCTCAGAACAATTGTTCCACTACGCAGAACATCGAATGTCCGATCACGCATTCGTACAGCGGTAGCCCAACGGTGACGCAGTTCTACTTCACGGGGTACGACCGTCATTCGACGCAGAACGTCACCTGCACGCTTCGCAAGGTGGACGGAGGAGGCAACATCCTGTTTTCGTCCTCGAAGAACACGACCAACGAAGGCGCATCACACCAAACCATCGTTTGGCTCAACCTGAACCAGACGCAGGGCTTTTGGTGGAACATGCGCTGTTCCCTGCCGCCGGTGGAAGCGGGCGAGATCAGTCACCTCACGTCCTACGTGTGGCTCACGAGCGAATAAGTCTTTTCAAGAACCCCAGCGGGCCGATCGCTCGGCTCTGGTCCAGGCAACGGCCCGCTGAGGCTTGGTCGGCTTAGATCCCGAGCTTACGCAGCATTTCGCAGAACGAACGGTAGGGAACGCCCGCAGCCTCGGACGCCAGTCGCCGGGAGCCGTGCTCAGCGAGCAACGAGCGCAAGAAGGCAGCGCGAAATCGCGTTTCGGCGGCGTGCAATTTGATGCCGCCGCTAGTGAGAGTACGAGGGGGCAGCACGGGGGCTATGGGATCGTCAGTGCACGCCCGCATGACGATGCGCCGAGCCCTGGCGAGCGAGCCGAGATGAGCAACCGCAACCGGCAACCACGCGCATAGGTCGTCGTGGCGCACCACGTTGCGGAAGCCGCGGCTCTTGAGCGCGAGATACTGCGGCGACGGTGGGTCATCCACCACGAAGACAATTTCTGGCAGCCCTAGAGAGGCATCGTTCAAGAGCGGACCGCACGCGAGACTCAGGCTATCGGCGTGCAGCACCGCGACATCGAACGGGCTGGACATCGGCAATTCTGCACCGACTTCACAGATCGAGAGGCGAGCTTGAGTGGCGAGCGCCGAAACCAACGGCGTTCGCGCCGACGTATGTGGCAGCTGAATCAATAGGTGATACTCGCGCTCAGCAATGTCGCCAGGTGCCACGCACGCTTGGCTTTCGAGAGCTAGCGGCCACCGCAAGCTATTCATCGAACTCGCCTCCCCACTTGACTGCTCGGAGTATGGTCTGCGTTCGTTCCTCAGTCAACGCTAATCGCGAGACGTCGAAGATCCTGGCGGCACTCGCCAGCGCTTCATCCGTGTTCGAGCACGGCTGCCACAGGACGGCCCGCGAGCATCGGCCTGACCGCGAGCATCGGCCTGACCGACTTTAGTCATGCAGTCGACTATCTGTCATCGCATTGTTAACAGTATGCTCACTTGACTTGTCCGACAGACAGCGAATGAAGTTCTAACAGCTTGCTCGGAGCATGCACTGTGCGCGCACGCGACCGCTCTGTGCGCACACCGAGACCGCGCTTCGGATTTTCGGCGGGTTCCGCCAGTTTTAGTCGGGTGGATTTCATCATCTGAACGGGTCCGCCAGCGCGGCCTTCGCTCGTTGCTGCTCGTACTCTGCGTTGTCGCAGACAAGCGCTGCTAACCAAGGACTATTAGACAGGTAAGGTTCCGCAGGCTGTTCGTTGGTCGCGTCACGCGCAGCCACGCCTAGCGCGAGAAAATGTAAGCATCGGCTCCGCCATGCATCTCGATACCCGCCGGCGTGCGGGGCTCGCCAAGCGTGCCAGCGTGTGCCGTTCGCCCGGGCGCCCTCTAGGACTTCGACACGCCGGATCAGCAGCGCCAGTCGACGGCCCACAGGTTCAGGCCCTCAACACCGCGCCTGTGAGCTGTGCTGGTTGCCCTGAGGCGCGGGGGTGCTAAGACCGGCACCCCGCGGGCGAAGGAATGCGGGAACTCAGAATGGTGCGGACTATGATTTCGAACAATGGCATGCGGCTTCCACACTTGATCCTCGCGCTGGCCAGCGCGCTCGCGCTCGCGGCGCCAGTCGGGTGTCAGTCGCACAAAGACAGCAAGTCTTCTGGACCGGCTGCGTCGAGTTCGGCGGCCGGCGGAGGCTCGAGCTGCAGCGAGTATGCAGAGAAGGTGTGCGCGAAGGCGGGCGCCGAGTCCGCGGCGTGCAGCAGCTTCAAACAGGCGACCGAGCTGATGGCGCCCGCCGCGTGCAGCGCTGGCCTGAAAGAAATCGCGGTCACGCTCGACAAGCTCGCGGCTCAACGCGGCGAATGCGACACGCTCGTCAAGACGCTCTGCGGGGAGATCGGGCCCACCACCAAGACTTGTCAGATGGTCACTGCGCAGACTGCCAATTTTCCGCCCGCCCAATGCAAAGAAATGGCGGCGCACCTTCCGGAGGTCATCGCGGATCTGAAGCGCATGGAGGCAGCCAACCAACCGCTCAGCAGCGAACTTCAGCTCGCGATTGCGGCGAACACCGCGCCCGCGTTCGGGCCCGAGAACGCGTCGGTCAAGGTCGTAGAGTTCTCCGACTTCGAGTGCCCCTACTGTTCGCGCGCGGCCAATGTCGTCCAGCAACTCAAGGAGAAGTACGGCGACAAGATCCGCTTCGTGTTCCGTCAGTACCCACTACCCATGCATGCAAACGCACATGGCGCGGCGCAGGCAGCTCTCGCAGCTGACGCGCAAGGCAAGTTCTGGGAGTATCATGACGTCCTGTTCGCCAATCAGCGGTCGCTCGATCCGGACGCCCTGGAGAGTCACGCCAAAACGGCAGGACTGAACCTGGCCCAGTTCAAGCAAGCGCTCGCTAGCAAGAAGTTCAAGGCACAGGTAGATGCTGACCTGAAGCTCGGCGAGCAGGCGGTAGTGCAGGGCACGCCCACCCTGTTCGTGAACGGCGCGCGCGTCGAAAACCCCACCGATTTTGCCGCCGTCGCCGGCATGATCGATGCGGCTCTGGCAGGCACTCCGCCCGGCTGAGCCGAGCGCGACACCACGCGCCAGATCGAGGAAGAAAAGCCGTAGGCGCGCTTCTCAACGCCAGAGGGCTACGCCGCCGACGGCGGCAATGACGAGCGGCGGCTCGGAGGCGGCAACGAACCGCCGCGCCCTGGCGGCGGTAGCGAGGCGCCGCGGCGGCGCTTCTTCGGCAAGAATTTGCGATCGAACAGGCGCACGCGCCGCACGAGCAGGTCGAGCAGGTACACGGCGATCGCCGCCAGAATGAACCAGTTCTGCAGCTTCTCGTAGCTGATGATCTTTTCGTCGCCGGGCGAAAATACGCTCTTCGGATCTGGGTCGACCGCGCCGCCCCCGACCTTGGCGGCGCGGCGGAGCTTGTCGAGGTCGGGCTCGAAGCTCGCGTACTCACGCGGGTACGGATTCGAGACGTGGCCGTAGCTCACCCCGACCGAGCGCAGCGCTCCGTCGTCTTGAGCTTTCTGGTGTTCCGCGCGCAGCAAGAACGAGCCGTAGTTGTCGAGTTCGAAGTCGGACTCGTAGCGTCCGGGCGCCGTCTGACGCATCGGGAACTCTTTCGTCTCACCCTTGGGCGCGGGCCCGGTGACGTAGAGCTTCGATTCGATCGAGTTGTCGAAGCGCTCGTCCACAGTGAAGGCATCGACCACCGCGTGCACGCGGCCACCGACCACCTCCGTCTGCATGTCGAGCTCACGCCGATGCTTCTGGCGCATGTGCTCGCGCACGAGCTGCCCCCAGAACTTCGAGAAGCCGGACCAGCGGAGCCAGTCGACGGCCCACAAGTTCTTGACGTCACTGGTCCAGGCCAGTGACCAACCGAGCCCCACGCGCCAGCGCGCCAGAATGGGTTCGCCGCGGTCGCTCGCGAGGATTTCTTGCGCGGGCGGCGCTTTCATCTGGGTGGCGACGTAGCCGTGGAGCAGCGGCGCGCTCGAGATGGCGATGCCCTTCAGAAAATCTGCAGGGGCGGTCTGCTGGACGGGGAACCACTCTTCGACCGCGGCTTGGCGCGCGATGAGCTCGGTTTCGCGGGTGAAGATCTTCGGCAGGCTTTGAGGGTCGGGGACCTGGTGGTAGCGGCCTCCGCCGGTGTCCGAAATCATACGCAAGAGCTCGGCGTTGACCTGCGTGCCGAGCCCGACGCTGGTGACCGTGATCGACTCGGCGATCATGGCGGACACGAGATCGCGGATACCTTGCGTCGCCGCGTTACCATCGGTGAGCAAGATCACGTGCTTCTTGCGCGCCTGCACCACCGAGATGTCCTGGTAGGCCATATCGAGCGCTCGGAAGATCTCGGTACCGCCGCCCGGCTGGATTCTAGCGATCTCGTTTTGGATGCGCGAGCGGTAGCGCGAAGGCTGCATCTTCACGTAGCGCGTGGGCGCGGAGTCGAACGCGATGATCTCGATCAGATCGTCACCCCTGAGCGTGCTCACCGTGGCCTTGCAAGCAGCCTTGGCCATCTCCATCGGGAGCCCCGTCATCGAGCCCGAGCGGTCGATCACGAGCACCATGGCAACGCTCGGGGTTTCTTTGCGGCGTTCGGCGTCCATGCGCACGGGCAGGATCCGCTCCATGGTGGTGTGCGCCCAACCGCCGAGCCCGTAGCCGGCCTCGCCCCCGGCAAACAGGAATCCACCCCCCAGATCCCTGAGGTACTGCTCGACGAGCTGCTGGCCGGAGATGTCGACCTGCTCGCGCGGCACGTCGGAGAGGATGAAGAAGTTGTAGCGTTCGAGCTCTTTGATGCTGCCCGGGAAGGCCGCTGGCGCGCGCACGTCCACGTCGAACTGCTGGGCGCTGAGGGCGCTCAAGAGGTAGCTGGCCCGCGCGGGCTGCCCCTCGATGTAGAGCACCTGTGGGCGCCCAGGTACGTCCACGGTCACCGAGAACGCGTTGTTTTCTTTGAAGGTGTCGACACCGAGTTGATCGAGCTTCAGCGCGTAGGTGACCTCGCCGCCGACGCGCACGACGCTCTGGAACTTCACCTCGTTCTCGCCGGGCTTGAGCGCAATCTCGCGCACACCGTCGAGCCCGTTCAGCGTCTCGCCCTGGTAGAGCCGCGCACGCGCCTTGGTTTCACGGCTGGCGTACACCTGCGCCACCAGGTCGAAGGGCTGCCCGATGTCGACCTTGTCGGGCGCTTTGAGCGACCGCAGCGCCACTTCGCCGGGGGCAGGCTGACGGTAGGGTACCGTGTACAGTTTGACACCCAGGCTCTTCGCGCGGTTCACCTCGGCGAGCAGATCGCCGTCGGTCTCGACGCCGTCCGTGAGCAGCACGGCGCGCTTCAGGTAGCCGTGGGGAAACAGGCCGTAGGCCAGCTGGAGCGCGGCCTGCAAATCCGACCCCGCGCCGGGCTTGGCGCCCGTCAGCTCTTCCTGCTTCTCGGCTCGATGCCGCTCGAGCTTGAGGCTGACTGGAGCGCCACCCTCATCTGTGAGCTCGACCAGTCGGGGGCGTTTGGCGAAACTCACGACCCGCACCAGATCGTCCTCGGCCTTGGCAGCGATCAGGCGCTGCACCTCTTGCTTGGCGTCGTCGAGGGCGGCCGCAGGCACCGAGTCGCTGACGTCGACCAGCACCACCGTGCACACCTTGCGCGTCTCGGCGGTGCGCACCAGCCGCCCCAGGCCTAGCCCCAAGAGCAGCAGGAAGGCGAGCCGCAAGAACACCGACAACACGCGCTGGGGCCACGGCAGATCGGCGAGCGACCGACCCAGCACGAACAGTAAGATCGGCAGCACCATGAGCACGCCAATGGCTCGCGGTTCGAGCAGCTCGTACGACTTGCCGCCTTCGTTCCACTTGAAAGCTGCCGGCGCCGCTCCCAGCACGAAATGCTGGAAGGCGACGAACAACCCAGCCGCCAAGGCCACCAGACAGGCGACCCACACGAGTTTCTTGATTCGGGCGCTCACACCGTCCACCTGCGATGGTAGGTCAGCCACTCGACGAGCGACACGCCGATGACCGCCAGCAAGAGATACAGCCAGATCTCGCGGCGCACGCCCACCTTGAACTCTCCGAGCGACCCGGCTTTCTTCTTCCCGATCTCCAAGCTCGCGGCCGGCGCGATGTGGCTCTCTTCCAGGTCGGAGAGGTTCGCGGCGAAGCGGATGGGCGGCGCGTCCGGAGCTTCGAGCTGGTAGAAGCCCGCGTGCTCACCCAAGTAGAAGGCGCGCCCTTCCTTGACCGGCACGGCTCGGCGCTTGCCGCCGGGCTCCGTCAGCGTGGCAACATCGGTCGTGCTGGGTGCCGGAACACGCCACACCTCGCCAGTCTTGAACGACGAAATGTACGAGCTGTCTTCCTCGACGAATGCGTTGACCGTGTTGAGGATGAACAGTGGCCAGCCCACGCGCAGCACGAAATCGCTCTCACGCGGGTCGAAACTGAGCGCGACGTAGCGCTGGCCCGAGCGACTGCCCGAAACCATGATCGGGCCAAGCTCGCTGGCACCCACGACCTTCTGCTCCTTGTCGGGCTTGAAGCTGAAGCCCTTGGCCACCTGAATGTCCCCCAGCTCCATCCAGCGCAAGAGCGGCGACTTCTTGTCCCAGGTATCGAAACCGAACATGTCGATGGGCTTGCCGATTTCGACCGGACTGCCCTGCGCGGGCGGGGCCAAGTACAGGGCAGGCCCCGTGCGCGGTTCGTGCGGCGGCGCCACACCATCGTAGATGGTGACGTCGAACTTTTCGGCCGGCGGGTACTTCTGGGGCGCGATCACCTCGACGTCGAGATATTCGTCGAGCAGCAGCGCCGCCTCGAGGTAGGTGTTGCCCTCGGTCACCACCAACACGCGTGCACGCCGGCGCTCCGGCATCAGCGCATACACGTGATTGTCGGCGGGCAGCTCGTCGGGCTTGCCGTCCGTCATCTTGATGGTGGCCTCGAGCGTGCGGCTCGCACCCGCCAGATCTTTGTAGAAGCGCTGCAGACTCTCGTTGGGTTTCAGCGACAGCTGGGTCACGTCGACGATGTTGCCGTCGCCGAGCAGCGTGAGCTCGGTGTTGACGGGCTTGTCGTTGGTGTTCGTCAACTCCAACATTACTTCGTAGCGCGACTTGTCGAGCGGGTAGCGGCGCACCGAAAACTCGGTGATCGCGACGTTACGCGCAGACTTGCCGACCTTGACGTAGCTGAGCGCAACGTTCGACAGGTCGAGCTGCCGGTTGATGCGACCGAGATCGCCGAGGGCTCCGTCGCTCACGACGACGATCTCCGCTTTGCCGAGGCCACGCAAAGAATCGAGCCCGAAGGAGAGTGCACGCAAGAAGTCGGCGCGCGTATCGGAGGCGGCTACTTGATCGAGAGCGTGCTTTAGGTCGGCGACCTCGTTGGTCATGGTCGACAGCGGCCGGATCGAGGCGTCCATCTGGGCGATCAACATGCGATCCGAACCGCCTAGCCCTTCGACCATGCGGGTCACCTCGCGCTTGGCGACGGCGAGGCGTGTCGGCTCGACATCCGTGGCTTTCATCGAAGCACTGGCATCGACCAGCACCACGAGGTTACGTCCCTCGACCAGATTCTGCTTGGTCCTGGGGTCACCCAGCGCGAGCAGGAGCAGCGCCACGAGCGCGAGCTGCAACAGCAGCGACAGCAAGCGCTTCAGCTGAGAGAACAGCGACGTGGCCTCTTTGTCGCGCAGCACCTGTTGCCAGATGCGCGAAAACGGCACCGCGACCGGCCGGCGGCGGAGCTTCAAGATATAGAGCCCCACGATCAGCGTACCGACCACGGCGCCGAGTGTGAGCAGAGTCGAGAGCGGGAGACCGGCCAGATGCATCAGCGCAAGAACCCTCCCCGACGAAACACTTGCAGTACGAGTTCTTCGAACGGGATGTCGACCGGCGCGGCGAAGTACGCAACCTGTCGCGACGCGCAGAAACGCTCGATGCTCTCGCGGTAGAGGCGCCAGGCTTCGCCGATTTTCTCCAACATCTGCGCCGTCACGGTCAACTCGCGCTCGTCCCCTGTTTCGCAATCGTAGATGCGCACGTCCCCCTTCAGATCGGGTCGTGCCTCGCGATTGTCAACGATGTGCAGCACGAACGGCTCGAACTTGTTGAAGCGCAACATGTTGATGCCGCCCTCGAAACCCGCCGGATCGTACAAGTCGCTGATGAGCACCGCCAGCCCGCGACGTTTGTGTTGCGCCACGAACATTCTGAGCGTTTCGGCGAGCTCAGTGGTGCCGCTGGCTTCGAGCTCGCGCAGGAAGTTCAGCACCTTGAAGATGCGCCCCTTGCCGCGCGTCGGCGGCATGCGCACGAGCTCGCCATCCGAAACGCCCACGATCGTCACGCGGTCGAGGTTGGCGAGGCCAACGTAGGCCAGCGCCGCACACAAGCGGCGAGCATGATCGAACTTCTTCGAATCGCCGAAGGCCATCGAGCTCGAGCAATCCACGATCAGGTAGATGCTGAGGTCTTCTTCTTCTTCGTAGAGCCGCACCAGCAGCTTGCCGAAGCGCTGGTAGATATTCCAGTCGACGTAGCGAAAGTCGTCGCCTTCGGTGTAGTTGCGGTGATCGGCGAACTCGACGCCGCTGCCCTTCTTCTTGGTGCGTCGCTCGGCGCGCATGCGGCCGGCGAACACCTTGCGACTCACCATCGCCAGCATCTCGAGCTTGCGCTGGAACTCGTCGTCGAACAGCTCTTCGGCCGGCGCTGGTCGGTTCGAAAAGCGGCGCGACACCGGGCTTGCCGCCCGCTTGAACAGGTCTAGAACGCCCATACCCCTTGCGACGCAGGCTAGGCCTTCGACTCGGGTATTTCTTGGAGGATTTCGTCGATGACGGCGTCGGTGCTGATGCCTTCGGCTTCGCCCTCGAAGTTCAGCAAGATGCGGTGTCGCAACGCGGGCACGCTCACAGTGCGCACGTCGTCGATGGAGGGCGCAAAGCGCCCCTCGAGCAGCGCACGGATCTTCGAGG
>Ga0315910_10002942_pt1 | contig 14731 bp, 11 predicted proteins | sample EdamamesoilMG_FD_204470 | JGI IMG/M metagenome (GOLD analysis project Ga0315910, IMG submission 204470) | Garden soil microbial communities collected in Santa Monica, California, United States - Edamame soil | ecosystem: Environmental > Terrestrial > Soil > Garden | place: USA: California...
GAAAGTAGCGTTGCCGAGGCCAAAGCGCCGGGCGTTCTCGGCAGCTTCTCGGAGCATACCTTCCGAAACGTCCAGGCCCACCACGCTCTCACAGCGACGAGCGAGGGGTATCGCGAGCCGTCCGACTCCGCACCCGAAGTCTAGGGCTCTCGTCGGCGTGAAATTGGGATCGATGTACCGTCGCACGTCGTTCAAGACCATGTCGATGTACCGCTCTCCAAGTTCGAAAAACGCTTCCTTGCTCTCTGGGTTCAACTCGCGCGAACTGAACCGACTATCGGTGAGTACACCGAAGTACGGGTCAGTCGAGCCATAGTATTGCCATGCCTTGTCGCTGTCGGTCATGTTGTGGAACTCGAGGTCTTGGGAAGTAGTTGCGCTCTACCGCGCCGCGGGTGTGGTTCGCTTAGGCACGTATCGAAGCTCAGGATACCTTTTGGAAGGCGAATAGGTTGTTGAGCCCCAGCTGGAACTTCATGAACTTCAGCGGTTTGAGTCCCGGCACGTCGAAAATCTGGGGCGTTTGCTCCGGGACGAAGCCGTGATGCTCTTCCACCGCCATACCATCAATGAGTTTGATGGCCATGAGCACGTCCAGGATCTTGTCGACCACCGGTGCCGGTACGGTGATCACCAAATGTCCTCCGTCTTTCAAGTACTTGACGCAGCCTTCCGCGAAGGCGCGTTGCTCCGACTCTGGAACGTGCTCGAACACTGCCAAGACCGTGATTGCGTCGAACTTTTCGTCTGAGGGTGTGGCCTCGGGGAAGTGCCCCTTGATCAGCTTGTAGTTATCGTTCGGGACGTCGAAATCGATGTCTGGATCGATCCCGACGCCGCCTGCGATTCGGTCGGAGAGCTGGTGAAACAACGCGCCGTCTCCACAACCGATGTCCAACACCCTGCCTCCCTGTGGAATGAATGGTCGTGCTTTGCGGATTCGCCAATCTCGGAGGAATCGGTCAAGTGGCTTCATGTCAACGCAGATCCTTTGTGCCGTAAACCAAGAACGCTGAGGAAGAAACTAGCGAGTACGACCTGACAGCCCAAGACCAACGTCATGACCGCCGGAATGACGGCTCTCAGCGTCTCATGTGGGTCTAATGGGCCGAACGCAGCGTCGCCCCACACGCCCACCGAGTAAAGCGACGTACCCAGCCCGACCAGAATGAGCAGGAGCCCCAGCACGACGCCCGTTTCCAGTCCGATGAACCGAAACCAGCGGTTCAACTTGGCGTCTTCGGGGACGAGACCAGCGCCCATGGCAAACACGGTGGAGAACGCGGCAAACACCAGCATCTGTGTGCCGACCAGAATGGTCATGGCCGCGTAAAGCAGCGTGTGAACGTCGAACACGACACCACCCACGGCGCGAGGCGCGGGTAGAAGCCAGGCCATCGTCACCGCGCCCAGCAGTATGAGGAATAGCCCCGGGTACAGGAACAACCAGCGTGGGCTGTACAACAGCATGAAGCGCAAGTGCCGCCAACCGTCGCGCCAACTCCGCAGATGAGGTGGGCGTGAACGCCCGTCCTTGTAAAGGGTGATCGGCACCTCGGTCATCGTGAGGTTGTAAAGCGTCGCCTTGATCACCATCTCGGAAGCAAACTCCATTCCGGTCGTTTGCAACCGCAGACGCTCGTAAGCCTGCTTGGTGAAGCCACGCAACCCGCAATGGAAATCGGTGATTGGACAGTGAAAGAATAGGCGACCAATGAAGGAAAGCGCAGGGTTTCCGATCCATCGATGCTTCCACGGCATCGCCCCGGGCATGATGGTCCCCCCGCCGTAAGGCATTCGGCAACCCATCACCAAGTCGTGACCTTCCTTCAACTTCTCCACGAAGGGCGCGATGTTCGAGAAGTCGTAACTGTCATCGGCGTCGGCCATGATGACCCAGCGCCCTCGCGCTGATTCGATACCGCCCCGAAGCGCGTTGCCGTATCCCTTCGCGCTAACGGGCACGACGCGCGCGCCCAGCGATTCGGCCATCTGTTGAGAGCCGTCCGTGCTACCGTTGTCGGCAACCACCACTTCGCCGGTGAGTCCCAGCTTCTCGAGCGAGCCCAATCCTTTCGTGACGCACGCCTCGATCGTCTCGGCCTCGTTCAGACATGGCATCAGTATGGTCAGGTCGAGGCTCGCTTCGTCTTTCATCGCTACTCAAGTGTGTTCGCCTGGTTATTGCCAAAGGTAGCGTTTACCACACGAAGCGTTCGCGAATCTACTACACCTAAATTGGTCAGGAACGATCGTGACGATTCCGCTTTTACTGGACTGACCAAGAGCGCGACTGGGCGATCGATTCGGGTGAGTTACTCAAACGATACCCAACGCCACGGCTAGGGCGCCGGCACGATTCCATCGTCGAAGCCGCGAACCGTTGAAGCCTCTCTCGGTTTAGAGCGCAGGCGCGAAACACCGCGCGCGTTTTTCGTTTGGATAAACCGTGCTTCGGTGGAAGGTGTCAGCAGCAGGTTCTCGGCAGAAGGTGTCTGGACTATGTGCTGGGGGCACGATTGTCGAACCGGGGCGGGCGTTCGCACGAGGGTTGGCGCTCGGCCTCTGCCGAGGTTGAATCGAGCAGCAGCTTGCCCTAAGTGTTTAGGGACTGGGTGCCATGCGCGTTATCACGACCGTCCAGATTGGCCTGACCGCGACCGCGCTTCTCGGGTGCGGCTGCAACCGCGGAAATGGCGCAAGCTCCACTGTCGCGGCGCAGGCGGGTACGCATAATCTCGAGTCTGGGGTGCCCGCTTCCGCGCAAGCACCGGCGCCATCCAGCACACCTAGCGTACCTGGTGCATGCAAGAACCTAGCCGAAGTGGGCGTGTGGGAAGACATCACTCCCGTGGGCGTCAGCGGAGCCCTCAAACTCATCACGGACGCCGCGACGTCCAGCACGGTCTACCTGGGCACGGGCCAGGGGTTCGGGGTCTACCGATCCAAGGACTGCGGCAGCACGTGGGCCGAAGTCAGCACGGGCCAGTTCTCCGAAGTAATGAGGTCTGGATACAACTGGTTGCTGATTCAGAACCCGGTTGATCCCCAGGTCCTCTACTCCCAGGCGCTCTATGGTTCAAACCTGACACTGCTCAAAAGCGTAAACAGTGGGACCGACTGGCACTCAGTCATGCCGGCTGGCGACAACATTTCTGCTGCAACCCCTGCCTCGTCGGTCCAATGGGCGTCGATGGACCCGAACGACCCCAATCACTTGGTCGCTATCTTCCACGAGAACTGTGTTGGTGAATACGCCCCAGCCTGCATGGCCGAAACGAAGGACGGCGGTGAGAGTTGGCGAATCTTCAAAGGCCCAATCGATCAATGGGTCGAGGGAGCCTCCATCATCACGCTCGGGCCTGACAGCTGGATCTACACGACACTCTTCCACGGACTGTACTCGACGACCGACGGCGGTAAAAATTGGAGCAAAATCCCCGGCAACGGGGCGGGTTCACAGTCCTACCTGGCTGACGATCGCACGCTCTACTTGAGTGGCAGCGAAGGCATACGCATGAGCCAGGACCACAGCACGTGGAGCCTCATCGAAGGGTCGCCCGCGTGTGACGGTCTCATTGGCGACGGAGAGCATCTCTACGCCGGGACTCGATATCCACCGCCAGGCTACGAGCTCTTCGTCTCCGAACATGCGCGTGGAGGAAACTGGAAACCGATGTCGGTCCCGAAGGACTTTGGAGGCGCAGTCTTTTTGTCGTTTGATCGCGAGCGCGGGATTCTCTACTCCGCCAACGGCCATCAGGGGCGCCTGTGGCGCATCAAGGTGCGCTGAAGCGCCCACCCAGCAACGTCTCGTTGTCGAGTCGTGCTGCTTCTCGAGCCGCGCGCTGCGCCTTCTCGGGGAAGATACGATAGAGCTGAACGTCCCCAAATTGTGTCATCCGTTCGCCGTATTCGTCCGCGAGGCGTCGACAGAACGGATACTCGTTATCGGCGGCCGGGAAGGAGAAGCCTATGCGCCCGACGTTGTACTGTCGTTCACCGATCACCATGTGCGTAATGCCCGCGCGTTGCAGACTCTTTATGAACGACTCCCAGCTGTCGAAGCGAATGTACGCTTGCAGCTGGCTGTCCGTCGTGAAGCACACGCGGTCGACCCAGACCCCGCCGTAACTCGAGGACCCGAAGGTCGTGTAAAACGCGGCCATCAGAACATGCGCATCCGGCGGCGTCTTCGTGTTGATCGTTTGCCACGTATTCCAGAACGGACTCGCGGCGTGCTCCTCGTCCAAAGTCGTCCAGCCCGTCGCCAGGCGCACGCCGGATGGGAGCGTTGGGAGTGCCCACTTCAACGTCAATCCGCAGGCAACCGCAAGCGCCACGGGCGCCAACCACCGGTGCCACTTGCGACTCTCTAGCCAGTGCATGACTAGCACGCTAGCAACCAGTGCACCGACGAAGATGGCAGGCAACCAGTAGCGTACGATGAGCCCCGTGAGAGCGATCGAGATAACGACGAAGCCACCCGCGAAAAGGCACAGTGCCCTCAGCGCCGGCTGCTTCATCCGATAGACCACCAGCGCGGTCAACACGATGGCCACGAGGAGCCCCAAGAGAATGAGCACACGCCGCTCTTCCACGCTTCTGGGTTCGGCAATGCCCCAGGTGAAGTAGCGGATGTACTTGGAAAAGATCTCGGCGTGCTCGATCGGCCAGTCGCGTGTCGGCAGGACTTTCGACAGCATCGGAAACAGTGGATCTCCCAAAAGCCACCAGTTGCGCGCAAACCAGGGGAGCACGGGAGCCCCCGCCAGTGCTCCGAACAAGATGACCTGTTTCACCACCTTGCTCCAAGCGCCCCCCTGGCGTCGGAGCTCGAGCGCCACTGGCGGGAGCCACGCGAGGCTGGCCGCGATCGCCGTTGCCTTGAATGAGCCCGCGAATCCGACGCACAGTGCTGCGCAGATCAGCAATTTCGTGTCTTGGTGCTTCTGCCAGGCCAGCCACGCCAGGATGCTGCCCGTCAGCATCCAGCATACGGCGAGGTCGACGTACGGCCGGGGCAATGGGACGGTCAGATCCCAAAGCGGATTGGGAATGAGGAGCACCGAGACGGCAAGCAAGCCCGCTTGCACGCTGGCGACACGGCGCACGCACAAAAATAGCCCGACGAGGGACAGCGTGCCTGCGCTGAAGTGCAGGAACTTCGCCGCCGCGGCATCCAGGAAGGCCAGCGCCATCACGTAGAACATCTCGAAGCCCATCGCGGCGTTGGTCAATGTATAAGTCGGGAGGTAACCGAGTGTCTGCGCGTGTAGCCAGCGTCGTGGCGCGCTCAGGTGATAGCCATCGTCTTCACCGAAGGCCGTTAGTGTCACGGTAACGATGAGATAAACGCCCAGGAGCACGACGGCCAACGACGACCAGACCAGCGTGGGGGGAGTCAGCTGCCGCGCCCGCCATACACGCCGCAGCGCGTTGCAGACACCGCGGGCGACCGAGAAAAGATCCTTGTGGAGCAACAGTGCCAGCGCACCAAGCGCAACGCCGATCGCAACGCGGTTCAGTTCGTGGAACAGCCCGAGTACGTACGGTAAGAACTGCAGCACGCCCGCGCCCAGGCAGATGCCGACGAAGCCACGTTCGATGGCGCTCAGCGATTCGGAAGCGACACGCGCCAGCTTGAGTAGCCTGGTGCCCAGAGCCAGTGCCAGCCACCAGAGCACCCCGCCGAACAATGGCGCATATACGAGCGGTGGAACATGCTCCACCGTTGTAGGCCAAGTGGCATCCATGCTTGTACTTCGTGAAGTACTCTAGTTCCCTTTTGGGAGCAATCTCCGTACCACCGGTGGGGAAAATGTTCGAGGAGCGTAGTGTCGCGTTGGGGCTTAGTTTTCGGCGGTCTTCAAGCGCTGTGCTAGCCCGTCGCACGCCCGCGCTGCCAGCGCCATGGCAGTCAGCGTGGGATTCTTCTCCGGCCCCGTGGTGAAACACGCCGCGTCGCAGACCAGCACGTTGGGTGCGTCGAAGACCCGATTCCATGAATCCACCACGCCATGCTCGGGGCTTCGGTGCATGCGGGCCGTGCCCCCATAATGCACGGCCGTTCCCGGAACTACGTCTTCGGCCGGAGTCAGGATGTTCGCGCGGATGCCGCTGCGGTCGAGTAGTTCCAGCAAGCGAGTTCGAGCGACCCGCAGGTTGTCGAGAGTTTCGGCGTCGAAACTGATGGCGATATCCAACTTGGAGGTACCCATGTGATCCTGGGCACCAGCAATGGGAGTGACGCGGTACTCGTGCTTCGGGATGACCGTCCCGAACACCTGAACGCCGAAGCGATTCGACTTCAGCGGAGTGAAGCTCATCAGCTTCTCCTTGGTCGACGCCGCGCCCAAGGTCCATGACGTGGCGAACAGCGGCTTCGAATCAGCATACGGACGACGCGTGAGGTAGATGGACGGTGAGAGCCGCGACAGGGCAGGAGACACCTCCATTTCCCACCATTCGCGCGGATGGTCGTGGAGGTAGCGCCCCAGCAGATCGCGACTGTTACCCAAACCATTGGGGAAGTCCGAGCTCACCGAGTCGAATAAGAGCCGCGTTGTTTGTAGGGGCCCGGCGGCCACGACGAACGCATCGGCTTCGACGCGATGCTCGCGACCGTCGTTCGAATCGCGGTAGATGACACCGCCCACACGGCGCCGCTCCGGAATCCACTCGAGTTGCAAGGCATGCGCGCCCTGCTTTATGGAGAATAGGGGCGAATTCAGCAGCGGCACGATCATGTTCGAATAGCTGTTGAAGGCCGTCCCGCGTTGGACCAACAAGTGCCGCGGCCCATCGGCGATCGGCAATGTCGTGAGCCCCTGTCCCAGCTCGCCGATGGTGTCGGCCACCTTCTGCCAGTCCTGCGGAAGCTTGCGCAGGTCAGCCGCGTAGCCCCCGGGCATACAAGGCACGTCCCGACCGGAAGCCACCACACCCATGAGGCGCTCCATCCGCTCGTAGTGCGGGGTGACTTCTTCGTAGGATACGGGCCACTCGTAGCGTTCATGCAGGCGCCCCCCTTCGGTGAAGTCCTCAGGCGCGAAGCGAGGCACGGCGCCGGTCCAGTGGTTGGACAGGCCTCCCGGGCTGAGGCTGAAGTACCACTTGGTCATCGGATCGCCCGACGCGCGATGCTCCGCACAATCGCTGCCGAAGTACCCTTCACGCTTGCTCCGCCAGATGTTGCGACCGAACGCTCGCACCAGCAAACCGTCGGGCCGCTCCGTTCCAGACTCCAGCATTACTACTGGAATTCCACGTTGAACGAGTTGCCACGCCGCGGCAGCACCGCATGGCCCGCTTCCGATCACCACAACGTTACCCATGACACCAATCCATAGCAGGTGTACGCGCGGGATGGCTAACAGTAGATTGTGCTCGAATTCGCCTTACTCATCTTGCGTGTTTGGCTATTTCGCAGCGCAACCCCTGCAGCCCAACGCACGTTTTGCCCGTCACGACCCGGCACGGCGCCAGCATGCGCGCCCCTGGGCTTCGGCTTTGGGGCACGCGAGACCGCGCAACCAAGCACCGCCTCAGCGTCACTCACTGGCACGAGACGCCAGGGCTCCTGTTTCGACCAAGTAGCGGGCCAACGAGCCGGCAACGCCGCCCCACCAAAGCATGAACTCAAGCGCTGCACCTGGCCGAGATTCAGTCGGAGCAGTCGGTTGCTCATAGTCTTTCAGCGCAGTATTAGATAGTGGCTATGTTGGTGTCCGCACTCGTGTGCACGCGGAATCGTGCTGCATCCCTCGTTCGAACGGTCACCTCGCTCTTGACGCAAGACGGGCTTCTGCACGAGGTCGTCGTCATCGATCAGAGCGACAATGACGAAACCGAACAAGCGTTGAAGGCGATCGCACACGACCGCCTCCGGTATTTCAAGTCACGCGCGGTCGGCAAGGGAGCAGCACTCAACGAGGGGCTCGGCTACGCTCGCGGCGAGATCGTAGTGTGTACCGACGACGACTGTGAGGCCCCGCCCGACTGGGTTAGCAGCATGACCCGCGCGCTCGAACGGTATCCACGTGTCGCCATCGCCTTCTGCAACGTCGTGGCGCCGTCGCACGATCGCAACGCGGGATACGTTCCCACGTACGAGCGCAGCGAAAGTCGACTGCTGCACTCAGTGCTCGACCTGAGCACTGGTTATGGTTTGGGTGCAGGCATGGCTCTGCGCAAAGAGGCCATCCTCAGCGTCGGTGGATGCGACGAAACCATGGGCCCTGGTGCCCGTTTCAAGTCGGGTGACGACATCGACTTGGCGATTCGTGTCCTGCAGCTGGGCTGGCACGTGCTCGATACCGTCGAAACCTCGATCATACACCACGGGTTTCGACCCCACACCACCAGCCGAGCCCACGTCGGCGGCGACTGGTTCGCGCTTGGCGCCACCTGTTCCAAGTCCGTGCGCGGTAGACGCCTGCTCGGTGCAGTTCCGACGCTATGGCTGTTCACCACGCAAGCACTTTGGCCTCCCGTCAAGCACGTCGCGACGCTGCGGAAGCCATTCGGGTTGACCAGGATCACCGCGTTCGTCCAAGGTTTTGCCAAAGGTGTGACGACGCCCGTCGATCGCGAGCGCATGCTGTTTCTTGCATGACGCCTGCGGCCGCTGAACTCGCCTAGTAGGCGTTCTGCTTCACCGAAGCGCCAAACACCGTCAGGAAAACGATCTTCAGGTCCCAGCGCAGGCTCCAGTTATTGATGTAGTAGAGATCGTGCTCGATTCTGCGTTGCATCTTCTCGACGGTATCCGTCTCGCCACGCCAACCGTTGACCTGCGCCCAACCCGTGATCCCAGGCTTCACCTTGTGCCGCAGCATGTAGCCATGAATGCGGGAGCGATACAGTTCGTTGTGCGCTACGGCATGCGGGCGCGGCCCTACAACGGACATGCTGCCTGCAAGCACGTTGAGGAACTGCGGCAGTTCGTCGAGCGAATGCCGACGCAAGAATGCCCCCAGGCGCGTCACCCGCGCGTCTTCGCGACTTGCTTGCACGATGTCGGGGCCGTCCTCGGTGACGGTCATGGTCCGAAACTTCAGCACGGAGATGGCTTTGCCACCCAACCCGTAGCGCCTCTGCACGAACAGTACCGGCCCCGGCGACGTCAGCTTGATTGCCACCGCGATGCAGAGCATCGGGAACGCTATCATGGCCAAGATGATGCTGGACAGTACGATGTCTTCGAGCCGCTTTACCAAACCGCCGGCACCGTCGAACGGGGACTCGTAGATACTCACGACCGGAACGTCGGCGACCGTTCCCCAGCGACCGTGCATGACGTCGAACATGACCATATCCGCCGCCATGTGCACCGAAGCAGTCGTATCGGATAGCCCGCGGATCACGTTGCTGATGCGACGCTCAGCCCGCAACGGGAGCGCGATGTATACGACGTCGAGACGCCCAGCCTTCGCATCACGCTGCAATTGGTCGAGATCGCCTACTTTGTGGCACTTGGGATCGGGCTGGTCGTGTCGACCGGAGTCCCGGTCGTCGTAGAAACCGGCAAAGCGAATGCCGTGTGCCGGGTCGTCCACCAGGTGGCGCATCAAACGGAAACCGACCGGCGTAACCCCAACGATGCCCACGGTTCTCGCGTTCCGACCGGCGCTACGTACGCGACTGAGCACGAACCTGACCAATACGCGCCATGCCACCAGCGCGGCGGGAACTCCGACAAACCAACCTAGAGTGACGACGCGCGAATAACCTTCCGTCGTTTTGGTGACGAATGCGGCGAGCAGGAGGAGCGGCACCACCAACACCCAACACGAAACTGCGTTCAACGCCTCTGCGCGACGCGCCGACGCACGCCAAGAACGATACAAGCCGTTCATTTCACCGAAGGTGTTGAAGGTCAGCGCGGCCAAAAGCGCCGCGACGGTGTACACGCGGCCCCACTCGGCCGAGTACAAGTGGCAGGCCAGAAGCAGGGACGCCGCGATGATCGCTGCGTCGGCGAGGCGCTGACCTATGTTGGCGAGTCGATCGTAACGGGACAACATGGCGAAATCGCGACCTGGGAGAGCTCGTTTGATTGCTGCCCTGCTGCCGTAGCAACAAACGCCGCCCTGGCGGCGTCGACCTAGAGCCTCATGGGGCTGTGAAACGAGCGCGAAAAGACTTCTACGAGCGTGTCAGCATCATACGCTTCATTCCTCGCATCACCAAGCAACATCGACGGTCGCGCGCGTAAAACGTAACGCTGCCTTGTCCCGATGTCGGGCGTTCACATCGAGACATGTCAACGTGACTAGGCACTGCCTCAAGGTGGGCGAGCAGCACGGCATCGAGTGGGGTCAGCTGCCTCGAAGCGGCCCTGCTTCGTAGCGGCCCTGCTTCATAGCGCTACTGGTCGATACAATGGTGCAGCGAACTGGGATGGCTGCCCCAGCTAGATCTGCATCGGAAAGCATTCCGCTGCGGCGCAAGTCTGCGGCGAATCTGCGGCCGCCCACGCGTAGCCCCGTTCTTCACCGCTTGAGCAGTGACATTGCAAAGCGCGCCACGGCGCCGACACCGGGAGCCAAGACGTACGCGTACTCTTGAAACTTTCCTGCTACGTCGGCGGTGTATCGGTTCGGATAGAAGGCGATCTTGCCAGCGTTCTTTTGAAACGGATCAGACATGGTGCTGCCCCCACCTTCCCAGGTGAAGGCAAGCATCGGTCGCGCTCGTGAGCTGCGATTCGGCATGCCGCGATGCCAGAGCATCGAGCTCCTGACGAGGACATCGCCTTGGTTCAACGGCACCCGGATCGATCGAGGCTTCTGGCGCACGATCTCCCAGTACTGATACTCGCGCAGGTGCGTTCGCTCGAGCACGTCGAGGGCGCCGTTCACGTTGTCGGTGTCGACCGATGCAATGTTGATGATCGGGAACGCGTCCGCCGCATAGCCATCTGCGTGATAGTTTTGTGGACTCGAACGCGGCAGGTTGAAGTTGCAGCCGACGTTCGGAGCGCGAACCGACTTCGGCCAAAGCTCTCGAACGAAGTCGACGACGCCGGTTGCTTCGAGCGTGTCGTAGACGAACCGCGACTGCTCACCGGGGAAGCAGTTGAGATGCCCCATGATCATCCCACCGCCTCCGTCGAAGAGGGGCCCCTCGGCATTCGCGGCATCGTACGCCTGAAACAGCTCGTCCGTGTGCCGCGCGAGCCGGGCCGCATCGATGACGCCACGGAACACCACATAGCCCGAGTGTTCGAACGACCGCTTCGCCTCGTCGAAATCGAAACGCTGGGGGGACGGTGAACCGGTCGTGGTCTGAAGTATCGACATGCGTTGATTCTCGTAGCTGTGGGGTTGGGAGTTCCTGGGGCGTCGTTAGCGAGCAAGATTCGCACCCGCACGCGTTTCCCGCGGGATCGTCAGCACAACCTCGCAGGTTAGCGCATCTCTTTCGCCATCGCATCGAGTCCGCGCTTTACCTGCGCGCTTCGTCAGGTTTGTCAGCGATACCAGCGAGGAGCGCGTCCTTCTCGACCCTAGCTGGCGCTTGTTTGGCGCTTCTGTTCCTCCGAAATCCTGAATCGGTTTGGCCTGCTCCGCTAACGCACGCCGTCAAAGCCGCCGTTCTGCTGGACAGCCAACCTGACACCAACTGCGCTCGCGTTCACCCTTACCGGTCGGCCTGAGGCAATCTGCCTCCACTGGATTGCCGGAGAGGGGGTTCCCTCCGCCGACAGCAGCGAGCGCCCACTGGGGTTGGCGTCATCCAAGCAGCGGCGCGAGAAGCCTTCCCTCGCCCACCAGCTGGCACTGCCCGCCGACGCGTACCTCTTGCACCAGCCCTGCGCGGTGATCGAGGAACACCTGAATCACGCTGGGACGGCCTATCTCAGCCCCCTGTGCAACGCTCGCTACGAACTGCTCTGGTGGGGTGAGCAACCCATGCCTGAGGGCATAGGCAACCAAAGGACCCGAGGCAGCTTCGGTGGCAGGGTCTTCGAGCACCCCGAGCGAGGGTAGAAAAGCTCGCGCCCGGGTCGAGTAGTGCGCGCCAGCGTTGAGCGCAAACGCCACCACGTTGGGCGCTTCGAAATGTTTCACCGTGCGCTCCCAGATGTCGGCCCGAAAGCGCACGTTGTTGAGCGCTGCCACGTCTTTGATCGGCACCATCAAGAAGGAAACACCGGCTGACGCAACGGCTTGCGGCGGGCAAGCGTGCAGGTCCGCTCGAGTCAGACCGAGCATCGCGGAGAGCGCGTTGGGTTCCGAGAAGTGAGCGCCAAACTCAGGCACCCGCTGTCTCACGGTGATCACCTGCGCCCGAAAGTACACCGACACGGGTCCGTCTTGCTCTTCGAGCACCACCCGACTCGGATCTTGCCGTTCCGGATTTTGAGCGAGCTTCTCTTCCAAGCCGAGCGCGTAGACCGCTGCAATGGTCAAATGTTCGGATCGCGGCAGCTCGGCGCTGGGCGTGAATAGTCGCACACGCGCCTGAGCCCCCGGACGATCTGCCGGGAAGATGAAGGCTGTCTGCGGGAGTCTCAGCTCCGCGGCGATCGCGCTCATCTGCGCCGCTTGAAGCCCGTGAGCATCGGTGAACACGGCCGTCGGCTTGCCCGCGAAGGCGCGCTCGGCAAATACGTCGATGATTCGAAATGCGTACGATCGACCCGAGCTGGGGGGTTCCGTGAACACGACGGTAGCCTACCAAACACGCACTAGCGAAAGGAACCCCGCGGCGAGTTGCAGCGCGATCTTCGGTACCCGCAAACGTTGCGACGAATCTGTGCGAACGCCCGGGTTGCCCAGAGCGACCCAGCGCACGACGTGGTTGCGACTTACGGGCCGCATGCTTTTCTCCGTGGATCCCAAAGCTTCCCAGTTTGGGATACCGTGCCGCGAAACATCGCAGTGCTCTCGCAGCGCACTCAGCCAGCGGTCGGGTCTCCAGGCGTCGAAATAACGGCCACAATCCGAGCTCTCTGCAAACAACCTTGGTGTCTGCGAGAGTTCGAGTGCTACCATGACGCCCTCTCGCACGTATGGACATACCTGCACTTCCCCCAGCAGGGGGTTCGACTCCGCCTTCCGAGAAGCCTCCCTGGCGCAGTCCGGACTATCAGCGCTTTTGGCTCTCGATCCGAGCGCGCCAGTGGCGGACGCTGGCGCTCGTCCCTGCCGCCGGTGGACAACCCGCAGATTTCACCCTGCAGATCGCCATGGCGTTGGCACGCACCGGCATGACGCACTTGGGGGCGCAGGTGCACGTAGCCGACGCAACCACGCTTTCGATGGCGGCTTCGACGCAGTTCACTGCTCAAGTTCGCGCATCCACCCAGAGCGGTCCGGTGCTGATCGCCCTAGCGCCTCGGTCCGATAGTCCCGTGACGACCCCCATTGCCCAAGACGCCGACTGCGCCGTGCTCTGCGTTAAGCTCGGGCAAATGAAGATGTCCGAGGCGAAAAAGACAGTGGATGAAATCGGGGCCGCTCAGTTTATCGGTTCCTTGGCTGTCCGCTGAGGGTAAAGTCAACCTGAACGCCGACACTCCTATACAAGTGTTGGCTCCGGCCGCGTCGCCGCACGCTCGAACTGGAGATGTGCTAATTGGGTTGGACCTTGCTGACCGCGGTACGGCGGTTTGCCACGCATGACCTACCCCACCGAGACCAAGAGCCCCGCACTTCCGCCGACCCGGGTTCGTCGCATCGCCTGGTCCGTGCTGTTCGCCTGCCTCGTGTTCGCAGGCTTCGTTGCGTATGCGTTTCTCGCGCCCACGATCTTCCAAGCGACGAGCGAGGTGCGGCTCCAAGTTCCCGAGGGCCTCGACAACTCACTCTACCCCATCGCAGACAGAAGGCACCGGCTGACCAATGCGGTACTGGGACCTGACTCGCTCAAACAGCTGAGCCAAGAACTGGGCTTGACCGCGCCCGACCAGCGCCTCGAACTGGCGCAGCAGCTGAGTGCAGGCGTCGCGATCACGACCAACGACGGGCAGATATTTCGCATCGTGTGCACGAACGCTGCTGCCGTGCGAGCACAGCAGCTGTGCCAACACGTCGGGCGCAGGGCGGCGGCCCAGTTGCCCGAACTTGCGCTGCTGCGGGATAGTCCCGAAGAACAACAGCGCCGAGAAAAGCTCGAAGGTTTGCTCGAGTTTCTCGCGCAACACCCGGAGCTGAGCCACGCCAAAGGGGGCGCGGCGCCAGCGCAAGGCGCCCAGCAGCCGGCCCAACCCGATGCGTTGTTGAATGCCCTCACACAACAGCGCCGCGTCGTGATCGCCGAGCTGAACGAGCTACAACGCGTCGACCCCACGAACCCGTATGCGGGTGGACTCAAGCAAGAAGTCGACCAGGCGCACAAGCGCCTAGCAGCGATCGACGCCGCCCTGGCCACGCGACGCAAAGGGCTCGAGGGAGCTCAGCAACAGAACGCGGCACCCGAGATGGATTCGAAGGTCGTCGCTCGCCTGACCGATTATCTGAACCAGCTGGGCGGGCCAGGCCCGAAGCCGCTGCCAAGAACCAGCCTGAAGGCTTCGGTAACGGAGGCTGCAAATCTGCCTTCGTGGCCGATCGTGCCCGATCGAACCCGCTTGCTCATTCTCGGCGCCCTGGCGAGCCTTGGTGTTTTGATCTTGGGACTCGGGTTCGCGTTTACCGCGCATGGCCATCCCGAAGCGGTCCGCCCGATGTACCCCAACCCATCGATCGCACCGTCGGGGACGGCGACCGATCGACCATTG
>Ga0315910_10002943_pt1 | contig 14725 bp, 12 predicted proteins | sample EdamamesoilMG_FD_204470 | JGI IMG/M metagenome (GOLD analysis project Ga0315910, IMG submission 204470) | Garden soil microbial communities collected in Santa Monica, California, United States - Edamame soil | ecosystem: Environmental > Terrestrial > Soil > Garden | place: USA: California...
TGATGGGAGCGGCCTCGTTGAAGTCCTGCAACGCGCCGTCGGGGTTGAAGGTGAGCGTGCCGCTGCCGACCTCGACGGGGACACCGGGCTGGGTGGGGTCGAGATCATCGCCCGGGGCGACGACGCGATACTCCCACTGATTGGGCCCGAGCTTGTTCATGTAGACGTCGAGCGAGTGCGGCGAGCCGAGCGAGTCGTAGACGACCATGCTGGTCGCCGTGGTCGAAGTCTCTGCGGCGTTTGCCGGATCGAACGGCGTGGCCAGCGCCGCCGCGGAAGCGTCCAGGTTCGCCGTGATGGTGACGTCGCTCGTGGGTTGCGCGGGCGCGGCGCCGGTCGGCACCGACAGTGGTTGCAGGCCGGCGCTGAGGTTCCCGTCCGCTTGCAGCGCTCGCCCCATGACGCGCAGCCCGCCCGCATCGACGATGGCGCCGTTGGGATCGACGCGAAACTGCCCCGCCCGTGAATAGAACAGGCCCGTCACGCCGTTGACGCTGCCACCGACAATAAAGAAGCCCTCACCATTGAGGGCGGCGTCGGTGGGCACACCGGTCTGGACCAGGGTGCCTTGCGTGAATGCTTGGCCGATGTCGCTCAGGCGCGCGCCGGAGCCACCCGTGTTGCCACGGCTGAATACATCCTCGAAAGCCGCACGCTGTCGCTTGAATCCGGGGGTGTTGACGTTGGCGATGTTGTCGCCAACGACTCCGATGGCGGCGCCCTCGACGCGCAGCCCGGAGACTCCGATGTTCAATGCTCTGACGCTCATGCGAGTTTCCTGGTCATCCTGACCTCAGGCCTAACAGAGCAAGCATCGGGCCAGAAACGTTGGCTCTTGCAGCAGCGGCGCGGGTGCGACCCGGGCGCACCCCGCAGATCCAGGTTTCAACGCGCCTCGGCGGGGCTCGCGATGAGGCGAAGCGCCGCGCCCGGCAGCGCGCGGACTCGGAGGGAGAGCGCCCCGCGAGACGGTGACATCGAGACAGCACCATCGAGACGGTGTTATCGCTGTCGGCATGACCACGGCGTCGTTTTCTTCGATCGCTGGCTCGACGGCTACCCATATCCCTATCCCGTGCAGCGCCTGTCGCTCGCCGTGCAAGGGCAGCCGCTGTGCATGGCGTACATGGATGTGCTGCCCAGCGAACCCAACGGGCACGTGGTCTTGCTGTTGCACGGAAAGAACTTCTCGGGCGCGTACTGGCGCACGACCGCGGACGCGCTGCTGGCGAGCGGTTACCGAGTCGTCTTGCCGGACCAGATCGGCTTCGGCAAGTCGAGCGAGCCCGTCGACATTCGGTACTCGTTCGCTCTGCTCGCACAGACGACGGCACGCCTGCTCGATCGGCTCGGCGTAGCGCGCGTGTCCGTCGTCGGACACTCGATGGGGGGGCATGCTCGCGACGCGCTGGGCGACGCAGTACCCCGAGCGCACCGATCATCTCGTGCTGGTCAACCCGATCGGGCTCGAGGACTACCGGCGCACGTTGCCGTATCTGGGCGTGGAGGCCTGGCAAGCGCAGGCCGCGGGCCAGAGCCCCGACAGGCATGGCGGGCCGCGCGGCTCTCATTTTTGCCGGCAGGTGCGAGAGGCGTGGAGCCCTCCCGGGCTGCCGCAGAATGCAGCGCTCGCTGACGTGGTGCGGCAGGCAGAGATGCCGGCGTGTCGCACGCGCCACGACCGGCGAGTGCGACCGAGCCACATGTAGCCGCATGAACGCAGCCGCGCGCCCACGACAACGCCCTGTGCTGTTCCACTGTTTCACTCACGCAGACGCCGTGTGTTGGTGCCCTGCAACGAAATGTGTCGGGATGCGTCGTGTCATGTCGCGCGAGATCGCACGAGGCGCATTGCCTCGTGCTGCGTTCGCGTCACGCCGCTAGCCGCTGCGTGATCACTGGCTAAATCGCGTGTTGCCTGCGATCGCGTCTCAGAGGGACACGTCCCGCAGGGCGATGGCGCCGTCGCACGAAGCCACTCGCTCGCCGTGACGTAACTGGATAAGCTCCGCGGCGCCGATGTCCCGTGGGCGCCTGCCACGGTCGAACGAAAGCCACACTCATGAGCATACGTCCATCGCACGCCACGGCGCCGTCGCTGCTGGTCCCTCGCACGAGAGCAACGCGCAGAGCCCAGAGGGCCGCCCGCGAGTCGTTCGCGCGCTGGGGTTGTGTTGCAGGTTGCGCCGCGCTCTCGGGCTGCACGCTCGTGAGCGACGACTACCAGCCGATCCTCCTCGCGCAGCGCGACGCGGGGCCGTTGCCCGCGCTCGACATCGACGCGGGGCCGCCGCCGCCGCCCGCGGTCGATGACGGTTGCGCGCGCGAGACCGCAGCCAGCTGCTCCGCCGCCATCGGTCTGGTCGAGCCGAGCGCGCCCGACGCAGGCCCGGTCGCGGCGGCGGCGTCGCTGGTGCTCCCGCCCTGTGCAGACGGCTTCGCGGAGTTCGATGAGCCCCAACGCCTGCTCGGGATCGAGTTCGAGCAGGACGTGTACGGCCCGGCGTTGTCGGGTGACGGGCGCACGCTCTATTTCTCGGCCTACGTCGAGGGCGAGCAGCAGATCTACGCGGCGACCCGCGAGCGGCGCGGCGTCGAGTTTTCGGACGTCATCGAGCTGCCGGTCGTCAACTCCGCAGAGATGGACGGTTCTCCTTTCGTCAGCGCCGACGATCAGCGCCTGTATTTCTTCTCCGAGCGCCAGCCGGGCTCGCCCGGGCGCCGTGACATCTGGGTCAGCGAGCGGGGCGCCGAGTCGTTTGGTGAGCCGACATTGGTGCCGGGGATCAACTCGCCGAGCTCGGAGCTCTTGCCCTGGCTGACGGCGGACGAGCTGACGGTGCTGTTCGTGTCGGGCCGCTCAGGGGGCGTCGGTGGGGCCGATGTCTGGCGCGCCACTCGCAGCCGCGTGAGCGAGCCCTTCGCTGCGCCGAGCCCCGTCGCGGACTTGAGCTCGAGCGGGAACGAAGGGCGCGCCGTGCTCTCGGGAGACGGCACGGAGGCGTTCGTCACCTCCGACCGAGCCGGCGGCTCCCCCGACATCTGGACGGCGACGCGGCCCGCGCCGGGGGCGGCCTTCTCCGAGCTGCGCCGGCTCGCTCAGTTGAATAGCAACGCCACGGAGCTGGACGTGATGATCTCGAAGGACGACTCCGAGCTGTTCTTTGCGTCGACGCGCGGCGGGCGCAGCGCGCTGTTCCGGGCCGAGCGCGCCTGCCAGTGAACGCGGGCCAGCCCGTCGAGTCGCTTGTGGCGAGGCGCGCCGCAACCTTCAGAAGGTCTCGATGGAGACGAAGCCGACGCAGCCGCCAGGGCTCACGGCCACATCGACCTCGACCGGGATCTCGGGGCGGAACAGGAAGAAGGCGGTGGCGCCAGCCAGCGACAGCACGCTGACGCCCCACGAGATGTCCGCGAGCAGCGCGCGCTGGCGCAGCTCGTCCACCCGGCTCTCGCTGCAGTTGGGCGCGCAGGTGTCTTCCAGCTCGCTCTGCAGCGACAGGCTGGAGGCCGTCAACAGCCCTCCGCTCACCGCGCCGGCGATGGCGACGCCGCCGAGGATGTAGGTCGCGAGCGGCACCGGCCGGTGCATTTCGGGGGGCGCGGGGGGCGCGGGGGGCGCGCGCGGCGGCGAGGTCAGCGCGACCTGCACCATGCGGTAGCGCTCGCCTTCGCTCAGCATCACCTTGTCTTCGAACGCTGGCAGTCCGGGCACGACCACACGCACGCGGTGCGGGCCAGGATCGAGATCGACGGCCCTGCCAACCGACGGATCGCTGCTGGGCTCATCGTCGATGAAGACCTGAGCGTCGGTTCGGCTTTGCCCGTCCACGGTCACACGGAAAGTCAGCGACGGGATCTGCGGCTCGAGCTGATCGAGCCAGCCGACGCAGTCGCGCTGCAAGAGCGCCGGGCACGCCTCTGCAGCGCACTGGCGGAGCGCGACGCGGCTCTCGAGCAGCTTGCCCTCCATGCGCAGCTCCTGCGCGTCGGTGTGGTGCTCGACGCAGGCCTCCACCACGGGGCTGACGTGCGACGGGCCGCCCTTGCCTTTGCCTTTGGCCTTTGCCTTGGCAGCGCCGGAGCGTGCCGGCGCGCTCTGGGCCGCCGCCTGCGCTGGACCCTGCCCGGCGTCGAGGCTGCCCTGCAGCCAGCTCAGTGTGCCGATGGCCAGCGCCGCGAGTTTGTGCCGTCGTGGTCGTGGTCGCGAGTGCATGACCGTCACTGCACCCGATACAGACCGACGTCATCGACGTACAGGTCCACGCCGATCTCCGGGCCCTCGATGTAGAGCACGTACTCGGTGAGCTCGCAGGTCTCGGCAGTGAATCCTCCGTTGAGGAACAGCCACTCGCCGCTGGCCACGAGCTCGGTCACCAGTTGAGTGTAGACATCGGCCGCGCCGGTGCACGTCGTCTTGATCGAAATGCTGACGCTCTGGGTGGTGGTGGCGCTGGTACGCACCCACGCTTCGGCGGTGTAGTCCTCCCCGCCCACGACCAGCGTCTGCAAATCGATGGAGGGGCCGGCGAACGTCTGTGTACGGTCGCTGACGACCAGACACTGCGAGCCGTCGCGTCCTTCCGCGGGGGCATCGGCGAGCGCGGCGACCCCAAACTGCACCCAGCCCGTGTGTCCGAGCGTGAAGCTCGGATCCGGCAGCAAGTTGAGCGCCGTGCCGCCGTCTCCCGACAGAGAGCCACCGCCGCTGCCCGAGCTGCCGCCGCTACCAGCGTCGCCGCTGCCACCGCTGCCACCGGGGTTCCCCACACCTGCCGCGCCGCCGCCCGTCTGCGAGCCGCCGGTCCCGTCTTGCCCGCCCGCGCCTGCTACAGGTCCAGGTCCTGTCCCGCCGCGGCCTCCGGGCGCGCCGCCGCCGTCGCCGCCGTTGCCGCCGAGGCTCGGAAGACCTGCGCTGCCGCCGCCGCTGCCTGCGCTGTCGCCACCGCTCAAGCCGTCGAAATTTTGCAGCGAGCAGGCCGCGATCTGAAGGCACACCGCGACTGCCCCACAATGGCCCATGCCCCGGGCGAGCAGACTCAGCATCCGGATTCGGGAACGGCGTCCGTGAGGCAGGCTTGAGCCAAACCATCCCGCAGCGGAACGAGAATCGTCGCCAGGCGCCCGACGCGCGCCCACGCGGCCGCACCACGGTGCCGCTACCCCTTGGGCCGAACCCCGCGCGTGCGATCCTGGAACACCGCCCGACGCGTCGCTGGGCGGCGGGCGAGGGTCCGAGACTGTCCCGACCCCGGAGCCCACGCGGCTCAGAACGAGAGGTTGGCTTGCAGCTTGATCACGTGCTGATCGGGCCGTGCGTACGGCTGCGTCGCGTCCGTCTCGAGCGTCAGGTCATCGTAGAAGTAGCGCGAGTATTGCAGCCAGATGCTCTCGGTCGCGAGGACGTGTGACGTGAAGGTGATCCGCGGTGTCACGACGCGGAAAGCCTGCCCCGGGGCGTCGGCGTCGAGATCGACGTTGTCGTAGCGCAGCATGAAGGCCAGCCAGGGCAGGAGCTTCAGTGTCAGATCGCTGCCCCACTTGAGCTGGTCCAGCGCGGCGCTCGCCTCGGCTCCTGGCTCCAGCTCGCGGCGGGTGTTCACCAGCATGCCGAACAGGCTGAACGCGAGGTCTGGCCAGCGCCCTTCAGGGAATCCTGCGAGGCCCTGGAGCGAGTTCTCGTACAGCAGCCCGAGACTGAAGAGCGAGCCGCTGCCGCTGCTGCCGACGCTGCCGTAGGCGAGATAGTTGTCGGCCAGCCCCGAGCCCCCGGGCGAGTGGAGCACCTCGACGATGCCCGGCAGAGCCCAGCCGTTCTCGACGTGGATGCGCGAGGCGGCGAGCCAACTGTGTCCCGCATGTGGCACGCGCAGGTGCAGATCGGCACCATACACGTCGACCCGCGCCTCTCGCGCTGCCGCGTACGAGCCGCCGCCCGGCTCGCCGTCGGGGCCTGGCGGCACGGACGTCTCTTCCTCCGGGACCGCTCCGGAGCCAACGAACAGGCTCGGATCGCGGGTCCACGAGGTGTTGTGATAGAGCCCCGCGTCGAACAGCTTGCCGTGGCGCAGACCGACGTGGGTGTAATGCAACAGCGTCAGGCCCGTGCCGGCGCTCGGGGCGCCGTTGCGGTTCGTCCCGAAGCCCTCCTGCAAGCGCAGCTCGAAGCCTCCGAGGGGCAGCCGCGCCTCGAGCGCGCCGCCCGCTTGATGGAAGCGACCGAACATGTACGTGTCGTATTTCTCGAACATCCCCCAGCGTTGCCAGAAGACGCCGACTTGCAGCTTCACGTTGGGCTGCAGGGCGCCCACGTCGACGTCGCTGTCGAGCTCGACCCAGGCTTGCGCGGGCAACCAACCCGCATTGCCATCTTCGTAGCCGGCCCACGTGTACCAGCGCCCCATCAAGCCGACGGTGGCCGCGACGTGTGGCCGCTTGGCGGTCACATACAGCTCCGCCCAGTCCCCCTCCGAGAGGCGCGTGTACGCGAAGCTGTTGTAGTCGGCGTCGAGCAGCCGGTTCGGCGCGTGTGTGATCTGCCAGTGTTTGGTCCCCGTTGAGCTCACTGGATCGGCGCGGTTGCTCAGGCCCAGCATCATGGGCGCTCGAAAGTAGCCCGAGAGCGCGACGTCCCAGCTCGCGGCCGGCTTTTCTTCCGAGACCTCCGCCGGTTTGTCTTTCTCTTCCGGCTTCGCCGTCGCATCGGGCCCGGGCGTCGCTGGCTGCGTCGGTGCTGCTCGCGAAGGCCGGGGGCGTGTTGGAGTGGCGCCATCTGCAGCGGGAGCGTCGCCGTCCTGCGCCCGGACGGGCGCGGCTAGGAGCAGAACGCTGATGGAGAGCGGAGCCGCACGCATGAATCGCCGCTTTGCAGCAGGACTCAGCACGCACCGTGCCATGCCGTCTGCGAGACGTTCGGCGTTCTCGACGGGCCGCCTGTAATGAACGCTGGGGCTCGGCGTCTGCTCGGGTGCCTACCATTTTGCGCCTGGACGTCAGACCGCCGGAAGGCAGGCCGAGACACCGAACCTCAGCATTCTCATGTCGCTTCACGATCACCACGCTCGAGCTCTTCCCGGCAGGAAACCGCGGCGCGTTCGGCTCGTAGAGCAGGTGCGGGTCCTACTCATGATGCTCTCGGTTGCCATTTCCGGGTTGGGGTTGATCGCGGCCGCGAGCCTCGCGCTCTGCAGGCTCGCGAGTCGCCGCGTGGGCCCGAGCCGCGCCCTCGGAGCGGAGCACGCGGCCCCGCTCGAGCGCCAGATCGGCCCGTACGCGCTCGAGCACAGGCTGGGCGCGGGGGCGACGGCCGAAGTGTATCGCGCTCGGAGCTCCGCGGATGGCCGCCGATTGGCGATCAAGCTCCTGCCTCGCGACGCATCGGCGCGAGCGCGCGAGCGCCTCGATCGCGAGGCTCGTCTGGGGGCCGAGCTACGCCATCCGAACGCGGCGGCGATCTACGAGCGAGGCGAGGGCGCGGATGGCACTGGCTATATCGCCATGGAGCTCGTCGAGGGCGAGACGTTGCAGGCGCTGATCGAGCGCGAAGGCCCGTTGTCGCCGACGCAGGTGGCCCGCCTGGCGCGGCAGCTGTGCGCGGCGCTCTCCCACGTCCACGCGCGCGGCTTCGTGCATCGAGACATCAAGCCCGAGAACGTGATCGTGACAGGGGGCCCGCGCGGTGTGGTCAAGCTGATCGACTTCGGGCTGGTCGAGCCCATCGGCGCGGTGCTGGAGCCGGACCTCATCGCTGGCACGCCGCTCTACATCTCCCCCGAGGCCCTGACCCGGCCGGGCTCGGTCGACGCTCGCAGCGATCTGTATGGGCTCGGCGCGCTGATGTATTTCATGCTCTGCGGCGCGCCCGTGTTTGGCGGCCGCAGCTCGCTCGAGGTTTGTGTCCAGCACCTGCACGCCGCGCCCGAGCGGCCGAGCGCCGTCCTCGGCATCGCGATTCCCCGGGCGCTCGAGCAGCTCGTCCTGGATTGTCTCGCCAAGGAAACCTCCGCGCGTCCGGCGAGCGCCGCCGTGGTTGCCGAACGGCTCTCCGTCTGCCTGGCCAGCGAGCGACGTCGGCGCGATGGCGCCGCGCGCCCGCGGGGCGCGACCGCGTGCCGACGAACGAGGGCGCACGCCGGCGGAATGCGGCCGCGTGCCGCGCGGCCCTTGCCCAGCGCTGTCGGCAGGACCTCGCGTGCCGAAGGGCGAGATCGCGCTCGGCCCGAGCTGGCCTTCTCGGCTACACCCGAAATTCAGGCTACGATGCGCGCCCGGAGACCCTCGATGTTCTGCCTCGGCTCGCCCGCGCCCGTTCCGTGCCCCGTCGCTTCGGGGACGCTCTCGGTCCCCTCGCTGCAGGCGGCGGCGAGGCAGGCGCAGCGCTGTTGCTGCGTGCAAGGCTGAGCGGATGGTCTCGGCCTCAGAGCTCTGGGCCCCCGTGTCGTTGACGCTGCAGCTCGCGGCGCTCTCGACCACGGTGCTGCTCGCGATCGGCACGCCGATCGCCTGGTGGCTCGCGCGTTCGCGCGCCTGGTGGCGGGAGGGCATCGCTGCGATCGTGGCGCTGCCGCTGGTGTTGCCGCCGACGGTGCTCGGCTTCTACCTGCTGCTCGCGCTCGGCCCGGACGGCCCCGGCGGCTGGATCGCGGGGCTGTGGGGCGCCCGCACCCTGGCCTTCACGTTCGAGGGCCTGGTCATCGGCTCGGTCTTCTACTCGATGCCGTTCGTGGTGCAGCCGATCCGCAACGCCTTCGAGGCGATCGGTGAGCGTCCGCTGGAGGTGGCGGCGACCCTGCGCGCGTCGCCGACGCGCGCGTTCTGGAGCGTGGCGGTGCCCCTGGCGGCGCCGGGGTTCTTGACGGGCGCCGTGCTCGGCTTCGCGCACACCGTGGGCGAGTTTGGTGTCGTGCTCATGCTCGGAGGCAACATCCCGGGCGAGACCAAGGTGCTCTCGGTCGCGATCTATGACTATGTGGAGACGATGCGTTTCCGCGAAGCCAACCTGCTCGCGCTCGGTATGGTGGTGTTTTCATTTCTGGTCATCCTGGCGGTGACCGTGATCGGCAAGCGCCTCGGGCGCGTCTCCGCATGAGCGCCGAGCCCGTCATCCGCGCCGCGTTCAAGGGCAGGCTCGGGCAGTTCGCGCTCGATGCCGCGCTGCAGGTGCCAGCGCACGGCGTGACGGGCCTGTTCGGGCCCTCCGGCTGCGGGAAGACCAGCGTGTTGCGCTGCATCGCGGGCCTGAGCCGCGTGGCGGACGGTTTCTTCTCGATCGACGGCGAGATCTGGCAGGACGGGGCGGTCTTCCGCCCGCCGCACCAGCGCCCGATCGGGTACGTGTTCCAGGAACCGAGCTTGTTTGCGCACCTTTCCGTGCGCCAGAACTTGCGCTACGGCATGCCGCGTCGCCCCTCGGAGCCGCACGGCAGCCGCTCTGCCGAGGTGGGCTGGGACGACGTCGTCGCGCTGCTCGGCCTCGCCGCCTTGCTCGAGCGCTCGCCGCGACACCTGTCGGGCGGGGAGCGCCAGCGGGTGGCGATCGGGCGCGCGCTGCTGTCGCAGCCGCGCCTGTTGTTGCTCGATGAGCCGCTCTCGGCGCTCGACCAGCGCGCCAAGGGGGAGATCCTTCCCTTCCTCGAGCGGCTGCACCGAGCGCTGTCGATCCCGGTGCTGTATGTCAGCCACGACATGGCGGAGCTCGAGCGCTTCGCCGATCAGCTGGTGTTGATGGAGGCCGGACGCGTCGTGGCGAGCGGCTCGCTGCGAGCGCTGGAGTGTGATCCCGCGCTGCCGTTGCTGCGCGCGCGCGACGCGGCCGTGAGCCTGGAGGCGCTGGTGGAGGGCTACGATGCGGGTCACGGGCTGCTCTCGTTGCGCGTCGATGGCGCGTGCTTCCTGGTGCCGTCCGAGCCGGCAGTCGTGGGCGAACGGCGCCGGCTGCGGGTGGCGGCCGAGAACGTGAGCCTCGCGCTGGAGCGCCCGAAGGGCAGCTCCATCCTCAACGTGCTGCCCGCGCGCATCGTGTCGGTGGCCGGTCTCGGTACCAACGAGATCACGTTGGTGCTCGAGCTCGGCCCAGTGTCATCGGCGGAGATGTCCCTGGAGGACGAGGAAAGGAAAGGGGAGGGCGTCGCGCAGGCGCAGCGGGGGGCGGAGCAGATCGGGGGGCGGCCCTCTCCGGAGGCCTCCAGGGCGCGCTTGCTCTCGCGCGTCACGCGCCGCTCCTGGGAGCAGCTCGGGCTCGCCGAGGGGCGGACGGTGTTCGCCCAAGTGAAGAGCGTGGCGCTCGCTCCGCTCGGCACGTCCGAGAGTACGTCCGAGCGTAAAGGCTGAGGGAGCCCTAGTCTCGATCCGAAACGGAGGGCCGGGTCTGGTTGTCTTTTTCCGGGCCCGCCCCGGCCGGGCGCGCGTAAACTGAGAGATCATGGCCGCATCGTCCGGGTCCCCACCATCCAGGGCGTCGCGTCGCCGACTCTTGGGCTGCCTGGCGCTCGGTGCCTCGGCCTGCATGCCCTCGAAGGCGCTCGACGACTACGGGCGCGAGTTCGGGAGCAGCGGCAGCGCGGGAGCGGCGAGCGCCGGCCGCGGCGGCGCGTCGGGGGCCGCCGGTGCTGCCGGAGCCACGGCAGGGTCTGCCGGCATCGGCGGCAGCTCCGAGCCGCCCGGGCCCGACACCGAGGACGCCGGCGCAGGCCCGGACTCCGGCGACGAGCCGCGCGACGCGGGCGCGATCATCACGCTGGACGGCGGCCTGCCTGCCGCGCTCTGTGCCGCGGACGAGCTGCTCGGTCCGGACGAGCGCTGCTACTTCTTTGACGCCACGCTCGCGTCCTGGACGGCGGCGCGCGCCGCGTGCCAGGCGCGCGGCGCCGACTGGGATCTGGCGCGCGTTCGTCTCGCGGAGCAGAGCGCCTTCCTCGGCGATACGCTGGCCTTCGAAGCCTGGATCGGGGCCACCGACGCCGCGAGCGAGGGCCAGTGGTCGTGGGTTGGAGACGTGGCGCCGTTCTGGATCGGCAACGGCACCACGGGCGCCGCGAACGGCGGCGCCTACGTCAACTGGAACGCCACCGAGCCCAACGGGGCCACGACCACGAACTGCGCGCGCGCCTTGCCGCGCTCCATAGGCGGGCCCACCTCGAACGCGCCCTGGGCCGATCTGGATTGCGCCGTGGAGCTCGGCTCGGTCTGCGAGAGCGGACCGCTGCCCTGAGCTTTCAGTCGAGGCCGCGAGCTGGCTCTGCTCGGGCTCCGGCGCCCGGCGGCTCGTGGCGCGTGACCTCGGGGAACTCCCGGAAGTTGGGCGCGGACGCCGCAGACGGGCTCCAGGCCGTGGCCAGGAACTCGCGCACCTGCGCGGAGATCACGACGTGGGCGCGGTCGGCGCCGATCGGGCCGAGCCCGTAGCCCTCCTCGCCGAGATCCGGCGAGCGCTCGAGCAGCTCCGTGAACAGCCAGCGCGTGTCGGCGTAGTCTGCATACAGCGTCCCCGCGACCTCGAAGGCCTGGCTGCGTCCCGCCGCGGCGGCCAGGAATTCGTCGAGGCTCCGATCGCGCGCGGCGTTTGCGGGGCTCGACAGGAGCAGGCCATGCGCGCCCGCGGCGAGCGCGCGGGGCTCGCCCAGGATGGCGCTCTCGAGCGCCACGGAGGCCCCGATGCGCGTCGAAGCGGCGTCGGCGGCCAGCGCCGCCGAGCCGCCGAAGCAGTGCCCGAGCGCCGCGACGCGCCCGGGATCGAGCCGCGCGAGCGCCTCGCGCACGTTGTCGCGCGCGTCCGCGTCGAGGCTGGCCTCGGCGACGGCGTCGGGAGCGGCGAGCCAGCTCGCGAGGAACTCGAGATCGCGCGCCCACTCCGCGTTGGTGCGCGCGTCGGGAACGCGCTCCCAGGGCTCGGGGCTCGGCGCGCCCTCGTCGGCGCCGAGCGCGCCGGGCCCGCCGGGGTGTTGCACACCGAGAACCAGGTAACCAAAGCTCGCCAGCTCCGCGGCCAGCGCGCCGTATAGCTCGACCGGAGCGTGCCAGCCCGGAGAGAGCAACAGCGCCGCGCGCGGCTCGGGCGCCGCGGGCGCCACGTGCTCGTGCGCGAAGGCCAGCGTGCGCTGGAGCAGGTCCTCTGGCAAAAGCATGTACGTCGAGCGCCCGCTGCGCGCCGCGCGATCGGCATCGAGAAAGTAGGGCGCTGCGGGCGCGTCGCTCGCGAGCGCTGGGTACCAGAGGCGCACCAGAAATGTGCGACTCTCGCCTGCCTCCGTGAGCCGCGCTCCATCGACGGCGATCAGCTCGGCAGTGCCGACGCCGAGCGGACCGCTGGGCTCCGGCAACACGATCAGCGGCGCAGCGTCGATCGAACGAGCATCGAGCACGGTGCCATCATCGATCAGGCCCTCATTCAGCACGCCATCGGCTGCGGGCCGGGGCAACAGATCGGCGGTGGCGGCCAGACCGGTCTGGCAGGCGCAGCCGAGCAGCAGCACGAGTATGTCTGCCGCTCGTCGCTTCGAGGTGGCCGTGGTGCTGACCATGCGTCGCGCTCCTGGGGCCGGCGCGCTGTCGAGGACTTGCTCCACGAGAGCGCGCTGCCGTGAGGCAACGCCGATGCAAGCGCGACGCCAACACGGCGGGGCGCGCGGACGGACGCTTTTTGCGTCAGGTGCGGGCCAACGGCGGCGCGCTGCCCCAGAGCTGACTGAGGCGAGTGCGCAGGTCGTCGCTCGCGGCAAATGCCTGCAGCTCGATGCGGAAGTGCTTCTGTTCCGGAGCGCACAACACCACGTTGAACCAGGCCTCCACGGCGGACTCCTGCGCTTGCAGCGCGAGCCGAATCACGGAGCTCTCGTGCAGCGGTCGGTTGCTCGTGACCACCAGCCCGTGCGGCGAGATCGCGATGGCGTCGAAGCGCTCCGCGCTGCCTTTGCGCAGGTCCACGACGGGCTGGCTGAAGCTGCGCAGCTCGCCGGGCAGCAGGCTGTCGCTCTTCTTGACCGCGTTCGGCGCGCGCGATTCGCGCCCTTTGCGCGGGCTCTCGCTGGGCGCGTGCACGAATGTCTCGAGCGCGCCAGGCAGGTGTGTCACGAAGGTCTTGAGCTGCGAAGCGAGCTTCTCCTCGAAGCCGAGCTCGCGCGCGATCTCCTGGGCGCTGGCGCCGCGATCGACCGCGCTCGCGAGCTGGTCGGCTTTCGCCACGAGCGTTCCGGCGGCGCTGGAGTCGCCGCTCATGGCGGCCAGGATGGGGGCGGGCAGTTGCCACGAGCGCGCGACGCGTTCCGCCAGCGGCGCGCGGTGACGCTCCACGAGCTCGAGCCATTCCGGCACGCTGTGCTGTTCCGGCGCTGCCGAGATCACCTTCTCGATGCAGACCACGGCGACCGAACGCCCGAAGCCGTGCAGCAGGCCCGCGAGGAACGCCACCTCGGGATCGACGCCGCGCGCTGGCCCAAAGCGCTGCGCGGCGAGCGCCGTGGTGATCGAGCGGCGCCAGGCGCGATACTTGACGTCGGCGAGCGGCCCGGGCGCACACGCGAGCGATCCGAGCCCGGCCGCCAGCGCCAGGCTGGAGACGGCGCGAGCCCCGAGCCGATTGACCGCGCGGGGCAGCGTCGTCAGCGGCGGCCCGTCACCTTGATATACTGCCGAGTTCGCGATGCGCAGCAGCGCCGCCGCGAGCGCGGCGTCGGCCGCCACGGCGTCGGCGATCTGCGCCAGGCCGTAGCGGTCCTTTTCGATCAGGGCTCGCAGGCGCATGGCTGCCGCCGGGTACGGAGGGACTACAATATCTCCTCGCTCGACCACATCCAGCAGTCGAGCCTCGAGGTCGCTCGTGTGCGCGCTCACATCCATGTGAACGGCAGCTCGGCGCCTGCGTTAAGCAACGTTATGCTCGCGAGGTGATGGGGGCGAGGGCGACCAGGTGCGCTCGCCGCGGCGCGTGTGGGGCTGCGCCGGCGGACGCTCACTCCACGTGCTCGAGCTCTTTCAGCTCGCGCTGCTGCTCTGCGCTGCGCTGGTTCAGCTTCTGCACCGCGCCGCGCGCGTCTTCGATCAGCGCGCCCGGCGAGGCCAGCAAGTCACCACTCTGGCCCGTGGTGCGCCGCACCCAACCGAAGTAGGCGACCGCGCCCACCCCGAGCACGCCGAGCAGGAGCGCGCCGCGGAACAAGCGACCGAGCTTGCGTCCGACCACCACGAACAGCAGCGCGACGAGCAACGCGCTGCTCAGACCCGCGATGAACGAGGGCATGTGCAGGTCGCGCGTCAGCTCGCGAGCCGCGGACACGGCTGTGCTGGACAGCGCGCCGTCGCTCGCGCCCGCGCTTTCGCCGGCGGGAGCGAGCGCCACGGCCTCGGCCGAAGCACGCTGCGACGCCGGCACGCGCGCCAGCGAGTCGACGATCACGACGCGCCCGGAGCCGTCCCGGTAGCGATAGAAGGTCGCCGCGTCGTCGCTCCGGACAGGGCTGTCTCGAGCATCGGCGCGCGCGGCGTCCTGCAAACGCATCCCCAAGTATTCGGGGCCAGCACCGCGCGGGCAAGCTGCGTTGGCGAACACTGCCAGCGCAGCGCTCGACGCCCTGCCGCAAAGGTGGCAAAAGGGGCGCATGCAGCAGGCCGTGTCGGCGCTCGCCGTGCGCTCGCGGCGCTGGGGCCTGGCTGACGGACCTCGGCACGCGCTGAACCTGGCCCTGTTCCGGCTGGTGGTGTGCGCGCTGCTGATCGGCTCCAGCGAGGTGCT
>Ga0315910_10002944_pt1 | contig 14716 bp, 8 predicted proteins | sample EdamamesoilMG_FD_204470 | JGI IMG/M metagenome (GOLD analysis project Ga0315910, IMG submission 204470) | Garden soil microbial communities collected in Santa Monica, California, United States - Edamame soil | ecosystem: Environmental > Terrestrial > Soil > Garden | place: USA: California...
CTCGACCAGTACCGCGCCGAGTCGCGCCTGCTCGACGTGCGCTACGTCGATCCGGATCGCAACCCGGCAGAGTTCGTGGCGCTCTCGACCCGCTATCGCCTGAGCGAGGGCCGCACGGAGGATGGGCGCTTGGTGAGCGCAGCGGCCATGGTCATCGCCCGTGGAGACTCGCGCTGGGTGATCGGGGCGGAGGACATCTCCAGCTACGACGAGGAGAAGGGCGTCGTCACTTCACGGGTCGAGCAAGCGGTCACCGAGGGGTTACGCCAGGTGCTCGAGCCCACGTCGCTGGTGGTGTGCGTCACCAGCGGGCACGGCGAGCCCGCGCTCGACGACGGTGGGCCCACGGGTCTCGGCGCGTTGCAGTACACCCTGCGCCGCAACAACTACGAGACGCGAGAGTTGACGCTGGACACGCCCTCGGGCGCGCTCGCGGCCGAGGCCTGCGATCTGATCGTCATGGCGGCGCCTCGCGATCGGATCAGCCCTGCCGCGGCGCAGCGGCTCGTCGCCCTGGCCACGCGGGGCAAGGCCCTGTTCGTCAGCATCGGGGCGGCGCTCGATGAGCAGAGCCGCGCCGCCGAGAGCGGCCTGGAGCCGCTGCTGGAGCTGTTCCGGGTGCGCGCGCGGCCCGGGCTCGTGTTCGAGCGCGATCCCGACGCGGTGCTCCCGGTCGGGCTCGGCGGCGAAGCCTTCCTCGCGACCCCCAAGGCGCACCCCATCACCGAGGGGCTCCTGGTCGGCGGCGAGCCCCGCTACCGGGTGCTGTTGCAGCTCGCGCAGCCGGTCGAGGTGCACGAGGTGGGGCCGCGCCCGAGCGACACGGAGCCCGCGCCCTCGGTGCGGACCGCGCCGCTGCTCGGCACGAGCGCGCAGGCTTTCACGCTGCTCGACGCCAGCGGGCTCGCGGATGGCGCAGTAGACGTCGAGCGCTTGAAGCACGATGGCGAGGGGCCCTTCATCGTGGCGATGGCCGCCGAGCTCGAGCAGAGCGCCAAGGAGAAGCGCCCGGGGCGGCTCGTCTTCATCGGCAGCGCCAGCCCGCTGCTGGGAGCCACGTGGCAAGACTCCACGCTGGCTGGCACGCGCCGCTTCGTGGAAGGCGCCGTGTCGTGGCTCGTGTCGCGCCCGGCGCTGGTGAGCTTGCCCGACAAACCAGGCCGCGAGGTGGAGCTGCGTTTTACCGAGGAGTCGCTGAGCCAGGTCGCCCGTTACGTGCTGATGTACATGCCGGCGACCGCGCTCGCGCTGGGCGGACTGATCCTGTATCGGCGCCGCTCCGCGAGCGCCGCGCGCGGCTCAGGCTCGTCCGCCGGCGAGGGAGGCCGCTCGTGAGCATCCTGCGGCGCGCCCGCCTGTCCACCCTGGCGCTGTTCGGCGCGGCGCTGTTCTCCGTCGGCGTGGTGATCTGGACGGAGCGTGTCCCGACCAGCCTGGAGCGAGAGGTGCGCCAGCGCCACCTGCTGTCCGTCTTCCGGCGCGAGGACGTGCAGCGCATCGAGCTGCGCCGTGGCGATCAGCGGACGGTCGTCGTGCGCCGCCCGAAGCCGGCGCTGGCGCAGCCGCTCGGCACAGGAGCCGGCGGCTCGTCCGCAGCGGAAGACGACGAGGCGGCCGAGTCGGAGTGGAGCCTCAGCGAGCCCTTCGAGACCGACGCCGATCCGTTGCCGGTCGATCAGCTGCTCGGCAGCTTGCAGTACGCGACCTGGCTGCGAGAGGCCGAGGCGCCGCCCGCCGAGGCGGCCAGCGTGGCCCAGCCCGAGCTGGTGGTCGCGCTCGACCGGGTCAACTACCGCCTGCGGCTCGGCGGCGACGCGGTGTCTCCGCCCGGCGCGCGCTACGTGGAGGTCTCGAGCGAAGGCTCGGGCTCGCATACGTTCGTGATCAAGAAGCGGCTCGCCGAGGAGCTGTTCGTCGAGGGCGACGTGTTTCGAGGCCGGCAGATCGTGCCGTACTCCAAGCGCTCGGTCGCGCGCATCGTGCTCTCCAGTGCGGCCGGGGTGCGCCGCCTGCGCCGCGTCAAAGACGAGTTCCATTTCGACGGCATGGAAGACAACCAGCGCGCCGAGCACCACGCCGTCGATCGCATCTTCCTGGCCCTGGCGCGAGCGCGTGCCGAGCCGTTCGTGGACGTGGAGGTGGCCAAGGCAGCGGCGGGCGTCGACGCGAGCGTGCGCGTCTCGCTCGTCCCCCTGGGCGAGGGCAAGCCCGAGGCCAGCCTGGAGTTTGGGGGCAAGTGCCCGAGCTCTCCCGAGCTGACGCTGGCCATCCGCCACCTGCCGGATCCGATCGCGGGTTGCGTCGAAAAGAGCGTGCTGTTCGCGCTGCGCGAGCCCGCCGGAGCGCTGATCGATCGCCACCTGTTCGGCTTCGACGCGGACGAGGTGGACACGGTGCGGATCGTCGAGGGTGACTCGGTGCTGGAGTTTGCGCGCGGCGGTGACGGCTTCGTGCTGCGACAGCCGCGCAGCGCTCCGCTCGACGCGGACGCCGCCGCCGATCGGCTGGGGCGCATCCTCGACATCCAGGGCGACCTGCTCACTGGCTCGAACGTTCCCGCCAACGCGGCCAGCTACTCGGGGGCGACGCTCACGCTGGAGTCGTCGGCGCGGCTCGGCGAAGAGCGCACGGTCGAGAACGTGCGGCTGAGCGAGCCGCTGGGCGACGGCGGGCGGCGCCTGTATCGCGAGGTCGACGGCGCGGTGCTCGTGGTCTCGCGCGAGAGCGCGCTCTCGCTGCACGCGGACGCCACGTTGATGAAGGAGCACGCGGTGTTCGACTACCCGATCCAGGCCATCCGGCGCGTCGTGATCGACAATGGCGCTCAGAAGCAGGCCGTCGATCGCAGCGCAGCCGGGTTGCTCACGCTGGTCGAGCCGAAGGGGTACGACATCGACGGCGGGCTCGCGACGGCGCTGCTCGACGAGCTGCGCACGCTGCGGGCGCTGCGCTGGGTGACCGATCGCGAGTCGCCCGGCTTCGGCCTCGACAAGCCGCGGGCGAAGGTGCGGCTCTCGCTCGAGGTCGAGGGCCAGCCGATCGAGCGCACGCTCTCGCTCGGCGCGCGCGCCCCCGGCGGCTACTATGCCAGCGTCGATCGCGATCCAGGCGTGTTCGTCGCCTCCCGCGAGCTCGATCGGGTGCTGTCTACCTGGCTGCTGGATCGCGCCGTGTTCTCCGCACAGCGCGACAGCATCGTCGAGCTGAGCCTGGAGGCGAGCGGCCTCGGCAGCGTCGTGCTGCGCCGCGTGGGCGGGCAACTGACGCTGCAAAAAGGCACCAGCGGCTTCGACGGCTCGCGTGTCGACGAGCTGCTCGATGCGATCGAGTCTTTGCGCTGCGACTCGGCGGTCCACCTCGGCCCTGCCACGCCCGTCGAGGGCCTGCGCAAGCCGATCCTCACGGGGACGATCCGGCGGCAATCGATCGAGGACGTGGGCGCGCCGCCGCTCCGCTTCAGCATCGGCAGCCGGGACTCCTTCCGCGACGCCAGCGTCCACTATGCGCGCGTCGGATCCATCAACGCCACGTTCGCCCTGCCGCGCGAGCAGGTGCAGCGCTTGCTCGATTTCTTCTGATGCCCCCACTCGCGCGGCTGCCGCGCGGCACGGCCCCCGCACACTCGAGGCTCGAGCCGCGGCAACCGCGCGGTCTCCCCCAAGCCTGTGCTCGGCGCGCAGCGCGCCTGCGCGCAGGGCGGGGGAGACTCGCCAGCGATCCGTTTTGAATCGGAGGGCGTCCGGTCGTGCGTTTGTGGGGCGACGTTGCGCCGGCGTGGCACCGAGCGCTCGGGCGCCGATGTCGGCCGAGCGCTCACTGTCCGCGTCACCCGCGCGAATCTAAACTTGCTGCTTACGCGCTCGATCAGAACCTTTTCAAGCCGTGAGGAAAAGCAGACGGGCGTGCGCGCCGTGTGTGTTGCTCGCTCTATCGTCGTTGGGTTGTGACGAGGCTTTGCAGCCAGGAGAGCCGCTCGGCGCCGGGGAGCTATCGAGGATCGAACGCCGACATCCAGCGCTCTTCGCGCTGCCGAATGAGGCGCCCGCTCGCCCGTCGCGGGCCCTGGCGCCGGAGCGCGCGGACGGCGCAGTCCGCGTCAGCGATGTGACGGGAGAGGTTTCGATCGATATCGAACGGCTGGGGGCGCTCTCCAGCGTGGGACTGCGCCGGGGCGCGTGGCTCGTGTACGCGAACGGCGCGGGGCCAGGCAGCACGGTCGTCGCCCGCGCCAGCGGGACCGGTTACGACGAACGCATCGCATTCGAGCGAGAGCCCGAGCTGGGCGAGCTGCGCTACCGGATCGCGCTCGGCGAGTCGCTACGGGGTCTGCGTCGAGTCGCGGGGCAGCTCGAGCTGATCGACGCGGCCGGCACGCCACGCTTGCGGCTGGCGCCTCCCGCGTGGGTCGGCCCCGGCGGCGAGCGCAGCCCGGTCGCGCTCGAGGTCGAGGGCTGCGCCGTCGACACCGATCCAGCGCCGCCCTGGGGGCGTCCGCCGCTCGCGGCCGGCGCCAGCGAGTGCGAGCTGCGGCTGTCCTGGGACGAGCTCGACGTGACGTTCCCCGCGGTGCTCGAGCAGAGCTGGAGCGGCACGAGCGAGCTCGGCGTCGCGCGCCAACGCTTCGCCCTCACGCCGCTGGTCGGGGGCGCGCTGGCGGGGGGCCTGCTGCTGGTCGCCGGCGGCGTCTCGGCGGCGGGTGAGCCGCTCGCGAGCGCCGAGCTCTATCACGCCGCCACCGGCACCTGGGCGAGAACGAGCGAGCTCGAGCGGCCACGCAGCGATCTGTCGCTGGCGCCGCTGGCGAGCGGGCGCGCGCTCGCGGCGGGCGGCCGCGCGGGGGCTGACGTGCTGACGAGCGCCGAGCTGTACGACGTCGCCAGCGGTCGCTGGTTCGCGGCGCCCCCGTTGCCGTCGGCTCGCGCCGGGCACGCCGCGCTCGCCCTGGACGGCGGCGGCGTGCTCCTGGCGGGAGGCACCGACGGCAGCGGCGCGGGCGGCCTCGAAGCGCTGCGCTTCTCGGGCACGTGGACGAGCGCAGGCGAGCTGCTCGCTCCGGAGCCCGGCGCCACGCTGAGCGCGCTCTCGGGCGGGCGCGTGCTCCTGATCGGACCGGAGGCGCCCGCGGCCCAGATCTATGAGCCCGCGACCAACGGCTGGAGCGAGGCGCCGGCGCCTGCGGTGCCGCGCTCGGGACACACGGCGACACGGCTCGCGAACGGCCGCGTGCTGATCGCCGGCGGGAACGCGACGAGCGCGGGCGGCGACCCCGTGCCGACGCGCGCCGCCGAGCTGTTCGAGCCCGCCACCATGACCTGGCAACTCGTGGGTGCCACGCGCGACGCGCACGTGTTTCATACGGCGACGCGGCTCGCGAGCGGCAGGGTGCTGTTGATCGGTGGTGACGCCGCTCGCGGCACGGAGCTCTACGATCCGGCCTGGGGCACGTGGGCGCCGGGCCCCGACCTGCGCGGGTCGCGCGCGCGCCACGGCGCCGCGCTGCTCGAGGATGGAACGGTGCTCGTGGTCGGCGGCGCGAGCCCCGGCGCGGACGACCGGGATGGGGCGAGCAGCGGCCCCGAGGGGTCTTCGGATGCCGGAGGAGCGGGGGACGACGGAGCGACAGAGAGCATGGCGCAGGACGCGGCGGCGCCGCTCGGCCTCCCGGAGCGGGTCTTCGCCAGCGTCGAACGGCTGGATGCGGCGCTGCCGGGCACCGTCACGGCGGAGTACAAGCTCCCGGCGCGCCTGGATCGTGGCGTCACGAGCGCCGCGGTGACCGAGCTGTGGGCGTCCGTGACGCGACCGAGCGCGCTCTCGGATGGCCGGCGTTACCCCGTGATCGTGGCGCTGGCGGGCAACCACGCGACCTGCGGGACGGGCTCGAACCCGCGCGACGACAGCGACTGCTCGTACACGCACACGGGCAAATGTCCGAGCGGGTTCAGCGTCGTGCCCAGCCACCGGGGCTTCGACTACATGGCGGCAGAGCTCGCCGCGCGCGGCTACATCGTGGTCTCGGTCAACGCCAACCGCGGCATCAACTGCGGCGACGGTGACGGCGACGACTGGAGCATGAACCTCGCCCGGGGTCGGCTCTTGCTGCGGCACCTGGAGAAGCTCGCTGCCTACGATCGCGGCGACACGCGCACGCCGACCAGCCTCGGTGTCAGCCTGGAGGGGCGGCTCGATCTGGCGGAGGTCGGCCTGCTCGGTCACTCGCGCGGCGGCGAGGGCGCCCGCGCGGCGTACCAGCAGTACCGCGATCCCGACAGCCCCTGGCCCGCGCGTCTCGCGTCGCCGCTGACGATCCGCGCCATCTTCGAGATCGCGCCCGTCGACGGACAGACGCCGCGGCGCCTGGACCCCGACGGGGTCGCGTGGGCGGCGCTGCTGCCGATGTGTGATGGCGACGTGAGCGACATGCAGGGCGCGCGCCCCTTCGATCGCCTGCTGCGCCTGAGCAGCGAGAGCCCCGCCACACCCAAGGCGACGCTGGCGGCGTGGGGCGCCAACCACAACTTCTTCAACACTCAATGGCAGGTCTCGGACTCCAGCGGCTGCGGCGACCACCGTCCATTGTTTGGCGCCGAGCGCGGCTCCGCCGAGCAGCGACAGGTCGGCCTCGGGGCGGTGCTCGATTTCTTTCGCGGCAGCGTCGGCGCCGACTCCGCGCGCCGGCTCGACGCGCGCTTCGATCCCGCCGGGCCGTGGCCGTCCGAGAGCCGGGTGGACCGGGGTTATTCGCCCGGCATCGGGCCCGAGCACGCGCTCGTGCTCGAAGACTTTCGCGCTCGTAGCGGCGCTGGCTCGAGCGGGCACCCGCACCTGTCGCGAGGGCTGCGGGTCGTGCACAGCGGCGTGCCCGAGCACGACCCGAGCGCGCGTGCGGCGCTCGTGCGCTGGGAGCGGGGTACACAGCAGGCGCGCTTCATCGAGCTGCGCTTCGCGGAGCCAGGCCAAGGGCTCGATCTCGAGACCTACGACTACCTCGACTTTCGCGTGGACCGCGCGCTGAGCTCGGATAACCCCGTCGAGCCGACGCCGCTTTCGGTGCAGCTGCTCGGCGCCGACGACACGCTGTCGAACGAGCTCTCCGTCGCGGCCTATGGGGTCGTCCTCAGCGGCCCCGCCAGCGGTCCGCACGATAACCCGCATTCGCTGCTGCAGACCGCGCGCTTGCCGCTCGCCGATTTCGGCGAGGGCCGGGCCCGATCGGTGCGAGGTGTGCGTTTTGGGCTGCCCGGGGAGGCCGGCGGCGCGCTCTTCATCGCAGACGTACGGGCGACCGTGGGCAGCGAGCGCGTGGCGGGCGGCGAGGTGCTCCTGGCGCGCGCCGTGAGCCGCTCGCCGTCGCCGCTCGCGGTGGCTCGTCCGCTCGCTGCGGCCGAGGGCGATGGCCCCGCCGCGCCCCTGGTGCTGCGCGCCGGCAACGCCCTGCGGACGCTGGCGGCGAGCGGCAGCGACGTCGAGGTCGAGCTGGCCAGCGCCGAGCGCTTCGTGGTGCAGGACGATGCGCTCGTGCTCGACATCGGCGGACAGCGCACCTTCCGCAGCCGTCACCCCGGTGGCGACCTGCGCCGCGTCGTCTTCCGCGTCGACAGCCAGAGCTTCGAGCGCGCGCGCGACGGCGGCGCGCTGCGCGTGCGGACCGCGACCAGCGGTGCGAAAGTGTGGGATTTCGGCACCCTGAACAAGTCGCGGTTGCGTCGCTCGGCCCCCTGAAGTCGGCCGCGGTTGGCCCGCCCCGGCGCAGTATCCAGCACAAATGGCGCTGGGTCGTCGGGCCAAGGTCGACTCCGTCGGGCCGCGTTGCTTCGGCTCTCGGCGGGTCGTAGCCTGGTCTCATGTCGTTCTCGACGGCCGTCCGGCACCTCAGAGATTACGTGGCCATCCCATCCGTGAACCCCATGGGGCGCTCGGACATCGACGCGCGCTGGGTGGGCGAGACGCGCTACGCCGAGCGCGTTCACGAGGACCTGCGCCGACTCGGGGTCGACAGCGTGCTGGTGGGCGAGGGCGGCCGCCGCAGCGTCGTCGGGCAAGCCAGGGCAGGGCGGTCCAGCGAGACGCTGCTGGTCGCTTCGCACCTCGACACGGTCCCCGTCGACAACATGGTCATCGATCCGTTTGATCCGGTCATCAAGGACGGGCGCCTGTTCGGGCGCGGCAGCTGCGACACGAAGGCCGGCATGGCGGCGTTGCTCGCCGCGCTGGAGCGGGTGACGGCGCGCGGCACGCTGGCGCGCAACCTGGTGGTGGTGGGTGAGGCCGACGAGGAGAGCAGCGGCAGCATCGGCGTGCGCGACGTGCTCGCGCACCTGGAGAGCTCGCGCGTCGACTGGTCGATCGCGACGGAGCCGACGGAGCTGCGTGTCGTCAACGCACACAAGGGCACGGCGATGGCGCGGCTCGAGGCCCACGGTCGCGCCTGTCACAGCTCGGATCCGACGCGTGGCAAGAACGCCATCGTGGGGCTGGCGCGGGCGGTGCTCGCGCTGGAGTCGCTCGGCGTCCAGCTCCGCGAGCACGTGCATCCCGGGCTCGGCCACGCCACGCTCTCGGTCGGCCTGGTCGGCGGCGGGCACGCGCCCAACATCGTCCCCGATCGCGCCTGGCTCGCGATGGACCGGCGGACGTTGCCGGGCGACACGGCCGAGAGCATCACGCGCGAGATCGAGGCAGCGCTCGGCGCCGCCGGCATCGACGACGTGCAGATCGAGATCTTCATGGGCAAGGAGCCGCTGTTCGTGGCGCCCGAGCACGCCGCTGTCCAGGCGTGCCGGCGCGCCCTCGAGCGCAGCGGCTGCGACGCGGAGCCGGCGACGGTCGCGTTTGGTACCGACGCAGGCCTGTTCGCCCGGGCCGGCATTCCGTCGCTGGTGCTCGGCCCCGGCTCGATCGCGCGCGCCCACACCAAGGACGAATACGTCGAGGTCGATCAGCTCGAGCGCATGGTCGGCGTCTTCGAGCAGCTGCTCGAAGGTGCGTGACGATGGCTCGGCGGTCGCGCTCTCGGCGCTGGTCTTCGTGCCTGTGCGCCGCGGCGGCCCTCGGCGCCGTGCTGGCGGCGCCCGCGCCCGCCGCCGCCTGGAACGGCAGCGGCCACGTGGCGATCGCGCTGCTCGCGTTCGACGCCCTCGCGCCCGCCCGCCGCGCGGCGCTGGTGGAGCTGCTGAAAGCGCACCCGCGGCTGAGCGAGGATCTGCTGCCGGCGCTGCCGAGCGCGCTGGCGGGCGCGGCGCGCGATCGCTGGCTGTTTGCGCTCGCAGCCACCTGGCCCGACATCGCTCGCGGTCAGCCGCTGTACGAGCACGGCACGTGGCACTACGTGAACCTGCCGCTGACGTTGCGGGCTGGGCAGCTCGTCTCCTGCCCCGAGGCGCGCCGTGATTTTCCCGACTCGGTGCGCCGCGCCGCCGCGCTGGACGCCGCGCGTCGCGCGCGCGGGGTGCCCGCGCAACCCAGCGCTGAGTCGATCCGCGAGGCGCTGCCCAAGAACGCGCGCACGCTGGCCGATACGCACGCGCCCGCGTCCGAGCGCGCGCTGGCCCTGTCGTGGGTGCTGCACCTGGTCGGCGACGCGCATCAGCCGTTGCACGCGGTGGCGCTCTTCACCAGCCGTCGCTTCGTCAGCGGCGATCGGGGCGGCAACGATATTCTGGCGCGCGATCTCGGGCCGTTGCATCGCGTGTGGGACGACCTGCTCGGGAGCGACATGGCGCCCGACGCGGTCCGCGCGAGCCTGCCAGGGCTCGCGCCCGGCGGGGTTCGGCTGGAGCAACCTCCGGCCGATCTGTCCGCCTGGCTCGATCGCTGGCTCGACGAGGACTGCGAGCTGGCGCGCGCCCGCGTTTACACCGCGGACATCTTGCGCGCCGTGGAGAAGGTCGACGCCAGCTCGCCCGAGGCGGACAGCGCGACGCCGACCAGCGGCGCCGCGGGCGCATCCGCCACGGCGCCAGGCCCGAGCTCGTCTCCAGCCAAGCCCGAGGTCGTGTTGAGCCCCGACTATCTCACGCGCGCTCGGCAGCGCGCGCGCGAGCGCGCCCACCTGGCGGCATCCCGCCTCGCGTCGCTGCTGGCGCAGCTGCGGCTGTAGACGCGCGCCCGCGAGGCCGAGGCGCGCGTCAGGCCGCTTTCAGGACCACTTTCTCGCAGTGGTCGTGCTTGTTCATGAACATTTCGAAGCCGCGCGCTGCTTCTGCGAGCGGTAGGCGGTGGGTGACCACGAAGCTCGGGTCGAGCTCGCCGCGTTCGATCCGCTCCAGCAGAGGCTTCATGTAGCGGTGGACGTGGCACTGACCAGCGCGAATCGTGAGGCCTCGGTTGACCACCGCTCCCATCGGGAAGTTGTCGATCAACCCTCCGTACACCCCGATCACGGACACGACGCCGCCGTTTCCGCAGCAACGGATGGCTTGCCGCAGCGCCAGCGGACGATCGGGCTGGAGCCTGGCGATCTGCTTGGCGCGGTCGAGCGCGTAGAGCGGGCCGTGCGTGTGCGACTCCAGCCCCACCGCGTCGATGCAGGCGTCTGGGCCCCGGCCCGCCGTCATCGAGAGCAGCGCCTCGTACACGTCGACCTGCTCGTAGTCGATGACCTCGGTCGCGCCGCCGTGCTCGAGGGCCATGTTCAGGCGATACGGGAAGCGGTCGATGGCGATCACCCGCTCGGCGCCGAGCAGGCGCGCGCTCTTCATCGCGAACTGCCCGACGGGGCCCGCTCCCCAGACGGCGACCACGTCGCCGGGCTCGATGTCGCACATCTCCGCGCCCATGTAACCCGTCGGCAGAATGTCGGACAGGAACAAGACCTGCTCGTCGCTCAGCCCATCGGGGACCTTCAGCGGACCTGTGTCGGCGTACGGCACGCGGACAAACTCCGCTTGCCCGCCGGCGAAGCCGCCGAGCAGGTGCGAGTAGCCGAAGAGCCCGGCGGGGGAGTGCCCCCAGAGCTTCTCGGCCATCCAGGCGTTGGGGTTCGAGTTCTCACACAGCGCGAAGTTCTCGTCTTTGCACGCGCGGCATGCGCCGCATGCGATCGGAAAGGGCACGACGACGCGCTCGCCGACGCGCAGGTTCTTCACATCTGGGCCGATTTCCATCACTTCGCCCATGAACTCGTGCCCGAGCACATCTCCCTTTTCCATGCTGGGCACGAGCCCGTTGTACAAGTGCAAGTCGGAGCCGCAGATCGCGGTCGACGTGACCCTGATGATGGCGTCGCGTCGGTTCAAGATCTGGGGGTCCGGCACGTCCTCGACGCGGACGTGTTGCTTTCCGATCCAGCAATTGGCTTTCATCGCGTCACCTTTCGTTCGGAGACCTGCGCCGAGAGCGCAGAGGGGCGCGCCGGGTGCAGGCCGCGGTGGATGCTCGCGTCCGATTGGATCACTTCGCCCGTCTCCAGCACCTGTTTGAGCCGGCGCAGATCGGCCGAGATCTCCTGCGAGGGCTCCCTGCCGAACAGTTGAGCCAGCTTGGCCCCCACGGCGCCCGCTGGTGGATCGTAGCTCAGCTCGACGATCAGCTCGGTCCCGCGCCCGCCGGGGCCCGGACGAAAGTCGACGCGGCCACGGTTGCCGATATCGGCCCCGGGCAGCGAGCGCCAGGCGATACACTGACCCAGCCGGTCCTCGACGAGCTCCGCCTCCCACTCCACGGAGATGCCGGCGGGGCCTTTCGCCTTCCAGCGCGAGCGATCGCCCGACTCCGTCACCGACTGGAGGTGGTACATGAACGATGGCAGGTTCTCGAGGCGGCGAAAGAATGCGTACACCTCGTCGGGTGAGCGCTCGAGCGTGATGCCGTGACGGACACGCACGCCGTGAGCGAGCGGCGCGACCCCATCGCGTGCGAGCGCGTACGCGGCTTGAACGTCGAGCAGCGTCACCCCGACGACGCTGCCCGCGACGCTCAGCGCACGTTCGGCCGATGGCGGATCGCCTTTCCAGGCGTAGCCGAGAAGAGCCAGGTCCATCACGTCGCCGGCCACGCGAGCCCAGGCCCAGGTTGCTGGCCGGGTCTCCGACAGCAAGCCGATACCGCAGACCAGCTCGCGCAAGCCGATCGCGCGCATCCCGAGGCACGTGCGCTCGTCATCATCGACACCGATGAGCTGCGCGACCTGCCGGGGCGCGATGAGCTGGGCAAGACCCAGCCCGACGCTCAACCAGCCCAGCCCGAGCGCGCGCGTTTCGGGCGCGCTGGCTCGCGCCTGCGCGCGCGGCGCGAGCGCTCGGTAGGCCCCGCGTGGCGCCGATACGCGCGGTCCGGGGGTCAATCGATTCGTCTGTGTCAGTTCCATCCGCGTTCGCCGCCTCTCCGCGCTGCCGGTTTCGCAGCGCAAGAGAGGCGACGACTGCAAACATCGAACCAGTCGCGCCGAGCCGACCGGCTCGCAGCGCATGTTCGATCCCGCCGTGCTGGTGCGCACACGCCCGAGGAATCACGAGCGGCAACGTGCGACAAGGGAGGCGTGCGTGCCGCCCCGATCGATCTGCTTCAACCGTTCGAACGCTCGGCGCCGCGAGCGCTCAGTTGAGCGTGCTGCTGGGCTTGCGGTTGCCGTAGATCGCGTCCCAGTTCTTTCGGTAAGAATCGGTCGCGACCTGCGCGGGGCCCGAGAGCGTGGCGGCTTTCTGCGGAGACGGCCCCGGCAGCTCGACCTCGACGTCACACACCATGGGGAACTGCTCGCGCGGGCGCAAGCGCACCACTTCGCCGTGGATGGGCTTACCCTGTTCGAGCCGCCGCACCGTGCCCGCTTCGAGCCGCTCGCCGCGCTTGCGGATGATGTCGAGGCCCTGCCCGTCGTTGCTCAGCCCGCAGACGATGGCCACATCGTCGTTCGATGTAGATGCAGAGCCGCTCGACCCGGACTCTCCCGACGCGGGGCGTTCGGCGCGCTCTGCGAGCGCTCCAGCGCTGCTCGTGGGCGCTCGCTCGGCCGAGCTGGGTCGCTTGTTGTCCGGGGCCTGTGACACGTCTCGCTCGATCGCATACTTAGCACGAGGGCTGCCGTCGAGCCCCGCGAGCAACGCCGGCGCCGTCCGTCGGTTGGCGTGGCGGCCGGCATTCGCGGAACCGTGGGCCGGCGTGAAACACCGCGCGCACCAGACTCGGGGGGGCGGGCCGCGGACACTGCTCGCTTGCAGCGTGATGGCTAGAGGCCGAGAGCCTCGTGGTGCACCCACCCGAGGGCTTTGCCTGCACGTTCGATGCGGTACCAGTCACCCGCGCGGCCGGTCACGCTGATGCGCGTGCCAAACCCGAGACGGGCGGCTATCGGCGCCTGGCTGGAGGGGCCTTCGCGCACGATCGCCGTCTTCCAGCCGACGGTCGCTTGCCCGCTGGTGCTCACGACCTCGCTGCTGGCCCCGGACGCAGCCGCCTCGGCAGCTCCGAAGCGCAGCACGTAGTAGATCCAGTACCGCGCGTGCGCGTGCACGACGTCGTCGAGCGAGGTGCCGACGACACTCTCCTCCGCACACGCGAGCAGCGCTGCCGCCTGCCCCTCGGACAGCGTGGTGCTCTGGCCGAGCTTCACACCAGCGATCTTGCCCCGTGGAAAGTCGACGAGCATGCCCAGGGACAAGACCCCCTTGGCGCCGCGTGCCCGTCCGCACGCGCTGAGCTGGGCCAGCGGTGCTTCGAGCGCCGTGTCGAGCCTGGGCATGTCACAGCGCGCGAGCGCTTCGCCGGCGTTGCCCTCGCAGCTCTCCACGACACGGTTCTCGACGTGCGCGGGATCCATGCCGAGCGGCGCGGCGCGCAGCGCAGGCAGCGCGGGGCTCGGGGTGGGGCTGGGCTCGCTGTCGCCCGCTCCGTCGGGTTCCGGCTCGGGCGGCTTTGGAGCGCTGCTGCCCGGCGGCCGCTGCACGAACTGTAGCCCTCCGACGATCGGCCACGCGACACCTGCCGAGAAACAGACGGCCAGCACGGCGGTCAGCCGAGCCAGACTCGGCGTCTGCTCCGTCTGGGGGGCAGGCGCCGCCGGTGCGGCGGTGGCCGTGACGAGCACGCGGTTCTTCCCGACGGGGCTCTTGCGTGCGGTGCTGGCGGGGACCGGTGCCAATCGCTCCTTCCTGAGATCGCTCGGGCGCGGAGCGCCGCAGAACGCCTCATAAACCGGGCACAGCTCCGAGTCCAATAAACGGACCGGTTCGCGCAGACCGTTTGGGATCGATGCACGGGGTGCGTCCGCGTACGCCTCGGCCACGTGTACCTCGGCCACGTATACCTCGGCCACGGGGCGTTAACGGGCAAGGTGTCTCGCTCGGAGCGCGAGCGAGGGGGATGGCCACGGTCGCCGTGATGTGGGTCTGGGTCGGGGTGGGGCGACCCCTTGCGCCTGGGCTCGGCTCGCGGCAGGCTATCGATGCGGGGAGCAAAGGCTGGCGACGAATGGCGCCCGGGCAAGCCATGAAACGGTGGATGGCGCGCCCGTCGGTCGTCGTTCGCGTCGGTGCCGCCGCTGCCGCGGCGTTGCTCGCGCTGCTCGTCGCTGTCGTGCTCTGGCTGCTGCCGCTCGCGCTACCGAAGGGAGCGGCTGCGGAAGGCCTCGGCATCGCTGGCGCCGCGGCACCGGGGGCTGGCCCTGTATGGCAGGCCACCCTCGCGCGGCTACGAGGTGGGGCCGCGAGCAGCGAGCGGCTGGAGGGGTTCGTGCGCGACCTCGGCCTGCGACTGGCGGCCACGCCGGTGGTCGCGACCA
>Ga0315910_10002945_pt1 | contig 14712 bp, 17 predicted proteins | sample EdamamesoilMG_FD_204470 | JGI IMG/M metagenome (GOLD analysis project Ga0315910, IMG submission 204470) | Garden soil microbial communities collected in Santa Monica, California, United States - Edamame soil | ecosystem: Environmental > Terrestrial > Soil > Garden | place: USA: California...
TTGTATTTTAACAGGTATTTATTGAGGTACTTCAGTTCGCGCATGCAAAGAAATTTGGTCGGCTCTGGCTATAACGAAATATCCTTTTAATGGTTCATGCAAACGTTTGAAGCTGCTTATTTTTGCACATCCGGACGGAAAATGTACTTCGTATGGCCGGGTTAAAACTACAACAATCAAACGTAAATAAAATCCAATGGAGACTAAAGAACTGGAGAAAGTGCAGCATTCAGGTTTGTTTGGAACGCTCACGCAACTGGGGCATGAACAGGTAGTATTTTGTCATGATGAAGTAACAGGATTGAAAGCGATTATTGGGATTCACAACACGGTGCTGGGCCCTGCCTTGGGCGGAACACGCATGTGGCAGTATGCCTCTGAGCAGGAAGCATTAACCGATGTTTTGCGACTGTCGCGCGGCATGACGTTTAAGGCGGCCATCAGCGGAATTAATCTTGGAGGAGGTAAAGCCGTAATACTAGGCGAAGCCAAAACCATGAAAACCGAAGCTTTTCTAAGACGCTTTGGAAAATTTGTTAACAGCCTCGGTGGAAAATACATTACCGCAGAAGATGTGAACATGAAAACCTCTGATATGGAATACATTCACATGGAAACACGCCACGTTACCGGCTTGCCAGAATCAATGGGTGGCGGGGGCGATCCTTCACCCGTTACGGCCTATGGTGTTTACCTCGGTATGAAAGCAACAGCAAAGAAGGTTTATGGTCATGATGGGTTGAGTGGCAAGAAGGTCGCAGTACAAGGTGTTGGTCAGGTGGGCATGCACCTGGTGGATTTTCTTGTAAAAGAAAATGCCGAAGTATTCATTACCGACCTTTACGAAGACAAGGTGAAGGAAGTAGCAAAGAAATATGGTGTGAACACGGTAGGCCAGGATGAAATCTATGATCTGGACGTTGACATCTATGCACCCTGTGCATTGGGAGCTACGATAAATGATGTAACCATTCCCCGACTGAAGTGCAGCATTATTGCCGGTGCCGCCAACAACCAATTGAAAGATGAAGTGAAGAACGGGTATATGCTGGTAGACCGTGGCGTAACGTACGCTCCTGACTTCCTGATCAATGCCGGTGGTTTGATTAATGTATACAACGAATACCTGGGGCAGTATAATCGTAAGCGTGTTTTCGAGCAGGCGGAGAATATTTATACCACTTGCCTGAACACCTTGAATCTGGCATCAACCGAAAAGATTGCGCCTCAGGAAGCGGCCATTAAATTGGCAGAAAAACGTATCCACGAAGTGGGTAGGCTGAGAATGTCGCGGTAACCAAGCTTATAAAAACTAAAAGAACATCCCGTTAGCGAAACCTGACGGGATGTTTTATTTTTGTGCCATTCGAAATTTCATCCACTAGTAGTCGTTCTTTATCATGCTTAACAGAAGAAGCCTCCGGATAAAAGTGATGCAAAGCCTGTTTGCCTTGCAACAATGCAAAGATGCCAACTATGCGTTGTGTCTTGAGAAAATCAATGAAGCCTTTGCCCCAGATTTGAATTCCATGGAAGTGCAGGATAAGGCCGTGTTGAATACACAGAAAAAAGCAGCCACTAAACTTTTTGAAAAGGCCTTTGCAAAAGGCGAGACCACAGCCGATCATGACGATGAAAAAATCAAAAAAACCGTCAATGATTGTTTTCATTTCTATGCCACACAAAGCAAAAAAGACACGGGCTTTTTCAAGAAAAATCTGGTAAGCGAAGTAGAAAAAATTTACGACCACTACATTGCCGTACTTAGCCTGGTGGGGGCTTTCGCAGAACTGGCCGAAGCCGACAAAAAAGCTAGTCACAAAAATTTTGTTAACAACACCTGGGTAAAAGGTATTCGCGAAAGCGAAGTACTTCGTAAAGATGCCTTGCGATTGGGAAAACATTGGCAGGATAAATCCGATCGGATAAAGACCTGGTTCCGTGATATCGTGCGCATGGATAATGAATACCTTTCCTACCTCGATAAAAAAAGTCCAACCCCTGACGATCAGAAGAAATTTGTCAATCATCTTTTCAAGCGTATCATTTTGGGTAAAACCGTAATCAACGAATTCTTTGAAGAAGAAGTACTACGCTGGGCAGAAGACAAAGAAATTGTAAAAGGGCTGGTAGAGAAAACAGTAAAGTCGTTTGATCCCGAGGCAAAAAAAGAACTGGGTCTTCATACACTTTCCGTTAACTGGGAAGAAGACAAGGATTTTATCGAAAGGCTTTATGAAAATGCCGCAAACCTTGAAGCCCGTTACCGCGAACTCATTGCCAAGAACACCCGTAACTGGGAAGTGGACAGGTTGCCCCTTACTGATCGGATGATTATTGAAATGGCAATCGCTGAATTACTTCAGTTTCCGAACATACCGGTAAAAGTAACCATTAACGAGTACATTGAACTGGCGAAGAACTACAGTACGCCCAAGAGCCGTCAGTTTATCAATGGTATCCTTGATGTGATCTCAAAAGAGCTAAAAGAAACCGGATCTTTTAAGAAAAGTGGACGAGGATTGATGGACAACAAGTAATGGATCAATAGTTCAAGATACAGACGCCCAAATCAAAGATGGGTTCATCTTCACATTGACAATTTGCACATTGATAATTGAGGAAAAACGCTTGTTAAAAATTGTTAAAATCTTGAATTTGCATTCAGACCCTAATTAATTTTAAAAGTTTTATGAGTAAAAAGAGCGGTGGTTTATTGATGGCATTTCTGATGGGCGCGGCAGCCGGTGCAATTCTTGGTGTTTTATACGCTCCCGATAAAGGATCGAACACACGCGAAAAATTATCATTCCAGCTAGACAAGTACCGCAAAATGTTGCAGGATATGATTAATGATTTTGTATCCGGCAAAGAAACTCCGCTTACCAGTGAAGCAAAATCGCAGGGGCAGAAAGTGGTAGACGAAGCCAGAAGCAAAGCCGAGCGATTGCTGGAGGATGTTGATGAACTGCTTGAACAAATGCGAGGTAAAAAAGGTTAGTAAGTTTTAAACTTTAGAAAAAAAGAGGAGTCATGAAAACAGGAATTGTAAAATCGCTTTTAATTTTTACTGCCGTGCTGGGTGTATTCACAGCATGCAAAGACCGTAACGCAGAAAAGAGAATAGCAGAACTGGAGAGCCGTTTGGCAGAAGTAGAAGGCAAGAAAGCAGCCGGTGCTGCCAATATTCCTGCAGTTACACCGGGCGTTGCTCCGGCCGATGAGAAGCCAGAAGGACCATTACCAGCCTTTCAGTTTCAAGATATCGACTACGACTTTGGTACTATCAAGGAGGGCGAAGTAGTAGAGCACACGTACACCTTTACAAACAATGGAGCGGCTCCCCTGATTATTCAATCCGCACAAGGCTCGTGTGGTTGTACGGCATCCGACTGGACAAAGGAACCCGTTCCAGTTGGCGGTACTGGTTTTGTTAAAGCAAAGTTTGACAGTAACGGCAAACAAAATATTCAAAACAAAACAGTAACGGTAACGGCCAACACTTGGCCAAAGCAAACGGTGCTACGCTTCAAAGCTATGGTTACACCCAAATCAGCAGGACCAGGAAAGTAGTCAAGTAAGTATTATTTAGAATAGTAAACGGAAGGCTGTCAGAGTAGACAGCTTTTTGTTTTTTCACCGATTGGCACAATCTCCCTTCCGGTTGATTTTAATATCTTGCTCGTATGATGATTAGACCGCGCCCTTTACTTTCAGGAGATACCATAGGTATTGTAGCACCGGGCCGAAAAGTAACGCCAGGAGATGTGGAAGAGGCCGTGTCAACTTTTCAGGCGTGGGGATTAAATGTGGTGGCGGCACCGCGCTTGTTCAGCAACGATCATCCCTACCTGGCAGGCACGGATCAACAACGGTTACATGACCTTCAGCGGATGATTGATGATCCGGCAATAGCGGCTGTTATTTGCGCACGTGGCGGATATGGAAGTTCACGCTTTATCGATGCGCTTAACTATACATCTCTGCAAGACCAACCAAAATGGATTATTGGATTTAGTGATGTAACAGCCATTCACCTTAAGCTATACAGTCTAGGTATCGAGAGTGTTCACGGAACGATGCCGATTCTTTTCCCTATGAAGGAAGCAAAGCCATCAGTCGAAAGTCTAAGAAAAATTTTATTTGACGAACAACAGATCATCGAGGCAAGTGGCCATTCGTTCAATCGTGTCGGAGAATGCACAGGGTTTGTAGTAGGAGGCAATCTTTCCTTGCTGGTGGATTCGTTAGGAACATCTTCTGAACTAAACACCGAAGGGAAAATTCTTGTCATCGAGGAGATCGATGAATACCGTTATAAAATTGACCGAATGATTAACCAACTGAAACGAGCGGGAAAACTAAATGCATTAAAGGGTTTAATCGTTGGATATATGACGGACATCAAAGACCCATCGCTTCCGTTTGGTGAAGACGTGAACGCAATTGTTTTGCAACACACAAAAGAATTTAGTTATCCAATCGCTTTCAATTTTCCGATCGGGCATGAAAATCCAAATATGGCGTGGCGGCACGGTGCCACAGGTACGTTGAACGTTGCCGCAGAAAAATCTTCACTCACTTTTTGATAGAAAAAATCACATGAAAAGGTATTGTACGAACGCGTAAATACCGAGGCCCAGTAACATCACACCCGGAATTTTCTTCAACCACAGATTGTGCTGAAATCCTGAGGCAATCTTTCTAGCCAGGTAAAGGAGCACAAGCAGAATAGCAAGTGCACCGACAGATACGCCCACCAGATAGAAGAACAGCGAAACTGAAGTTGAAAGATCAATCCACCCCTGGCTGCGTAAGTAAGCAGTAACACCGATCCAATATGGCATGGCTAGCGGATTAAGAATACCCAGGATAACCCCTCGCCTGAAACCACTGGCCGTTAGTTTTTGTGTAAAGGTTGAGGGCTTAGACGATGACCAGAGATTGGTAATTCCCAACACCGTCATGACAATGGCTGTTATCAAATGAAGATTTTCTACAATCACAGGAGATGAGGTAATGAAACTTTCAAATTTTACTGCGAGCCAGGCATACGGGTACTCAACAATGGCAGCCGCTAACGCGAAACGAAAACCGATCTTGATTTTCTGTTCTAAACCAAGTTGAAGAACAGTAAGATTAATGGTACCCGGAGGAATTGATCCGATAAAGCTGAAGAAAAAGGAAAGCGCAAAGGCTGTAAGTAGTACCATTATGCTTTAGTGATTTACCTGCGTTGCTTTCTTAAAATTTTTGTAATGATACGAGGCTTCCTTATACGAGGTAAAGGCCATTCCTTTATTAGCGTTTTCGCTGGCGATGATGAAGATACTTTTCCAGTGAGAGAGCATAACGCCTATGGCTTTTCGGAGAGGATAGCCAGGTTGGTAAATGTGAGCAGGTTCGGCACCACAGCCATTCAATTCCATAATTTTTATTTGCCCTTCGTAAAGAGCTTCCACGGAAGCGCAACGTAAATCAAATCGGCCGTAATAGAAACCTTCAACCTGGTGGCTGATGCGATCGAAGGTACTACAGAGTTTTTCGTTTATTAGATGATTGCCATTTAGAAATTTCGTGCCGAGACAATGATTGCCAATGGAAACCAGTTCAATTGTTTTTGCTTCGGGCACTACCTGGTGCAATTGGTCCTGAAAGGTTTGTTGTAAATTTCCCCATTGAAGTTTTGCCCGGTCTTTTGCCAGAATTAAATCCTGGAGTGTTGTCCTTCCATCTCCGGTAACCGAAAGCATTTCTTTCTTAACAATGGATGTAACCTTTCCGGTCTTTTGATGCGGATACCGAACGTAGAATACACCAAACTCTAATGGAAGATCAACCAGTTCCTGAACAAGGAAGTTAAACTTCATTGTTTGGAGGTAGCGTTCAATGTCTTGTTCTGTTCGGATTCGGCTCACCATAAAACCGCGCTCGCCAATATCGGGTTTAAAAATTACAGGCAGACGAAAACCGTGATACAATAGCTTGGCAAGAACTTCAGCGGATGTTGCGGGCTGTTCAATCAAGATTGTTTTTGGTGTATAGGTTTCTGGTATTTTTTTTAGAACCTCATACTTAGACTCTCCAAACATGCCGCCCATAACAATGCCGGGGTTTGCTCCGGAAAAGAAAAAGAATGAACGCGAGCGTAACGAAAGCCAGAGGTAGTAGATAATGGATGGGAGCTGCACAATGCCAAAGGGCCAGTATTCCCAGTTGCGAAGTTTGATTGAAAAATTGCTTCGGGCGATTTTCTTCCAGAATGTCATCAAGGAAAAAAATTAGTGAGCTGCTGAAACTGTCTCTTTGTGGCGGATGGTGGAAGCGGCAATTCCGAAATCGTTAGGAAGGTTGATGTATGGCGCTACTTCTCGGATGCCGATTTTCATAATGGCCATGTGATGCACGGCATGTTCGATGTTATACACCAATTCGCGTGAGGCGGTTGTTTCGAGGGTAACAAAGTCTTCACGGTCGAGGGCGTAACCAACTTCTAACTTCAAGGCGCGATCGTCCAGCTGACTAATGAATTCTGAAATTTTTGACATGGCCGACAGGGCAAGAAATTTATCGGTTTCCATCAGTTTGTCGTGCGAGCGTTTGTCGTAGTTGATAACACCTTGTTCGTAACCGTGCTGAAAGCAAAAGAAAAACTCCAGTGTATGACGGAGGTGTTGCCCTACCGATGATTGGCTTAGGCTGTCGACTGGCATGGTGAAATGATGCTGATCGAGTTGTGTAACCAAATCGGTTAGTTGAGACAGGATATAAGAGCACGCATGCTTTAGTTTCATGTGAGGTGGATATTTACCAAATTAAATTAAAAGAAATCACATTACGAACACTTAGGCCTGGCGGCCCGGTATTATCGGTTAGTAGGATATTTTCTTCCAATTTCGGTCGCCCGCTTCTTTGAGCTTCTGTTCATTCTTGTTCCAATCCTCCAGCGTATTGTTCCCCCAGAAATTGTAGAACACGTATAGCTTGCCATCGAGTATCTTAAAAGTCTCCGGATCGATCTTTACCTTCTCGCCTGTCTCACCCATGGCGAAAGCGCACCAACCTCCATAGGCTGGCTCATACCGCGATGGATTAGCCTTAAACTTGTTCAGGTTGGCCGATGATGAAAACTGATAGACAATACCCCCGTAAATGAATTTGAACTCGGACTTACCTTCGATAGGCTTGCCGTTAAAGTAGCTTACGGCATCGTACCCCTCCAGGATGATGTCTTTTCGGGTATTGAAATTCTTTTTACGCAGGTCATTACTTTGACTAAAAGTTGACCACGCAAATAAGGTGAATGCAAGAGTGATAAGTATTTTCATAACCAGGTCTTTTACTTAGGAGTGAAAACGCAAAGATGGATTGCCCAGTGAGAAAATTAGTGTCGTGCGGATTACAAAGCGGTCAGTCTTTGAGCAATTCTTTTACCATTCGCCAAACCAATTCTGGTTCAAACCCTTTTTGAATGACGTAGGTAGCAACCTTGTCGCGCTTCACAAAATGATTAGCCTCGTCTACCTGATCTGCCTTTTTTCGGATCAAATCTTCCAGTGTTTCGATGTAGGCGGCATCATCAATTTCTTTCAAACCAATCTTGATACAGTTTTTGGTTAAGCCTCGTGCCTCCAGCTCATGCACAATCTTGATCTTTCCCCATTGTTTCATTCTGAATTTACCTCCGGCAAAGGCTTTGGCAAAGCGCTCTTCATTCAGAAAACCTTCGGTGATAAGGTGCGATAAAATTTCATCTACCTCATTTCGGTATAGGCCGTATTCGTAGAGTTTGTTTTTAACCTCCTGGTGCGAGCGCTCCTGATAGGCGCAGTAGCGATAGATTTTTTGTTTGGCTTCGAGGGGAGTAAGAGTCTTTTTCATGATCGAAGCGGAAGGTTATTACGTGTTTAGCGATGCGGTTGAGGCAGGGCTGTAATGACTTAAAGCATTGCTTAGGGTCTCAGCACCATCATCAAACGTGAGCTTAAAAACTCTTCTACTTCACCAGTCCCTTCGTCTTTAAAATACTTGCTACAAACTTGCGCTCGTTGTCGGTATTGAAAATTTTAAATGGCCAGTAAATGATCTGTGCCTTGTTTACAAACAGGGCGATGAAATCATTTCCGATTTGGGCGCTATGAATCTGATCCCACTTCAAGGGCATGCCTTCACGCGGATTGATCTTCATTAAAATCTGCTGACTGCTGATTTCATACGAGAACTTTTCGAATAACATTTTTCCCTGTTCCAGTTGGGTAACTCCGTAAAATTGAATCCACCAGAAAAGTAAGTAGAGCCCGAGGCCAATAAATGCACCAATAAACCACCAGATGCTAAACACCCAAACGGAGCCAAGGCAAATTACTATGGCTGCCAGTGCGGCAATCCATCCCTGCTTTTTTAAAATAGTTTTTAAGGCCAGGTTGATGTAGGTCTTCTTTTCGAGTTTGTAACTTTTTGTTTTAACGATCATACCAAATACTTCTTCTATAATTAATTCATTTTAGGTCTTCAATCTTTCACGGCTTTCAGGCTCAGGTCCAGACTTTTTACAGTGTGCGTTAGTGCGCCCACAGAAATAAAATCAACTCCACATTCGGCAATACTTCGAAGCGTTTCTTCCGTAATGCCTCCGCTGGCTTCGGTTTGAAATCGCCCGCCAATCACGGCTACAGCCTCCTTCATTTCGGTTACTGGCATGTTATCCAGCATAATGATATCGACACCCCCAACTCGCATTACTTCCTTTACTTCAGCAAGATTTCGGGTCTCGATTTCGATGCGAAGATTTTTATTTCTGGCGCGAAGATAATCTTTTGTTCGAATGATTGCCTGCTCAATCCCCCCCGCCATGTCCACGTGATTGTCTTTGAGCATAATCAGGTCAAAAAGTCCGATGCGATGGTTCGTACCTCCACCAATGGCAACGGCCCACTTTTCCGGAAGCCTGAAATTGGGCGTGGTTTTACGGGTGTCTAAAATTTTAGTGCGTGTTCCTTCTATCAGCCTTACAAACTGATGGGTTTTCGTGGCAATTGCACTCATGCGCTGCATGCAATTCAACACCAATCGCTCGGCTGTAAGTATCGAGCGGGCTGATCCTTCTACCGTAAAGGCAACATCACCTTTTTTGATGGCCGAACCGTCATGGAGCAGTATGGAAAGCTTCAGAGTCTTATCAATATGCTGGAAAATAGACTGGGCCAATTCCACACCGGCCAGAATACCATCATCTTTTACCAGCAGTTTAGCTTTGCTCACGGCCGTTTCCGGAATAGAAGCCAGCGTAGAGTGATCGCCATCGCCAACATCTTCAACCAGGGCAGCGGTGATGAATTGATCTAAAAATGCTTCGGTAATGTAGTAGGGCTTCACGGGGTAAAAATAGTAGGCTTGGGAGAATAAAACCCGAACGCTACTCTTTTACAAAGGAAATTTCATGCACAAGTTGCTGATTGCCTACAGGCTTGATTTTCATAAAAACCCGGTAGGTATCGCTGCCGCTTTTGTACTGGCCTATGGCGAAAGGCTGGCCACCTTTAGATGAGCCCTGGTGAATGATATTAAACTCAGACGGGGCATGCTGCTTAAAGAAATCCCTGAAAACAAACTCAGCCTGAGCCTTGCTGTACGACTCCACCTTGCTTTCGATGGTAACATCCACCATTTGATTCAGGTATTTGGAAAGTTCTTTGGCGCTACCAGCTTTAATAGTCTCCTTGACCTGACTGATAACGTCTGCCTGTGCCAACGCGGCTCCAGCCTGAAGCAAAATCAGAACGAAAACTATTGCGAACGTATTACGGTTAGACTTCATAACAACAATATCAACGACCAAAACTATGCCACTCGCGAAAGATAGGAAATATTAGCGGCAGATATGCTTGCAATCGATTACTTGACTTGCGCAAGCAATGGCATATCTGGCGTTGATGCCAGTTAAGAGGCTTCGGTAAGCGACAAAATTACTTTCCTTCCGGATATGTTAACCGGGTAAACGATGAACCATAACGATCATTATATTTGCGCCTCTACAATAATTTTTAGTAAAGATTACACCCATGAATAAGAAAGTGCTCCTGATGATCTTAGACGGCTGGGGAATTGCCACAAACAAAGCTGTTTCGGCTATCGATAAGGCTAAAACTCCGTTTGTTAATTCCTTATATGGAAAGTATGCACACAGTAAGCTTGAAGCATCCGGTCTGGCGGTTGGTCTGCCTGCCGGACAAATGGGAAATTCTGAAGTAGGTCACATGAACATTGGTGCGGGCCGGGTGGTTTACCAGGACCTTGTGCGCGTTAATAAAGCTATTGAAGAAAAGGAATTGGACACTAATCCTGTTTTGCTGGCGGCATTTGACTATGCAAAGAAAAATAACAAAGTTGTTCACTTCATGGGGCTTCTTTCCGATGGTGGTGTTCACTCACACCTAGAACATTTAAAAGGACTCATCACCATTGCGAATAATAGCGGCATCAAAAATTTATTCATTCACGCCTTTACCGATGGTCGTGATACCGATCCGAAAGGCGGACTAGCTTACACCAAGGATTTGCTTCAGCATTTGAGTAAAACCACCGGTAAGTTGGCTTCGATCGTTGGCCGATACTATGCCATGGATCGCGACAAACGATGGGAACGTGTAAAACTGGCGTACGATGTAATGGTAAATGGTGTTGGCGAGAAAACGACAGATGCCTTAAAGGCTATTCAAAAATCGTACGACAACAACGTAACCGATGAGTTTATAAAACCGGTTGTGATGGTGGGTGCCGACCAGCAACCAGTAGGCGTAATCAAGGAAGGCGATGTAGTATTGTGTTTCAATTTCAGAACCGATCGTGGCCGCGAAATTACAGAAGTATTAACGCAAAAAGATTTTGCTGATCACGGCATGAAAAAACTGCCGCTGTACTATATCACCTTAACGAACTACGATGACTCGTTCAATGATGTAAAGGTAATTTTTGATAAAGATAATCTTGAAAAAACGTTGGGCGAAGTCGTAGCGGCTGCAGGCAAAAGACAAATTCGTGTAGCAGAGACCGAAAAGTATCCGCACGTTACATTCTTTTTCTCAGGTGGAAGAGAAGACGCTTTTACTGGTGAGTCGCGTATACTTTGTCCGTCACCCAAAGTAGCCACGTATGATCTGGCACCAGAGATGAGCGCCAATGATATCAAAGACAAAATTATTCCAGAGTTGGACAAACAAGAAGCCGACTTTATCTGTCTGAATTTTGCTAACCCTGACATGGTAGGCCACACCGGGGTTTTCGAGGCCGTAGTAAAGGCTTGCGAAACTGTTGATACCTGTGCACAGAAAGTAACAGAGGCGGCATTGAAAAATGGTTATAGCACCATCATCATAGCCGACCACGGTAATGCCGATATGATGATCAACGAAGACGGATCGCCCAATACAGCCCATACTACCAACCTGGTGCCGTGTATTTTAGTTGATGACACTTACAAAGGCAACCTTAAGGATGGTAAACTTGGTGATCTGGCGCCAACCATTCTTACTTTAATGGGTGTGCCCATTCCAGCGCAAATGACAGGCGCGGTGTTACTAAATCCATAAATGATAGCCATCGCGTGATCAGACAACTCGTATTCTTATTTGCAGGAGTGTTGCTTTCGTGCTGTGTTTCAAAAACAGAAACGAGGCAGGTTTTTTTTAATGTGGATAGCCTGGTGTCGAAGCAAGTGCAATTGTTGCCCGCATTAAAAGTTACAGTAACAAGAAAGACTCATCTAAATGATCAGCACGAAGAACGCAGGCTTGAAGAGCCGGATTCAAATGCATGGAATAATGAATTGCAGATATTTCGCGAACTCGAAGCGATGAACAAGCCCATCAACAGAGCAATGTACACGCTCACCGATAATCTTGCGGATGATAAAAGTAATTTGAAAATAATGCTGGTGGAGAGTAAGCCGAATTTACAAAAGCCTCCACCGGTCAGGTACTTCAAGTTGTTTTATCAGGAGCACCCTCACAACGTGAGAAGAATTGAAGCCCAGTTGGATGAGCGCAATTCTCTTTATCAAAGCACACGTCTCTTTACCATGGAGTTTCAAAGGGTGCGCGATAACCTCATGCTTACGGCTTACTCTATTCAAGGCGGACAAAAAATGTTTTTGGGAGATTCGGTGGCGTATTCCATTCACGGTGTAGTAACGTTACCGAATTAGGTTTCTGAAGACGTCTATGCCAAGGGCGAAGCATTAGCCCATCGATACATTGAAAATTGATAATTAGAAAAGTATGGCGAAGCGAAACAGCGGAGAACCGTTGAGTGCAGAAGATAAACGACCTATCAACAAAAGCAGCCTGAAGCAGTTGCTGGGAATTTTCAAATTCATGCTGCCCTACAAGGGAATTTTTATTCTGGGTTCTTTTGCACTGGTAATATCAAGCGTAACCTTGCTGGCTTTTCCGCGCATGGCAGGAGAGTTATTAGATATAGCTTCTGGCAAGGGTAAATTCTTCGAAACAATAAATGCAGCCGCACTGTCACTGATTTTCATTCTGTTGGTTCAAAGTATATTCTCCTTCATTCGCGTGTACACGTATTCGATCGTAAGCGAACGAGGTATGGCCGATGTCAGGAAATCGGTTTTTAAAAAAGTAATTGGGTTGCCCCTTACTTACTTTGATAGCAAGCGAGTTGGTGAACTGATGAGCAGAATTACTTCCGATGTGGAAACCCTGCAGGGCATGTTCAGCTTTGTGCTGGCCGAGTTCATGCGACAGATCATTACTTTGATTGGCGGCATCATCATCATTTTTTACCTCGCCCCTACGCTTACACTGTTTATGTTGTTAACCATTCCGGTGATGGCATTGTCGGCACTGGTTTTTGGCAAGTTTATTCGTGGCCTTTCCAAGAAAACACAAGACATGCTGGCCCGGGCGAATGTAATTGTGGAGGAATCGCTTCAATCCATTTCGGTAGTGAAGGCATTTACAAACGAGTCGTTTGAAGTGAAACGCTACAGCAATGCGATAACAGACGTGGTGAATACAGCCATCCACGCTTCGCGCTACCGCGGACTGTTTATCTCGTTTGTCATATTTGTTTTGTTCGGTGGTATTGTAGCGGTGGGCTGGTTTGGTGCAGGTCTTGTTCAGGCGGGCGAGCTTGAAGTGGGCGAGTTGTTTTCGTTTGTGCTATACACCTCGTTTGTTGGTTTTTCGGTTGCTGGTCTGGCAGACATCTACAGTCAACTGCAACGATCCATTGGTGCTTCCGAAAGATTGCTCGACATTTTGAAGGAAGAAGATGAAGCCGATGCAGCCGATACGTTGGCGGTAAAAATAGCTGGAGAAATTACCTTCGAAAACGTTCAGTTTTCATATCCCACCCGGCCAGACTTTACCGTATTAAAGGGATTGAACTTTGCCATCCGGCCTGGCGAGAAGGTTGCTCTTGTTGGCGCGAGCGGTTCAGGTAAATCAACCATCATTAATTTGCTGATGCGTTTTTATCCTGTAAAGAATGGTGTGGTAAAAGTGGATGGTAAGGATATTTCTGATTTCAACCTTTCAGCGTATCGCAGAAACCTGGGTATCGTTCCGCAGGAAGTAATATTGTTTGGCGGAAGTATTAAAGAGAACATTGCCTACGGAAAGCCAGGCGCTACCGATAACGAGATTCGCGAAGCGGCCCAAAAGGCAAATGCCCTTGAGTTTATTGAAAGCTTTCCGGAGAAATTTGAGACACTTGTTGGCGAACGGGGTATTAAGTTATCGGGAGGGCAACGTCAGCGGTTAGCCATTGCCAGGGCCATTTTACGAGACCCGGCTATTCTTATTTTGGATGAGGCCACCAGTTCCCTGGATGCACAGTCGGAAGTACTGGTGCAACAAGCATTGGAAAAATTAATGGAAGGCCGTACCTCGATAATTATTGCGCACCGGTTAAGCACGATTAAAAAGGCAGATCGCATTTTCGTTATCAATGAAGGCCGGTTGGCGGAAACAGGCTCTCACCAGGAACTCACCAGCCTGGATAATGGTATTTATAGTAACTTGCTGAAGCTGCAATTACAATAAACCATGAATGCCGCCTCCAACAATTTGTTGAAGACTTTTCGCCTTCGCTCCACACCAAGCCGTCAGGAGATTCTACATCTTTTTTTAGAGAAGAATTATGCCCTTTCGCACGGAGATATTGAGCGAGAAATCAGTAATGATCTTGATCGGGTAACTGTATACCGAACATTGAAAACCTTTCTGGACAAGGGACTTATTCATAAAGTGCTTGATGACGAAGGAAGCTTGAAGTACGCCCTTTGCAATGATGCCTGCTCGGTGGCTGGCCATCACCACGACCATATTCATTTTAAGTGTACCCTTTGCGGGCAAACCAACTGTCTTAACATAGAAGTACCGCCCGTACGGCTTCCCAAAGGATACAAGGCTTCCGAGATAAACCTTTTGATCCAGGGAATCTGCGAACATTGCACCTAACCGTAATTCAAGGACTTATTTTCGTGATAGATAAATCGTTGCGGCAAGTTTTTGAGATTGAAATATATTTGTAGTTTTGGAATTCGCAGATTTTATAAATCGTGATTTTTCTAAGTTTATAGGACTTTAATCATTAACCCAAGCGACCCCCATTGCCTTCTGTATTGAACATACTCCTCTTCTCACTTTTCCGAAACCGGAGTGAACAGGAGACCATTTTGTTTGGGTT
>Ga0315910_10002946_pt1 | contig 14711 bp, 7 predicted proteins | sample EdamamesoilMG_FD_204470 | JGI IMG/M metagenome (GOLD analysis project Ga0315910, IMG submission 204470) | Garden soil microbial communities collected in Santa Monica, California, United States - Edamame soil | ecosystem: Environmental > Terrestrial > Soil > Garden | place: USA: California...
TGGTTTTTGGACATGGATATGGTCGAGCCGACGTTCGACGCGACGACGTTCACGAAGAACCGCGAGCGGCTGCTCGCGCACGACGCTGCCGGCGAGTTCTTCCGCGCTGTAGTCGAGCAGGCACGCAAGGCGCACCTCATGAGCAGCGAGCACTTCACCGTGGACGGCACGCTCATCGACGCCTGGGCCTCGCTCAAGAGCTTCAAGAGGAAGGACGCCCAGGACGACGATTCTTCGCCGCCCGACGACCCAGGCAACCCGACGGTCAATTTCCACGGCGAGAAGCGAAGCAACGAAACCCACGCTTCGACGACGGATCCCGAGGCGAAGCTCGCTCGCAAGGGGCGCGGCAAGGAGGCGAAGCTGTCGTTCTCGGCTCATGCGCTGATGGAGAACCGCAGCGGCCTGCTCGTCGATTTCCGTGTCGCCGAGGCCAACGGGCGTGCGGAACGCGAGGTGGCGCTCAGCATGCTCGATGAGCACAAGATCGTGCGTGGTCCGGCGACGGTTGGCGCGGACAAGGGTTACGACACGCACGATTTCATTGCCGAGTGTCGCGCGATGAACGTCGTGCCCCATGTGGCCCAGATCATAAACGAGCACCGCGGCTCCGCGATCGACGGCCGAACCACCCGTCACCCTGGCTATGCCATCAGCCAAAGGATTCGGAAGCGAGTTGAAGAAATCTTCGGCTGGGCGAAAACCGTCGGCGGCTTCCGCCGCACCCGCTATCGAGGTCGAAGCCGAACCCAGCTCGCCGCTTACATGGTCGGCGCCGCCTACAACCTCGTCCGGCTCAGTCGGCTCGTGCCAGCCGCATGAGACGGGTGCGGGGGCGACCCCGCACCTGTCGCCCGTCGGGGCGACAGGCGGTCGACTTGAGAGGGTAGCTGGCAATTGGACCCGCCAAGAACCGTGATTTTTCAGCAGCCTGCTAGGGACCGCGGCTGACGTCACGTGCCTGGAAAGCTGGCGGCTGGTGAGCGCGAGGAGGCTCGTGGGTTTCGTTTGAAAAGTCATCGTGTAGAGCGGGGGCCGCGTGGTGATGCCGAGCCCGCTACAGGGCGCCGCTCGGCGTACGCCATCGTTCCGATCGTGTCCGTCAGTACGTCGGGCTCGAGCCGGCTCGACGGCGACCGCTGAGGACAAAGGAGGAAGTTGTCCGAGCCTGCGCAATCGCCGTCGAGCGCTCTGGCGATCGGGGGGCTGCGCTTCGTGCCGCTCGTCTAGCGACCGTCTGGTCTCTGGAGCTCGGAGTCGCTAGTCTTTGCTTCGCGCGGTGCGTTGGGCGCGGCGTGCTGGCCAGCTAGAATGACAGATGTGATTTCACCGGGTGGGCTCGCAGCCCCGCAGAAGCTGATCGGTCAATATGATTCTCCGTTTGTGCGGCGGGTGGCCGTCGCGCTCGGGTTCTATGGGCTTGCTTACGAGCATGTGCCTTGGTCGGTGTGGGCGGATGCGGAGCGTATTGCGCGGTACAGCCCGCTGCTGCGCGTGCCGGTGCTGCTGATGGAGGATGGCACGGTGCTGCTGGAGAGCTTCGCCATCCTCGACGCGCTCGACGAGCTCGTGGGTCCCGAGCGGGCGCTCCTGGCGCGCTCGGGGAGCGCTCGGCGAGAGGGGCTTCGCGTCGCTGCGCTCGCCAGCGGGCTTGCAGACAAGGCGGTGAGCCTGCTCTATGAGCACGTGCTCCGAAAGCCCGAGCTTCGCAACCCGGTGTGGGCGGAGCGGTGCGCCGCGCAAATCAAAGGCACGCTGCAGCTGCTGGAGAGCGAGCGGCAGAGGCGTGCGTCTGCGTTCTGGGTTGGGGACGGGCTGAGCCATGCGGACATCGCTGTCGCCTGCGCCTTGCGGTTCACGCGGGAAGCGCACCCGGAGCTGCTGGCCGCTGCCATCGGTCCGAGCCTCGAGGCACACGCCGCCCACTGCGAATCGCTACCCGTCTTTCGAGCTGTCGTGCAGCCCCTGCACGTTCAGCTCGATTGACGAGGCGGCGCCGCACGAGCTCTCGCCCGCGAGCGTGGCCGCGCGACCTGGTCGCGCGGCCTCTCTCGCCTTACCGCCTCGCGCGCCGGGCCGGTGCTGCCTCAGAGAGCAGGACGGGTTCGGCGTGTTCCTGGCGCTGGAGCTTGCGATAGAGGGTGGTGCGGTCGACCCCGAGCAGGCGGGCGGCGGAGGCTTTGTTGCCGCCGACGGCCTCGAGGACGCGGAGGATGTAGGAGAGCTCCATGTCTTCGAGGCTCTGGACGGCGAGGCGGGTGCCGCTCTCGTCGATCGCTCCTTTGAGGCTGAGGCCGATGCTCGGCGGCAGGTCGACGACGCGGATGACGGAGTCGACAGAGAGCGAGGCGGCGTGCTGGATGGCGAGGCGGAGCTCGTCCACGTTGCCGGGCCACTTGTAGCGCCGGAGGGCCTCGAGGGCGGTCGGGGTGATGCGCAGGGATGCGTCTCCACGCGAGAGGCGGCTCTGCTCGGCGAAGTGCTCGGCGAGGGTGATGACGTCGCGCTCGCGCTCGCGCAGCGGGGGCAGCAGGACTTCGGTGCAGCCCATGCGCTGGAAGAGGCGCATGAGCACGCTGCCGTCCCAGCTGGCGTCGTGGGGGTGGCCGAGGCCCGCGACGATGCGGGGCCGCGGCGACTCCGGATTGGGCCCCACTCCCGAGAGCAGCTTGACGAGCTCGACTTGCCACACGCTATCGAGCGTGCTGACTTCGGGGAAGAAGAGCGTGCCCTGGCGCGCGTCGCTCCAGGTGCGGACGGCACCGAGGAAATCGGTGGGCGTGCCGCCGCGCGCGGTGTTGACGACCTCGAACGGCTCCTTGTGGCGGGGGCTCGACGCGTGCAAGAGCCGCGCGACGGCCAGCTTCTCGGTGCCGGCCTCGCCGACGATGACGACGGGCGTGTCGTGATGGATGGCGAGCCGCACGTCCTTGCGCGCTTGCTCGATGCCGGGACAATCGCCCACCAGCACCTCGCGCATCGGGTCGCGCGGCACCGGCGCGAGGCGAACGCTCGAGCCCGGCGCGCCCTCTTCGAACGCACGATGGACCGCGTCGAGCAGGTGCGTGGCGAGCGTCGACAGGTCGAAGCTCTTGGTCATGAAGTCGAAGACGCCGGCTTGCAGCGCCTCGACCGCCGCCTGCACGCTCTTGTCTCCCGTGAGCAGGATCATGCTCATGGAGGGGTGCGCCTCTTGAATGTGGCGAGCGAGTGACAGGTTATCGAGCGAGCCGCGGTGATGATCGGCGACGAGCACTCGGTGCTGCCCTCGCGCCAGCATCTCCATGGCCTCTTGACCCGTCGTGCATGTATCCGTCTGGTATCCTGCTTCGGCGAGGATCGCGACCACGACGTTGCAAGAGACGACGTTGTCGTCGAGGACCAGCACGCGGCTGCCGGCGTTCGCTGCTCGGCTCGGTGCAATACAGGCCAGGACGTACATTTAGATCACACCCCGGCGAGTGGAAAACCGCGACGGCTGCCGCACGCTGCATGGCTCGCTCACGGCGCGCCGAATGATGCTGCGTTCAACTGCTCCACCTCGACGCAACTCGCACGTCGGCGCCCAGTGCCCCTGGCAACCCACCATCTTAACCCCCCCACTTTCACGGATTGACTGAGCCACGAGTGTATCAGGATGCCGCGCGTCTCCAAGATCGTGTGACGCTCCCCATGCTCGGGCGATGCAAATGGCCACAGTCCGCCGGGTCCTGTTGCGACCTACCACCGCCTCGGCCGCACAGGTAAACCACCCGGGGCAATCGCTCGGCGCCGCGCAGGGCGGGGGGAGCGCACCTCACCGGCGCCTCCCTCGCGGCGTATCGAACCGACATGACTCTATTTTTCCAGCGAGCGTAACCCGTAGACATCGCTATCCGCCTTGCGAGCGGGCAAAGTGTGCGGTGGGGGCGGCTACGACGGGCCTGGTTCCGGCGGGCCCGAGTTAACGAGTGCGGTCCGACGCGAGACGCCACGCGACGGCCAGCATGCGGGGGGATCAGCATGAGGGGTATGGAGACATTCTCCACCGATAGGCTCGAGCGCTTGGCGCGCTCCATCGAGTCCGTGATGGACGCGGAAGATCCGATGCGGATGATCGGCGCCGAGCTCGGAAGCGTCGCGGCGCGTATCCCCTCGGCCGAGCAGGTCACGCCGGGCGCGGTCGTGCGCCTGTCGCTCTTGACCGACACGCTGCGCGTCGCCGAGCGCGCTCTGCAGACGGACGGCACGATCGGTCCGGCCGAGACCCGCTACATCGGGCCGCTCGTCGGCGAAACTCAGAAATACCTCGGGCGCGTTCGTCCGACGTACCGCGAGCTCGATCCGGGCGATGAGCGCGGCGTGCAGGTGTTCCTCGAGCAGCACGCCGTGGACGAGCAGAAGTTCGGCGGCTCGTGCCAGAGCACCGCCTGGGCGGGGCTGTCGCTCTGCAAGCGCGCCGCCGAGCTCACGGGCGACGGCCATTTCGTCGATGAATACCGCAGCCTGCTCGCGCGCATGCTGGACGATCTGTGCGGCGACGCCGGCACCGGCAGCGAGCGAAACAAGCAGGCCGTGGTGCGCGAGCTGAACCGCCTGGCGCCGCCGAAGCACCCGGCGCGCGACCCGCGAGACGCCGCGTACTGCTCGCCGGCCTCGCCGCAAGTGTTCGAGGCGGTCGCCCATGGCGCCGAGGTGTTCACGCCCGATCCTTTCGATGTGGAGGAGATCCACGCCGAGGCGCGCTCGGTGTTCTCGCGCCTGCTGGGTCGGGCCGACGAGTCGCAGTTCGGGAAGCTGCTGCTCGTGAAGGGCATCGCGGGCAGCGGCAAGACGCACCTGATGCGCGCCTTGCGCAGCCAGGTGCACGGCGAGCAGCGGGGTTTCGCCGCCTATTTGCAGATGTCGACGCGCGTCGCGAGCTACTCGCGCTACCTGCTGGCGAACCTGGTCGATTCGTGGGATCGCCCGTACTTCGGCGAGATCGTGCCGGAGCCGGCGCTCAGCTGCCTGTCCGACTCGCTGTGTCGCGATCTGCCGCCGGACGTGCTGGAGCGCTTGCGCGACGGCGGCGTGCCCGACGGCGAGCTCGATTTCGCGATCAAGCGCGGCGCGGACGAGCTCCTGGCCCTGGAGAAGTACCGCGGCGCCGAGCCCGACGTGCTGCGCGCCATGCTGGAGCTGCAACGCCGCGACCCGAGCCGGCGGGCTCGGGTGCTCAAGTACCTGCGCTGCGAGCCGCTGAGCGCGAGCGACAGCCGTCTGCTCGGTGGCATCACCACCCTGGACGGGGAGACCGCACCCGCGCGCATGCTCGCCGAGCTCGGACGGCTGGTGACGGCGACCGGCAACGGCGCCCTGGTCCTGCTCGTCGATCAGCTCGAGGATCTCTACAACCTCGACGAGGCGCCGACGCGCTTTCGCTCGGCGCTGGACGCGCTGCGCCAGGTCGCCGATCACGTGCCGAGCTCGGTGATCGTGGTCGCCTGTCTCGACGAGTTCTACGCGGAGATGCGCTCCGCGCTGTCGCGGCAGATGCTGGACCGGCTGGAGCGCGATCCGGATCCGGTGCTGCTCACGGCGAACCGTAGCCTCTCGGAGATCGAGGCGCTGATCGCGCCGCGGCTGGCGTTCCTGTTCGAACGGCAGCACGTCCAGGTGCGCGACGACCAGCAGTTGTTTCCTTTCGTCCACGCCGATCTGGAGGCGCTGGTCAATCAGCGCACCCGCGAGGTGCTGGAGTGGTGCCGAGCGCATCACGAGGCCAGCATCCGCGCCGGCGGGCTCGTGATCTTCCCGCCGCGGCCCGGCACCGAGCAGCCGCCGCCTTCGGAGCCGACGCTCACGCTCGAGCAAGCTTACAACGATCACGCCGCCAACTCGCACGTGGCGCCCCGAGACGAGGCCGACATGGTCAGCCTCATCGCCTGGGCGCTGGAGCACATGTGCCGCGAGCTGCCCGGGTTGCCGCGCGTGCTGACGCACGTGGACGGGACCTATGTGGAGGTGCGGGTGGGCGAGACCAAGCTGGGCCTCGCGCTCTGCGATCGGGGCCCGGCGAGCGGGGCGCTGGGCAAACAGATCGACGCGCTGCGCCGGCTGGCGGCCGCGTCCGGCGCGACGCCGATCATGCTGCGCAGCTCGGAGTATCCGCACTCGGGCAAGAGTGAGGTGGCCGAGAAGCTGAAGCAGCTCCTGGCAGAGGGCGGGCGCCGCGTGCTGATCACCGACGCCGAGTGGCGCCGCATCCTGGCGCTCAAGCTGTTCCTGACGGCGCGCGAAGACAGCCCGAACGTCGACGACTGGCTCTCGCAGGAGCGGCCGCTGTCGGGGCTGTCGGCCGTGCGCGACATCCTGGAGCTCGACTCGCGCGCGCAGCGGCGCCTGGAGTGGTCGATGTTGCACGGTGCGCCGGCGTCGTCTCGCCGCAGCACCGTGCCGCCGGCGGTGCGTCCCTCGCTGCCGCCCCCTCCAGTCGTCTACCGCCTGTCGCGTCCGCCGATCGCGCCGGGTGCCGACATCGAGCTGGGCAGGACCCGCACGCTCGAGCCCACGCCGGTGCTCACGAGCGCCGGCCGTTTCGCGTCGCACGCGGCGCTGGTCGGCAACGCCGGCGCGGGGAAGGCCCGCTTCGCCCTGGCGATCGTCGAGCGCCTGCTGGAGCGCGGTGTGCCGGTGCTGCTGCTCGACCAGGGGGGAGAGCTCGCGAGCTTTGCCGAGCGAGCGCGCGCGCGCGCCGGCGGCGCCACCCCGGCGAGCGCGCTGGAGAAGGTCTTGCTCGACGTCATCGACGTGTGTGTCTTCACGCCGGGCGCGCCAGGCGGCCGCGGGCTGGACATGCCCGTCGTCCCGTCCGGGCTGGCCCAGCTCGCCGCACACGAGCGGGGCAGCGTGGCGCGTCACGCCGCGGCGGCGCTCGGGGCGCTGATGGGCTACGGCAAAGCCAAGGCGGATCAGACGCGGCTCGGCATCCTGGGCAAGGCGATCGAGCTGGTCGGTCGAGGCCGCTCGGGCTCGGACGCGGGAGCGCTCGGCATCGGCGATCTGGTGGCGGTGCTGGACGCGGAGGACCCGGACCTGGTCGCGGCGCTGGGCAGGCTCGACACGCGGGATTTCAGGGCGCTGATCGAGCACCTGGAGACGGTGCGGCTGCGCTACGACGCGCTGTTCGGGGGCGACGGCGAGCGGCTGTCACCGGAGCTCCTGTTCGGGCTGGGTGCGTCGGGCAGGCCGGGACGAACGCGCTTGTCCATCATCGAGACGCGATTCATCGGCGAGCCTCGCGCGGTCGACTACTGGGTGGCGCGCCTGTTCGGCGAGCTCAACTTCTTTGCGCGGCAGAAGCAACAGAGCTCGCTCTCGGCGCTGGTCTTCCTGGACGCTGCCGAGCGCTACCTGCCGGCGCAGGGCAAACCCGCCGCCAAGGATCCGCTGGTCGAGCTGCTCGAGCGCGGGCGCTCGGCGGGCATCGGGGTGCTGCTCGCCAGCCACGATCCTGCCGAGCTCGACTATCGCTGTCGCGACAACATCCACACCTGGTTCGCCGGCAGAGTGCAGGAGAGGGCCGCCCTGGAGCGCATGCGGCCATTGCTCGGCGATTGCCGCGTGAACGTCGGCGTCAAGCTACCCCACGCGAAACCCGGCGAGTTCTTCAAGCTCGAGGACGACGACGCGGTCGAGCTCAAGGCCGCGGCGCCGCTCTGGGACCCCGCGCCGGTCGCCGATGATCAGCTGCTCCAGATCGCGCGCCAGACACGGCTCGGATGAGCACCGCCCCGGGGGCGATTGAGGTCTCGCCCGAGCGCACGATCACGAGAGCGATGAGCAGCGCTGCGCCGGCGGAACGATCCGTGCAGGAACAGTCGGTGCCGGCGAGCAGCGGCCCAGAGCGCCTCGTCGAGCTGGGCTGCGACGTGGTCAGCGAGGCGCCGGGGGCGTACGTGGTCGCCACGCTGGGCCCCGTGGTCATCGTGTGTCTCGGACGCGATGCCGGTGCGGCCGGCCACGATGCGTTCAGCCTGGCGAACGCGCAGGCCGCGCGCAAGCACCCGAAGCTCGCACACTTCATCCTGTTCAGTGAGGGCTGCAGCCTGCCCGGCGTGGACGAGCGCCAGGCCGTGGTGGAGGTGCTGCGCTCGTTTCACGACCAGATCGCCGGCGCCAGCATCGTGCTCGAGGGCCGCGGCCTGGCGACCGTGCTCCTGCGCAGCATCGTGAAGGTGGTCGACCGGATCAACCGCTCGACGCATCCGACTCGCGTGTTCGCGTCCGCGCCGGAGGCCGCCAGCTGGCTCGTGCAGACGCTCGACGCCAGCGACGCGCCGTCTGCCGCGCGCCTGCAGGACGGGCTCGTCGAGCTGCGCCGCCGCCTGCTGGGCTGAGCTGGAGCTGCGCGGCGCCGGGCCGCCCGAATCATCTCGCGAGCACGTCGCCTAACCCGCCGCCTTGGACTGCTCGCTCCGGCCGCATGTGCAGCCGCCGATGGGCTCGTCGTGCACGGCGCAGTCGGGCTCGTGTGGGCCGTCGCGCTTGCAAGCGACGCACGCGCACAGCTGCCCATCGAGAATCTTCTCCGCAGGGACCGTCAGGTGGGCTCGCTTCTGGACCATGCAACACGAGAAGCAGCCGCCGTGCCAGGTCTAGCTCCTGGACGGCGGCTGCTCGAGCTCGTGTGGCGTGGCGCGCGTGCGCCACGCCGTCTGGTTTTGTCGAGGCGGGCTAGCTCGGCTGCGCCTCGGCGTCAGAACGGGGCATCAAGCGCCCGTGTCGCCGGAACCGCCGTACCCGCCAGCGCCACCGGAGCCGCTCGCACCACCCGCGCCGGCCGTGCCGGGGGGGCTCGTATCAGGCTCGCCCGGAGGCGGCTCGGGCTGCTCGGAGCCCTCCGGCGGCTTGCTCGGCTCGGTTCCCGGAGGCGGCGGCGGGGGCGGAGGCGGAGGCGGGGGCGGCGTCGCTTCGCGACCGGGAGCACCACCGCTGCCCTCGGGGTATTCCGGCCGCGGCTGCGTCTCGCCGCCGCTCGGCACGTCGTCTCGGACCTCGCCGTCCTGCCCGTGCTCCGTCACGTCCACGAGCCGGATCACCGGGCGCATGATGAAGCCTTGCCCCTCCGCGTACACGACCGACTCGGCGGCGTCGAAGTCCAGGGTGATCGTGGTCGCCTCGCCGTCATACAGCGAGAAGCCGCCCACGATCTGGATCCCCGTTTCGTCGCTGGAGGGGACCGCGAGGCGTTGGCGGAGCCCGTCCTTGACGATCGTGGCTTCGGTCAGCACGACGCCGATCCGGCCGTACGCGCCCGCCGGCAGCTGCGCCAAGCCCATGGCTTCGGTGACGCCGTTCTGCAACGTCAAGAGGTCCACCGTCTGGCACTGATCGCTGACGGTGTACCAGCCGCGCGGGGCGGCCGTGGTCTCCGCGGAATCGGGCGGCGGCTGGCGGTCGACGCCGTCGGTGCGTTCCGGCACCGTCTCTCCTTCACGCTCGTCGGTTGGGGGAGGCGCGGTGCGCCCGTCAGCCTCCGCCGCTTCGCGCTCGGCCTCGGCTGCACGCTCGGCCTCGATGCGCTCGCGCTCGGCCGCTTCGCGTTCCTCGTCCGTGAGCTCTTCCGCGTCGCCAGCCGCCGCCATCGCGGCGTCCTCGTCCGAGCGGTCATCATCGGCCGGCGCGGGATCGACGCCCGGATCGGCGTCGGGCGGGAGCATCTCGCCCGACTCGTCGCGCTCATCGGCTTCGCCGCGCTCTGCCGGCTCGGTGCCGTCGCCGGGGACGCTGCCGTCCGTCGGCTCTGGCCGCGTCGTCTCGTCTTCGCGAACCGCGTCACCCGCGCTGCCGTCGCGTGCGACCGGCTCCACGTAGATACCGCAGATCGTCACGAACACGTTGTCGGCATCGAGCGGGGCGTCGGTCATCAACACGCGCAGCGCGCCCGAGCCCTGCGCCATCTCGCTGGTCTCGACCCACGAGACATCTTCCCTGGCGTCGACGGCGTCGTCGTGCGTCTCGCTGTTGTCGAAGGCGAGCCCAGCGCCGTCGTCGCGCTCGCTGGAGGCCTGATCGTCCGAGGTGTTCGCTTGCATGTTCTCCAGCGGGCAGCCGAGGAGAGCAGCGAACGTGGTAGCCAACAATGAAACGGATCGAATGCGCAAGATCGAGGCTCCTGTGTGTCGAACGAACGACAGCCGTGCACTGTGCCGCCTCGAATGCGCTAGCATTCCAGTTTCGGCGGCCCTTCAAGCCGTAGAGCGCTCGCGCGCCCCGTAGGCCAATGGCTTTGCGTCCGCACCTTTCGCATGCGGTTGCCGTTTCGGCTGGTGTGTCTGTCGCCCTTGTTGTTAACGCGACTGAACGGAGGGGACGGCGGCCCCCTTGAGCGCGTTCGCGAGCGCCCCGGCGCGCCGTCCGAAGCGGGAGCGGGGACGAGTGTCGGCGGGTCGGGCCCGCGGCGCAGCGCGCACGCTGGACGGGCATGGACCTTGCGATGCAGCAGGCGTGATCGCCACGACCTCATCCCCCCCGCAACGTCGCAGATGTATGTTTCACGGCTTCAGCGGCCTGGCGTTTGTCGCCGCCGTGCTCGCGGCGTGCACCAAGACCAGCAGCGAGCCTCCGCGTCCGGGATACAGCACCAGCATCGAGCCTGTCGCGTCGCCGTCTGCCCCGACCGGGCAATCTGCCTCGCCGCCGGCGCCGGTGGAGACGGACGAGCCCAACGTGCCGGAGCACGAGCCCGCTTTCCCACAACAGACCCGCGCACCTCAGGTGCACACGCGCACGCGGCTCGACGTGTACACGGTGGCCGCAGGTTTCGACAAGCCGTGGGCGCTCGCCTTCCTGCCGGATCGCAGCATGCTCGTCACCGAGAAACCGACAGGCAAGCTCTACATCGTGGACGCCGGGGGGCAGAAGTCGGCGCCGGCGAGCGGCATGCCCGAGGTGGACGGTCGCGATCAGGGCGGGCTGCTCGACGTGGACGTCGCGCCCGACCACGAGCGGACCCAGCGCATCTACTTCAGCTACTACGAGCCCCGCAAGGACGGCAACGGCCTGGCTGTCGCCAGCGCGCGCCTGCTCGCCGACACGAAGCCGATCATCGAGGACGTGCGGGTCATCTTTCGCATGCAGCCCACGCTCGACTCCACGAAACACGCCGGCGGCCGCATCGTGGTCGCCCCCGACGGCAACCTGTTTGTCACGCTCGGAGAGCGCTCGATCCTCGAGGGGCGCAAACAAGCGCGCGATCTGTCGAGCGACCTCGGTAAGATCGTGCGCATCGCGCCGGATGGCTCCATCCCCGACGACAACCCGTTCCGGGGCCGCCCCGGCGCTCGCCCCGAGATCTGGAGCTCGGGACATCGCAACATCCTGTCGGCGGCGCTCGATCAGGACAAACGGCTATGGATCGTGGAGATGGGCCCGCGCGGGGGCGACGAGCTCAACCTGGTGCAGCCCGGCAAGGACTATGGCTGGCCCACCATCGGATACGGTGAGGAGTACTCGGGGCAAGCCATCCACGAGCACACGCAGCAGCCCGGGCTCGAGCAGCCGGTGTACTACTGGGACCCGGTCATCTCGCCGAGTGGGCTCACTATCTACTCGGGTGCGCTGATCAGCGAGTGGAAGGGCAACCTGCTGATCGGTGGGTTGTCGAGCAAGGCGCTCGTGCGCGTCGTGCTGGACGCCGACCGTGTGAGCGGCGAAGAGCGCCTGCTGACCCAGCTCGGTGCACGCATTCGCGAGGTCGTCGAGGGCCCTGAGGGCGCGCTGTATCTGCTGACGGACGAGTCCGACGGCAAGCTCTTGCGCGTGACGCCAGCGCCGAGCTGAGCAGCCCCCGCCGCGGTCGCGGCTGCCCCCGTTGGGTGTTCCACCCTGGGGTATGGAGCAAACGGCTCAGGACTAGCCTGCATGGGCCGTTCTGCACCAGCACGGGGACTCCCAATGCGGGAGCGTGCGGTGACCAGGGTGCCTTCTCGAGCAGCGAGCGACGTACATGCGGCCACGCCGAGCGCCGCCGGAGACAGCAATAGTATAGCGCTGTCACGTCTCTCGGCGAGCATTCGCGCGCTGCTTGCCAGACCAGCGTGCAAAATACCGCAGAGTCCCCGGTCGATCTCGAACGGGAGTAACATGGTGGCAAACGAGCTGCTTATCGTCGGCACGGTGACGTGCCGGCACGTGTGTGGGCCTTCGCAGCGTACGGAGGCTGCCCGATGAGCGGGCAACGCCCCTCACAGGCACCGCGCCGGGAGCGCGAGCCTGCGCCGCCACCCGACTCCGGCGTTCGCTCGGGGTCGAGCGCGCACGCGCGCCCCGCGAGCCCCGTCGCGAGCCTGCCTGCGTCACCCCGTGTGGGTGTGTTGCTCGAGCCGCGCATCAGCGCGCCGATCGAGCTGCGCGTGAGCTCGTCAGCAGGGCAACGGCCGAGCCTGATCGCCGCCGCGCGCGCCAGCCTGCCGCCTCCGGCAAAGGCGCCGGCTCGCCAACGAGGGCTGAGCATCGCCCAGAAGCTCGGTCTGCTGATCGGGGTGCTGATCGTGGCGATCGTGGTGCCGCTGACCGCGTACATGGGCAGCCGGCAGCTCGACGTCTTGCGCCGTGACCTGGAGCGCCGCGCCGACACGTACGCGCAGCTGCTGTCGTCGCAGGTCCGCACCGCGGTCGCGTTCGACGACCGGGAGACGGCCCGCGAAGCGTTCACGGCGCTGTCGAGCGATCCGGATCTGAGCTCCGTGGTGCTGTTCACCGAGAAGGGCGCCGTGCTGGAGAGCTGGGGCAGCCCGTCGGAGCTGGCCCAGCAGGCCAAGAGCGGCGTGACCGAGCGCAAGGTGTTCAGCCTCGGTGACCGCGTGCTGGCAGTGGTGCCCGTGGTGTCCCTCGAGGGCCCGAAGGGCAGCTTGGCGCTCGAGCTCAGCAAGCGGAACTTGCTCGCCGACCGCTCGCAGGTGCTGACGAGCAGCCTGATGCTGGGCGGCGTGGCGCTGGCGGTGGGTGTGGCCCTCGCGCTGTGGATCGCCCACTCGTTCGCGCGACGCTTGCGCGCCATCGATCGCGTGGCAGGACTGGTGGCCGCGGGCGATCTCGAGCAGAGCGCCGTGCGCGACGACGCGCGCGACGAAATCGGCTCGCTCGCGCGCAGCTTCGGGGTGATGCTCGAGCAGATCAAGCGCCTGATCGCCGAGATGGCGAGCCGCGCCGAGCAAGAGCAGGTGCGGCTCGAGGGGCTGGTCGAGCAGCGCACGCGCGCGCTCGCCCGTCGTAACGACGACATGCGCCGCGTGCTCGACAACGTCGACCAGGGCTTCTTGACCATCGATCGCGACGGGCGCATGTCCGCCGAGCGCTCGCGCATTCTCCAGTCGTGGCTGGGTGAGGCGCCGCAGTCCGGCCTCTTGCGCGACTACCTCGAGCTCGCGAGCCCGGGCGTCGGCGGCCTGTTTCAGATCGGCTGGGACCAGGTCCTCGAGGGCTTCATGCCCGTCGAGGCGGCGCTAGAGCAGATGCCGCGCCGGGTCACCGTCGGCAAGCGTCACCTGGCGGTGGAGTACAAGCCGATGGGCAGCGAGGCCGCCGAGGGCGCGCTGGTGATGATGAGCGACATCACGGCAGCGCTCGAGCGCGCGCGCCTCGAGGAAGAGGAGCGCGAGGTGGTGCACCTCTTCACGCGCATGCTCGAGGATCGGGCGACGGTGCTGGACTTCGTCACCGAGACCAACCGGCTCATCGATCAGGTCGTGCGGCACACGCCCAGCGACATCGTGGTGGTCAAGCGCCTGGTGCACACGCTCAAGGGCAACACCGCGCTGTTCGGCCTCGATAGCATGGCCAAGCTCTGCCACCGCATCGAAGACCGCATGCAGGAGTCGCGCGGCAGCATCACCGCGGCCGATCGAGAGGAGCTGCTCGATCACTGGCAGCGCCTGAGCTCGAAGCTCGGCCGCTTCATGGATGGCCCGAAGGCGGGCAACGTCACCTTCAACGACGAAGAGTATCGAGCGGTGCTCGACGCCATCGCGGCGGGCGCGCCGCACCGGCAGATCGCGGCCATGGTGGAGGCCTGGCGGCTCGATCCGGTCGAGCCCAGGCTCAACCGGCTGGCGAAGCAAGCCGAGAACATGGCGGGCCGTCTGGGCAAGTTGCCGCTCAGCGTGCGCGTCGAATCGGGTCCGTTGCGCGTCGAGCCGGAGCAGCTGGCGGAGGTCTGGTCGAGCTTGCCGCACCTCGTGCGCAACGCCCTCGACCACGGGCTCGAAGCGGGCAGCGAGCGAATCGCCGCGGGCAAACCCGAGGCGGCGGAGCTGGTGCTGCGCGCCGCGATGCAAGGTGACCGCTTCATGATCGAGGTCCAGGATTCGGGCCGGGGCGTGGACTGGGAGGCGGTGCGCCGCCGGGCGGTCGAGCTCGGCATTCCGTCCGCGACGCCGGCAGAGCTGGAGCGCGCGCTGTTCGCGGACGGCCTGTCGACGCGCGCCACCGTGACCGAGGAGTCGGGCCGCGGTGTGGGCACCGCTGCGGTGGCGCGGGCCGTGGAGGCCGCGGGCGGTCGAGTCGAGGTGTTCAGCGAGGCCGGCAGGGGCGCCCGCTTCCGGCTGAGCTGGCCGGCGTCCGTCGCGCGTGACGCCGGGACGAATGGGGTACGCGGCCGCCGCGCGGCGTCCGTCGCGAAGTAGGCTGTCAAAGAGCGAGAGAAATCGGGATGAAAATCATACAGGGTGGAGTGCGGATCGGGGTGG
>Ga0315910_10002947_pt1 | contig 14710 bp, 15 predicted proteins | sample EdamamesoilMG_FD_204470 | JGI IMG/M metagenome (GOLD analysis project Ga0315910, IMG submission 204470) | Garden soil microbial communities collected in Santa Monica, California, United States - Edamame soil | ecosystem: Environmental > Terrestrial > Soil > Garden | place: USA: California...
ACCGAGCTCATCCAGGTTCACTATATTTCTGTAATGACAGAAATTACTGATTTCCATGGAGTGAAGGCCTGGCCGGGCACGTGTTGCAGGACGTCCGTAAGCCCATGAGCCGGTGCCCTTTTTTGCCCATGAGTTTCTGTATTGACTGAAATTACGGAACACCGCCATGACCACGCACGCCTTCTTCGATCCGTTCGGCGCCTTCGCCGCCGACGATCCGGCCGAGCGCGGCGCGAGCCCGGTGCGCCACCCGCTTTGCTATCGCACTCTGCTCGGAGAGCGTTGGTGGAGCCTTCCGGCCGCCACTCGGGCCCGCTTTGAAACCCACTATGCGCGCTACGCGGGCACGATCACGCTGCGCGCCACGGCGGCGGGCCGCTGGGTCGCACGCGCGTGCAAGCTCGTGGGCTCGCCGTTGCCGCCGCCGTGCACGCACCCGCTCGCGGCGGCCGTGCGCGTCGAGCCCGACGAAACCACCGGCGGCAGCCGCTGGACCCGCTGCTACGACTTCCCGCGCAAACGCGTCTCCGTGGCATCCGTGAAGGCGCTCGACGCGAGCGGCGAGCTCGTCGAGCGCTTGAGCTGCGGGCTCCGGATGCGCCTCAAGCTCGACGTCCGCGACGAGGCGCTGTGCTTCGACAGCGCCGGCTACTACGTCGAGTGCGAAGGCTTCGTCTTGAGCGGGCGGCGGCGCTGCGCGTGGCGCATGGACCTGCCGTCGTGGTTCCTGCCCGGGCGAACCTGTGTCACGCATCACGACCTCGGAGACGACTGCTTTCGTTTCACGATGACCATTCACCACGAGCTGCTCGGCGAGCTCTTTCACCACGACGGCGTCTTCCGTGGCGTGGAGTAGATCATGTCGGTCATTGCAGCGTTGCTGGCAACGCAGATCGGGCTCGGCGGCCTCGACAATCTTTGGCACCACGAGCTCCAGGAGCGCCTCCCGAGCAAGCGCGAAGCGCGCCTCGAGATCGCGCTGCACTCGGGACGCGAGCTCTGCTACGCGTTGCTGTTCGCGGGCTTGGCCTGGTGGACTTGGCACGGCGCTTGGTCGGCCGCCATCATCGGCTTGTTCGCAGTGGAGATCGTCGTGACCCTCGCGGACTTCATCGTCGAGGACCGGACGCGGCGGTTGCCGCACACCGAGCGCGTTCTACACACCGTGCTCGCGATCAACTTCGGCGCGCTGCTCGCGGTCTTCGTGCCGACGCTGTTGGCCTGGGCGCGCCTGCCGACCGCTGTCGTGCGTGTCGACTACGGCGCCGCCGCGTGGCTTCTCACCGGCGCCGCGGCAGGCGTATTCGCCTGGAGCGTGCGCGACGCGCTGGCCGCGTGGCGGCATTTCGGCAAGCCCACATGGCAACGCCACGGCTTGCGGCCGCGGCGCAGACCCGATCCGAAGACCGTCCTCGTGACCGGCGCGACGGGCTTCATCGGCCGTAAGCTCGTCTATCGCCTCGTCGAGCGCGGCGACGGCGTCATCGTGCACGCGCGCAACGCGGCGAAGGCGGCCGACCTGTTCGGCCCGCATGTGGACGTCGTTGCGAGCCTCGAGAGCGTCCCGCCGGAAACCCGCCTCGACGCCATCATCAATCTCGCCGGCGAATCGATCGCCGGCGCGCCGTGGACACGACGGCGGCGCGCACGCCTCCTCGACAGCCGCCTCGGCGTCACGCGAGCACTCGTCGCGCTCGTCGCGCGGCTCACCGTGAAGCCCACGACGTGGATCAACGCCTCGGCGATCGGGTACTACGGTGGACGAGCGGACGGTGGACGGATCGGCGACGATGCATTGAACGAGAAGTCGAGCGCCGGCAGGGGATTCCAGTCCGAGCTTTGCCGACGCTGGGAGGAAGCGGCGGCGCGTGCCGCCGACCACGGCGTGAAGGTCGCGACGCTGCGCATGGGCGTCGTGCTCGGCGGCGACGGCGGCGCGCTGCCCGCGCTCGCTCGACCCGTGCGGCTATTCGCGGGCACGGTCATGGGCACGGGCGCGCAATGGTTCTCGTGGATCCATGTCGACGACTTGCTCGACGCCGTCACGTTCGTGCTCGATGAAGCAAGGCTCGCGGGCCCGTTCAACGCCACGGCGCCCGCGCCCGTGCGTCACGCGGAGCTCATGGCGGCAATCGCGGCCACGCTGGGGAGACCGTTGTGGCCGATTCGAATCCCGGCGCGCCTGCTGCGCGCGGCGGTCGGCGAAGTCGCGGAGCTGTTCGTGGACGGTCAACGCGTGACGCCGGACCGGCTGCAGGCGCTCGGCTTCAAATTTCGCTACGCGACGATCGATGCCGCGCTGCGCAAATCGCTGGGCCGGCCGACTCGTGCCGCGGCATCCGTCGGAGGGTTGCCGTAGCCTAGGACTTCGGGGCTTCCGGGAGCGAGACGGTGTAGCCGCGGCCTTCGAGGCATGCGGTCAACGCGCGCAAATAGTCGCTCGGGCCTTCGGGCTGCGCCTGCTCTTCCTTGCGTCCCGCACCGGCCGTCACCGCGCCGATCCCGGCGCCGACCGCCGCACCCGCGAGAACGCTTTCGTTCGGCTCGTGGTGGTCGCCGAACAGCCCGCCGATCGTGCCGCCGATCGCGGCACCCATGAGCGCCCGGCCGACACGCTCGCGGCGCAGCGCACGCTTGTCGTCATCGGCCTGCTGCGCGACGACCGGCGCCGCGGGCGGCGACTCGCCGGTCTGCGCGACGGCCCAGTTGTGGCATTCGTAACGATCGCGCCGCGTTTGCTCGAGCGACTGGCCGCGCTGGCCGCGCACTTCGAGCGCGCGCAGATCTTCGACGGCCGCTGCCGGCAACGACGAGCCGAGCAGCGCCGCCGCGAGCCACGCCCTACCTGACGACATAGCCGCGCCCTTCCATGCACGCCGTGAACGCGCGCGTGTAGCCCTCGGCTTCATCGCGCGTGCCGGCGCCGAGCGTCGGATCGTGGCCGGACTCGCCGGCGGCCCACACATGACACTGGTAGCGATCGTCCGCGGTCTTGGCTTCACTCTGCCCGGACGCCGGATAGACATAGAGCTTGAGCGCACCCTGCGCGGCGGGCGGTGAAGCAGGCGCCGGCCCACGCGGGGCCGGGGCTGGATAGACGGGCCCGCCGACGTGGATGCCGACGCCGACGTGCGGGCCGTACGGCGAGTAGTACGGATACGGGCCGCCGTAGCCATAGCCAAAGCTGAACGACGGCCAGACCGTCCAATGACCGGCTTCGGCAGGCACGCCCCACAGTGCAGCCGCCGCGACGGCCGCCAGTACCCACTTACGCATCGATCGTCTCCCACTGAGGCGTAGCTTGCCTTGATACGGAACGATAGCCCTCCTTCCTGAACGCCAGCTGAAGGCGAGTCGTGTCTCACGTTGACGCGATGCGCGTAAGGGCGGCGGCTTGACCAGCAATCGGTGCGCGCACGAGAATCCGCGGCCCGCCGTCCGACAATCACAACTACGATCGAGGAAGTCACCCCATGCGCGCACGGTACGCTCTCGTCTTGTCATTGCTGTTCGCCGTCGTGCCGTACGCGCACGCTCAAGACGCGTCGTATGCGCTGACGCCGGCCGCCGCCGAGAAGTTCATGCGCGCGACGCAGCAGCTCGTCTCGGCCGGCACCATGCCGAACGTCCAAGGAGCCATGAATCCCGGCAATCTTTCGGCCGTCAAAACCGCGCTCGACGGCAGTCCGGCGGCGCAGCAAGCGCTGACCGCGGCCGGGCTCACGTCGAACGAGTACGTTTCGTTCATGGGCGCGGCGATGACCGCGATGATGGTGGGCCAAATGGAAATGGCCGGCGTGCGCGGCATGCTGCCGCCCGGCGTGACGACGCGGCCGTCGCAGCAGAACATCGACTTCATGAAGAGCAACCTCGATCTCTTCGAGCGCTCGATGCGGCCCGGCGCCCCGACTGCCGCCGCGGCAGCAGGTGCGGGCGCGCGCGGCGCCAACACCAGCGACGAGGAGCTGCCGATGCCGGCGTCTGCGGGCGACGTGCTGCCTTCGTCGATCTTGGCGCGCCTGGTGCCGCTCGACCGCATCACGGACAGCACGGACTGCACGCTCGGCGGCGCGCAAGCGACGATCGAGAAGGAGATCAACGAGACGCGCGCGCTGCAGAACGCGTTCTACGGCAATCCCGGCAACAGCGGTCTCGCGCGCACGCCGGCCGAGGGGGCGATTCTGGAACGGCTCGAGGATAGCGATCTCGAGGCGTGCAGCATCGAGGTCAACAACGGGGTTGCATTCTCGCCCGCATTCGCTGCGGCCGACAGCGCGTGGACCGAGGCCTCCAGCCGAATCACACAGGAGCAGGAAGCGGCGTGGAATGCGTGCCCCGGCATCCCGGGCGGCAAGGAGCCCGAGTGCGAGCGTCGCGTCAACGCCGACGCGGCGCGCAAGTTCAGCGAAGCACAGCGCCGGTTTCTCGCGAACCTCTCGCAACCGTTCGCCGCGCGCGTCGAGCAGCTTCGCGCCTGTACGGTCAAACGCGAAACCATCGTCAAAGACGCCAAGGCCGCGAACGTTCTGGGCGCCAACGTGAAGCTGGTGCTGCGGCCGCTCGCCGTGGCCTGGGAGCAAGTCATGTTCGTGCCGGCAGAATGGAGCGGCATTTGCGAGACGGCGCAGCGCTACTTGCAGGAGTAATTCGCACACGTGAGCACGAGCATTCGCGGTGCCTGCCTCTGCGGCGCGATCGCGTTCAGCATCGCGCCGCCGTACCGGTGGTTCGCGCACTGCCACTGCTCGATGTGCCGCAAGCATCACGGCAGCCTGTTCCAGACGAGCCTGGGCGTTGCACGACCCGCGTTTCGCTGGCTCGAGGGCGCCGACGAGATCGTTCACTACCGCGCAACGGCCGCGTTCGAGCGGCCGTTCTGCCGGCACTGCGGCGCGACGGTGCCCGCCCTGGCGCAAGACGACGAGCATTGGAACGTTCCGGCCGGCCTGCTTTACGACGATCCGGGCGCGCGACCGCGCAGTCACATCTTCGTCGCGTCGCGCTCGCCGCTCACGGAGATCGCCGATGGCCTGCCGCAACACGCGACGTATCCCGGAGCTTCGTTCCCTGCCGTCGAGACCGTCCGCGAGCACGACGCTTCGGCGGCCATCGGCGGCAGCTGCCTCTGCGGCGCCGTGACGTTCACGGCCGCGGACGGTGCGCGCCGCCTCATCAATTGCTACTGCTCGCTGTGTCGCCGCAGTCGCGCTGCCGCATTCAGCAGCACGCTAATGGTTGGAGCCGATACGTTTCGTTGGGTGCAAGGCGCGGAGCGCGTGCGCCACTATGCGTTACCGGCGCCGCGGCAGTACTCAACCGATTTTTGTGGCGACTGCGGCAGCCTCGTTCCGAGCACTGCGGCGGGCTCGGCGATGTTGCCGGCCGGATCGATCGACTCGCTTCTCGAGCCGCTCCCGGCCGTGCATCTCTACGTCGGCTCGAAGGCTCCGTGGTACGACATCGCGGACGCGTGGCCGCAGTTCGCCGAGCTACCGCCGCCCGAACGGTTCGCGGAGCTCATTCAGTGACGGCGCCCTGCTTCAGCAAGTTCTCGAAGCGCGTGATGTCCTCGTTGCTCTCGATGCACTCGTACTCGCGAATGCGCTCGTCGGGCCGCAAGCGAAACGTTTCGCGCAGCGTCCACGGCTTCGTGAGCACGGCAGGGTCTTCCATCGTGGCTTCGTAGCGGATCGTATCGAACGAGTCGCGCGTGTAGCGCTCCGTGACGCGCATGTCTTCCGTGTGGATCGTGCCGACGTTGTTGAGCCAGGTCTTGTCGTTGAGCGACGTGACGTCGACGACGAACGTGTCGCCGTCCCAGCGGCCGACGGACTCGCCGAGGTACGACGGCTCCGCATCCTCGGGAGGGCCGCGGCCGTCCGTCGGGATGATTCGAAACGCGTGATGGATCTCGTAGAGCATCAGCACGCGGTCCGGCAGCTGCACGATCTCGAACGGCAGCGGCCGGAAGTTGATGCGCGGAATGCCCGTCAGCAAGCACCGCGCCATCGGATCGTCGATGCCGCGACGAGCTAGGAAATACTGGCGCTGCGCTTCCGCCTCGGGCTTGTACGGCGGCGTCTCGCCCGAGTTGCCGGCAGGCCGGCCCGCAGCCGCGTCGGCGGCGCGCGCCGCAGCGAACGCTTCCTCTCCTTCGAACAAGAGAATCGCGCCCGTCGCCACCCAGATGCCGGACAGGTCCGGCTTGCCGTTCGCGGCGCGAGGCGCCGGGCGTTCGGCCGCAGCCGATTGCGCCGCCAGCGGCGCGCCCAACGACGCGGCAGCGGCCGCCACCGCGGACCATGCGAGCCATGCGCTCCGTGTGTTCACGTTCAACGCCCTCCGGTGCCGGCCGGCGGGCCCGCCGCGAGCTTGCGGCCGTCGGCGAACGTCACCCAGCGCACGGCACCCAAGGTCGCGTCGTCGCGCGACGCCCAGCCCTCGACGGTGACCATCGCGCCGGGCATCAGCGTCTCGTCACGCCGCCAGCCCTGTCGAACGAGCATGTTCGGCGGGTACCCTTCGAAGCGCCACAGAGTGACGGCGCCGCCCGGGTCTTTCACGTTCAGCGAAAAATGAAAATGCGGGTTCGTCCATTCGACGTCCGTGATTTCGCCCGTCATCGTGATGGGCTTGTCGCCGTCGAACACGGCCGCAAACGAGTGGTGCGCAGTCGCTAGGCGCGCTGCGAGGACACCCGAGCCTAGGATCAGCAGGAGGGCGAGTCGACGCATGGCGGTCGCTCCTTAGTTCTCAGCTCAAGATTATCCGCGCGGCGCCTGCGCCGCCTCAAGGAATACGGCGGATAACCCGAGGTTCATGCCACGCGCTCAAGGCGCGCTGCGCCGTATGAACTCCGCGCCCTGCTCCGCGATCATGACGGTCGGTGCATTCGTGTTTCCGGAGGTGATGCGCGGCATGACCGACGCATCGATGACACGCAATCCGGCGATGCCGCGCACCCGGAGCCGGTCGTCGACGACGGCTTGCGCATCCGTGCCCATCCGGCACGTGCCGACCGGGTGAAAGATCGTCGTGCCGAGATCCCCGGCCGCGCGCTTCAAATCCGCATCGCTCGTCAGCGCGGGGCCCGGCAAAGTCTCCTCGGGCTTGAAGCGCGCGAGCGCCTTCGCGGCCATGATGCGCCGCGTGAATTTGAGCCCGGCCACCGCGACGCGCATGTCCTCGTCGGTCGCAAGATAATTCAACGAGATCGCGGGATGCGCGGCGGGGTCTCTACTCTTGATGCGCACGTGGCCGCGGCTCGTCGGCTGCAGATTGCAGACCGAAGGCGTGATCGCATCGAACGCGTGCAGCGGGGAGCCGAACTTGTCGAGCGACAAAGGCTGCACGTGCCACTCGATGTTGGCGGCCTCGCGGCTGTCATCGCTGCGCGCGAATGCGCCGAGCTGCGACGGCGGCATCGTCAGCGGGCCCGTTCGGAACATCGCGTACTCGAGGGCCATCGCGGCGCGGCCGAATAACGAGCCCGCGCGCCGATTCAGCGTGCGCGTGCCGTGCACTTTGTAGATCGAACGGATCTGCAAGTGGTCGTGCAAGTTCGCGCCGACGCCTGAAAGGTCCGCGACGACGTCGATGCCATGCTTGCGCAGCAGCTCGGCGGGCCCGACGCCCGAGAGCTGCAGAATCTGCGGCGAGCCGATCGAGCCCGCCGCGAGCAGCACCTCGCGCCGCGCGCGCAACGTCTGCGTGCCCGCACCTTCGTAGCGCGCGACGACGCCCGTCGCGCACGTAACGCCGTCGCGAGTCTCGAGCGCCAAGCGCTCGACGAGCGCGCCCGTGCGCACGGTGAGGTTCGGCCGCTTGAGCACGGGGCGCAGAAACGCCTTCGTCGCGCTCCAGCGCGCGCCGCGCCGCTGGTTCATCTGAAAGTACGCATTGCCGAAGTTGTCGCCGCGGTTGAACTCCGCGATCTTGGGTATGCCGCATTCCTCGGCCGCATCGCGCCAGGCATCGAGTATCTCCCAGCTCACGCGGCGCTCTTCGACGCGCAGCTCGCCGCCGGCGCCGTGAAACTCGTCGGCGCCGTGCGCGTAATCCTCGGACCGCTTGAATACCGGCAGCACGTCGTCCCACGACCAGCCGCGCAGACCCTGTGCGGCCCAGTGGTCGTAGTCCGATCTCTGACCGCGCATGTAAATCATGGCGTTGATCGACGAGCAGCCGCCGAGCACCTTGCCGCGCGCGTAACCGATGCTGCGGCCGTTCAAGCCCGCATCGGGCTCCGTGACATAACACCAATCGGTACGCGGATTGCCGATCGTGTAGAGATAACCGACGGGGATGTCGATCCAGAAGTAGTCGTCCCGCCCGCCCGCCTCGAGCAACAACACGGCGGTCGCCGGGTCGGCGGACAAGCGGTTCGCGAGCACGCAGCCGGCCGTACCGGCGCCGACGACGATGTAGTCGAACTCTTGCATGGCGGCCGCATTCTAACGGCAAACGCAGTTGAGGCCGCCGCCGCGGCGCGTAAGATTGAGTGAAAGCCTTGGGAGATGCTCATGTCGATGCTCTACGAGGACAGCCATCGCCGACTGCAGCAGCAGTTCGACACGCAGCGACTCGCGGATCGCATCGAGGAGCGGCTATTTCGTACAGCCCTGACGGACGAGGATCGAGCTTTCATCGAGCGGCTCGATCTCTTCTTTCTCGCCACGGTGAACTCGCGCGGCGAGCCCAATTGCTCCTACAAGGGCGGCGATCCGGGCTTCGTTCGCGCGCTCGACGCGCGCACGCTCGCGTTCCCGTGCTACGACGGCAACGGCATGTATCTATCGATGGGCAACGTAGCTCAAAGCGGCAACGTCGGGATGCTGTTCATCGACCTGTGCTCGCCGAAGCGCCTGCGTGTGAACGGCGCGGCCCGTATCGAGCCGCCCGACTTCGTCATGCCGCGCTTTCCGGAAGCGCAGTTCGTGGTCGTAGTCGCGATTCGCGAGGTATTTCCGAACTGCCCGCGCTACATACACAAATACACGCTCGTCGAGCGCTCGAAGTTCGTGCCGCGCGAAGGCACGGCTACGCCGCTTGCCGGCTGGAAACAAATGGAGTGGGCACACGACGTGTTGCCGCATAATGATCCTGCAGCGCGGGCCTCCGTGCCCGCGGCCGAGCAAGGCACGGTGCAATTGCCGAGGAGCGACTCATGATCGAGCGAAACAAGGATTGGTTCTGGCCTGCCGTGCTCGGCGGCGGAGTCTTGCTGGCCGTTGGCGGCCTCGGGCTCTACTTCATGCGCGGCGAGCCGGAGCCGGAAGCCGTCGTCGACACGCCGCCGCCCGCGGTCGTGACACCCGCGCCGACGCCGCCGCCGGCCGTCGTAGAGACTGCGCCGCCGCCCGCGCGAGCGCTGCCGTTGCCGCCGCTCGACGAGAGCGATCCAGAAGTGCTCGGCGGCTTGACCGAGATCTTCGGCCAACCCGCCGTCATGAAGCATCTCGTGCCCGAGCGCCTCGTGCGCAACATCGTCGTCACGATCGACAACGTGCCGCGGCAACAGATGGCATTGAATCAGCGGCCGCTGCAGCCGACGGCCGGCGATTTCATGACCTCGGGCGAAGAGAGCTCGATCGTGATGGCGCCGGAGAACTTCGAGCGCTACGAGCCGTTCGTCGCGCTCGTTTCGAACATGGACGCCAAGACGCTCGTGTCGTTCTATCGCGGCCTGGAGCCGCTGTTTCAGCAGGCGTACGAGGACCTCGGCCATCCCGGCATGTCGTTCACGACGCGCCTGAACGAGGTCATCGAGCATCTGTTACAGACCCCGACACCGCGCGGCGAGATCGCGCTCGTGCAGCCGAGCGTGCTCTACAAGTACGCCGACGAGCGGCTCGAGAAGCTCTCGGCTGGACAGAAGCTGATGATCCGCGTCGGCGTGAACAACGCCACGGTGATCAAGGGCAAGCTCCGCGAGATTCAGGCGGAGCTGTTGTAGCCGGCCCCGCGCTTACTCGATCGCGAGCAGCTCCACCTCGAACGCGAGCGCGGCGCCGCCCGGGATCGAGCCCGAGCCCTGATCGCCGTACGCGGTGTCCGACGGGCACACGAGCTTCGCTTTGCCGCCGACCTTGATCTTCTGGACGCCTTCGGTCCAGCAGGGGATGACGCCCGTCAGCGGGAACGAGATCGGCTCGCCGCGCTCGACGGAGCTGTCGAACACGCTGCCGTCGCGCAGCGTGCCGTGATAGTGCACGCGCACCGTGCTGTCGGCCGTGGGGTTCTCGCCCGTGCCTTCCGTGATCGGGACGACGATGACGCCGGTCGCGCTGCGCTGCGCGCCGGGCAACGCGGCCTGCTCGGTGACCCAAGCCTCGGACGCCTGCTTCTCGGCGGCGGCGACGGCCTGCATGCGCTCCTGCATCAGGAACTGGATGCGCGGGCCCCACTCCTCGAGCGCGACCTTGGGCTCTGTGCCGAGCACCGAGTCGCGCAAGCCCTGCGCCACGACGTCGACCTCGCCGCTCGTGAGCTTGAAGTCTCGCACGTTCTGGCCGATCGCGAGACCGAGCGCATACAGCGTCTTGTCCGTATCGGTTTGGAGAGCATCCGCCTGCGCGGGGGCCGAGGCGGCCGGTGCCGTCGACTCGGTGGGCGAGCACGCGACGAGCGCGAGCGACGTGAAGAGAAGCGATAGGTGGCGCATGGGGGGATCTCCGGAGCCGTTTGCGGCGCGAAAGTCCGGCACGCTAGCCGAAATGGCGTGATATTGCCAATCGCGCCGGCTATTCGAAGTGCCGCGGCGATCGAAACGCCTGGCTATTCGAAATGTAGGTAACCGAGCTTGTTACCGGTCGCGTCCGCGTACCAGAGCCTATTGCTGAGCCGCCGCGGCGGCTCTCGATCGCTGCCGGCGGTCAAACCGACGCCACGCGCGTTCCCCGGTAACGGGAACTCGGTGATCGTGCCGTCCGGAGTCACGCGCCCCAAAGCAGCGCCCTTCGTATACCAAACGTTGCGATCCGGGCCGACGGCAACGTTCGTCGGCGAGCCCGTCGGGCTCGGAATGTCGAACTCGGTGATCACGCCCTGCATCGTGACGCGGCCGACTTTGTTACCGTTCACGACGCGCCCGTCCATCGTGCCGTTCAGCTCGACGAACCACATGTTGCCGTCGGCGCCGGCCGTGATGTCGCCGGGGCCGGAATTCGGGCGCGGCAGCGGAAACTCCGTGACGACGCCGGCCATCGTGATGCGCCCGATCTTGCTGGCGTAGAACTCCGAGAACCAGATGTTGCCGTCGGGGCCGGCCGCGAGCGCGCGCGGGCCGCTGAACGGCGTCGGGAGGTCGAACTCCGTGATGACGCCGGCAGGCGTGATGCGCCCGATCTTGCCGGCCGCGAACATGCCGAACCAAATGTTGCCGTCCGCACCGAGCGCGATCGCGCGCGGCTGACTGTCCGGCGTCGGGATCGGAAACTCCGTGATCTGCCCTTCCGGCGTGATGCGTGCCATCTGGCCCGAGAGATGCTCCGAGAACCAGATGTTGCCGTCGGCGCCGAGCGCGATGATGCGCGGGGAGCTCTCCTCAGTGGGAACGTCGAACTCGACGAGACCGGAGCCGTCGGGATTCATGCGGCCGATGCGATTGCCGTTGCTCTCCGTGAACCAGACCGTGCCATCGGGCGCAAGCGCGATCGTCGTCGGGCCGCTCGAGGGATGCGGCAGCGTGATCTCGGTGACTTCGCCGGTAGCGCTGAGGCGCTCGTTGGCACCGAGCCAACGCTGCTGTGCCGACGCACAACCCGCAACGACGAGCGTGCTCACGATGAAAAGCTCTCCGCGCATGAGTACCCCGGCGACGACGATGAGCGATGGTACCTAAGCGGCGCAGCCGGGAGCCAGAGCGCTCGGCCGCTCACGGCAAGCCGGTGCAACCCGCGTCGAAGCTCACCGTGGCCGGCCAATCGGAAAAAATTCCGCGCACGCCGACGTCGCGAGCGAGCACGTCGACGACCTGCATCACGTCGCCTTCGCGCGTGACCGCCGCGTCGATCGTGCGGTAATAGAAACCGTTGTTCGGCGCGGCGAGGTTGCCGGAGCGCTCGAGCGTCCACGTGACGAGCGTAAGACCCGCGGCTCGCGCGGCACGGGCCGAGCGCGACGGCACGATGCGCCCCTGCTCGTCGAGATCGAGCAGCGCGAACAGCGGCGGCGCCCAGATGTTGATGCCGTCCGCCTTGAAGCCGCGCAGGCGCCGCGCGCTTCGCCCGAACCAGGCGTTGTCGACGAGCACCGCGCGCTCCCCGAACTGCGGGTCGTGGCGAATCCAATACTCGACGTCGCGCCGGTGAAACGATTGCGGGAACACTTGGCTGGGCGGCACGCCGGCCGCGCGGTACTCGTCGATGAGCCGCTGCGCGAGCTGCTCTTGCGTGATGCCGTTGAACGGCAACCGCACGCTCGCCTCCTTGAGTTCCGGCGTCATGCGCACGCCGAGCCGCTTGAAGAGCTCGATGCTCTCGGCATGCGACAGCAACGTGCCGCGCGCGAGGCCCTCGCCGAGATCGGGGCGCGCGGCACGGCGCGGCGAGACGAACTCTTCGGCGGTCTGCGCGGCGGGATCGAGCTCGTCGACCTTGCCGCGCAACGTCTTGAACTCCGCGAGCGTCAGCTCGCTCGTGCGGCATTCGGCGCGCGCCGCACGGCGCACGCGCCCGTTCGCGTCGAGGCGCGCGGGCTCGAACGGCGTGATGCAGGTGCTCGCGAGCGGCGTCAACAGGATGTCGGTGGTCGTGGCGAGATCGTTCTGCGCGTGGCGGCACACGAGCTCGAGATCCTTCGTGAACGTCACGTCGCACTCGAGCGTTCCGGCGCCCATGCGATAACCCGCTTCGTAGGTTTCGAGCGTGTGCTCCGGCAGCACGAGCCCCGCACCGCGGTGGCCGATCGAGAACGCCGTGCGCCGCGGCGTGTCGCCGAGGCAGGCTTGCAAGCGCGTCTTGAGCTCGCCGTCGGCCATGTCCGCGACGAGGAAGGCGGGGCGCGGCCCGAGCTCGACGCGCGTGTCGACGGGCTGCGCGTGCGCGCTTGTGAGAGAACCGAGCACGACGGCGAGCGCTGGCAGAGCCGTTCTCATTCGCTCAAAGTAACGTCCGCGTCCCGCGGGTCGCAATCTGACCCGTGGATTACTTTCGGCGCGAAATCGCTGAAGAACCCTTACGCGCGCGGCTCCGCAGCGTGACTAGCGGGGCATTCCTCGGCACACTGCCACGAAAGCGCGCAGCCAGAGACCTCGCATGCCATCGCCGCACGTAACAGAGCCCAGCCGGCAGACGCCCGTTTACGGCGACTACGAAGTCGTCGTGGTCGGCGGCGGGCCGGCCGGCATTGCGGCTGCGATCGCAGCGGGACGTTCGGGGCGGTCGACGATCTGCATCGAGCGCTACGGCTTTTGCGGCGGCGCCGGCACGGCCGCGGGCTTGAGCACGTTCTGCGGTCTGCACGCCGTCAACAACGGCCAGCACGAGCAGGTCGTCCATGGCATCGCCGACGACATCCTCGAGCGGCTCGCGCGGATGGACGGTCTCAACAAACCGCATCTGACGATTCAAAACCAAATCCTGGCTCAGGCTTACGACATCTCGGCGTTCAAGATCGCGGCCGACGAGCTCTTGGCCGAAGCGAATGTGCACGTGCTATTCCACGCGTTTGCTACGGGCGCCGTGATGGCCAGCGACGACCGCATCGAAGCCGTATTCGTCGAGACGAAGTCCGGCCGCTTCGCGATCCGCGGAAAAATATTCGTCGACGGCTCCGGCGACGGCGATCTCGCCGCGTGGGCCGGCGTGCCGTACGAGGTTGGCGACGGCGCCGGCAACATGCTGTATCCGTCGACGATGTTTCGCATCAACGGCGTCGACCCCGCGAAAGCGGGCCGTGCGTGGGAGCTCGTGCCGAAGCTCATGGAAGAAGCCGAGCAGCGCGGCCGCCGCTTCCCGCGCAAGAAGCCGATCGTTCGGCCGCAGCGCAATCCGATCGAGTGGCGCGCCAATCTCACGCAGATCAAGAATCCGAGCGGCACGGCCGTCAGCGGCATCGATGCACGCGAGCTCTCGTACGGCGAGGTCGAAGGCCGCAAGCAGTGCTGGGACGTGTTCCAGTTCATCAAGGACAACACGCCGGGCTTCGAGCAAGCGTACATCGTCGAAATCGCGCCGCAGATCGGCATCCGCGAGACGCGGCGCGTGCGCGGCGAGTACGTGCTGACCGAGAGCGACATCTTGGGATGCCGCGACTTCAAGGACACGATCGGCATTCAGGGATGGCCCGTCGAAGCGCACATCAAAGGCGACGTGAAGTTCGTCTTCGCGCCGAAGGACTCGCGCGGCTTCAACGAGATTCCGTACCGCATCATCGTGCCGCAGAAGGTCGACAACCTGCTCGTCGCCGGCCGCTGCGCGTCGATGTCGCACGAAGGGCAATCGTCGGCGCGCGTGTCGGGTCCGTGCTTCATCATGGGCCAAGCGGCCGGCACCGCCGCCGACCTCGCCCTCAAGGCCGACGTCGCGCCCCGCTCCCTCGACGTCGCCGCCCTCCAGCAGCGCCTCCGCACCGACGGCGCGAACCTAGGCCCGTCCGCCCCCTAAACAAGACGTCGTGTCTCACTTTGACGGTCCACCGCCCTAACGGTGGCGGCTGCCTCTCGAAGGCTCCTCCCGAGACCGTCGGCGCACAGGGACGTGCGCCGACG
>Ga0315910_10002948_pt1 | contig 14709 bp, 11 predicted proteins | sample EdamamesoilMG_FD_204470 | JGI IMG/M metagenome (GOLD analysis project Ga0315910, IMG submission 204470) | Garden soil microbial communities collected in Santa Monica, California, United States - Edamame soil | ecosystem: Environmental > Terrestrial > Soil > Garden | place: USA: California...
ACATCCGGTCGAACTCCGCCTGGGCGGTCGCCGCAGCCTCTTCGTCGTGCAGCAGCGCCACGAGCTCGCGGGCCAGGCGCACCTTGGCCGCGCGCGGATGCCCGGCCAGCAGCGCGGCGCGCTCGGCCTCGGACACTCGCGTCAGCAGCTCGAACCAGGTCGGCATGGCCTCGTCCGGCAGGCTCATCGTCTTGCCGAAGACCTCGCGCGGCGCGTCGGTCAGGCCGATCGCGTTGGCGTAGGACTTCGACATCTTGCGCCCGTCGAGGCCGTTGACGAGCGGCGTCGTGACCACGGCCTGCGGCGCCTGGCCGCACTGGACCTGCAGGTCGCGGCCGACGAGCAGGTTGAAGAGCTGGTCCGTGCCGCCGAACTCGACGTCGGCGCGCACCTGGACCGAGTCCCAGCCCTGCATGACCGGGTAGACGAGCTCGTGCAGCCCGATCGGGGCCTCCTCGGCCAGACGCTTCTGGAAGTCCTCGCGCGCCAGGGTCTGGGCCACCGTGCGCCGCCCGAGCAGGCGCAGCAGGTCCTCGAAGCGCATCGCGTCGAACCACTCCGAGTTGCGGCGCACCTCGGCCTTCTCCATGTCGACCAGGATCCCGGCCTGCTCGGTGTAGGTGACCAGGTTCGCGTTGACCTCCGCGCGCGTGAGCTGCGGGCGCAGCTTGTTGCGGCCGGAGGGGTCCCCCACCATCGCCGTGGCATCGCCCACGATCAGGACCACGGTGTGCCCGAGCTGCTGCAGGTCGCGCAGCTTGAGCAGGATCACCGCGTGCCCGACGTGCAGGTCGGGCGAGGAGGGATCCATGCCGAACTTGACGCGCAGGCCGCGGCGCTCGCGCTGGGCACGCTCGAGGGCCTGGACCAGCTCGCGCTCCTCGATCAGGTCCACGGCGCCGCGGCGGAAGGCGGCGAGCGACTCCTCGACCCAGCCCATCAGCGTCCCTCCGCCTCGCGCGCGCGGTCGGGGAGGTCGAGCGCGTCGCCGCCGCCCGGGGCCGCGCCGCGCGCGCGCACGGCCAGGTAGCGCGCCCAGGCGCCCGCGTCCGGACCGAGCTCGCGGTTCTGGGTCCACCAGCGCAGGGCCGGCTCGGCCGCGGCCACGCGCGCGGGGTTCGTGCGCGCCAGGCGCTCGACCACCGGCGCGAGCTCGGCCAGGGCCGCCTCGCGCGCCTCGGGCGGCGTGCGCAGCGCCAGCTCCAGCAGGGCGCGCACGCTGGGCTCGGCCTCGCCCTCGAGCCGGGCGGCCAGCGCGCCGGCCTCGGCCGGCCCCGTGGCGAGGAGCGGCGAGAGGCGCTCGCGCTCGCAGCCCTCGACGCGCACCTCCTGGGCCGGATAGGAGAGGCCCGCGCACTCGATCTCGCCCGCGCGCGGCTCCAGGCGCCAGCGCTCGCGCACGGCCAGGGCACGCCCGAGGGCCAGCTCGTAGATCAGGACCTCGGTCCGCGCCGTCACGCCCGGCGGCACGACGAGGTCCGCCAGGGCGTGCGAGGCCTTGGACTCGAACTCCAGCCCCTCCACGCCGCGCACGTCGATGCTGGTGCGCAGGCGCTTCAGGTCGGCCGGCGGCAGCCGCAGGCGCAGCGGCTCGGCGGCCGCGGAGCTGGCCTCGAGCACGAGCCGAAAGCGTCCGGGCTCATCGGCCAGCGCCTCGCTTCGCAGGACGAGCGTCAGGCCGCGCACCAGGCCGCGCCCGGCCAGGACGCGCTCGGCCGACTCGAGCAGGCCGCGCTCGGCCTCGGTCAGGGGCCCCTGGCGCAGGCGCTGGATCAGGGCCCCGGCCTGGGCGTCCTGCCCGGCCCGCAGGGCCGAGGCCAGGGCGCGAAAGCCGGCCTCGCTGGCCTCGCTCGCGAGGGCCGGCGGGGCCGCCTCCGGGACGGTCGTGCGTCCCTCGCCGCCCCCCAGGCAGGCGGCGAGGGTCAGGCACGCGAGCGCGAGGAGCCGCTCAGCCCTGCGGGGCGTCCGCGGCCGGCACATCGCCCGTCTCCGCCGGGGGAGCCTCGCCCTTGGCCTCGTCCTCGGCGCGCTCGGCCTTCTCCTTCTCGTACTGGGCGATGAGCTTGTCGTTCTCCTCGAAGTCGGAGTGCACGAACGACAGGCCGATCTTGCGGTCGTCGGTGTCGACGCGGATCACGCGCACCTCGATCTTCATGCCCGGCTTCACGATCTCCTCGGGCGAGGTGATCTTGTGGTCGGACAGCTCGGAGATGTGCAGCAGGCCCTCGAGGTCCTCCTCGAGCTTCACGAACACGCCGAAGTTGGTGATCTTCGTGACGTAGCCCGAGAGCAGGTCCCCGACGTGGTAGTTGTTGGGGATCGTGTCGACCCACGGGTCGTTGGCGAGCTGCTTCAGGCCCAGGGCAATGCGCTTCTTGCCCGTGTCGACCGAGATGACCACGCAGCGCAGGCGGTCGCCCTTGCGCACGACCTCGCTCGGGTGCGTGACCTTCTTGGTCCAGCTCATGTCGGAGACGTGCAGCAGGCCGTCGATGCCCTCCTCGATCTCCACGAACGCGCCGTAGGTCGTGAGGTTGCGCACCGTGCCCTCGATGATCGTGCCCGGGGGATAGTGGCTCTCGACCAGGTCCCAGGGGTTCGTCTCGGCCTGCTTCATGCCGAGCGAGATCTCCTGCTTCTCCATGTCGATCTCGAGCACGATGACCTCGACCTTGTCGCCGGGTTTCACCAGCTCGCTCGGGTGGTTGATGCGCTTGGTCCAGGACATCTCGGAGATGTGCACCAGGCCCTCGACGCCGTCCTCGAGCTTCACGAAGGCGCCGTAGGACATGATGTTGACGACCTCGCCCACGTGGCGCGACTCGACCGGGTAGCGGCCCTCGATCCCGTCCCAGGGCGAGGCCTGCTTCTGCTTGAGGCCCAGGGCGATGCGCTCGCGCTCGAGGTCGACGCGCAGGACCTTGACCTCGATCTCCTGGCCGATCTGCACCATCTCGCTGGGGTGACGCACGCGGCCCCAGGACATGTCGGTGATGTGCAGCAGACCGTCGATGCCGCCCAGGTCGACGAACACGCCGAAGTCGGCGATGTTCTTGATCGTGCCCTTGCGGATCTGGCCCTCCTGGATGTCCTTGAGCAGCTCCTCCTTCTGGCGCTGGCGCTCCTCCTCGAGGAGCTTGCGGCGCGAGATGACCACGTTCATGCGCTCGGGGTCGATCTTGATGATGCGCGCGCGGATCGGCTCGCCGATGAAGTCGGCGATGTCGTGCGTGCGCCGCAGGTTGACCTGCGAGGCCGGCAGGAAGACGTTGACGCCCTCCACGTCGACCAGCAGGCCGCCCTTGATCTTGCGCCCGCAGATGCCGTGGACCTCGTCGCCCTCCTTGTACTTGGTCGCCATGCGCTCCCAGGCCCGCAGGCGGTCGGCGCGGCGCTTGGAGAGGTTGGCGGTGTCGTCCTCGCCCAGGCCGTCGTAGAAGACCTCGTAGGTCTGGCCGGCCTCCGGCAGGGTGTCGCCGAACTCGGCGATCGGGATCGAGCCCTCGGACTTGCCGCCGATGTCGAGCACGACCATGCCGCTGCGCTGGTCGACCGAGTCGACGCGCGCCTGCACGATGGAGCCCGGGGTGACGGGGGCGATCGAGGCCGTGAGGCGCTCGGAGAGGACCGCGACGTCGACGCCGCCGAGGGCGGCCTCGACCCGGCGGTCGAGCTCGGCGGGGTCGAGCTCGAACTTCTTGACGCGTTGAGAAGCCAGGGACATGGGTTTTCAGGGAGTCGGAACGTGGAGGGTCACAAGGCGTCCGTAGAGCAAGAACGGGCGAAGATCCTAGCGAGCGGGAGGGCCCGCGTCTCGTCCCGAGCGGGGCTCGGCCCGGCCGACTCACGAGGGCCTCGAGCGAGACGCCGCGAATGGCCCCGGCCCGGGTGCGGGCACCGATGGGGGCTTTCGCGACCGAGAGGACCGGAACGGACCATTCACCTGGTCGGTGAGGACTCGCAGGGAGCGAAAGGCCGCAGCCGGGCCAGTCGCGGCATCGGAGCCGAGGCCTTGATGGGTCAGCTGGGCTCAGGGGGCCGCGCGGACCCCGAGCGCCACGATCGCCGCGCGCGCGGCCGCGAGGGCGCCTTCGCCGTCGGCCGGCAGCGGGGCCCCGAAGCGCACGCGGATCCGGCGCGGCCGGGGCAGGATCGCCCCGCGCGGCAGGGCCTCGTAGGAGCCCAGGATCGCGGCCGGGACGATGGGTACCCCGGCGCGGCGCGCGGCCACCACCGCCCCCGCCCGGAAGGGTCCGAGCAGGCCGTCCTGGGTGCGCGTGCCCTCCGGGAAGATGCCCACGCAGTCGCCCCGCTCGAGGTGCCCGATCATGGCCTCCAGGGCCGCGCGGTCGGCCGAGTTGCGCTTGACCAGCACGCAGCCCGACTGGCGCATCAGCCAGGAGAGCCCCGGCACCTGGTCGAGCGTGGCGCGCGCCACGAAGGCCACGTGCCGGCGCGCGGCCGCGGCGATGGCGGGGATGTCGAGGTGCGAGGCGTGGTTGGCGAGGATCAGGGCCCCGCCCGTCGCTGGCAGGTGCTCGCGGCCCTCGACCACGAGGCGGTGGCAGAGGCGCAGGTAGCCGGTTACGAACAGGCGTCCGGCGGTGTAGGCCGGGGTCGCGTACGCCACGAGCCCCGCGCCGCCGCGCGCGCTCACCGCGCGGGCTCGCGTACCAGCGCGAGCAGCCGGGCCACCACCGCCGGCACGTCCAGCCCGTCGGTCTCGACGCGACGCGCGTCGGCGGCGGCGCGCAGGGGCGAGTGCGCGCGGGTCGAGTCGAGCGCGTCGCGGCGCTCGAGCTCGGCGCGGATCTCCTCCGCGCGCTCGGGCGTGTTCTCCTCGCGCGCGCGGCGCCGGGCACGCTCCTCGGCGCTGGCCGAGAGGTAGAACTTGTGGGTCGCGTGGGGGAACACGACCGTGGTCGTGTCGCGGCCCTCGGCCACGACCCCGTGCGCGGCGCGCGCCAGCTCGCGCTGGCGCGCCACGATCGCCGCGCGCACGCCGGGGTGGGCCGAGACCTCCGACACGGCGCGCGTGACGGCGGCGCCGCGGATGGCCGGCTCGCCGGGCCGGCCGTCGATCTGGATGCGACCCTCGTGGTCGAAGGTGAGCACGAGCTCGTGGGCCACGGTCGCCGCCGCACCGGCGTCGCCCGGGTCGAGGCCGCGCTCCAGCAGGGTGAGCGTCACCGCGCGGTACATCGCGCCGGTGTCGAGGAAGAAGAAGCCCAGCTCGCGCGCCAGGGCGCGCGCCACGGTGCTCTTGCCGGCGCCGGCGGGACCGTCGAGGGCGATGATCATCGGGCCGGGAGAGGATAGGGAGCCTGCGCCGGGCCGCAACGGGGCGCCGGAGGGCTCGGGCACGAGCGCGCCGTCGGCCGCGACCCGCAGGCTGTCGCGCAGGCCGTGGCCGAAGGCATCGAGCACGAGCCAGCGCGCGCCGCCCGGCAGGCGCTCGTCGCGGAAGGCGTGGGCGTGGCCGCACACGACGTGCTCGGCCCGCTGCGCCCGCGCCCAGGCGTCGGCCTCATCGGCCTGCAGCTCGACGTAGGCCGGGCTCTTGGCCGCCACGGCGCGGCGCGAGCGCGCGCGCAGCCGGCGCGCGGCCACCGCCGCCAGGGGCGCCGGTGCGAGCCGGGCCAGCCCGCGCACGGCCCGCGAGCGCAGCACCGCCCGCAGGCGCTGGTAGCTCCGGTCGCGCGTGGCCAGCTCGTCGCCGTGCAGGAACAGCACGCGCTCGCCGCCCGGCAGGCGCCCGAGCAGGCCGGGCGGGTGGACCTGGCCCGCGACCGCCGCCGCGAAGCGCGCGTCCAGCAGGAAGTCGCGGTTGCCGTGCAGGAAGTGCAGGGCCGTGCCGGCGCGCGCGCGCTCCGCCAGGCGCGCCAGCAGCGCGGCGAACTCCGGGAGCCGGGCCTGGGCCGGGCCGGTCCAGTACTCGAACAGGTCGCCCAGCACCACCAGCACGGGCGCGCGCAGGTCCGCGAGCCAGCCCTCGAAGGCACTCCAGCCGGCCGCGTGCCCCGGATCGAGGTGCAGGTCCGCGATCACGCGCGTTCCCTCCGGCAGCGCGACCTCGGGGAGCGGCGCGGCGCGGCTCACGTCCGCCCGCGGGCCTCTTCGGGCTCGTCGGACTCGCTCTCGTCCTCTTCCTTGCCGCCGGTCTCGATCCCGAAGTCGCGCAGCTTCTCCCACAGCACCTTGCGCGAGATCCCGAGCAGCTTGGCGGTCTGCGTGCGGTGCCCGCCGGTCGAGGCCAGCGCGCGCTGGATGTGCGCGATCTCGGTCTCGCGCAGCACCTCGCGGAGGTCGCGCACCTCGCCGGCCGGTTCGGTCGCGCCGCGCCAGCGCGGATCGAGCGGCAGGAGGTGCTCCCTGCGCAGCTCGAGCTGGTCGCCGGCCAGGGCGATCGCGCGCTGCACGGCGTTCTCGAGCTCGCGCACGTTGCCCGGCCAGGGATAGCGCTCGAGCCCGTTCAGCGTGCCCTGGCCGACGTGGAACTTCTTGCCCTGGCCGAAGCGCTGGATCATGTGCGCCAGCAGCAGCGGCACGTCGCCCTCGCGCTCGCGCAGCGGCGGCAGCTTCACGGGCACGACGTGGATGCGGTAGTAGAGGTCCTCGCGGAAGCGCCCCTCGCGCACCAGCTCCTTGAGCGGCTTCTTGGTGGCCGCCACGACGCGGATGTCGAGCTTGCGCGTCTCCTCGCTGCCCAGGCGCTCGAAGTTGCGCTCCTGCAGGACGCGCAGCAGCTTGACCTGCACGCCCAGCGGCATGTCGTCGATGTCGTCCAGGAACAGCGTCCCGCCCTGGGCCAGCTCGAAGCGGCCCTTGCGCTCCTTGTGGGCGTCGGTGAAGGCGCCCTTCTCGTGCCCGAAGAGCTCGGCCTCCAGCAGGCTCTCGGGCAAGGCGGCGCAGGAGAGCGCGATGAAGGGCCCCTTGGCGCGCGCCGAGTGCTCGTGCAGCGCGCGCGCCACGCGCTCCTTGCCGGTGCCGCTCTCGCCCTCGATCAGGACCGAGGCGTCGGTCGGAGCCACCGTGGCGATGCGCTGGAACACGGCGCGCATGGCGGGCGAGCGCCCGACCATCTCGCCCATGCGCTCGGCGGCCGAGAGGCGCAGCTCCTCGCGCAGGCGCTCGTTCTCGGCCAGGAGCGCGCGCTCGCGCGCGAAGCGCTCGACGAGCTGCACCACGGCCTCGTTGCGGAAGGGCTTCTGGATGTAGTGCGCCGCGCCGATCTTCATGGCCTCGACCGCCTGCTCGACCGTGCCGTAGCCGGTCATCAGCAGCACCGGCCGGCGCGGGTCGAGCTCGACCGAGCGCGCCAGGACGTCCATCCCGCTGCCGCCCGGCATGCGGATGTCGGTCACGACCACGTCCGGATCGCCGCGCTCGAGCTGGACCAGCGCGGCGCGCGCCTCGGCCGCGTGCGTCACGCGGTGGCCCGCGTCCTCGAGCGCGTGCCGCAGCGTGACGGCGATCGTCTCCTCGTCCTCGACCAGCAGCACGTGCATCGGCTACCGAGCGCTCTTCGCCTCGCGGGGCCCGGGCACGCGGTGCACGAAGCGGTCGCCACCGCTCTTCGCGGCCTCCAGCAGCGCGCCCTCGGCCGCCTCGACCAGGCTGTCGAAGAAGAGCGTGTTGTCGTCGGCGTAGTGCGAGACGCCGATCGAGAGCGTCACGCCGATGCGCGCGCCCTGGGGCTGGAACGAGAGGCGCCGCGCGGCCGTCAGGATGCGCCGCGCGCTGGCCTGGGCGCCGTCGGCCGTGGTGTGCGGCAGGATCGCCATCAGGCGGTCGTCCATCAGGCGCCCGAGGTAGTCGCAGGTGCGCGTCTCCTCCTGCAGGAGCTCGATCACGGCCTCGAGCACCGACTCGCGGAACTCGTAGCCGTAGAGGTCGCGCAGCGCGTCGAGCCGGTCGATGCCGATCACCAGGCACGAGAGCGGGTACCCGTAGCGCTGGGCGCGCCCGAACTCGACCCGCATCAGGTGGCGGATCTGGGACAGCGAGAAGACCCCGGCGCCCGGATCGGAGGAGTACTCGGACATGGATCGGCCTCGGTCGCAAAGGTACGCCGGGGCGGGCGGGGAGTCGAGTCCCGAGCGTCCGGCGAAGCCGGACGCCACCAGCCACCCTTCTGGGTTGCGGATGCAACCCGCGCGGAGAAGAAGAGGAGCGGGAGACGCGGAGGCCGGACGCGGAGAGCGCGGAGCAGAGAAGAACAGGGATGGAAGAGCGGAAGAGGGGGGGCTCCAGCCCTGCGGGCTCGCTCCCGCCTTCCCCTGCTCTGGTCCGCGCCCTCCGCGCTCCTCTTCGACCCGTCTCAGTCCGGCAGCAACCGATCCAGGATCCCATCGATGCTCTTCCCCTGCCCGCGCAGGACGAGCAGCGCCGCCAGGATCAGCAGCGTGAAGATCACCAGCGCCAGCCCCTGCGTCAGCAGGAAGGCCACGAGCCCGCGCGAGGACTCGCGCAGCTTGCGGCGCGCCGCCGCGGCGCCCGAGAGCAGCGGGGCCATCAGGAAGTCGCGCAGCAGGCTCCCCGAGCGCTCGAGCAGGCGCTGCTCGCCCTCCGTGCCCAAGGGACGCGCGAGCAGCTCGCGCGCGCAGGCGTCGGCGTCGTAGTTCCCGGCCTGGACCGCCTCGCGCCAGCGCTTGGCGGTGGCGCCGTCCACGAGGCCCAGGTCGCAGGCGAGCCCCGCACGCAGGCGCAGCGTCAGGCGCGAATCGGGACCGTCGCGCGCCGGTGCGCTGGCGAGCGGCAGCTCCTCCAGCGTGGCCACGTCTCCGCTGGCGGCCTCGCCGCCGTACACGAAGGCGTGCCCGGCCCACTCGAAGGCGTCGCCCGGGCGCAGCGCGCGCTCCTCGAAGGCCTGCCCGCCGGCGACTGGCTTCGGCCCGCGCCCGAGGAACACCGCGCGCGGGGGGCGGTTCCACACGTGCAGCTGGTCGTCGCCGGCGCCCGCGAGCACGATCTCGCAGCCGGCCCCGCCGATGCGCGTGAGGCCCTCGAGCAGCGCCTCGCGGCGCGAGCCCGCGGGCCCGCGGATGTCGAGCCAGCCGCCGCTCACGCGAGGCGGGCTCGCGCGCTGGGGCGCGCACGGGTCGAGGGGGACGAAGCGCTCAAGGCTGCAGCTCGGACGACAGGATAACGATAGGATGGACCGTGCGCGCCCTGCGGCGCCGCACTCCCCCACGCATGCGCCTCGGCCTCTCCCAGTCGGCCCGGATGGAGCAGCGACTGATGCAGTCGCCGCAGATGATCCAGGCCATGCAGATCCTGCAGCTCTCCTCGCTGGAGCTGGAGGAGCGCATCGAGCAGGAGCTGACCGAGAACCCCTTCCTGGAGGTCAAGGAGGGCGGCGAGGCCGAGGAGGCGCCCAAGCCGGCCGAGGACAGCGGCCCCTCGCTGGAGAGCATGCTGGAGGAGCTCGAGCGCTACGACCGCGACCGCCCGCCGCGCACGCGCGGCTCGGCCGAGGACGCGGACCGGAAGCTCGAGGCGATGAACAACACGCCGGCCCAGTACCACAGCCAGGGCGACGCGCTGCTGGACCAGATCGCCCTGGCGGGCTTCGACGAGCGCAGCCGCAAGATCGCCGAGTACCTGGTGTACTCGCTGGACGAGCGGGGGTACCTCACGGACTCCTTCGAGAAGCTGATCGAGGCCAGCGAGATCCCCGGGCTGACCGCGGAGGAGCTGGACATCGTGCTGGCCGACCTGCGCGTGGCCACGCACCCGGCCCTGGGGGCGCAGGACCTCAAGCAGTGCCTGCTCCTGCAGCTCGAGCCGCTGGGCCTCGACACGCCCTTCCTGCGCACGCTGATCGCGGACCACCTCGAGGACATCACCACCAACCGTCTGCCGCACGTGGCGCGCGCGACCGGGCACTCGATCGACGACGTCAAGCAGGCGATCGAGACGATCCGCATGCTCGACCCCTCGCCCGGGCGCGAGTACGGCGACTCGCCGGCCGAGACGATCCACCCCGACGTGGTGGTCGAGGAGGTCGACGGCAAGTTCGAGGTGCGCCTGACGCGCCAGGGCGTGCCCGAGCTGACCGTCAGTCCCGCCTACCGCGAGCTCCTGCGGCGCGCCACCAGCCCCGACAGCACCGAGGCCGTGCGCAAGTGGGTCAAGCAGCGCCTGGAGTCGGCGCGCTGGTTCATCGAGGCCGTGCACCAGCGCCAGAACACGCTCCTGCGCATCGCCAACGCCGTCTTCGAGCGCCAGCAGGGCTTCCTCGACAAGGGCATCAAGGCCATGGTGCCGCTGCGCATGCTCGAGGTGGCCGACGCGACCGGCGTGCACATCTCGACCGTCAGCCGCGCCGTGGCCGGCAAGTACGCCCAGACCCCGCACGGCATCCTGCCGCTGCGCTTCTTCTTCTCCGGCGGCACGACCACCGAGTCGGGCGAGCAGACCAGCCAGGCCTCGATCAAGCAGCTCATCAAGGAGCTGGTCGAGAAGGAGGATCCGAAGGACCCGCTCTCCGACGACAAGCTGGCGGAGCTCCTGAAGGAGAAGAGCGGCATCACGATCGCACGCCGCACGATCACCAAGTACCGCAAGGCGCTGTCGATCCCGTCCTCGACGCAGCGCAAGGTGTTCTGAGCGGAGAGCGCACCGCGGAGCCGCGGAGGGACGCGGAGGATCGCGGAGAGGGCGAAGCGGGAAGGGACAGTCGAAGCTGCAGGGAGGCGCGCAACTGAGGCCCCCACCTCTTCCTGCTCACCGCGATCCTCCGCGGCTCCGCGGTGCCTTGCATCCAGGCCGCAGAGCGGCGCTCGCGCCGACGGCGGCCAGCCGAGCGGTGATCGGCTAGGAGCCCGTCCGAGAATCCGCGCTCCGGATCACCGGGTGGGCGTGAGCCCGCCCGGAGAACCGGTGCGGTCACCTTGACGCGGAATAGGCCATCTTCGATGGCCTAGCTCGCCCGCCCCTGGAACTCGCCCGTCTCGGTCGAGACCTTGACCTTGTCGCCGCGCGAGATGTGGATCGGGACCTTGATCTGGAGCCCGGTCTCGAGCGTCACTTCCTTCTTGACGCCCGAGGTCGTGTTGCCCTTGACCGCCTCCTCGGCCTCGGTCACCTCCAGGATCACCTGGGCCGGCAGCACCACGCCGACCGGGGTCGTGCCGTGGAAGCTGACCTCGAGCTGCGTGTTCTCCTTCAGGTAGGGCATCTTGTCGCCCACGAACTCCTGGCTGAGCTCGAACTGCTCGTAGCTCTCGGTGTCCATGAACACGAAGTTGCCCGAGCCGGAGTCCTTGTAGAGGTACTCGGCCTTCTTCTTGTCGAGGTAGGCCACCTCCAGCACGTCGCTCGAGCCCAGGCGCATGGCCGCGGCCGCGCCGGTCGTCAGCGACTTCGTCTTGATGTTGATGATCGCGCGCAGGTTGCCGGGCGTCTTGTGCTCGTACTCGGTGACGACCAGCAGGTCGCCGTTCATCTCGATCACTTGGCCCTTGCGGATCTCGGTGGCTCGGACGCCCATGGGAAGAGGTGGCTCGGCGGTCGTTGCGGACGGGAAAACGGGGCGGAGACGATAGCAGGCCTGCAGAACGGCGAGAAGCGTCAGGCGCTCACCGCCCCAGCCGCGAGCGTGTCGCTGCGCCGAGGGGAACGCTCCACTGCACCACCGGAAGCCCAGCGCAAGACGAGGATCGCGAGCACCGTCGCCAGGATCCCGGCCGGCAAGTAGGCCGGACCACCGACCAGGGCGAGGAACGCCCCCATCAACCAGGCGAGGGCGAGTCCCGCGAGGCCCAGCCAATCCCCCTCGAAGAGCACCTGGATGGCGCCGGCCACGGCCATCAAGGAGCAGGCGACCCACAGTCCTGCGAGGGTCAGCCAGAACGCGAGCATCGCGACGTCCCAGCCCACGGCCGACACGATCCGGCCTCGACAAGTCCACCCCACGATCCATGCGGCTGGGACCACGAACCAGGTCGACCAGGCTCCCAAGGCGGCAGAAATGGGCCCCCAGAGCTGTGCGCTCGACGCGATGACTCCCGCGTGCACGAGCCCCACGAGGAAGAGTGTCGCGAGATACCGTCCAGGACGGGCCGGCACCTTCCTGCGCCAGGCGACCTCGATCCTCGGCGACGTCCCCATTGCGCCTCAGGATAGCTCGGTCCACTACGCCTGGCGCAGGGATACCAGAGCCCGCTTGCGGGCCGAACCGGTGAGCGTCCGCTCGACGAGGGCAACCCCGGAACTGCGGGCCTCGGCCTCGAGCTCGGGCTGGCGCAGCCGCCGCGCGAGGCGTGCGACCTCGCCCCAGGCGCGGGCGGCGAGGGCGTCGTCGCGCTCGCGGGCGAGGCGCAGGAACTCGGCCAGGGCCGGCTCGCGCTGGCCGAGCTTGCGCAGGCACTCGGCGTGGCGGAACCAGAGCTCGCCATTGTCCTCGTCACTGTCGCCGCCGGGGCGCGTGAGGGCCTGCTCGAGCCAGGCGAGCGCGGCCGCGTGCTCGCGGTGCTTCGTGTGCAGCTCGGCGAGCGCGCGGGCGCGGGCGCGGGAGGCGCCGGGCAGGGCGCGGCCGTCGCGGCGCTGCTCGCTGCGCGCGCAGGCGAGGTGCGCGGCGAGCGTGACGAGCGAGAGCACGTCGAGCTCGTTGTGGCGGAAGACGGCCTCGAGGCGGTGCGGGCGCTCGGCGAGGAAGTCGAACCAGGCGGCGGGCGCCTGGCTGCCGGGGAGGTCGTGCTCGCGCGCGACGCCGCACAGCTCGCTCTCGAAGGTGGCGAGGCGTCCGTCGAGGTAGGCGCCGCGGTAGAGGCGCCGCAGCGGGTGGTAGAGGTCGAGGTGGGGCTTGGCGGCGAAGGGCGGCGCGATGCGGTGCAGGCGCATCTTGTCCTCGAGCCGGTGGCGGTCGAAGGACTTGCCGAAGAAGCTGACCACGCCGCTCGCGGCGCGCACGCGCTCGGCGATCTCGGCGAGGGCCGCGGCTTCCTCGGAGGGGTCGCGCAGGAAGGCTTGCCAGAGGTGGAACTGGCCGCCGTCGAACGTGCCGAGCGCGACCAGGAACGGGATCGTGCCGGCGCCGCCCGAGAGGCCGGTGGTCTCGATGTCGAGGTAAACGGCGCGCTCGGGGAGGAGGGTGGCGAGCGCGGGGTCGCGCGCGAGCCAGGCGAGCACGGACGCAGGCGTGGCGAGCACCTCGCCGAGCTCCCACTCGCCGTGGGCGTGGTCGCTGGCGTAGGTCCGCAGGCGCGCGGCGAAGGTTCCGCGCTCGTTCGCGTGCTCGGTGAGGTCGGCCGGCGGGTCGATGGAACGGTCGGCGGAGCTGGGGGCTGCCTCGTCGTCGGCCTCGAAGCGCGCCCGCAACCACTCCGGGATCGCCCCCCCGGGACCGCCGCGCTCCAGCGCGGCTCCGGGGCCGCCAGGCTCCAGCCTGGCGCTGGGATGCGGAGAAGAAGAAGGAGAAGAAGAGCCGGGCTGGAGCCCGGCGGTCCCGGGGCCAGGCTGGAGCCTGGCGCTCCCGGGCTCCCGCCGCAGGCGGGCGAGCTTGGCGAAGAGGTCGTCCTTCACGGCTCGGCGGGAAGCGGCACGGCGACGAAGTCCGGGCCCTCGTCGAGGCGGGCGAGGACGGCCAGGGCCGTCTCCTTCCCGAGCGGGCCGACCTCCTCGAGGGGCCCGATGCAGGCGGGGCAGCCGTGCTCGCAGGCGCAGCGGCCGAGCACCTCGCGCGCGGCGCGCACGATTTCTCTGTGGGAACGGAAGAGCGCCACCGGCAGGCCCACGCCGCCCGGGATGCGGTCGTAGAGGAAAAGGGCCGGGCGCTCGAAGTGGCCCGAGCGGATCTCGCACGAGATCCCGAGGTCACCCGCGTTGCAGCGCACGAAGAGCGGCGCCGTGCGGCGCAGGAGGCGCCCGACGCCGGCCCAGGCGGCGGCGCGGTTGCCGGCGGCGAGCTGGAGCTCCGCGGCCAGCTCCGGCGCGAGCGTCAGCACGAAGGCCTCGGTCTCCATCTCCTCCGGCGGCAGGTGGATGTCGCCGGCGCCGACGTTCTCGCGCGTGTAGAAGCGGATCTTCTTGAACATCGTCGCGACGGTCGTGACGTGCACCTCGCCGCGCCAGATCTCGACGTCGGGCGTGGAGACGGCGCGCCCATCCAGCGGACGGCGCTCGGCCTTCTCCTCGAGCCGCAGGACGCGCACCTCGGTGTCGGTCTCGGCCTCGGTGAAGTAGTCGCTGACGACCTTGCGCGCGGTCGCGCGGCGGTTGGCGTAGTCGAAGCGCTCGATCTTGTAGGTCTCGCCCTCGACCAGGTAGATCGCGCCCTCGTGCACGCTCGTGAGCGAGGCCACGCGATCCACCTCGCCGATCGCCTGCTCCTCCTCGTCGAAGACCAGCACGTTGTCGGGCTCGGAGCCGGCCAGCGACACGTCCTGGGCCGGGTAGGCGTCGGCGGCCCAGTACCAGGTGGCGCCCTCCTTCTGGGGGCGCCGCAGGAGCAGCTTCGACTCCTCCGCGAGGTAGTCGAGGATCCCGGCCACGTGCGGCGAGGCGCCGAAGCCCGGGACGCGCCCGTCCGGGGCGCCGTGGAAGGGCAGCTCGAAGGCGGCGCACTTGAGCTGCTCGGAGAGCACCACCAGGTTGTCGGCGTCGAGCACGAGCCCCTCCTGGGCCGGCCCGAAGAGGTAGCTCGGGTGGTGCGCCAGGTACTGGTCGACCGGGTCGGCGCGCGCGACGAGCAGCGCCAGCGAGGAG
>Ga0315910_10002949_pt1 | contig 14708 bp, 10 predicted proteins | sample EdamamesoilMG_FD_204470 | JGI IMG/M metagenome (GOLD analysis project Ga0315910, IMG submission 204470) | Garden soil microbial communities collected in Santa Monica, California, United States - Edamame soil | ecosystem: Environmental > Terrestrial > Soil > Garden | place: USA: California...
TACCTGCCGGTGCGGGGGCGGGAACGCCCCCAGAAACAGAGCTAGAGCCGCGCTGCGAAGCAGCGCGCGTGGCGAAGCCACGCCTCGGAATTGGCGAAGCCAATGACGAGATATGCTCTAGCGGCCCTTCTTCTGCTTCGCGGCGCGCGCGGCTTCTTCGAGGCGGGTCTTGAGCGGGGCGGCGTAGTCGGGCTTCGTGACCTGGCGGGCGCGGGCGATGGCGAGGGCGCCGTCAGGCACGTCCTCGGTGATGCTGCTGCCGCTCGCGACGTAAGCGCCTTTGCCGATCGTGACCGGGGCGACGAGCTGGGAGTCGCTGCCGACGAAGGCGTCAGCGCCGATCGTCGTCCGGTGCTTCTGGTAGCCGTCGTAGTTGCAGAAGATGGTGCCGGCACCGATGTTGGCGCGCTCGCCGATGTCGCCGTCGCCGAGGTACGCGAGGTGGTTCGCCTTCGCGCCTTTCCGGACACGCGTCTTCTTCGTCTCGACGAAATTGCCGATGTGCGCGTCCGCCTCGATCACGCTGTCCGGCCGGAGGTGCGCGAACGGACCGATCTGGGCACCCTCGCCGACGCTGCTCGACACCACGATCGAATAGGGCTTGAGCACGGCGCGCGCGCCGATGTCCGAATCCGTGACGACGGTGCCCACGTCGATGAAGGCCCCCGCACCGATACGGCTCGCGCCGCGAATCCGGACGTTCGCTTCGATTTCCGCGCCCGGCTCGACCTCCACGGTGTCGTCCACCCGCGCGTCACCGTGCACGGTGACGCCGCCCTGACCGAGGCGCGCGCGCACCACGCCGAACAGGGCTTCCTCGGCCATCCGCAGCTGCTCGCGGTCGTTCACGCCCATCAGCGCGTCGGGCGAGCCGCGCACCGCGACGACCGAACCACGCCGAGCGAGCGTGGCGACGGCGTCCGTCAGGTAGAGCTCGCCCTGGGCATTGTTCGGGCGAAGGGCGACGAGCGCCCCGGCCAAGGTCTCTCGGCGCGCGGCGTAGATGCCGGCGTTCACTTCTCGGATCGCGCGATCGGTGTCGCCGACCAGATCGCGCTCTTCGCGGATCTCGGCGATGCCGCCGACCGCGTTCTTCACGATCCGACCGTAGCCGGTGGGGTCCGCCGGTTCGGCGGTGGCCACGGCGAGATCGGCGCGCTGGCTCGCCGCGACCACGCGCGCGAGCTCGCTTTCGGTGACGAGCGGCGTGTCGCCACAGAGCACGATGACGCGCTCGGTTTCGGCGCGCGAGAGGCCGATGCGCGCCGCGTCGCCGGTGCCGCGCGGCACGTCCTGCACGACCGAGACCACGCGGTCACCGAACACCCGTGCGAGCAAGGCGTGAAGGTCGGGGTTCGGGCTCGTCACCACGACGACGCGTGCGGCACCGAGCTCGATCGCCGCTCGCACCGGGAATTCGACCAGGCAGCGCCCGGCGACGCGGTGGAGGAGCTTCGGCAGCGGGCTCTTCATCCGCGTGCCGAGCCCCGCGGCGAGCACGACCGCGGTAAGATCGCTCATTTGTCGACCGTCGCGCTGGGGCTCGCCACGCTGCGGGCCGCCGCGTCCGTTGCGGCGGGAACGGCAAGGCTGACGACCGACACCGGCGCGTCGGCAGGCGCGGCAACCCGCTTGGGCGGGCTGGCGGGTGCGGGGAAGCGCGCGCGGTCCACGTACACGACGATGTTCTCGCCGACGACGAGCCGATCGCTTCGCGAGCGGCGGTTGATGCGCTCCATCCAACCGATGCTCGTCTGGTAGCGGCGGCCGATCGACGCCAGCGTGTCACCGGCGCGCGCCGCGATCACCATGCGGCGCTTGCCGTTGAGACCCTCGAAGTAGTCGAAAAATTCGCTGGACCCGGCCACGAGCACCTTCGCCTCGCCCGGGCCGAGGACACGCACGCGGCCGAGGTCGCGCGATTTTTGCGGGAAGACCTGGAGCACCATGCCGTCCTGGAGGTGGGCGGCGGAGTCGAGCGCGTTCCAGGCGATGAGATCGGAGCGCGCCACGCCGAAGACGGCGGCGACCGACGCGATCGTGTCGCCGGACACCGCGGGATAGAAAACGCGCTGGGTATTCGGCGGCGCCGAAACCTCCCGCACGACCACGACGGGATCTTCGCCGCGCGGCGCCGCTTCACGAAGACCGGGCCCGAGCTCGGGAACGAGCAGCACGGTACCGGCGGCGAGCACTTCCTGCGCGCCGATCTGGTTCAGGCTGCGGATCGTCGCCTCGCTGGCGCCGCTCGTGCGGGCGACCGATTGCGGCGTGTCGCCCTGCCGCACGACCAGGGCGACGAGGCCGTCCGCCGCCGAACGTTCGAAGAGCCGTCCGGCAACGCTCACGCTGCCCGCAGGCACGCGCACGCGGTGCACGGGCGAGGCGCGCCCCGGCGCAACCGGCGGCACGCGACCGGCCAAATACATGGGATTTTGCCGCTCGAGGGCGGCGGCATCGACGCCGGCGGCGCGCGCCACGTCCGCGAGCGGCGTGCCCGGCGGCACCTCGATGACGTCGAAGCGCTCGGCGCCGTCGGCTTCGACGTCGTCGAGCCCGAACGCCTTCTTGTTGCTCATGACGATCGCGGTCGCCAGGATCTTCGGAACGTAGAGCGTCGTCTCCCAGGGGATGCCTGCCTCGTGGCGCGCGAGCTCCCAAAAGTCGTTCGTGTTGTATTTCTTGATCGCGCGGAGTAGGCCTCCGTGGCCCATGTTGTACGCCGCCATCGCGAGCTCCCACGAACCGAAGCGGCGGTAGAGATCGGCGAGCAGGCGCACGGCTGCCTCGGTGGACTCCACCGGATCGAGGCGCTGATCGACCCAGCGGTCGACGGTGAGTCCATAGGTCCGCGCCGTTTCGGGCATGAACTGCCAGAGGCCGGCGGCACCCACCGGCGAGGTGATCGTCGGGTTGTGGCCGCTCTCGATCAGCGAGAGCCAGACGAGATCGGTCGGCAGGCCCGCCCGGGACAGCGCTTTCTTCAGCGAATCCACGTAGCGCCCGCTCTTCTTCGCCCACACCCGGGTAACCGCCTTGCCGCTCTGGCTGTCGCGGAAGAACTTGAGGTACTTCACGACGCGGTCGTCGTAACGGATGGGGAGGTTCGGCAGGACGAGACCGCGGAGCCACTCGGCGTCCCGGTCCGACATCGCGCTCGGTGCGGGCCGTTCGGGTGCCGGCGGCAAGCCGTTCGACAGCACGCGCGGCTCGTCGAGCGGTTCCTCCGGCAAGCCCCAGGACCAGCCGGGAGCAAGCCCCTCGACCGCACGGGGAAAGAGGACGCGCTCCGCTTCACGAAGCTTCGAGAGCTCGGGGTCCGCCTTGCCTTGCTTGATGTCGTCCGCGGTCGCGCCACCCGCGATCTGGCGTCGGGTCGCGGCATCGGGGGCCTTCGGCGGGGTTCCGGGCGGCAGGGTGGCGGCGGGCCGCTTGGGCGCGGGCCCCTTGCCCGGGGGAGGCGCCGCCTTCGGCTTGCCGGCGGGGGCTGGCCGGGCGGCGGGCTTCGGCTCGACCTTCCGGGTGCCCTGCCCGTGGCGCGGATCAGCCCCAGAAACGAGGGGAAGCGAGCCTCGAACCGCCTTCCCCGTCCCCGGCTCGGCAGCCCAGGCCGGCAGGGCGACTCCGGGGCCGAAGAACGAAAACGCGAGAAGCGGCCCCGCGAGCGAACGGGCCAGGGGCATGGGCTTAGGTCCTACCGGGGAGTATGGCACCTGGTCAAATCCGCGGCAGCCGCGTCCCCGACCGGGGGAGTGCCCGGCCCGACGCCGGTGGTAACGTCCCGCCGCCATGGCAACGACCCGCATCGAGAAGGACACCTTCGGGCCGATCGAGGTGCCCGAGGATCGGCTCTGGGGGGCACAGACCCAGCGGAGCCTGCAGAACTTCGACATCTCCGGCGAACGGATGCCTCTCGCGCTGTTGAAGGCGCTCGCCGTCGTCAAGAAAGCCGCCGCCCTCGTCAACCAGGAGCTCGGGACGCTCGAGCCGAAGCTCGGCGGCGCCATCGTCCGGGCGTGCGACGAGGTCGTGGCCGGGCAGCACGACGACCACTTCCCGCTCGTCGTCTGGCAGACGGGCAGCGGCACGCAGAGCAACATGAACATGAACGAGGTGATCGCCAATCGGGCGAGCGAGCTCCTCGGCGGGGAGCGCGGCGAAAAGCGCCTGGTTCACCCGAACGACCACGTCAACCGCGGCCAGTCGTCGAACGACGTGTTCCCGGCGGCGATGGCACTCGCCTGCACGGACGCCGTCCGCAGCCGCGTCATCCCCGCCGTCCGCGCGCTGCGCGACGTGCTCGCCGAAAAGTCACGCGCCTACGTCGATGTCGTGAAGATTGGCCGCACGCACCTGATGGATGCGACCCCGCTCACGCTCGGCCAGGAGATCAGCGGCTGGGTGGCGCAGCTCGATCACGGGCTCTCGCACGTCGAGAGCGCGGTGCCTCACCTCGCCGAGCTGGCGCTCGGCGGCACCGCCGTCGGCACCGGGCTGAACGCTCACCCCGAGTACGCCGTCCGCGTGGCAAAGAAGGTCGCCGAGCTCAGCGGCCATCCGATCGTCACCGCACCGAACAAGTTCGAGTCGCTCGCCGCGCACGACGCCATCGTCTTCGCCCACGGCGCGCTGAAGACGCTCGCCGTGTCACTGACCAAGATCGCCAATGACGTGCGCTGGCTCGCGTCCGGCCCCCGTTCGGGCATTGGGGAGCTCACGATCCCGGAAAATGAGCCCGGCAGCTCGATCATGCCCGGGAAGGTGAACCCGACGCAGTCGGAAGCGATGACGATGCTCTGCGCGCAGGTCTTCGGCAACGACGTGGCCGTGAACTTCGGCGGGGCGAGCGGGAATTTCGAGCTCAACGTGTACAAGCCCCTCCTTGCCCACAATTTCCTGCAGAGCGCGCGGCTGATCGCCGACGGGGCCGACAGCTTCCGGAAGAACTGCGCGGTCGGCATCGAGCCGAACCGCGCCGTCATCAAGCGCCACCTCGAGAGCTCGCTCATGCTCGTGACGGCGCTGAACCCCCACATCGGCTACGACAACGCCGCCAAGATCGCGAAAAAGGCCCACAAGGAAGGGCTCACCCTGCGCGAGGCGGCGCTTTCGCTCGGCCTGGTCAGCGCCGAGGATTTCGAACGCTGGGTCCGCCCCGGCGACATGACCGGCCCGAAGTAGCGAGCCGCAGGGTTATGAGATGCGCTCTAGCGGGGCGGCGGGGGCGGCGGCACGTCTTGAGAGGCCCTGAGGATCCCGCAGGCGCTGAAGTCGGGGTGGCACTCGGCCGGCGCAGGGCAATCGTGCGAATCCCGGCACTCGACGCATTCGTGATGGACGGGATCACAGTAGGGAGCGTCGCGATTGCAGTTGCGGTCGTTGACGCACTCGACGCATCGGGCGCCGCCGTCCAGACAGTACGGTCCCTTGTCGGAGTGCTCGCAGTCCACATCGGAGTAGCAGCTGATGCAGACGTTGTGCTCGACGTCGCAGGTCCGGTTGTCACGGCAATCGCGATCCGGGTGGACCTCGGTCGCACAGATCTCGAGACACTGCCGGCTCCAGCCGTCGCAGACCTCGTCGCCCTCGCACCCCGCGTCGGCCGTACATGATACGCAACGATTGAGGATGCGGTCACACACCAGAGCACCGGGGCAATCGTAGTTCTCCAGGCACTCGACGCATTCCTGAATGCCCTCGACGCAGACGAGCTCGAACGCGCCGCAATACTCCGCGCACTCACCGTTGCTTCCGGGCGCCCCCGCCTCGGGGTGGGGGTCATGGATGCCACCGCTCCCGCCGCTCGCACCGCTCGCACCGCTTCCACCGCTTCCACCGCGCGGAGGCTCACCCGAATCCGCACCGCCCTCGCCGGTCCCGCCGGCCGCCGAGCCATCGTCGAACGTGAGGGTCTTGTCGCAGCTCTCGGAGAAAAGCGCGACGACGGCGAGCCACGCGAGCCCGCGGAGCGGGGTCATGGCCCGTCGGAGAGCGCCTTCAGCTCGGCGCTCGCGATGCCGTCGCGATACCGATCGAGATGGCGGCGGGCAAGCTCACGCGCCCGTTCGGGATCGGTGCGCTTGAGGAGCCGGATCCGCTCGACGTCCGCGCTTTCGGCGAGGGGGCCGCGGGGAAAGCGCTGGAGCAGCTTTTCGTAGACGGCGAGAGCGTGCCCAGCATCGCCGCGCTTCTTCGCGGCCGTCGCCTCGGCATACAGGTTGTTCTGCTCGAGGAGCGGGGAATCCGCGGCCGCGGCCGGCGCCGGCGGCTCCGATACCGCGAGCGGTGCGGCCAGCGGCTCCGCCGCCGGTACAGGCAGCGCCTTCGGTTTCGCGGCGACGGCTCGCGGCGCTTCGGCGACCGGTTGAGAAACGGGTGCCGAGCACGCGCCTTCCCAGCGCTGACCCGGGCGAAGCATGATCTTGTCGCCGCGCGACCGAACCTCAACGGCGCCCTCGGTCACGGAGACGACCGTCTTCTTGGGACAAGCTGCCGGACCGCGCTCGACGGCAACGTCGAACACGGTGCCGCGCACCTCGACCTCGGCGTCCTCCGTGTCGACGACGAAGCGCTGGCCCTGGACGAGCTTGGCGACGACGAGGTGGGCCGCGCCACGCACCAGCCCGAAGCGCTGGAGCGCCGAATCTTCGCGATAAAGGAGCTCGCCCTGGTCCTTGAGGGTGATGCGGGTCCCCGAGCCGAATTCCACCACCGTCGAACGGCCCTGCCCCGCGACCACGCTCTGCCCGTGCTCGAGCCTGTGCTCGAACACGTTCCCCGCCTGACTTTCCACCCGCACGTTCCCCCCGGCGGGCCTTGCATCGCGGAGCGCGAGAGCGCCCACCCAGACGGCAGCGACCGCCGCCGCACTCGCGATTGCAGCACCGGTGTAGAGGCCCCGCCGCGCGCGCAGACGGCTCCGGTCCGCCATCGCCTGCGTGACGACGCCGATGCCGTGGTCGCGCGACACCTCGCGCGGACGCGCTTCATCGGCGCGCCGACGGAGGGCCGCGGCGGCGAGGCTCGCGTAGTCCGGTTGGTCGCTCACGACTCCTGATCCTCTCCCTGCTTGTGCCGTGTGGCTCCACGAAGCAGGCCGGCGAGTTCGGGATCAGCAGCAATGCGAGCGTGAAGCTCGCGGCGACCACGCACGAGGCGGGTTTGAGCAGCGGCCGGGCTCGCGCCGGTGATGGTGCTCACCTCGCTGAGCGAGAAGCCTTCGACGTCGTGGAGCACGAACGTCCAGGCCTTCCGGAGATCGAGCTTCTTCAGATGAGCCTCGACGCGGCGCAGCGTGCTCCGGTGAGTCGTGGTTCCAGCAGCAGCGCGGTCCGGAACGTCGTAGCCCTCGAGCGGCTCGAGCACGAACAGGCGCCGTTCGATCTTGCGCCGACGTATGTGTTTGTAGGCAGCGCGCGCGGCGATGATGGCCGCCCACGCGTCGAGCGGACAGTCACCGCGAAAGCGGTCCATGCTGAACACGAGGTCGACCAGAGCCTGCTGGGCGATGTCGTCGTGGTCCGCGTCACGCCCGCCGAGCAACCGGAGCAGCGTCCGCTCCACGACCGGGCGCAGGCGATCATGGAACAGGGCGGCGGCGCGATGGTCACCACGCCGGACGGCATCGGCGAGCTCGGCGTCCCCCTCCCCCGGGCCGCGCTCGGGGGCCTTCGGCCGCACCACCCGGAGCGTCCGTTCTAGGGCCTGGGCCATCGGAGGAGAGTGCCCTTTCGACTCGGCCATCAGGCTGATACCCCTAGCATCTCAAAAATCCGTCCGCAGGCCGAGGCGGGCCGCCGGCGTGAATCGGCCGATTTCTGCCTCGTCCTCGCCGACGACCACGGTCGTCCGGCCGCTGTGGACCTCGACGCCCGCCTCCACGAACGCCGCCGCGGCACCCCCCAGGCTCAGGCCTCCGCTCACCATCGGGTGGATGACAAAAACGACATGGGAGAGGGCGTCCGGCTCCGGGTCTTCCGCTTCGAGGTGCGTCAGTCGAAGCTCGGCGCCCGAGACGCCGACGGATGCGCCGAGCCAGGTGTTGCGCTTCGGACGGAACGCTTCGAAGGTCACGGTCGCGCCGCCACCGAGATAGCGGAGGGTCGCCTGCACCGACGCCATCGTCCCGAAGCGCCCTTCGCCCGTGATGCCGAACCGGAGCTTCGGGAGCACGCGGTAGTCGAAGACGACGTTCACGCCGAAGCTCGTTCCGTCGCCGGGCCCGACGGCGGACACCGCGGCAGCAGCGCCCACGCGAGGGGGCTCGGGTTCTGGTGGAGGTAAAACTTCTCGTTTCGGCTCCGGCTTCACCTTCGGCGGGTCTGCCTTCGGGGGTGCCTCGACGAAGATCGACGCCACGACGAAGCCGAGCGTGCGACCGCGCTCGGCCTCCGGGTCGTCGGCGTCGAACGTCACGGAGCGCTCGATCCATCGCTTCGTGGTCGGCACGTAGCAGCGAAGGAAAGCCTCGCTCGTGCCCGGTTGCCACGTGAGCTCAACGACACCGGAGCCAGGTGGAATCGAGCCGGCACGGACGACCGCCGGCTCTTTCGCAGCCTCTCCTCCGGCGTCGGGCGGCGGTTCGCTCGGCTCGTCGCCACCGTTCCCCGCCGCAGGCTGTGGCGCATCCGGTGCCGCCGCCACCCGCACCTCGACCTGAGGACCGAGCGCCTCCCGCGCGGTATGAGCGACGGCCTGCGTCCCGGGCGACGAGACCTCGGACGCGGCGACCCAGATTGTGACCAGCGTTCGGAGTAGCAACGGGGCCGGCGAGCATACCCGGATTTCGGGTTATCTCGGGGAATCGCCCGGCTTGCTCCCGGGTTGGGGGTCAGTAAGGACAAAGACCATGATCATGCCCGCTCGCCTCGGGGTAGCGCTCACCCTAGCCACCCTCGCCTTCTCCGTCGGCTGTGCTCGCACCCAACACACGACGCCGGCTCGCACCGAAGCGACGCCCGAGCCGCCCCGCGTGCCGGTGACGGTCCTCCCAGCGCCGGCGTTCGCCAAGACCGGCGCCGGTGCGCTCAGCATCGCCGACGTGGCCGAACGCGCACTGCCTTCGGTGGTGAATATCTCGCTGACGAAGTTGAGCCGCATGCAGGCTCCCCACCCGGTCCCCTTCTTTTTCGGGCCCGGCTTCGGCCCCGACGGAGGCGAGCGCCGCGAGCAGGGCATGGGGTCGGGCGTCATCGTCTCGGCCGACGGTTTCATCCTCACCAACAATCACGTGGTCTCCGACGCCAGGGACATCAAGGTCACGCTCTACGATCGCCGGGAATTCGACGCCGAGGTCGTGGGCACCGATCCGAAGAGCGACGTGGCGGTGATCCGTTTGAAGTCGGGCCCCACCGATCTGCGCCCGATCGAGCTCGGTGACTCCTCGGCCCTGCGCCTCGGCGACGTGGTGCTCGCGATCGGCAATCCGTTCGGAGTCGGTCAAACGGTGACGATGGGCATCGTCTCGGCCAAGGGGCGCGCCGACGTGGGCATCGTCGACTACGAGGATTTCATCCAGACCGACGCCGCCATCAATCCGGGTAACTCCGGCGGCGCGCTGGTGGACACCCAAGGCAGACTGGTCGGCATCAACACGGCGATCCTTTCGCGCAGCGGTGGGTACCAGGGGATCGGCTTCGCCATCCCCACCAACATGGTCTCACCGATCATGGAGAGCCTGAAAAAGTACGGGAAGGTGACGCGCGGCTGGCTCGGCGTTTCGATCCAGGACGTCGATCAGGAGCTCGCGCAGACGATGAAGCTTCCGACCGCGCGCGGCATCTTGATCGCCGACGTGCAGGCGGGGTCACCGGCGGCGCAGGCAGGTGTCCGGCGCGGAGACGTGGTGGTGAAGGTCGACGGAAAGGACGTGTCGAGCACCGGGGAGTTCCGCAACGCGATCGCGTCCGCCGGAGCCAACCGCAAGGTTTCACTCGATCTCTACCGCGACGGGAAGCCTCAGGTGCTCTCGGCCTCCCTCGGCGAGTCCCCGAGCGGTCCCGTTGCCGCCTCGCCCACCCCCAGCGGCAGCCAGGGACGCGAACCTTCGCTCGACGGTCTCGCCGTGACGGAGCTCAACACGGAAGCGCGCCGTGCGTTCGGCATCGACGACGCCGTGGCCAAGGGCGTGGTGGTGAAGGGCGTCATGCCCGGCACGCCGGCGGCGCAAGCAGGCCTCCGCGCCGGCGACGTGCTTCTCGAAGTGAACCGCAAACCCGTCTCTAGCGTGCGCGAGCTCGGCGAGCTCTACGCCAAATCGCGCGGCAACGTGCTGCTCCTCATCCACCGCCGCGGCGCCACGGTGTTCGTCGTGGTCAAGCGGTAGCGGTCGCGCGTCAGCGTCAGCCGCTGCAGGGCATCACGCGGGCGATGCGGATCGACTGACTGCCGCTGCCGCGCGCGGCGTAGGCGACGCTGCCATCGGGGAATGCCTTCCAATCCTGATAGCGGTGATCGCTGACGCCGATGCTGAGCTGAGCGCCGACCGCGCTGCCGTCGGCGGAGCTTCGCACCTGCGCGGCCATGGTCGAGCCGGACTCCCACGAGAGGAGCATGTGGTTCGGTCCGTACGTGACCAGATGCGAGAAGCCCGAGCTCCCGGCCGACACGGTCAGATTGGGCGTCGAGGTCGTGCTCGTGAAACGGAGGAGCCGGATCGTGCCCTGGTCGCTCACCGACACCCAGTAACCGCCGCCGTTCGCCAGCACGATGTTGCCCAGGCTCAGCGAGCCGATGTCCTGCGAGCTGAAGATCGTTTGATAGCCCGGCGAGCGAACGATGCGGTTGTTGTTGTCCGTCGCGCAAACGGTGATGAATCGGCTGATCGCCGGGTCCCAGACGATGCGCGTGTTCCAGCTGTGGCTACAACCGAGGTCGAAGCTGTCGTGCATCGTCAGCAGATTGCCGCCGGGGTCGACCACCTTCATCCGGTCGCCCTCGTGGATGTTGATGCAGCCACCCTCCGAAACGCTGATCGCGTCGCAGAAGTACGACGCGTAGTTCGCGCCGTCGTAGGCGAGGCGGCCGTGGTGCTGGTACCACCAGATCATGTAGACGGTCGCCCCCGTCTTGCTGGTCGAGTACGGCGGCAAGCTCGCGCTCGAGCTCGTGAGCTTGGCGGCCCACTGCTCGGCACCCGCCGTGTTGAAGCGGACGAGATACATGTCGTAACAGGGGATCGCGGGGTTCGGTCCGCCGTCGCACAGATTCGCGGGAGTGCCGCAGTTCAGCGTGCCGCCGCCTTGCGCGTCGCGAGTGAGCATGACGACGCCGCCGTTGGCGTCGAGGCCGATGTCCTGAAAGTCGTGCGCGGGAAAGCTGAACGGCGCGCCGACGAGCTGGTCGTTGCAGTCGAGCTCGCCGACGTACACGCGCCCGTCGCTGCCCATCGCGGCGACGCGTGACCCGCCACCGGGTTTGGCCGCGATCGCGAGCGGAATGGCGGCGGTGTCGCCCTCGCTCCCGTTGCTGACCAGGTTCACGCCGAAGGTCACGTCGCTGATGCGCACCGTGGGCGCGCTGCAGCTCGTCGGGGTTGCCGCGCAACCGCCGGCGGTACCGCCGCTTCCCGCGGTTGCTCCTGCTCCGGACGTGCCGCCAGCACCCGCACCGCCCATGCCGGCGATACCGCCGCCACCTGCCGTACCCGCGCCACCGGCACCCGAGCTCGCACCCGATACTCCACCCGCGCCCGCGGCAGCACCGCCGACGCCCCCCGCGCCCGAGCCGCCGCCCGCGCCGGACGCGCCGCCCGCACCCGACACCGCCGCCGCCCCTGACATTCCACCGCCGCCCGAGATCCCACCGCCGCCCGATAGCCCGCCGCTACCCGAGATCCCACCGCCGCCCGAGATCCCGCCCGCGCCCGAGCCGCCGCCGGTTCCCGCGCCGCCTGCCTGGCAGACGCCGGACACGCAGGAGACGCCGATCGCGCACGCCACGCTGCACGCGCCGCAGTTCGAGCCATCCGTCATGGTGCTCGTGCAGACTCCGCCGCAGAGCGTCTGTCCGGCCGGGCAAACGCAAACGCCCGCCGTGCACGACTGTCCGGCCAGGCACGCCCGATCACAGCCGCCGCAGTGCGCGAGCGAGCTCGTGAGCTCGACGCAAGCGGCACCACATTGGGTCAACCCGACCGCGCAAGTCGCGGAGCAGGCCCCGAGCGAACAGACCTGGCCCGCGGCGCACACTGTACCGCAAGCACCACAATTTTCCGGGTCCGCACCTCGATCGACGCAGGCCGATGCGCAGAGCGTCTGACCCTCGGGACAGCGGCGATCAGCGACCGGAGCTTCGGGCAGGCTCGCGCACCCGAATGGCACAAGTGCCACCGCGCTCGCCAAAAGGAAGCCGATCAGTCGTCTTCGCACGGGCCGGACTCCGGATGAGCCCACCGGGGCTCGCTCGACTAGTGCCTTCGAGCGCGGCCGGCGGATCAGCAAACCCGTCCCGCCCCGGGATGTTCGGCCCGCCTACTCCGGGCAATTCCCGGGGTCGCGCAGGAACGAATCCTCTCGCTCGAGCACTTCGCACAGGCCGATGCACTCGGCGTCCCCGCTCGTGCCGCCGCAATAGCGCTGCGACTTTTCCTCGTCCGGACACTCGTCGGGCAGAACCCAGCAAACGCCCCTGGCCGGGGAACCGGGGCCCACGCAGTTTTCTCGCGGGCGATAGCAGCGCGCGTTCTTGCGCGTGGGGGAGCAAGAATCGCCGCCTTCCTCACGTGTGCAGGTCGCCGCGTCGTTGTCGTCGCACTCGCCGGTCGCGGACAAGCTGACGCCCTCGCGCGCGGCGACGCACGGGCTGTAGTAGGTCATGCCGTCGCAACCGCAGCCGGGCGAAAACTCGGCGTCGGCACCGGTGCAACTGGCAGGCCGCGGCTTGCACTCGCCGGTTTCGGCAGCGCAGCTCGCCTTGAAGCAATACTCGCCGTCCTCCGCGCAGTCGCCGTGGTCGGAGCACGCGTGCCCGGGCGTGCCACCCGAACCCGCGCCCGCCATCGCTGCGCCCGCCGATCCTGATTGCCCACCCGTGTCGGTCCCGCCGCTTCCAGCGGTGACACCTCCAGCACCGTCACCCGCGCCACCGGTTGCACCGCCGATACCCGCGCCGCCGCCAAGCCCACCGCTCGCGTCCGTTCCGGCGGTGGCGACCTTTCCGCCGGTCGAATCCGTCCCTCCGGTGCCCGCGCCGCCAGAGCTCGAGTCGCCGCCCGTGGCTCCTGACCCGCCCGCGCCACCCGACTCGATCGAGCCGCCGGTTCCGCCGATTTCGGCGCCAGCGATGCCCCCGGTACCGCCGGATCCCGACGTGTCCCCCGCGCTACCCCCTGCACCACCGGAGCCGGGAGGCGCGCCGCCCGTTCCGCCGGACCCACCGACACCTCCCGTGCCCGATGCACCTGCTGTCACCGCCGCGTCGCCCGCGCCGCCGGGAGGGCTGAAGAAATCCTTATCACCGCTCGAACAGGCGCCGCCGAGCCAGGCGGTGACCATCACCGCGCCGAGCGCTTTCGCCGTACTGCTCACGCTTCGCAACATAGGGCCGTCCAACGTAGCACGCGCGCGCGCGCGCGCAGTCGGCGTTCGTGCACGAGCGGAGCGATGCGAGTCAGTACGGAAAACTTCACTCGGGTCTCACTCCGAAGCGCCATGACGACGAGGCACTCGTCTCGTGTCGCGCGACGCGCGATCAATGGAGCAAAAAAAACTCATGATTGACCGGCCGACTCCTGAGCATCAGATCTGGTAGGTAGGTCATTCGGTGTTGGGGACTCGCCCTGGTTCGCTCCCTGGATCGCTCCCTAGATCTTTGGGATTTTCGGCCCTTGCTGTCGGGCTGTTGCTAGGCTGCGGGCGAAGTCAGGGGCCGCAAGCGCGCGGGGCGGCGGGCACAGCGGGCGCCGGTGCGGACGGCCCGACGGAGGGCGGTGCACCCGGCACGGGTGGCGACGGTGGACGCGGCGGCAGCGGTGCGAGCGCCGGTGGCGGTAAGGCCGGCATGCCGGGTACGGGCGGTAGCGGCGGGGAGAGCGGCGCACCTGCGGAAGCGTGTCCGGCGGCGACGCCACCCGTCACCACGCTCCAGCGCCTCACCCGGTTCGAATACAACAACACGGTGCGCGACGCGTTCGGCGACGACACGCGCCCTGCCGACGCGTTCCCGGCCGACCCCGACCTTTCCGATCCCTCCGCCCTGTCACCGCCGCTCGCGCTGATCGAAGGGTACCACCGGGCAGCGCACGCCTTCGCGCTCGAGACGAGCGAGGACGCGGCGAACCTCCCCGCCTTTCTCGGCTGCGACCCGGCGGATGACGGCGAGGACGCCTGCCGCGACTCGTTCCTTTCGAGCTTTCTCGCTCGCGCCTTCCGGCGCCCGGCGACGGCGGAGGAAACCGGCGAGTTTGAGCAGGTCTTCAGCGACGGCCAGGCGCTCGGCGAAGGCTTTGCGAGCGGCGTGCGCGCCGTGATCGAGGTCGCGCTGCAGTCGCCCGAGTTCTTGTACCGCGTGGAATTCGGCGAGCCGGCCGAGGATCGCGGAAGCGGCTGGGGTCGTCCGACGCCGTACGAGATGGCATCGCGGCTTTCGTACCTCTACTGGGGCTCGGCGCCCGACGCGGATCTGCTCGCCGCCGCTGCCGAGGGAGCGCTCGAGAGCGAAGAGGAGATCGTCGTGCAGGCATCTCGCCTGCTCGCGCACCAGAACGCCCG
>Ga0315910_10002950_pt1 | contig 14704 bp, 8 predicted proteins | sample EdamamesoilMG_FD_204470 | JGI IMG/M metagenome (GOLD analysis project Ga0315910, IMG submission 204470) | Garden soil microbial communities collected in Santa Monica, California, United States - Edamame soil | ecosystem: Environmental > Terrestrial > Soil > Garden | place: USA: California...
TTGCTCTTGGAGGACACCCGAATCCGCCAAGTGCCTGGTTCGGGCGACTTGACGTGGAGCCCCAGCGTATTGGCGTGGTCGACCACGAGCGTGCCCGGGCTGCCGGGAGCGAACGCCTGCCCCGAAGGAGAGAGCAGCTCGAGTTTCGCGGGAGCTGGATAGGAGATGAGCACCACCAAGAGCTCGCGCAGCCCGCTGTCCACCTGGGCCTCGAACTCGATGTCTTGGACCAACTCGTTGTTGGCGCGGCGCGGTAGCTGAAACAGCTCGCTGCGTTTGGGCAACAGGGGCTCGCCAACGCGGGCGAAGGGTAGGAGCCCGTTGTCGATGAGTGTCTCGATGCCCTCACCGACAAGCGAGGATTGAACACTTTCGACAGTCGGGTCGACCACGATGGTGCTGCTGCCGCTGGCGGCGTCCCCTTCTAGACCGGCGAGCGTGGCAGGCAGCAGATCGGAACCCAGCCCGATGCCGCGAAAGATGATGGGCGGATTCGGGAGCGCGAACTGCGTCGCGAAGTCGCCGTGGATCGCTTCATAGTTCGCCTGCGTATAGCCTCCGCCATAGGCGATGGTTTGCCGGCCGTCCGTGAATAGGATCAGGATGTTTTTCTGGCCCGCCGAATTGTCGATTTCCGTTGCTCCGGCGTCGACCGCTTTGAAAATGTCGGTCAGGACGCCTCCCAAAGCCGCATCGGGTACGAGAATCGTCTCCGCCCCCGTCTCGAAGTCTTCCCCGGCGTTGGCAGGAACGCCGTTCTGGAAGTGGTGGGAGTACACCTCGACCGCGTTGTTCGCGAACTTGAACAAGCTGACATCGTAGCTGTCGACCCCGCTGCCGCTAAGATTGTGAAGTTCGTGACCCAGCCAAATGGCGCCGTTCACGGCTTCTTGAAGCTTGCTTTCCGTCCCGAAGCCGGCTCCATCCATGGATCCGGACTTATCGACCACGATCGCGATACGTTTGATCATCGTGCCTCCTCCTCGGCACTTTGCTGTTACCAGGGCTCCTTTGGGAAAGCAACGCAGCTTTCGGGATTGCTAACGGATCGGTCACTGGATTCCAGGGTTGAAGAACCGTGATCGCTCGCTGAGTGTGCTCGCGGCCCGGTTTTCCTTGCCGGCCCTGGGTGTCAACCGAACTGGACACGGGAACGGTCAGGTGGGTTCCGCCCCGTCCTCGCGCAGCCACGCGGAGCCCGGTGATCACCGAGCTCCGCAGCAGGCCTTCAGCTTCAGTCGTGGAAGACGGTGAAGTCGTCCAGCCGTGTGCCCGAGATGGTCTTGAAGTAGCCGCGGGCCTTCTTCGAGTTGCCATCCACGTTGAACTCGATGAACTGGGCGCCGTAGTTGGCACCCTGGTCCATCGTGTAGATCGCGGCCCAGATCGGACAGCTGGGGTCGCTGGTGTTGAGCGACGGGTAGGGCGCGACGGTGGAGGTGGGCGTGCAGCGGTCCTGGTTGCGGATGCCGGTACCGCCGAGACCGGTGACGGTGACGAAGGTCCGTCCGGGCCCGACGCATAACGAGTTACCCGTCGAGCAGGTGCTGTCGATGGTCTGCGTGTCGATGTCGGTCAGCGTCTTGGTGCGCTCGTAGCTGTGCTCGTGACCGGTGATGATGATGGCGCCCTGCTGACGGCAGGTCTCGTAGACATTCCAGCCCATTTCGTCACCTTTGGCGCCGATCTGCATCTTGTTCTGGTTCTGGTGCCAGTTGCAGACGCGCCAGATGTGGTCGTCGCCCGCGAGCAGGTTGTTGACGGTGGTGCTGGTGTCACCCTTGAGGATGGTGGCGAGGGTCAGGCCTTTGAAGACCGTCTTGTAGGCGGCGTTGTGGGGACCGGCCGTGCGCGTCGCTCCGCCGAGGTGATTGTTGGCCTCGGTCAGGAAGCCCGACCACGACGAGTCGTCGTGGTTGCCCCGTGCCAGGAACACGGGGTAGCTCTGGCCAACCACGCCTTCCGTGCGACTCCACCAGCCCGCAGGATCGGCGTCGTACGTCATGTCGCCGGCCGTGACGACGGCATCCGCGCCTTCGTTCAACGCGAGCTGGAGCACGCTGCCCCAATTCGCCCCGTCGGCAGTGTCGCCCACGAAAGCGATCTTCAGGTTCGTCTCGGTGGGAACCGTGCCGATTCCGCCCGAACCACCGGTCCCGCCGGTCCCGCCGGTCGTGCTGCTGGTGGTGCTACCCGTGGTGCTGCTGGTCCCGCCCGTGCCGCCCGCACCGTCCGACGTGGTGATGACCACTTGAGGGCGCTCGCCGGCGGTCGAGTATTCCGACGAGCGGAAGTCGACGCCGTCGCTGGTGCCCGCTGATACGATCGCAACCGAGACCGTGGCGCCGGACTCCGCGACACTGGTCAGGTCGAGCTCGACCCAGCTGCCGGACGAGGCGCTCGGGAAGCTCGTGATGGTGCTGCCGAGTGCCGGCTTGTTGTTCCAGGTGAGGTTGCCTTCGGTCCAGCTCGTATTGGCGACGCTGCGCACGTTATAGGCGCCCCCCGTGGTATTGGAGCAGCGCAGCCTGAGCTTCACGTTCGTGATGCCGCTCAGCGTGGGCATCGTGAACTTGACGTACGTTTGCAGCTCCGAGCCGCCATCGGCGCCGTCGGCCAACAACGCTGCGGCAGAGCCGTAGTTCGTGCCGGCTGATCCGGATCTCACATAAGAGTCATCGGACACGCTGATCGTGCTGGTCAGCGCCGAGCTCACCTGGCCAAAGTGTTCGTCGCTGCCTTCCGGATCGCCGGCCGTCGAGCAGGCGAGCGGGAGAGACAGGGCCAAAGCCCATGGCATTACGTTCTTGATGGTGTATCCCAACGACATACAAACCTCCTCGTCGCGTGCTCTGGCACGCAGCTTCCTCGTGTAAGGCGCGGCGAAAGGGCAACGCCGTTGGGCCCACTCGAGTAGCACCTTTCAGGTTGTACGCTTGTGACACTTTGACCAAATCCAAGCGAAGGGTCAGCGCGCGCTCGGTGACCGACATGCGGTCGCCTGCCGGCCGTCATTGTTCTACAACGCCGGTCATGGTCGGCACCGACTGGGCGAAGCAGGGCGATGTGCGTTGGGTCGTTCCGCTCGCTGCACTTGTCAGCCATCTCCCGGCGATCTCCGCCGGTTTCATCTGGCTCGACCACGCGCATCTCGAAGACGGGCTCGCGCTTGCCGGAGCCGAGGGCTGGTTGTCGCTGTTTCAGCGCGGCTTTGCAGGTACCGGGTTCTATCGGCCGCTGATGGCGTTGTCGTTGTCGATCGATGCTGCCCTGGGTGGCGGGGCGTTCCTTTTGCACGTGGTGACCCTGCTCTGGCACGCCCTTGCTGCGTGGCTCTGCGCACTGGCGGCCGAGGCCTTGGGGCTGTCGCGACGAGCGGCGTTCTGGGCGGCGTTGCTGTTCGCCGTGCATCCCCTGACCTCGTTGGTGGCGAACGCTATTGCCTTCCGCTCTGAGTCGATGATCGCCGTGGCCCTTTTCAGCGTGGTGATCTTCCACACTCGGGGCAAGGCTTGGGCTTCGGCAGCGGCGCTCGGTTTGGGTGCGCTCTGCAAGGAGACCGCGCTAGTACTCGGTCCGCTGTTCGTGGTCGCGCTCGAGTGCTCGTTTTTTGATGAGCATCGACGATCCTTGGCTACGCGGCTTCGATTCTGGGCATCGGAAGCCGTGGGGCTAGGGATCGCGCTCGGCCTTCGCGTCGCGTTCGCTCCGGCGTGGCGCGCTGCCTTTCCCGAGCTTACGGCGAGTGAAGCTCTCGGCACTCGGCTCGCTGCACTGGCGAAAACCGGCTTTTCCGTATTTTGGCCCGTTCACGGCAAGGTGTGCGACGCGTTCGTCGTGCGCCCCCTGTTAGATCCGCGGGCGATCGTAGGGCTTTTGATGCTGGGCGGCCTCGCTTTTCTCGCGTATCGGCGGCGTGGGCCCGCGCTCTTGCTGCTGCTCAGCTTGCTTCCGTCGTTGCAGCTCGTGCCCGTGATGCGCTGGTGGTCGCCCCACTACCTCTACTTACCACTCGGGTTCGCTGCCATGCTGGTGGTCGAGGCTGCCGAGCGCCGGGTCGAGTCAGCCTTGCGTTACGCGGCGCCGTTGGTTGCAGCCCTCGGGGTGCTCTCGCTGCTGGAGGCCCCGCGCTATGCGAGCGACCAAGCGTTTTGGGGTCCCGAGGTGACGGCCGAGCCAGCCTGTCGCGAGGGGCACTTCTATTTGGCGGCCGCCGCTCACACTGCGCGCCGCTTGGCGCAGGCCGGCGAGTACTATGAGCAAGCCCTGAAGCGCAGCCGTGCGGTTCTCAGCTACGTCGACCGCGACGCAGCGCTGCAAAATCTGGGTGTCGTACGGCTCGAACAAGGGCGCTTCGACGATGCCGCCGCGCTCTTCCGACAGGCCATCGAGCTGAACGCCGATCCCGTTGCGCGGCGCGGGCTGACGCACAATCTGGCGACCGCCGAGGCACTGCTGCGACGCCTACCCGCCGAGCTCCGCTGACCGCAGGTCGCTGTCGAGTTGGGCGAGGATCTGGCTCGCCAGGCGACGAACGCCGGGGTGGCCGTCCCCCGACGAGAGCCGAGCGAGGGGCTCGAGCAGGGCCGGATCGAGTGCGCCCGCGAGCGAATGGAGCGCTGCCAAGCGTACGTAGGGTGAGCGATCGGTGAGTGCCGCCGCAGTCAGGGCTTCGACGGTGGCCGTATCGTCGCGCAGACGCCCCATGGCGCTGGCGGCCTCCATTCTGAGCGCCTGATCGGGTTCGTCGCGCAGCACCGCCGCCAGCATGGGTATCGCCGCCGCGTGGCCGCTCGCCGCCATAGCAGCCATGGCTTTCATCCGCGGGGTGAAGGTCACCTCGTCCGGCAGCTCGGTGGACTCGTCGTTGGTGTCGGGCGGCGTGGTGGTGAGGAACGGCCGCTCGAGCACTTGCGGATCGCTGCGCGCGATCCGATTCAGGGCCTGTATCGCCGCCTCCGTGCCACGCTCGCCGAGCGCTTCGATGGCGATCACGCGGCTCACACCGGCGTCGTTAGCGAGCGCCTCCGCAATCAGGCCGGATTCAGCAAGGCTGCCGGGTACCTGGCGCAACACGTCGAACAGACGGTCGCGAGGCAACCCAGGCGGCTCTCGTTCGAGTACCTGCAAGAGCGGCAGTGCCGCGGTCTCTCCGAGCGCGAGTAGCTCGGCCACGATGCGACTGGCCTCGTCGTCGTCGCTCGACGCATCGCCACGCCAGAGCTCGCGCAGACGCTCTGCGAGCGCCCGCGCGGGGGGGGAGGCGTTGCGACTCGCGGCAGCTTGCGTGCGCTGCCCACGGAGTTTGCTCGGGCGCGTGCGATCGTTCGCCTGCTCGCCTGCGGTTGCGCCGCGATGCAACGTAGCGCCCGCTGGGTCGCGCGCCACGAGCCACACCACGAGGCTCGCCAGCGCGAGTGACGAGGCCGCGAGGGCCACAGCGCCGCGGTGCGAAAGCCTCATGGTCGTTCGACGCTGAACTCGTAGCTTCCGGGTTCGACCTCGAGCACGCTCCCCACGGAGTTCGAGACGACGAGGCGGACGCCCGAAGCCTGGGCCAAAGGAGCTCCGCTTTCGCGCACGGGGCCAGCGAACGGCAGCGTGACGGTCGCGCTGCTGGCGGGTGGAACGACGAGCGCGAGCCGGAAGCGGCGTCCCTCGAGCGTCCAGTCCGTTTCGATGCGACCGTGGACCGAGTCGAACGAGGCTTTCGCATGCGTCAGGCCCCCGCCAGGTCGCGGTCGCACCAGCACGCGGCGCCCCGCGGGAGCACTTGGATCGAGCGCGATGCCGCCGATGGCATCGTACATCCACTCGCCGATGCCCGCGAAGGCAAGCTCTCGTGAGGGATGGTGGCTGGAGCCGGGCTCGGCCATATGCTCGAGCAGCGCGTACGCCAGCTCGTTACGACCGACCCGAGATAGTGCGGGCAACAAGAGTGCGGTGGCCACGAGCCCGGTCGTCGGTTTTCGGCCAGCGCGCTCGACCGTGGCTGCCAGGTGCTCGCCGGCTCGATCGAGCGCGGCGCGATCGAGCACACCGCGTTCGATCGCAACAGCGTAGGCCGTCTGCGTATCGCTCTTCAAGCGGCCGTCGGGCATCACGAAGGCAGCGTTGAAGGCTGCCTGCGTCTCTCGCGCCAGCGTGTCGTAGCGCTCTGCTTCTGCTGCGAGCCCAGCGCCGTCGTCACGCATCATCCGGGCCAGTGCAGAGGCCGCGTACGAAAGCTCCGCAGTGGCGAGCAGGGTTCGATCGGTTGCGGGCCCACTTTCGAGCGGGTCGCCGTGTTCTGCGCCGAGCGCGTTTCTCCAAACTAGACCCGGATTCTGGGCCTTGACCCGATCGAGCCAGCGCCCCATCGAGGTCGCGTGCACGTCGATCGCCGCGCGATCCGCGTAGCAGAGGTATTGCGCCCAGGGCACCAGCACGCCGGCTACTGCGGCGCTCGGTCCCGCCAGAGGAGCTCGGTACCCGGGTGCGATCGACGTGTAGGCGGCGTCTTCGCGTTGAGCGTCGCGGATGTCTCCGAGCCATTTGCGATAGAACCCCTGAACGTCTCGATTCAGGCACCCCGTCAGCGCCATCGCCCGAGCCTGGAGCAGCGATCCTGGTCGTTCGCGGGGCTCGCGGCCGCTACTCGGCACGCTCACGAACGCTCGCTCTTGCGCGAACACCGCGCTCGCGAAGAGTTGGTTCAGCGCCGGGCTCGACGTTTCGAGCGCTCCCGTGTGCGCCATCTCGGTATGGACGACGCGGCCCACGAGTGACGTGAGCGCCGATCGGGCTGGCAGTCCGCGCACCTCGACGTAGCGAAACCGATGCAGCGAAAAGCGCGGCTCCCAAGCCTCCGGGCCCGCACCTTTGGCCGTGTAGCGGTCGGTGGCTGCGCTCGGGTCCGTTGCGAGCGTACCGTTCGCCGCCAGGACGTCGCCGTAGCGCAGCGAAACCTGCGTGCCGGCTGGAGCGTTCAGCGCGATGCGAGCCCATCCTGCGATGGAGCGCCCCATGTCGAACACGTAGCTGTCTCGGGCGGGTTCGGTCTCGCGGGGCTGGAGGTCCTCGGCGACCCGCACGGCGGGGCCTGCGTCGTGATAGGCCATGCGCTCGCCACCCACTTCGTACTCGGCCACCGACACCCAGTCGCGGTCGTCGAAGCCAGGGGCATTCCACTCCGCCACTTCCTGGCGAGCATCGTAGCTTTCGCCAGCGTAGAGCTGCGCGGAGCGGATGGGCCCGTCTCGGTACTTCCAGGTGTGGTCGCTCTGGAGCACCTGATAGCCATCGGCATGCGTGATCTCGAGCGCTATGCGAATCCGCGGCGGCTCGAGACCGCAGTTGCCGAGCGTGCCTCCCAGCCGAGCCGTGCACCAGCCGCCGGCAAGGATCGCGCCGACGACATTTTCACCCGGGCTCAAGAGCGCCGTGACGTCGTGCCGCTGCACCAGCGTGCGCTTGTCATGATCGGTAAACCCCGGAGTCAGGACGTCCTGTCCTACGCGCTTACCGTTGATACTGACCTCGTACAGGCCCATCGCGGTGATGAAGAGCTGAGCTGACGTGAACCCAGGCGGAACCGAGAGCATCTTGCGCAGGTAGCTGACGGAATGCACGGGTTCGCCGGATGATTTGCCGGGTTCTGGCTTGGGTCCGATCCACTCCCCTTCGACGTCTTCGTCCCAGGGCGCGATTTCCCACGCCTGGGGAGCCGCAAAGCTCGATGGACGGTCCTGCTTGTCCCAAATCCTCACGCTCCACACGCCGCGGTGTCGCCCCATGAGCTCCGCACCGCCGTAGCGGACGTTGCTGGATTCAGCAGACGTGACCTTGCCCGAATCCCAGATGTCGCCGGTTCCCGCTCGCAGGGTGGCCGAATCGCTCGCCACCAACACCTGGTACGCAGTCTGCGATTGTGCTCTGCCGGATCCCGCGACCTGCCATTCGAGCCGAGGCAGCTTGGCCGACGAGTTGACGGTGAGATCGCTCCCATGCCAGCGAAGCCGGCCGGGTTTCAGGCTACCCTCGGCCAGCGGCGAGTCAGCCGCGAGCGTTACGCCTTTCGCCGGGGCGACCTCCCGATTGCAAGCAAGCGCCGCGACCGACACCGCCGCGCACGCGATCGTGAACGAGACCCTCATGGCGCCGCACCCTATCATCCGCGCAGCCGTCGAGATCACGGTCGCGGAAGTGTTGCAGAGAGTTCACGTTCGGCGTCGTCCGTCGGGAAAATAGCCGCAGAAGAGGCCGGTGCGAATGCGAGCTCCCGATCGCGCAGGTCTCGCCGATCGCACCGTGTCCTCCGCGACACGGGCTTCGTCGACGTGCTCACTCCGCCAACAGCGGTCGTGGCCTGGACGGTGGGACGCCGACGTTCGAGTTGAGGTGATTCACTACGGCAGGCGTGCGATCCAACCGCTCGAGTTCCCATCGTGCGTGCCGTCGCCGACGATCACTTTGCCGTCGGCAGAGACGTCGTTCGCAGCCGTCAGTACCCACCCCGACAGGTTGACCCCGAGGGACGCGAGCACGGACGAAAGGGAGCGGACGCCGTGTGCGGCATCCCAGATCGCGGCCTCCGATTGGGACTGCCCGACCAGGACCGAGCCGTCGGCGCTCACGGCTTCGGGCGAGAAGCCCACCGAGAGCGTCGTGGCGGTCGGCGTGTCGTCGACCCAGCGCACCAGTTCTGACTCGCTGAGCCCGAAGATCTGCGTGCCGTCGTCGGTGATGGTGCGAGCGCTACCCTCGTCGTGGAGCGCCGGGAGCGGGAGGGTTACCCAACCGTCGGCTTCGGTCCAGCGGAACGCTGTGTGGGGCTCGTAAGTGTATCCCACCATCACCGAACCGTCTTCGCTCATGCCGGTGATGTAGCTTTCCTCGTAGCTGTCGGGCGGCGTCAGTCGAACGCCGTTGTATTCGTCGTCAGCGTTGAGCCAGACGCACGCGCGCGGATACTCGTTGTTCTGAGTTGGGCAGTTGCCCGCGAGGATCGAGCCGTTCGTGTTGGGAAAAGCCGCGTAGGCCGGGCCTGTCTCGCCCGCGACGGTCAAGAGGCTGTTGCTCCCGGACGATGAGCTGCCGAAGTACCAGTCGATCGGGCGCGTCTGGTCACCGTCGCGGAACTCGCCCGCGATGTGGTTGCCCGCGTAGTTGATGCCGCGCGGGTAGGTGTAGTCATTTGCCGTGAGCTCGGTGCGCACCCCGTCGAGCCAACGGAAGGCCCGACTGTTGTAGAAATCGGAATCCGAGCTGACGGCGGCGACCACCAGGCCGTTGCCGCTCACGGCTTTGGCGAAGCTGCGCGTATGGCTCACCGTAAGCACGCCGACGCCTTCGAACAGCTTGAGAGTGCAGGTGTCGCCGCCCCAGTCGTCGACGCAGCTGCAATCGAACGAGTTGACCGCGTCGACGCAGCTGCCGCCGTTTTCACAAGGGTCAGAGGCGCAATCGTCGACGTCGGTCTCGCAGTAGGTGCCGTCGTAGCCGGGTTGGCACTCGCACTCGAAGTCCGCAATTTGGTCGACGCAAGCGCCGCCGTTTTCGCAATCGACCCCCTCGCACTCGTCGATGTTCGTGCCACAGTTGTCACCGGTGAATCCTTCGGTGCAGTCGCACTCGTACGTGTCATCGACGTCTTCGCAGGTTGCTCCGTTGAGGCAGGGGTCGTCGGAGCAATCGGTGACAGTGAGCTCGCAACGATCGCCGGAAAATCCGGTGGGGCAGTCACACTCGTAGCCGTTGACCCGATCGAGGCAGTCTCCGTCGTTGACGCACGGGTCGGAGACGCAGTCGTCGATGTCGATTTCGCAGTTGTCGCCGTCGTAGCCCGGCTGGCAATCACAGCTCGGACCGCTCGACTCCTCGACGCAGGTTCCGAGATTCTCGCACACAAGGTCGTCGCAGGTCGGACCGGAATCGGTACCGCCGGAGCCGCCCGATCCAGACCCAGCTGTACCGCCGGAGCTGGTCACACTCGTGGTCGTCGTGGTGGCTGTCGTGCTCGTTGGTCCGGACCCCGCCGCGCCACCGGCATCGCCGCCGGAACCGCCACTCCCACCGGCATCGACGCCGCCCGCTGAACTGCTCGTGTTCCCCGATGTGCCCGCGGAGCCCCCGCTACCTCCCGAATCGACGCTATTTCCCGCGATTCCGCCGCTGCCGCCAGCGTCGACCGAGGACACGGTCGTCGACTGCATGGGGGCGCCACCCGCGTTCGAAGTCGCGATGGGCCCACCCGTGGCGCTGCCCCCGTTACCTCCCATCCCTCGATCACTCTCCGTATTCTTGACGGTGCTGCTACAGCCGGCGGATGCAATGGACAGGGCAACGGCATACCCCGCGACCAATAGTGGTTTGCGCATGTTCAAGCTCTCGTGAACGCTCACCAGACGTAGCTTCGCAAGCTCGCGTCGCCTCGAATCTGGCGTTACTCAAACCGTATCATCGGATCGGACTGATACCAGCGTGAATATCGAGCTCGCATCCTAGGCTCGTTTGCTTGGGATGAGTGTGACTGCGCGAAGTGACTTTGTATGACATCCTTTGTCTACGAGCTCTCGAATTGGGCTGCGTTCCGAGTTGGAAACCGAGCGTGTCCATCGGAGCGATCGTCTCGTCGCTCTCGATTCGGTGCAGCGTTGCTGGGCGCTCGTGGCTGGTTCAGCGGCGATGTGCCGAGACGCTCAGCTACAGTTCTGGCGTCCGGCAACGATCGCATGTGGTTTCGCGATCGCCTCACGCGGCGAGCCTCCGCGCGGCCTGACGTCTGAGCGTTCAAGGTGAACCAGGCCACGCGACTCTCGTCGTCGCAATCCCGAAGTCGTGCGGTGGCCTAACTCAAACGGCAAGGGGCGTCGCGTACAGATCGACGCAACCACGGCTTCGGTGTATTTCGTCGAGGTCGACGCAGAGCTTGGGACCACAGTGAAGTTTCTCCCTGTACCGCCGGGGACCAGGAACTGTGAGGCGCCAACTCCCGTCACGGGGGCGACAATGGCTGCTGGTTTTGGGCGCCGTGGGCAGCCTGACGCTCGCGCTGCCGGTGAGCGGTGCTGAAAGTCAGGGAGCGGCGACGGAGCAGCCTACCTTTGGGAGAAGGCGTTGTTCTTTTCCGAACTGCGCCAGACGTCGTACCTCTCGTCTTCGGCCGCGATCTTCGGTGGGACGGCAGTCGTCGGGTTCGGCGTGCATTTCTAGCGTGTGCTCGAGCCCCATTCCCCGCGCTGCGCGCCAGCTTCAGCTGTGGCAGACGGCTTCGATGTTGTGCCCGTCGGGATCGAGCACGAAGGCGCCGTAGTATTTCTCGTGGTAGTGAGGCCGCGGTCCGGGTGGGCCGTTGTCGCGTCCACCGGCTGCGAGCGCAGCGCGGTAGAAAGCGTCGACTTGAGCGTGGTTGTCAGCGCGGAAGGCGACGTGCACGCGCGGCTGATTCGGCGTGCCTTCTGCCATCCAGAAGTCAGCTTTTGGTGCGACGCCGTAGCCGAGCACCACTTTGTCCCCCGTGAACTCTTTCGGGATCTCCAGCAACACGCTGTAGCCAAGAGGTGCCAGCGCTTGCTCGTAGAAGAGGCGGCTCTTGCCCGGGTCGCTCACCAACACTCCAGTATGATCGATCATCGCTCAGGTCCTTCCTGCGCTTGGTTGCGGATGCGCGCGCAGCAACAGGGCTACCACAGTCCTGTGTCCTGCATCACGACTAACACCGAGGCAGCGGGTAGACCTCGGCTCCCTGGCACGCGCTACTTCGGTTGGGATGGCGGCCGGCAGTATCCCGAAGGGCCGAGCTCGAAGCCGGAGTTGCACTCGCAGGTCCCGTGTTCGGTGCAGCGGCCCCAAATCGACGAAACTCGCGGGTCTTCGTTGCAGGTCTGATCGGCACCGAAGGTGCAGGCGGCGCGTTTCCCGCGGGGCGCGTGCGCGGGAGCGGGCACTTCTCCGGCTTGCGCGGGAGCCGCAGGTGGGGTCGGAGCCGCACAGCCGACGAACGTGGACACTGCGACAACGAGAGCGATACGCGTCATGCCGAAATAGATTGTGCCAAGGGTTGGGTGATTGTCGACGTGGGAAGCGTAGAGTAGCGTGACGAGCGTGGGTCGTGTACCGTCAGCGCCGGTCCCTACGAGGGGCCGACGCTCGGAGCGGCCGCGGGGTACGTGGGACAAGCCCACGATAGCGCCGCGGTGCGTGTCGAGTTGTCGTTGCAGTACGTCAGCTTTTCGGGGCCAAAGCTCCAAGTTTTCGACGACGCTGCCAGCGAGTACGAGGATTCGTTGCGCTGGTCAGGCACCAGGCTCTCGCTGCGCTTTGGTGCTGAATTCTAGGCGCGGCCCGCACCATCGAAATTGCGAGAACAAGAAGTTTAGGGCGTCTCGCCGGCCTGGAACTTGCAGTCTCGACGCCGGTCAGCGCAGGCAGTGTGTGCGGCAGAATTGCGCGGCGGTAGCTTGTGAGAAGCTAGTGACTTGTCGCAGTATTGCGGTGTGAACCGAGCCAAGTGCCCGTTTCGCGTCCTTCTCACGGGGTCAGTCGCGGGGATCGCGGGCTCGCTCGTGGCGTTGCCCGCTCACGCTGACTCCTCCGAGGGCGCGCTATCCTTACGCCTCGACGAAGAATTTCGCGAAGACACCGAGACACGCCAGCAGCCTGCCGTCGATCCCCATGTAGCCGAGCGTACCGAGCAAGTCTTGACGGACTTCGTCGAAATCGGTGGCTACGTGCGCTCCGGTTACGGGCGCACGGGCGAGGGCGGTCCCATGGTGGGTTTTCAGGCGCCTGGTGCGGTCACCAAGTACCGCCTGGGCAACGAGGCCGAGACCTACGGCGAGTTGATCTTCGGCAAGAACTTCTACTTGCCGGGCGTTTTCGCTAGCGACGGACCTGCACAGCCCGGTGGCGCTTGGGAGGGTCCGATCGCGCGCGTTCAGCTGCGCGTGAGCTTCTTCAACCCGTACTCCGCCTTCGGGTCGGGCGACGACACTTCGGTGGGGCTGCCGGAGGCGTGGGCTTCGGTGGGCAATGTCTTGCCCTTTGCGCCGAGCACGAAGTTCTGGGCCGGCAATCGCTTCTACCGGCGGCACGACATCCACGTCCTCGACTTCTTCTATTGGAACACGAGCGGGGGTGGTGGTGGCATCGAAGACGTGCCGCTCGGTCCCGCGCGGTTGGCGTTCGCGTGGATCGGTTGGGGCGGCACGAGTGGTCTCAGCTATGTGCCGGAACCCGATCCGGAAAATCGCGCTGGCTTCTCCAAATCGACCTACGACCTTCGCGTCTACGATCTGCCGTTCTTCTTTGGGCAAGCAGAGCTGGGCGTCGCCTACGCCCACGCGGTGAGCGGCCTCGACGAGAGCGGGCGCAAGGGGCCAACGGGAGATGGATTCGCGGGGGCCTTCGTCCACACCGTCAACGGGTTCATCAGCGACGACGGAGTCCAGAAGTTCAGTGTTCAGTACGGTACGGGCCCCGCGCGCACCTTCACTGCTGGCTTCGACAGCGTAACGTTGCCGCAAGGCAGGTTCATTCAGTCCGAGGACAACGGCGACACGCGGCTGCGAGTCACCGAGAGCTTCAGCGCCAACTTCGGTGAGTATTTCTCACTCGGCCCCGTGTTCGTCTACCAGCTGAGTCGGCAGAATTCGTCGGACACGGATCAGACTTGGATTTCCGCCGGGGCGCGCCCCATCGTGCACTTCACCCGTCATGTGAACCTCGCCCTCGAGGGTGGAGTCGACTGGGTCAAAGACCAAGCCTCGGGCAGCGCAGGCACGCTCACCAAGCTCACCGTGTGCCCACAGATCTCCATCGGAAATCGCTGGGCCAGCCGTCCCGTGATTCGCGGGTTCGTCACCTATGCCTTCTGGAGCGACGCTTTCGTCGGACAAGTCGGTGGTCCAGACTACTCGACGGAGCAGGAAGGCCTGAACGCCGGCGCGCAAATGGAAGCGTGGTGGTGAGGTAAACGGGACACCTGGGCGAGAGTGCTACCCGGTGAGCAGGAAGCCCACCGAAATGCGCCTCAGCCATGCGCACGCCTGGGCGCCTCGGCTCGCTGAGCTAGGGTAACGCGAGGCTAAAGTGGCTTGCAAGATCATCAGTTCTGAAGGCGCCGTGTTCGCACTCTGGGGCCGGCCAACCTTCTCCGACGTCGACGAGGTGCTGAGCGCGGTGAGGTCGGCTGCGAACGCATCGGGCGGCCCCATCGTGTATATCACTCGGGTTCCCACCGATGCTCCGCCCCCCGAAGCGGACGTGCGACAGCGCCTGAACGAAGCGATGCCGGACATTCGCGCAGTGTGCGCGAGCTACCACGTCATCCTCGAGGGTGACGGCTTCATCTCCGCGGTAAAGCGCGCGATTCTGGCCAGCTTGATGCAGTTCGGTTGGCAGCGCGACACGTTCTTCATTCACGCGTTCGCCAAACAGGTCAGCATCAAGGCAGCGCGCGACCACCGCGAGAGCGTGGAGCGGATCTTGTACCTGGCGGAGCAAGAGGGGCTACTCTCGGCGTCCGCGCCCGTCGAACCGCAGCACTCGCCGCTCGTCCGCGCTTCACGCGCCTAGCGGGGGCCGGGGGGGCGCGGTTGCAGCTGAACGGCTGTGCCTCCGCAAATCCGCTCGTCACTGCACTGCATTCCGGGTTATCTTCCCGCCGATCAGGCGGAAGGCGGTAGGGATGGCGATGGAAAAACAGCAGATGAAAAAGCAGCGG